>Ga0066710_100005050_pt1 | contig 11896 bp, 12 predicted proteins | sample GraSoiAngelo_159_FD_79666 | JGI IMG/M metagenome (GOLD analysis project Ga0066710, IMG submission 79666) | Grasslands soil microbial communities from the Angelo Coastal Reserve, California, USA - 14_1009_16_40cm | ecosystem: Environmental > Terrestrial > Soil > Grasslands | place: USA... | reverse complement strand
TGCTCGGGATGGAACTTGGTAGCCGGGGAAGACTCTGGTCAGATCCTTTTGACCCAGGTGGCGTGAAAGAACTTCTCCGCACGCCGCGCGAAAATCCGTAGTCAGCGCTAAGTCGCGTCCTTCGTAAAGAACTGCCGGATCGAGTCCCGGCCAGCGGCCGTAGACCTTGCCGCCTTTTATCCTCCCGCCCATGACGAACATCACGTTCGCGTGGCCGTGATCCGTGCCACGGTTGCCATTCTCCCGCGCGGTGCGGCCGAACTCCGATAGGGTGAGCAGGACAACATCCTCCATTCGATCGCCCAGATCCCGATAGAAAGCCGTAAGACCTTCGGCAAGATCTTTCAGGCGGTTGGCCATCTGCCCCTTGGTCCCTCCTTCATTGACGTGCGTGTCCCAGCCTTCGATCTCGGTGAAGGCGATCTCCAGACCGACATTGGCTTTAACAAGCCGGCTGATTTGTTTGAGACTATCTCCAAAGCGACCGGTAGGATAGCCATCGGCGGCCACAGGAGGCAGCGTTGCTTCGACAGTGCTCAGAACCCTCATCGCCTCGAAGAGGTTGTCTCCGCCTTGCCGAAGGATCGGGTCATTTACATTCGCGTAGAATCTTTGGAGGGTCGGGGCCAAAAACGAATCGCGCAGACGAAATTCTTCAATGGATGTCATCGTCACCGCCGGTGCTTTACCGGCCAGAATGCGCGGCAGTCTTTGAGTGAGCGCTACGGCCTGGAACGGGTTACGATCATTCGAGGTTTGTAGAAGAACACGGTTTAACCATCCGTCCGGTGTGCTTTTGATGCCTGGCGTGCCGAGCTCCATATAATCCTGCGCATCGAAATGAGAGCGGGTGTTGTCAGGCGAGCCTGCGGCGTGGATGATAGCCAGGTGGCTTTTATCGAATAGCGGCTTGAGCGGCGCCAGCGCCGGATGAAGACCATAGAAGCCGTCGAGGTCGATCGCTCTTTCTTCTCCTGAAGATGGCTCCGTAACGGCGATGGTCGGCCGCAGGGAGTAGTAAGCTCGATCTTTAAACGGGATCACAGCATTGAGGCCATCCATGCCGCCGCGCTGGAAAACGACGACCAGAATTTTTCCCCGTTTCGCCGTTTCTCCCTCTGCTGCACGCACAAGAAATGAAGGCGGCAGCCCTAAGGCTAAGAGGCCAAAACCTGTGGTCTTGAGAAAGAGCCGGCGTGAGAAGTCCATCTCTACCTCCTTTGAAATTCAGGCGCGACCATGGCAAAGGTCGTCTCTTTATCGACATTCGCCCTTGTTCCCGGGATTCGGTTGTTTGATAGATCGGTCACGAAGTTGATCCTCGCGAGCAGCATATCCGGGCTGACCCAAGTCGAGCCGACATCCGGAAATCCAGTAGGCGGTTGGGCCAAAAAAAGAGGCTCTCCCATCCGGACAAGATAGCGCAACAAGGCTGGCGAGGCGTTGGTTTCCGCGCCAACCGAACGCAGTGAGCTGGCAATGAACTCCAGCGGCTTTTTGACTTTGGCCTGTACGGTTTCAGGAGAGAAGAATTCCGGAGATTCGACGATGGCACGCAACAATTCCTTGATATCGCCGTCGCTCTCGCGGAAAACCTTGGCCACCTGTGTGACGAGAGAAACCGGAGGGTCATCGCTGACAAACCGGCGCACAAGCTTGGTGGCGATGAATCGCGCGGTTGAAGGGTGACGCGAGAGGAGATCGATGACTTTCATACCGTCTTGAGTTCCTCCACCCGCCGGAATTCGGGCTCCGAGAACGACTTTCTCTCTGGGATCGTGCATGCGGGCATTGAAGAGAAATTCCGGTTCTCCCCTAGGGCGGCGGATGGTCCAGCCGGTAAAACAACGGGCGACTTCCATCACATCTTTCTGTGTGTAGCCACCATCCACTCCCAAGGTATGGAGCTCCATGAGTTCGCGCGCGTAGTTTTCATTCAGGCCTTGTCTTGGACCCGGTTTGGCGTTAGGCCGGAAACGATTCATGACCGCATCCGGACTCACGCTGAGCCAATTGTCCAAGTAGAAGAGCATGGCCGGGCTGCGCGCCGTAGCGAGAAGAAGGTCGCGGAAACGTCCCAGCGCGTGAGGTCGGATCGTATCGCGATCATAAGAGGTTACCAGCCACCGGTCCGCGCCTTTGCCAGCGAAGACATTGAAGTGGTTGGTCCAAAAATCGACCATGAGCTCGTAGAGCTGTCGCCGACTATAGACAGCACGCAGGAGCTTGGCCTGTTGGAGTTCAAAGATCACGAAGCGCGGCGTCTGCATGGGGGAAATATCCATCCCTCGACTCTTGGCCTGCTTTGGCGGGGGATAGAGTTCCAGGAGTTCCCGGCTGCTTAGACGGACCGTCTTTAGCTGAGCAAGTTTCTCTTCTGCCGCTGGATCCGGGATCTTTTCCGGATGGAGCTGCTCTTCCAGGTAAGGGAAAATTCCTGTGTTTTTGACTCTGTCTGTCTCCGCTGATGTCGGGCCAAAGGTGACGCGGTTTAGAAAATGGATTATTTTTTGCTCTTCAGTTAAGGGCGCGTTCATAAGTTAGTCGTCCACCTTTTCGCGGCGCTGTAGTTGCTCCTTCAGGCGCTGGCGGAACGCTCTTTTTTCTTCAGGCGAGAGATTTTGACGTTCCTTGAACTTCTCCCGCAGTTCGCGGCGCTGCTCCGGAGTAAGCTCGCGCAGTTTTTCAAAGCGCTGTTTGAGCATTTCGCGTTTCTCTGGCGGCAGATTGCGCCAGCGCTGCCAGCGCTCTCGGAACTGCTCTTGCTGCTCCGGAGAGAGATTTTGCCAGCGTTGGAAGTTCTTGCGGATGACCGCCTTCTCTGCCGGAGGCAATTGTCGCCAGGTTTCAAACCTTTTGTGCAGTTCGGTTTTTTCTTCGGGGGGGAGAGCCTTCCATCTCTGGTACCGCTCCCTGAGTTCTTCCTTCTCTTGTGGGCTCATCTGCCGCCAGCGTTCAAGCGCGCCGGGCGAGGGCTGGTTCTCGGCTTGGGCCCATATCGTCGCGGCGGGTAGCCACAGGGCGATCAAGAATATGACTGTGCCGAGGATCCTCTTCACTTTTGTCGATCCTTTGTTTTCCCTTGGCTCTTCTGGGGGCTCTGGCTCGCCGGAGTTTGTCCCCGGTTCACAGTATCCATCTGCTGCATAAGTTCTAGGTCTTTGACCATGTCCATTTCTCGCAGCATCTCCATGAGCTCAAGCATCTCTTTATCGGGTCGCTCCTCGTCTTTGGTGGCCGCAAGAGAAGGGGAGTAAAAAAAGAGAAGCATGACGATCCATAGGCTTTGCCTCACATCTTCTCTCCGCTTCAGGCCGAACCACTATCGGCGCCTCCCATGTCTTCCAGCAGGTCCAAGGAATCGAGAAAGTCCATAGAGGTATAGAATTCCAAATTCTCTGCAATCGGCAGGACCTCTAAAAGAGCCTCTTCTTTCGGCGGGAGATCCCTTGTGTGCCATGTCCCTCTAGTTAAGGTCAGCGTTACAGCCAGAATCAGGACCACAGCTGTGGCCAAGGTGGGTACCGTCCACGGGCGCAAGAAAGAGAAGATACCTTCCCACCAGGCATTCTTTTCCCTCGCGGTCATGAGCCTTTGACGAAGCTCCCTCGAGTAACTCTCCCAAAAGGACTCGGGAGGCTCGTCGGCCTTTACAGTCAGAGGGAGCACTGTCCGCAGCTCGTCGAGAAAACGGGAGCAGGAAGGACAACCTTGAAGGTGAGCTTGAATCCGCTCCCGCTCCTCCGGCGAGCTCTCACCGTAATAGTGCAGAACCAGATCCTGTTCGTAGTTTTTACATGCCTTTTGGATCGAACTCATGTCCGTCATCTCATTTTCTCCTCAAACGAGTTCCGCCAGGCTTTGTCTCAAAGCCAATACTGCTCGATGAATATGGGTCTTCACCGTTCCCTCCGCGGTTTGCATAATCTTCGCGATCTCGCGGATTGAAAGTCCCTCGTGATTCTTCAGGACAAAGGCGGTGCGCTGCTTTGGGGGAAGCGAATTCAAAGCTGCTCCTATCTTTCGCGAGATCTCTCCTGACATTGCCTCTCGATCTGGGGAAGGTCCAGGGTTGGCTATTTCATTTTTTTCGGCGGTCTTCCCATCATGCTCCTCAAAGGGTTGCCAACTGACCCGTTGGCCACGCCGCCGGTAGTCCAAACAAAGGTTTACCAGGATCCGGTAAAACCAGGTGTAAAAGCTCGCGCGCTGGTCAAAACCGTTTAGGTGGGTGAAGGCGCGCAAGAATGCCTCTTGGGAGAGATCCTTTGCCTCTTCCCGGTCGCGCGTGAAATCAAAGGCGATGCGATAGGCCTTTTGTTTATATCGTTCCACGAGTTCCTCAAACGCCTTGTGCTCCCCCTTTTGGGCGAGCGTCACAAGCGTTTCATCCCCCAACTCTTCGGGTCGGCCTGTTCCCATGCAGTTGAGTCAGCCTGAAAAAGTGAGGGGACGAACTGGAAATGGCCTGCCGTCGGGCATCCGGCGGGCAGGCCAATCACAAGCTAAACCTCAGTGCGCTTCGTTCAGATCTTCTTTCAGGTCGCGTCGGTCTTGCCGAAGATCCCGGAAGTCTCCCCGGACGTCCCTACGATCCCCTCGCAGATCCCTTTTGTCTTTGTAGATATCCTTTAAATCACTGCGGATATCCTTGCGGTCACCCGCGATCTCGTCTTGGCTCGCTCCATTGTGGACGTCTTGCTTGAGTTCGTGCCTATCCTGTCTCAGGTCTTTATAGTCGTTGTGGAGATCCTTCCGATCCTGATGGATGTCTTTTTTATCGGCTCGGATATCCCTGCGATCTTTCCTGATATCGCGCCTGTCGTGGCGGATATCGCGCCATCGCTGGGGTGCATTACTTCCCCCTTCTTCAGCCAGGGCTGGCAACCCTGAGATTACCAAGGATCCTGCCACTAGGCCCCCGAGAACTATTGCTTTGAATCTATCCATAAAACCCTCCTTGATCTTAGGCTCTCTTGAGCCTTTGTCAAAGTTAGACTTGTTCTCTGACGAAAGGTTTACAGGACTCGGACTCAAAGACTATGGCTGACGTCTGATTCGTCCCTCTATTTGCGTGGGAAACCTCTTTGTTTTCTTTAACATACTTAATCAGCAGATCGCTACTTAGAGAAAGGTGGAAGATTTGTGTCTTGGCTCAGTTCTTTTCCCAGGAAAACGGGCGTATCCTACAACATTTTCTGGCGATATGCACTCAATTATACTTGACCCATGGAGATCGTTTCTGGCCGAGCCGATGAGACTAGCTTCCTAGGCTTTCCCAATGAGTTTTCTTGGGTAAAGAGCCTTATCGGATACCTCTTTCACAGCGAATTTAGCTTGACAACCAAAAGTGTTAAAATTAAACTGCAACATGAAGTTTGTAACGCTATCAAGTTATGGCTATCGAGAATCTGGAACAACTGGAACATAGGGTGAATCAACTGCTGGAAAGGCACGAGAAGGTTAAGAAAGAAAAGGAGTTGGTCGAAAAAAAGCTCCAGCAAAAAGAGAGCGAGTGGCATCACTTGAAGGGCCAGATGCGGCAGTATGAGCGTGAGCGGACCGAACTTCGAGAAAAGTTGGGAAAAATCTTAGGGCACTTCGATCACCTGGACCTTTCGTGATCAGAGGGCAGCAAAACTTCTATGAAAAAGGCTTTTGATGTCGAAATTATGGGTCAGAGATTTACTATTAGCAGCGATGCGGAGGAGAGTTATGTCCATAGAGTGGCGGGATATGTGGATGAAAAGATGCAGGAGGCTTTGAAGACGTCGCGGCCTGTTGCCAAGTCCAATATCGCGATGCTCGTCGCGCTGAATATCGCCGATGAGTATCACCGTTTAAAGGAAAGACATGAAGAGATACTTATCCGCTTGGGTCATTTATCGAAGAGACTTTTAACGACTTTGAGTGAGGAGGGCTAATCACATAAGTGATTCTTTTCCCCTGCTGTGTTCGTGATCAGCGGAGGCAACTTAGAACCAACAAAAAAAAAGAGGAAGCTGTCTCTTGCCGCGGCCGTCAGGCCCCAAGTGAGGGGAAGACTCAAACGGTAATATGGCCTCCACCTGGTTTCCAGGTTCAAGTTGACCCGGTGACACGGCACAATGCGGGGGGAATCTAACGGTAGGGCTGGGGTGGAGGTGAGTATTTGGGGAGCCAATTTTCAGGAAGGATCTAATTCTATTGCTGTTCACATCTGTGGACTTAAAAATGCATTGGCAAACCGGTATCAGTAGCTTGCAAGGGCGCACCAGAGTTTTCCCTGGCGTCGGTCATCGTAAGTGGCGGTTGGTCTTGTCTCCGAGGAGCGGCGGCGGAGGGTATACTCGGTGTTTCCGTAGTTCCGGTTTGTAGCAGTCGCTTTCCTCTCCCCGTCTCCTAGTTGTCCCCACCCACTGTCTTCCAGGTTCCTCTCTCCGAGATTTGTATGAGAGAGAAAAAGCATCAGCTGCGGACCGAGGCGCTTCTGCGACGCGACGCCCGCCCGTCTTCTGAACTCCGACTATGGAATCAGCAGATTCAAGAGAGAGTCGTCGATTTTTTGCCTTACCTCATGTCCTGTTCGGTGGCACTGTATAGTCCAATCGGAAATGAAATCGCCACTGAAGAGATCCGCGAGCACGCCTTGAGAACGGGAAAGAAGCTCTTCTACCCAAAGTTGACACAAGGAGACGACTTGAACCTGGTGGCGGTGAATTCCGCCGAGGAGATGAGGTTAGGTCGCTATGGCATCCTTGAACCGGCCGGCAACCGAGTGCTGACGGAGGAGGACCGCGAGGGATTGATCGTATTTGTTCCGGGAGTCATTTTTGATCTTCACGGTAACCGGCTGGGCAGGGGCAGGGGTTGGTACGACCGGTTGCTTAAGTTTTTGGGCGGGGGGCCAAGGTTTGCGGCTTTAGCCTACGAGTTTCAGGTCGTGGAGAATTTGCCGGCCGAGGAGTGGGATCGAAAGGTTGACCATATTATCACTGAAAGGAGAATCATTGACTGCGGCAGCATCCCGTCACGGTCAGGATGGGTCTGCTAAAATTGCTCGTTACAAAGGGGGTGTTATCATTGGAACTTTTTACGTTGATTGGAATCGTAAGTTTCTTGGCAGGGGTTTCATTATCCCTGGCCGTTTCCTGGTTGCGGAACAGACAGCGCCGGATACAACTGGAGCTGGCTCAGAGCACGGCGTCACGCATTATTGAGGAGGCGAAAAAGGAAGCGAACACTATCAAGAGGGAAGCTGAGGTTCAAAGCAAAGATAGCCTTTTGCAGGTCAAAACCGATTTTGAGAAGGAGGTCAGAGAGACTCGCAGGGAACTCCAGATTTTAGAAAAGAGGCTGATTCCTAAGGAAGAAAGTCTGGATAAGCGGATCGAGATGGCGGAGAAGCGCGAGGGAGAGTTAGCTAGGCGAGAAGTATCTGTGAAGATACGAGAGAAATCCCTCGATGAGAAAACAACGGAGTGTGACCGTCTGGTAGACGAGGCGAGACGGCAGTTAGAGCGAGTGGCAGGGCTAACCCGGGAGGAGGCAAAGAGGAGTCTGATTGACCAGATGTTAGAAGAAGCCAGGCACGAGTCGGCCAAGCGAATACGAGTGATAGAGGAGGAAGCAAGAGAGGAGGCGGGTCGCAAAGGGCAAAAAATCGTTGCTCTAGCCATAGAGAGACTTGCTGGGGATTTTGTCGCCGAGCGCACAGTGACCGTCGTACATTTGCCTAGCGATGAAATGAAAGGAAGAATCATCGGCAGGGAGGGAAGAAATATTCGGGCACTGGAGGCCGCAACCGGCATAGACCTCATTGTCGACGATACCCCGGAGTCCGTCATTATTTCGGGCCATAATCCCATTCGCCGGGAGATTGCACGTCTCTCTCTAGAGAAGCTTATCTCGGATGGAAGAATTCATCCGGGCAGAATTGAGGAGGTGGTGCGCAAAGCCGAACAAGAGGTGGACGAGGTCATTCGCGAGGCGGGCCAAAAAGCTATTTTTGACGTAGGCGTTCACGGCATTCACCCCGAGCTCATCAAGCTGCTGGGACGGCTCAAGTTTCGCTATAGCTATGCTCAGAATGTACTGCTGCATTCCATTGAAGCCGCTTTCATCTGCGGGATAATGGCAGTTGAATTGGGCCTGAACGAAAAGCAAGCGCGGCGTGCGGCTCTGCTGCACGACATCGGAAAGGCAGTGGATCACGAAGTCGAGGGATCCCATGCCATCATCGGGGCGGAGCTGGCGCGTAAATATGGGGAGTCTCCCAAGATTGTCAATGCGATCGCAGCCCACCACGAGGATGTGAAGGCGGAGACGATTCTCGCGCCTCTAGTGGATGCCGCGGATGCGCTCTCGGGGGCTCGCCCGGGCGCGCGGCGGGAAATGCTTGAGACCTACGTGCGGCGCTTGGAGGAACTCGAGCGCATCACCAACTCGTTTAAGGGAGTGGAAAAATCCTATGCCGTTCAGGCCGGCAGAGAGATAAGGATCATTGTCCAGCACGACACCATCTCCGATGAAGACGCAGCTCTCATGGCCAGAGAAGTTGCGCGCAAGATCGAGAATGAGATGACCTATCCAGGGCAGATCAAGGTCACCGTCATTCGGGAGGTCCGGGCGGTGGATTACGCCCGATAATAGAAAAGACGTGACTCGTGTCCGTGGTTCGTGTCCGGAGACGAGCACGTATCACCAGCGCGAATAGCTATGCGTGTTTTGATCCTGGGAGATGTGGTGGGCCGGCCCGGTCGTCGAGCTATCCGGGATCTCGTTCCAGCTCTGGTCGAGAGCGAGGGGATAGACTTGGTCGTTGCTAATGCCGAGAACGCAGCCGGAGGCATAGGCGTGGATATAAAGAGCGCAGAAGAGCTTTTCTCGGGCGGCGTTCACGTCCTCACCTCAGGAAATCACATTCGGAAAAAGAAGGAGATTTACCCCTACATGGAGAAGAACCCTTTTCTGGTTCGGCCTGCCAACTATCCGGAGGGGGCGCCAGGGCAAGGATGGGTGGAGTGGCAAAATGACGCTGGGCTTCGTGCATTGATTGTGAATCTGCAGGGGAGAGTCTTTATGCCGGGTCATGTCGATGATCCGTTTCGCTGCGCGGACATGCTCCTAAGACGGCGCAACTCTTTCTCCCCGGTCATTATTGTGGATATGCATGCAGAGGCGACATCAGAAAAGAATGCCATGGGCTGGTATTTGGATGGGCGGGTATCCCTGGTGTACGGGACCCATACTCACGTTCAGACAGCGGATGAACGGATTCTTCCGGGGGGGACCGCCTACATTACAGATCTAGGCATGTGTGGACCCTCGGATTCGGTCATTGGGATGGAGAGGGAGACCGTCATTCAAGGATTCTTGAGTCAGTTGCCGCAAAGGTTTGAGGTCGCCAGCGAGAATGTGATTGTCCAAGGGGTTATATCGGAAGTGGACGAGGCGACGGGCAAGGCACGCAGTATCCGCCGTGTCCGTCTTCAGTGGAAGGGGTCCGAACATTGAACTCCGATCCTCGCCAACAGTTACGGATTATCAAGCGTGGAGCGGTCGAGATCCTGGTCGAGGAAGAACTTCTTAAGAAGCTTCAGCGTGGCAAGCCGCTGCGCATCAAAGCGGGATTCGATCCCACGGCGCCGGACCTCCACCTGGGACACACGGTCTTGATCCAAAAGATGAAGCAGTTCCAGGATTTGGGTCACGAGGTGATCTTCCTCATTGGAGATTTTACCGGAATGATTGGGGACCCGACCGGCAGATCGGAAACGCGAAAGCAGCTGACTCGCGACGAGGTTCTCAAAAACGCGGAGACCTATAAGGAACAAATTTTCAAAATCCTTGATCCAAAGAAGACCGTGATAGAATTCAACCATCGCTGGATGGAAGAGATGGATGCTGCGGCGCTTGTAGAGTTGAGCGCGAGGTATACCGTAGCCCGCATGCTTGAGCGGGAAGATTTCAAGCTGCGCTATCAGAATCAACAGCCGATCAGCATCCACGAGTTTCTTTATCCCTTGATTCAGGGATACGACTCGGTAGTCTTGAAAGCAGACGTAGAATTGGGAGGGACGGACCAGCGGTTTAATCTGCTGATTGGGCGAGAATTGCAGCGCGAGTATGGTCAAGAAGCCCAGGTGGTTTTGACCATGCCGCTGCTCGAAGGCACGGACGGCGTAAACAAAATGAGCAAGTCACTAAATAACTACATAGGTATTAGCGAGCCGCCTGAAGAAATTTTCGGCAAAATGATGTCTATCTCCGATGAGTTGATGTGGCGCTATGCGGAATTGTTGAGCGACAGAGATGATGAGGAGATCGGGAGGGCTCGCGAGGCAGTGGCTCGCGGATCGCTTCACCCCATGGACTTCAAGAAATCCTTTGCCAGAGAGATTGTGTCGCGTTTTCATGGCGACGGCGCGGGAGAATCGGCGCAGGAATACTTTGAAGCCCGACATCAAAGGAGGACGGTTCCCAAGGAAATTCGACAGCAATTCTCGCCGCCCAGCCGAATCAGCCTTTGTCAGCTGCTAGTTGATCTTCGCTTCGCGCGCTCCAAGAGCGAGGCTAGGAGATTGATTTCTCAGGGTGCTGTCAAAGTGGATCGGAACGTGATTAAAGACGTCGATTTTGAGTTCCGGCGAGAGACTCACAGCGTGGTTGAAGTCGGAAAAACCCGCATTGCACAGGCGGAAAATAAGACTAAGACCTCTTTGGAACATGGCTCTCTTGACAAGCCATAGCGATTCACCTATAAAGTAAATTTGCTCGTTTCCGGGCAGAACATCCGGTCTTTGAAAACTAAATAGTAGCATCCATCCAAAATTTGGGTGGGACAGTTTAGGGCTTCTGTTAAGCCGATGAGGCACAGCTATCAAACACTCAGTCAATCCACCGCCAAAGGCGGATTGAAAATTTTAACTGGAGAGTTTGATCCTGGCTCAGAACGAACGCTGGCGGCGTGCCTAACACATGCAAGTCGAACGAGAAAGTCCCGCAAGGGATGAGTAAAGTGGCGCACGGGTGAGTAACACGTAGGTAACCTGCCTCTAAGATCGGGATAACCTGTCGAAAGACGAGCTAATACCGGATAAGACCACGGTCCCTTCGGGGACAGGGGTCAAAGGTAGCCTCTGCATGCAAGCTATCACTTAGAGATGGGCCTGCGCACCATTAGCTAGTTGGTAGGGTAACGGCCTACCAAGGCAAAGATGGTTAGCTGGTCTGAGAGGATGACCAGCCACACTGGAACTGAGATACGGTCCAGACTCCTACGGGAGGCAGCAGTGGGGAATCTTGCGCAATGGGCGAAAGCCTGACGCAGCAACGCCGCGTGGGTGATGAAGGCCTTCGGGTCGTAAAGCCCTGTCGGAAGGAACGAATGCTCTCGAGGTTAACAGCCTCGGGAGGTGACGGTACCTTCAAAGGAAGCACCGGCTAACTCCGTGCCAGCAGCCGCGGTAATACGGAGGGTGCAAGCGTTGTTCGGAATTATTGGGCGTAAAGGGCGTGTAGGCGGTTTGTTAAGTCATGTGTGAAATCCCTCGGCTCAACCGAGGAAGGGCGCATGAAACTGGCAAGCTAGAGTACTAAAGAGGGGGGTGGAATTCCCGGTGTAGCGGTGAAATGCGTAGATATCGGGAGGAACACCGGTGGCGAAGGCGGCCCCCTGGTTGGATACTGACGCTAATACGCGAAAGCGTGGGGAGCAAACAGGATTAGATACCCTGGTAGTCCACGCTGTAAACGATGGGCACTAGGTGTTCGGGGTATTGACCCCCTGGGCGCCGCAGCTAACGCATTAAGTGCCCCGCCTGGGGAGTACGGTCGCAAGATTAAAACTCAAAGGAATTGACGGGGGCCCGCACAAGCGGTGGAGCATGTGGTTCAATTCGACGCAACGCGAAGA
>Ga0066710_100005049_pt1 | contig 11896 bp, 15 predicted proteins | sample GraSoiAngelo_159_FD_79666 | JGI IMG/M metagenome (GOLD analysis project Ga0066710, IMG submission 79666) | Grasslands soil microbial communities from the Angelo Coastal Reserve, California, USA - 14_1009_16_40cm | ecosystem: Environmental > Terrestrial > Soil > Grasslands | place: USA... | reverse complement strand
TTTTCCCCCATTCGAAATAGGAAACTGTCACGCCGCCGGCATTCAAGAAAATATCTGGAATAATGAAGACGCCGCGCCCGTGCAAGCGTTCTTCCGCGGCAGGCGTTGTTGGGCCATTCGCGGCTTCGGCCAGGACCTTGCAATGGATGCGGTGGCAGTTTTCGAGAGTAATCTGATTTTCGAAGGCAGCAGGGATAAGAATATCGCAGGGTATGTCCCAAATCGAATCGGTACCTGGAAGCGAACTCGCCCCCGGAAAATTCTTGATAGAGCCGGTTTCTTTCCGGAATTCGTTCAGTTCTTCGATCGGCAATCCGTCAGGGTTATATACAGCGGCATCCCACTCGCCGATGCCAATCACTTTGCACCCATCTTCTTCGGAAAGGAATTTCGCGGCGTAGTCGCCGACGTTTCCAAATCCCTGGAATACGATCGTTTTGCCCTCCATGCCTGGCGTCAGTCCCAGTTTCTTCAAGTCTTCGGCATATTGAAAAGCTTCCCGGATTCCGTATTGGACACCACGGCCAGTGGCTTCGCGGCGCCCATGAATACCTCCCTGGCCAACAGGTTTGCCGGTGACACAAGCAAAATTATCGATCCCTCCCGGGTTAAAGGCGTCGTATGTATCAGCGATCCAGGCCATTTCACGTTCACCCGTACCGACATCGGGGCCCGGCACGTTTTCTCCCGGTCCTAAATATTCTTTACGGATCAATTCGGCGGTGAATCGTCTCGTGATTTTTTCGATTTGTTCATCACTGTACCTCTTCGGATTGAAACGGACGCCGCCCTTCGAGCCGCCAAAAGGGACGTCCACGATCGCACATTTGTAGGTCATCAGCGCCGCCAAAGCCATGATTTCGTCCTGGTTCACAAGCTCGCTGTAACGTAGTCCGCCTTTGACGGGCTTCTTGTGCTGGCTGTGCTCGGCGCGCCAGCCCTCGAAGATTTCATACTTGTCGCCACCGAATCTGACGGGGAATTGGAAGTAGTAAACGTTATTGCAGGCCTTGATCTGGCTGAGAAGAGCAGGATGAATCTTCAAATATTGCGCCGCCCGATCGAACTGCTTCGACACAATTCTGTTGAAATTGAGATCTTCCTTGGTGGCAATCCTTGTAGTCATGCTCGTGTCAGAGCATTTGTCCAACCAGGACTGTGAGGGCATCCCATCCCTCCCTGCTAAGAGGAACTCTCAGCGCTCAGCACGTGACCGCAGGGTAGTTCGTGTCGGTATAGCAACGCGGTGTCGCGATAGCAACTGATCCGCTAGCTGTGCTGGAAGGTAAGGCGCGGGTTTGAAAGGGTTCTCGCAGCTAAGTACTTGCCCGCAAAATGGTCGGGCGTGTGCACATGATCATTGTCCGAGTTGCAGAGAAGGAGAGAAGGAGGGTCTCAGTGTTTTCTAAAACGAAGTCGGGCGGCCTTATAGGGCTGGTGATATTCGCGCTGATCGGTTTGGCGCCTCGCCTGAGTGGGCAGGCAACTGACGGCAATATTGTCGGTACTGTTACCGATGCCACGCAAGCCGTTATTCCCAACGCTGCTGTAAAGGCGACGAACGCAGCGACTGGAGTCGCGTATACAACAATGACGAATTCCCGCGGTGAATACCGGATAAACAATGTACCGGTTGGCACGTACGAGTTGGAGGTCATGGCCGCCGGCATGACACCACAAAAACTGACTAGTGTTCTTGTGGAATTGAACCGGACCTCCGCGGTGAATGTTACCTTGCAAGTAGCTTCCGTTACCGTGTCTGTATCAGTTGAGGAGGCGCCGCCGTTGATTGACTCGTCGACATCTCAACTGGAGAACACATTCAAAGCCGACATGGCGGTGAATCTACCCTCGGCCGGCAATTACCTGAATGACACAGGCGTGTTAAACCTGAGTTTGCTCGCGCCCGGCGTCACGCAGAGCGGCGGCGTGGGATACGGAGAAGGACCGTCGGTTGGCGGCCAACGCCCAACCAACAACAGCTTTAATATCGACGGCGTCGACAATAATCGCCACGACGTGACCGGACCGACGGTGCTTGTTCCTAACGACGCCGTCGCTCAATTTTCCATACTCGAAAACCAGTTTAGTCCGGAATTCGGCGGAGCTTCCGGCGGCATTTTCAACATCGTAGTAAATAGCGGCACGAACAATTTACATGGTTCTGTCTACGAGTACTTCAACAACCGGAACCTGAATGCCCTCGATTCCAAACAGGCATTACAGGGATTTACCTCCACTCCGAGGTTCGATTACAACCGCGTCGGAGGGACGATCGGCGGACCTATCATCAAGAACAAGCTGTTCTATTTTGGAGATTATGAATATTCCCCTCTTGGCCAGGCCTCCACTCCCGGAGCGCCGATCGTGGCGCCCACTGCAGCAGGCTACGCCACTATCGCGTCGCTGCCGGGAATCAGCAAGACCAATCTGGGAGTGCTGCAGCAGTACCTGGCTGCCGCTCCGGTAGCTAACGCGCCACCGATTACTGTAGGCGGCGTGTCGATTCCAGTTGGGCTGGTTTCCGTTTCGGGCCCGTCCTACGTCAATAAGCATAATGTAGTTGTGGCGGTTGACTGGGATGCCCGCGAGGCGGACAAAGTCCGCGGCCGTTATATCTACAATCGGTATACAGGAATTGATACCAACGCCCAGTTGCCGATTTTTTACACGTTGATCCCGGACAACCGGCATCTGTTTTCGCTTTCGGAGTTCCATTCGTTCTCACCGACAGCGCTCAACGAATTCCGGGTTTCCTATAGCCGAAAGAACAACAACTATCCGATAGGAAACTTCACATTTCGCGGCCTCGATCAGTTTCCAAACCTGACATTTGATGACCTGAATCTTCAAGTCGGTCCCGACTCCAGCACCCCTCAGGGTTATATTCAGGGGCAACTGCAGGGAACCGACAATTTCACAAAGACGTTCGCACATCACACGATCAAAGCTGGATATCAATTCATGGATGTGATTGCGAGCAACTCCTTCATTCAGCGTGCGCGCGGAGACTACGAGTACTCGATGCTCGATTTCTACTTGCACGACTTGAGCCCCGATGTCCTGGGCGAGCGGAGCGTCGGCGTTCAAGGTGGAATTCCGGCGGGATATCTCTTCCATAGCATGTATGTGAACGATGACTTTCTGGTGCGGCCCAACCTCACTTTTAATCTCGGCCTTCGTTATGAATACATGACGGTGCCGGTGGTGACGCGCTATCAAAAGTTCAGCAGCCCGGCCGACGTTCCCGAGGTAATCACATTCCGGGAGCCTGCGCCGCAGAAGACGAATTTTGCTCCGAGGGTCGGATTCGCATGGTCTCCGGGCAATGCCAATAACTGGGCCATCCGCGGCGGCTTCAGTGTCAATTACGACCTAACGTACAACAACCTGAACATCAACTCGAAGCCGGCATATTTCCAGCAAACAGAGGATGTCAATCTTAACGTACAGATACCGGGATTCCTGGCTGGTGGCGGGCTACCTCCTTCAAATAACGTCGTTCTCACGACCGATCCGGTCGCCGCGCGAGCGGCGGTCTCTGCGCTCATGCCCAACGAACAGATCCGGCCGTATTCGATCAACTACACGTTGAGTGTGCAGCGCAGCTTCGGCAACAACTATACGGTTGAAGCTCGCTATATTGGCACGAAAGGAGTTCATCTTTTTGTGCAAGACCAGATCAACAGAGTCACAGTTGTAAGCCAAACCTTCAGCATCCCAACTTACCTTTCAACTCCCAGCGCTGCGACTCTCGCACGACTGCCCCTTACTCTTGGAGACATAAGGAGTGCATTGAAAGCCTTTACGGGTGGTTTTGGTTCCAACAGCCATGGCCGGTATGGATTTCCCAGCACGATTACAGGGGTTATGCCGGAGGGGAATTCCAAGTACAACGGTTTGGCTCTGCAATTGGTCAAGCGGTATACCAGGAACTTTTCTTACACTGCTGCGTTTACCTGGAGCCACGCGATGGACGATTCGACGGCGACGGTTTTCAGCACCGTGCTGACGCCAAGGCGCGGACAGGATTTCCGCAACCTCCGCAACGACTGGTCATCTTCGGCTCTGGATCGCCGCCTGCGATTTACACTTGCTCCCGTTTATGACTTCAAGCCGTTTGCCAATGGCCGCTGGTTCATGAAGAACGTGGTGGGCAACTGGAATATCACGGGCTCATACACATTCCAGTCTCCCGAGTATGCGACAGTCCAGAGCGGCATCGATTCAAACCTGAACAACGACAGTGCGGGAGATCGCGCGGTGGTGAATCCCACGGGGTCGGCATTCCTGGCAAGCGGCGTGACACCCATCAACAGGGCCGGCCAGGCCGTTGCTTCCGGAAACGCAGCAATCGTCGCTTACGTCGCGAACAATCCCAATGCTCGCTACATCCAGGCCGGTCTGGGGGCTTACTCCAATTCCGGAAGAAACACGATTCCTCTTCGTCGAACGGACAACGTGGATGTGCAATTGATGAAGCGTTTCCCCATAACCGAGGGAACACGCTTCGAAATTGCGGGTCAGGCGTTCAATATCTTCAACCATCCGCAATGGACCGGGGACTTGCTCAATGACGTGTTTCCGAACCAGTTCAACAATACGCGAAGTTTCTTACTGACAGGAAACCCGGAATTCGGCAGGTTCGATCACTTCTATACCAGTAATCCGCGCACGATGACGATCGTTGCCAGAATCGTGTTTTAGTCCGTGCCGTCGTTCTACTAACGCCATTCGTAAAAGGAAGGAGAAGACTGATGAAGTCGGTTTCTGCTCGATCGGTTGGTGGTGTCATTCTATGCGCTCTCGTTTTCTTTTTCGAGGCGCCTCAAGGCTGGGGAAGCAACAGCCTGTATTTGCAGACGAATCTTGTGTCCGACATTCCGGGCATTGCTCAAAGCACAGATCCCAATCTCAGGAATCCTTGGGGCGTTTCATTTTCGACGGTCAGTCCCTTCTGGGTATCCAATGCGGCTTCGAACACCACGACGTTGTATTCGGGAACGGGAAGTACGGTAGTTTCATTGGTCGCCGGCATCCCCGGCGGACCGACGGGCCAGGTTCAGAATCCGACCACGGGATTTCTCCTCAGTAACGGGAAGCCCGCGAATTTCATTTTTGATGTAATGGCGGGGTCTATTTATGCCTGGAACACCGACAGTGGCCCTACTGCGGAACAAGTCGCGACGGTGCCGTACATGAGCTTTACCGGGCTGGCTCTCGCGAACAATGGCTCCGGTTATTTTCTTTATGCCGCGAACAGCGCTGGAACCGGGAGCATCGAAGTATTTGATTCGACCTTCACGCACACCACCCTTTCGGGCGCTTTCAAGGACCCGAGTATCCCGGCAGGATATGTGCCGTACAACGTCCAGGCGATTAGCGGGCAGCTTTACGTCGAGTATGCGAACTTCCAACAAAACAAGGGCGCCGTCAGCATTTTCGACATGAATGGCACCTTTATTAAGGAATTGATCGCCGCCGGTGGACCGCGGCTGAACCTACCCTGGGGCGTCGTGATTGCCCCCTGCCGGCTTCGGAGGCTTCGCTGCCGACCTGTTGGTTGGCAATTTCGGAGACGGCAAGATCAATGCGTTTGATCCGGGTACCGGCGCTTTTCTCGGCACACTGAGCAGCTTCAACGGCCCGATCGTTAATTCCGGGCTGTGGTCGCTCAGTGTCCGGACAGGCGGCACTTTCAATCAGGACGCCGTCTACTTCACGGCAGGAATTAACAACCAGGTGGATGGCCTCTTCGGCGTGCTGACGGCTGTTACTCCTTTGACTGTCGCCATCACGACGCCCGGATCATTGCCCGCAGCACAGATCGGCACGGCATACGCGCAGACCTTGCAGGCGACAGGCGGGGCTGCGCCGTATTCCAATTGGACTGTGACCGCCGGTAGCCTTCCGCCTGGCATGTCGCTGAACTCCAGCACCGGCACGCTGGGCGGAACGCCTGTCGCCATTGGTAGCACGTTCAATTTTATGGTTACCGTTACGGACAGCATTGGCGCCACGGGATCAGCGCCTTTTCAATTGACGATTCAGCAGCCTCCTGTCCCCACACCGTTGGCTCGAGTTGGCGGTTTCGCGCAAGTGGCCTCGGGCGGAGGCTGGAAGACGACGATGACGTTGATGAACGCATCGGCGGCTAGCATCAACGCGCAGATCAACCTGTATTCCGATGCCGGTACTCCGCTGGCGCTGTCGCTAACGTTTCCGCAGTTCAGCTCCAGCACATTCGGTTCGTCGGTGAATGTCATCCTGGCTCCGAACGACTCTATAATCATCGCAAGCAATTCGCCCCGATCATCGTTAGGTTGGGCGCCGACGTGCTCGCCAGCGGGCCACTCAGCGGCTACACGACCTTCGGACTAAGTTCGGGAGGAAACCTTCTTTCGGAAGGTACCGCGTCCCTCGACACGCGGCTGTCGAACTCCCTGCTGCTGCCTTATGACAACACGAACAGCCATCAAACCGGCTTGGCGGTCGCAAATCAAGGGTCGAGCGCGCAAACAGTCACGGTGACGTTGCTGGATCAGAATGGCATTCAACTGGCGTCGTCCAAGATCAATCTGCCGGCGTTCGCCATTCGTCGTTTTTCATCGGTAACCAATTTCCACAGTCAGCGAACCAACTCGGAATCATCCGGGTTCAAAGCTCTGCCATTGTCACCGGTGTTGGTTTGGGTTTCAGCCCAACGGGCTCGTTTACGTCCTTTCCGATCATTCATTAGGCTTGTACCTTATGAAATTGCGGAAGCTTGAAAAGAAGATACGCGTCGGACTGCACTGGGCTCTGAATATCATCTTTGAACGTGACCTCGTCCAGTACGCCACTCCCCAAGATATTGATTCGGTCCATCGGCCGTTTGGATCAGTGCGCGAGCCAGGAGGAGCGGCATGCGCGAAGTGATTTTGTCCCTACCAAGAGCGCATCGTCTGGAAGGATGGATTCTAACGCTCGTTCTTTTCGTTTCCGCACCTCTTCACGCCCAAGAAGTGACCGCCAATGAAGATTCCCATCGCTCGTCGCCGGCCGTAGTCCAGGCGGGCAGCGTAAATAACCGGATTTTTGGCGTTCTGCCGAACCACCGCACTATGGACGGACATGCGCAATTTTCGCCTCTCAGGCCCCGGCAGAAACTGTCGATCGCCGTAAAAGACTCCTTCGACCCGCCGGTATATCTCATCACGGGTGCCTATGCGCTGATCCATCAGGCTAAGAACGACAGCCCGAGTTTTGGGCGGGGATTTGCCGGGTACGCAAAACGATATGGGGCGACGTATGGCGATATGGCGATAGGCAACATGGTGACCGAAGGTTTTCTGCCCGTATTGATCCACGAAGATCCTCGCTATTTCCGCAACGGCGAAGGCTCCACGCACGCCCGATTAGCTGGCGCACTAAAGCAAATCGTCATCGGACGAAAGGATTCGGGCCGGTGGGGCTTTAATTTCTCGGAATTTTGGGGAGGAGCCGCCGCAGCGGAGATTTCGAATCTCTACTATCCCGGTTCCCGGACGGCACCGGATAACCTGAAACGTTTTGCGTCTCAAATTGGAAACGACGCGATATCCAACGTCCTGAAGGAATTCTGGCCGGACATCAAACATCGCCTATTTGAACGCCGTTCCCAGGGGAAATGACTTTCGATCGCGCGCGAATTCGAGCAAGCATGCCGCTGAGCGCTTCGACATCCTGGAGGGTAATCATCTGCTCGATTTCTTTGCCGAACAGGAGATCAAGGGTCCAATCCGCTATGACACGTAGCTTTTTTGCCAGTCGCGGCAGTTTCATCAGGTAGACAGTTCGCCAGAGCCACCACGCCGGAAATCCGGAAAACTTGGTGCCAAAAATCACCCGTCCGGCGGCCGATCGTTGCCAACTGACCCTGGGTCGTGTAAGTGAACGGCCTGGGCGGTCGGCCGAGAATTGTAGCTTCGATATTCTTCGCCGCGGCTGCTCCTTCGCGTAAGGCGTGTTGCGCCGTGGGAAGATGGAAGTTCCCGGTCTTTGGGTCAGGTATCGCCGCGCAATCTCCGGCCGCCCATATTCTGGAACATTCAGGGACGGCTAAGAATTTGTTCACGATCAGACGGCCTCGTTCTTTTTGAAACGGCAGCAGATCGATCACTCCGTTTGGTTTGACGCCGGCCGTCCAGATGAGCGTGGTTGCTCAACAGCACTGCCATCGCTCAGCCGGACTGTTGCGCCGTCATAGGAGGAGACGCGTGTTCCTTTGATCACTTCGACTCCGCGCTCCCGCAATTTAAGTTCGGCATACCAGCCCAGTTCCTCGCCCAATTCCGGAAGTAGAAAGCTGCCCGGGTGAACGAGAACAACTCGTATCAGGTCCGGATTCAATTCCGGATAATATCGCGCCGTCACGATTGCGCAAGAGCGCCGCATCGGTGAGATTCTTCAGAGTCACCGCCCAATCGCGCACGCCCTCCATATCGAAGAAGTGTGTCTCGGAGCCGGGAGTCAGAAGCAGATAGTCGAATCGAAATTCGATATCGCGCCTCGCGGGGCCGAGTGTGCAACGAACGCACCGGACATTCTCATCAATCGTACAGACGTCGGCTTCGACGAACTTCACATGCCGAAGAGTCCGCCGCACGGGAGTGACAATGTCACTCGGGGAAAGTTCTCCGGCAGCGACTTCGTGCAACATGGGTGTGAACAGGGAAAAGTTTTCGCGACTGATCAGCAGTACTTCGATATCGGGTCCGCGGGCCAGCGAGTTATCAAAGTATCTTGCGGCGCTGAGTCTGGCGAACCCCCCACCCGCAATGACGCTCCTGGACTTTTTCCGTTCGCTATCGATTGTGCTCATGGATTTACTTTTGTGCGGCCGCTAACCATGTCAGCGCTGCCCTATGGGACGGGTAGTCGCTTCGCTCGGGAACACTGGTGAGGTAAGTACGGAGTGAGGCTTCTGCTGTAGACAACTCCGTACGCCGCAACACAAGAACCACGGCGCGATAAAACTCGAGCCGCGGATCGCGAAATCCGCTATGGCTGGCCCCAGCAAGCACCAGTTCGAGATTAACGACATCTTTACGATCCGCGAAGAAATCGGCTGCTTCTATGTAGGATTGGATCGTATCGGGATGTTGGTCCAAAGCGGCGAGGTATTCGACTTCGGCCTCCCTCCATTTCTTTTCCGTAGACAAAAACGCCGCTCGGGCAAGCCGTCCCTGGACGGGGTCGAGTTTGGTGATGAATTCGACGTGTTGCTTGGCCTTCTCCTTATCGCCGCCCACGATCCACGGCGCTTCGACGAGATATTGCATCAGATCGCGTCGGGCGGCGATGTTGAGCGGAGCCACGTTGACTGCGGTTTCAAACGCCTTTTTCACTTTACGCGCTAGAAAGAAACTGCGACTCTGTTCGGCCTTTGCGCCATAGGCGCGGCCTAGCCAACGGTGGTATTCGGCATTTTGCGAAGCGCCTTTCACTGCCTGTTCACCGTACGCGATGGCCAGGTCGTAATGTTTTTCCTCATAGTACGAGCGCGACAACCAGTGAGTGACGGCAGCATCCTCAGGCGCCATCTGGTGCATGGCAAGTAGCGCCTTGATCGCGTCGTCATATCTTCCAGCTTCAAAATCGGACTGCGCCGCCTCGATCGGCCCAACAAGTACTGCTGCCAGAAGAAACACATGTATCAACATAGGTATCTCCATTCACGCGTGCGCGATGGGAGTGTTTCCTGATCCAATGACTTCCTCGACGTCGGCTTCGTCGTACATGACGACGGGAAGACTTAGGTCGTAGATGCCGTCGCCTTCGAGAAGTGTCTTAAATTCGTGATCGACAAGTTTGAATGTTCGATTCGCACCGTCGTACTGAACTTTCACGTGAATGATTGCCCTTTCCATAAATCCTCCTTGTTCTCGCGGACTTGCCCCGCCGGCCTCTGGGGAACGGCCGGCGGTTGGGGAGTTGGGGAGAGTGTCAGAATCGGTAATAAAATCCGACGGAGGGTTGTGCAAGGTGAGTTACATTGTCGAGGTTTAGAGCGCCGATGTTGAAATCCGGAGCCTTGTAAACAAGGCCGCGGTATTCGGCGCGAACACCAAAGTTACGAGTGACGTCGAAGTTGGCACCGGCCCCGTAAACGAACGCTCCTCTGGTCTGGCGATCGATATTCCCCCGGAAATTATCGACGGGATCGAACACGAGCGCGCCACCGCCCGCCAGAGCGTACGGCCGAACGTGCGCGATTTGTGTGGGAATGTGGAAGACGAATGATCCGGTCACTTCATGCATATCGGCTCGAACCGATGACTGGCCGAACGATCCCACATAGTTTTGCGTGTTGCGCGTGAATCCGTAGTTGCCTTCGACTCCTGCCCATCTATTGAACTGATACGAATAACCAACAAGAAGGCCGCCGGATTTCGTCGCGCCGTGAGACAGTGGGCCGTTATCCGAGTCCTTTGTGATCAATGCCGTTCCTTGAGCTGTGGTTTGATGCGGTTGTTCGACCTGCGCCATCGCTGAGGTTGCAAAAACAACCAAACCCGCTGCGGTCGCCAATATCGATCTCTTCATATTCAAATTCCTCCTTCTGCAAACGGTGAAATGCAACGGGTGTGCCAATCGATAAGTCATTAATATCTGTGCGATGCGGCGCTACCTGCCTGGCCATTTCGCGAAAGCTCGCGACTTCGCGAGTGGGTTCGCGAGAAATCGCGGTTCGGTCGTCAGAGTAGTGAGACGTTCGTATATGCGGTACCGACCGGTGGCAAGCGCCGTTGCTTCATTCCAGAGAAACAAAAGCAGGATCAGCAGACCCGCTGCGCCAAAAACAGAAATCGCGATTAGTGCGTAGATTTTCAGCAGATACCACATGATTCACTTCCTTTCACCACGAACAAGGCGCCGTCCGGCATCGGCAATTAAGGCGATGCCTATGATGAAAAACACAGCGAGAAAAACGAGGAGCGATATCAGCACGTAACCCATTCGTCACCTCTGTCAGGTGATGACGAATGCAAGAGGAATGCCGACGAATGCTGGCGCTACTGGCCAACGCTTCTGTAGAGGCGGTCTATGACCGCCGCGCTGTCTGTGATCTATGAAGATTTGGCGCGAAATTGATACTTCTCGATTTTCAATTGGACTTTGTCAACCTGGAAGAAGGAACTCGGTCGGGTCTCTTACCGTTGGCGCAAATCATTATTCCGTGATTTTTGCTTCGGTGCAGCGTTCTCCTGTTCGATCCACCGATTCACGTAAGACGGGCAATTTTCGACCGCGACATTTCGATTTCTTGCGCAGAGAATGAATAGCATTGCTGCTCGATCCACAAAAGTCACGTCCGCGAGATCCAGCGACCTTGCGGAATGCGCGATAGGTTCTTCAGCGAGCAGCCGTTCGATTTCCGGAAGATACTCCTCAGTCAATCGCCCGCACAACTGGAGCTTCAACGATTTTTGATTGCGGATTGGAATTATCTTTAACACGATTCTTTACCGCCTATGCCGCAGCAGAAAGTTGCACGCGAGCCGCCACAGCGTAAACTGAACAAATCGCCGCCGTTCGTGCTGCAAATTTCACGAATCCTCGCGAGCTCGCGAGGATTCGTCGCGAGTTCTGCAATCCTCCTTTCGCACATTCGACTGCATTTCGGCGGCGGGATCGCCGGCGCGATGGACACCTGCGAGTCGGCCGGTTTTGGTTGTCAGGCTGCCATCGATGCTGACCTTGTGGAGTGGAACTACGGAAAGTACGAGGGCCGGCTCACCTCAGAGATCCTGGCGGATAACCCTGATTGGGAGCTTTCGCGACGGGCTACCCGAACGGCGAGTCGCCTGAACACGTAGCCCCGCGTGCCACGCGAGTCCTGAAACGGCTTCGTGGACTTACCGGGAACTTGCTG
>Ga0066710_100005048_pt1 | contig 11896 bp, 9 predicted proteins | sample GraSoiAngelo_159_FD_79666 | JGI IMG/M metagenome (GOLD analysis project Ga0066710, IMG submission 79666) | Grasslands soil microbial communities from the Angelo Coastal Reserve, California, USA - 14_1009_16_40cm | ecosystem: Environmental > Terrestrial > Soil > Grasslands | place: USA... | reverse complement strand
GTACTGAGCGGCGGGATTCGAACTGATACAAACTGCAATCCGCTCGCTGACAGCGACGTCCGGTTCGGAATGCTCTCTCGCCCGGTGCGCTTCCAGGGTTTTGTCCACGACTTGTGCGACTTGGCGAAGCGCAAGCTCACGCAGTGCGATCAGATTCCCTCGCCGGAAGAAGTTTCCTAATGCTCTCTCCGACCGCTCTAGGGGATAGATGTCTCCGCGACGCATGCGGGTTTGCAAAGCTTCCGGGGTCAAATCGGCCATCACGATCTCGACCGCCCGTTGGACGACCCAATCCGGCACGGTTTCCCGCACGTGTACACCCGTGATGCGTTCAACCATCGGCGTCAGGCTCTCAATGTGTTGGACGTTTAGGGTTGAGAGCACGTCGATGTTTGCATCCAGAATTTCCATCACATCCTGATAGCGCTTGGGATGTTTGCTGCCTTCAATATTGGTATGGGCGAGTTCGTCAATCAGTACCACCGCCGGTTTGCGCGCAAGAATGGCGTCCACGTCCATCTCTTCGAAGATTGTCCCCTTGTATTCGATCTTGCGTCGCGGAATGGTATCCAGTCTGGATGCCAGCTCTGTGATTGGTTTGCGCCCATGCGTCTCGATGACGCCGATGGCTACGTCTTCGCCCCGACTGTGGCGACGGATGGCCTCACTCAGCATGTTGTAAGTCTTTCCCACGCCCGGCGCATATCCCAGAAAGAGTTTGAACACGCCTTCTTTCTTCTGAGGCGCCGCCTCTTCCAGCCATTGCTCGGGAGTCCTACGCATGCAGGTTATTGTCGTTGAGAAGTTTCTGGTTGTCGATGCCGAGGGTAGAATGCAGCCGTGAACCTTCGTCGAGAAGTGTTGCGATTCGTGGTTTGCGCGGCAGTCACCATAGCGGTGGTTGCCGCCTATCGGCATGTAACCGCGATCAATCCGACAACTGTAGCTCTCACTCTTCTAGTGGCAGTTTTGATTGTTTCGGCAATGTGGGGCCTGCGATATGCCGTGTTCCTGGCGGTGTTCGCCACCCTGGCTATTAACTATTACTTCCTCCCTCCGGTTGGCACGTTCAGAATTGCCGAGACACAAAACTGGGTCGCACTGCTCGCCTTCCTAGCCGCCGCGGTGATTGCCAGTCAGCTGTCGGAACGAGCCCGCAACGAAGCCCTACACGCCACACAACGCCGAAGGGAGATTGAACGACTGTACGCCTTCAGCCAACGGCTACTGACGACGGAAAACGTACCAGAGTTACTGAATTCGATCCCTCGCTACATCGTGGAGAGCTTCGGAGTTGGTGCCGTGGCTTTATTCGTGGCGGGCCGAGACGATGTTTATCGCTCGAGCTCGGGCACGCAGGGGTTCGATGGCGAGCAGCTACGAGCGATCGCAGCACGCGGTGAGCCAACCATGGATCGGGAGCATGAGCTTTTCTTCACCCCCCTTCGACTGGGAGTGCGGTCCGTGGGAGCAATTGGCCTTTCTGGAGGGTTGCTGTCTCGCGAGACACTGGAAGCGTTGGGAACGCTGATCGCAATCGCGATCGAGCGCACCGCGGCCGTCGAAAAGCTGAGCAAAGCGGAGGCTTCGCGTGAGAGTGAAAAACTGCGTTCCGCTGTTCTGGACTCGGTCACCCATGAATTCCGTACGCCCCTGACCGCTATCAAAGCATCTGCGACAAGCCTGTTATCAGATCCCAATCTCGATTCTGCGCAGCAGCACGAGCTAATTACTGTGATTGATGAAGAAACTGATCGCTTGAACCATCTTGTCGGTGAGGCTGCCGAGATGGCGCAACTCGATGCCAATCAGGTCGAACTACAGCGCGAGCCCCATCATATCCGCGAGGCGATTGATCGAGCACTTGAGGAAGCCAGACAATTTGTTGCAAACCACGCGATTGAGATCGATATCGCCGACGACCTGCCGTTGGTGTCAATCGATCTGGATCGAATCAAGGACGTCCTTCATCAGTTACTTGAAAATGCCGGCAAGTATTCGCCGCCCGGATCTCCGATTCGAATCACTGCTGAGGCAAGCAGCCGCAAGCTTTCTGTTAGCGTTGCCGACCGCGGTCCAGGAATTGACGACTTTGAGCACTCGCTAATCTTCGATAAGTTCTACCGCGGCAAGAACGAACGGTACCGGGTCCAAGGGACCGGAATGGGCCTGGCCATTGCCAAAGCAGTCGTAGAAGCTCACGGAGGCTCTATCGACGTCACCAGCCAACTCGGGTACGGCTCGGTGTTTTCATTCACGCTTCCAGTTGGATCTCGGTAAACGGCCGGGTGGGCCGTTGGAACAGGCGATCTACGACAATCTGTTCCAAACTGTTCCACAAATTGGGAACAGGAACAGCAGCGAAGCACTTAACTAGTTAAACCGATGAACAAGGCTCGGCTCAAAACCGCAACAAGAATCGCCGCTTTCGCGTTTAGCCCTCAGCGACCGTTGGTTGCGGGGGGTGGATTTGAACCACCGACCTTTGGGTTATGAGCCGGAACTCTTAATAGTCCGTCTTTGCCTCTAAATCACTTATGTCTCGCTTGCTCCATGCTCCTCTTCCCTGCTCTGCCATATTCTGTTCGCAATCTGTTCCACGAGTTGTTCCTCGATCGGAGCGGTTGAGAAAGGAATTGCAGAATTCGAGCAGACTATTCGACGGAATCGTGACCAGGGAGAGAAACTCCCCGCAATGCGGCTACGAGGTGGTCGATGTCATCAAAGTTGTTGAAGACATGCACGGACACGCGCAGGCTCTTGCCTCTCGCAGAAACAATAATCTTCTTCTCCGCCAGAGACTTCACAACCTCCGGTGCGTTGCGCATTTCGATGATCGTAATGCCGGATCGCTGATCGCGTATTCGAGGTGACGCGATTTTCAACCCTTCCTTGTCAAGCCGCTGATGTAAGTAGTCCGTCAGCTGGTGGATGCGCTGTTCGATTTGAACTGCGCCAATCTTTTCGAAGAGCGCGAGTGCACCGCCCAACGCGAAGATGCCGGCGAAATGAGGACAACCGACCTCAAGCGCCGCAGCTGTTTCCTTCAAATCCAAACGATCATTGATTACGGCCTCTGGATCGCGGACACTCCACCAGCCTGCAACTGGCAAGGAATTGGTGTTGAGGAATCGTGGCGCGATGTACAAGCCGCCCACGCCATAACCAGCCTGGGCCCACTTGTATCCGCTGAAAACTAGGAAATCGATATTGCTGGCAACCACGTCGATGGGAAATACGCCCATGCCTTGTGTGGCATCGACTACAAAGATCAGTTTCCGCCCGCGACACAACCGGCCCATTGAGACCAGACCCTGTCGGAAGCCGGTCGCGAATTGCACGTAACTGGCGACGAGGATGCGCGTTTTTGCTGTAATGCTCCGTTGAACGTCCTCCAGGTCGATCACACCGCAGTCTCGTGAGCGTACAAAATGAACGCGATATCGCTGCTGAAGCCAGGGCAACGTGCAACTTGGAAATTCATCCGCCGGACATAACACGTCCCCGCAGTGCTGAAGGATTCCCGCAATTAGGTTCATCCCGTGTGAGGTGCTGTATGTGAATGCGATGCTTCGGGGCTCGGCGTGCAGGAACTTCGCGAGCTTCTCCCGCACCTCTTCCACTTGGGAGAGCCAACGATCCCATGCGACGTCGGCATGCTCCGCCATTTCATCGTAATAGCGCTTTCCTTCACGAGCAGCGAGAAGGGAGATGGGCGGCGCAGCCGCCGTATTGAGATACGTGTACCGTTCGGCAGCGGGAAACAGCGCCCTTATTTGGCTCCAATCCATCTCGTGCTCCATTGCAGAACTGGGTGACCGGTCCTGGCTTGCATTTTCTTGCACCTTCCGTGATGAGGCAAGTGGGGCACTTTCCCTAGCCCGATGAGCAAGAAAACGCAAGTCGACGATCAGTCTTGGATTGGAGAATGATTAGGTTTGATCACGAAGAGGAGAGGAGTGCCTTCGGCATGAATACCACATTCGAAAAAACGCGGTTAGGCATCTGTCTTGTTCTCGCGATGTCATTTGTAACCGCGGGTAGCGTCGCGTCTAGCGATAGAATGCTGTTGCTGGCGGACGATCCTGCCAAGGGCGGGTCGACCCATCACGCAACTCGGCGAGACGCAATGATCACGGCCCTTGCATCGGCGAATCCAAATCCCTCGATGGGGGACGAGGCCCAAACCTTTGACCGTCTCGTCGGCACTTGGGATGCCGAGTTTACGTTCCAGCGTGATGACGGAACCGTCTCCCAAAAAAAGGGAGAACTGTTGTTCGGATGGACCATGGATGGTCACGCAATACAGGACCTCTGGATCGGTTATCCGACGGAACCCCAGAAGGAGCGCTCGATTGGAACGACGATTCGGTTCTTCGATACGACACTCAAGCAGTGGCGCGTGGTTTTCATAAATCCGCAATTCAACTACGTCGTCAGCGCGCAAGGCGGACGTGAAGGCGACCGTATCGTCCTGCGCGGTGTTGATACCGACGGCCTGCCGATACGTTGGACCTTCAGTGAAATGAAGGCGGATTCGTTTCACTGGCAGGGAGAAAAGTCTCATGACGGCGGAAAAACTTGGAAACTCGAAGAAGATCACCACATGAAACGACGCTTATGAGCCGAGAAGTTTGCTCATCGGATGTTGTTTCTGTCGGTATTTATCTGCCAATTTCAGCGCGTCATGTGTCGCTCTGATTGGTCCGCATCTCTTGATGCTGTCGCCCTGCAGTTATTGAGGCGTCGGACGGAAACTCAGCGCATTGGGTCGCTTTCCAAGAAAGGCAAGAAACCGCAAGTAAGGCATGCCCTTCTGTTTTCAGAATGTGACCGCACACGGACTGCAACGACACTGTGGGAGAGTCATCATGATGAGAAGCACTACTAAGTTTCTACTGCCCGTTCTCGTAGTCCTGTTTACCGCGATTGAGTTGCCGGGGCAAACCCGGCCGCTGGAAAGTACCAAAAGCGAGGCTGCATTTAAGCGACTGGCATCCCTGGTGGGCAACTGGGAAGGAGTCCAGGATGGCGTGCCGGTTAAGGAGACGTACACGCTCACCGCAAACGGAAGCGCGCTTATGGTAGAAACGAAGCCGGGTAATGAGCCAGTAATGATTACGATGTTCACCGTGGACGGCGAACACCTGATTGCAACTCACTACTGTAGCGCCAGAAACCAGCCTCAAATGGAAACAAGCACCATCGTCGATCCGGAAAAGCCTTTGACCTTTTCGCTGGTACGTGTGACCGGAATGAAAACGCCCGACGACTGGCACAATACAGGGCTGTCAGTGACGCAGGATGACAAAGACCACATAACGCAGCGATGGACTTATCTCTATAAGGGAAAGCCAGGAACGACCATCTTTCATTACGCGCGAAAGAAATAGCCCATGGACGGTCGTCGAAGTGAGCTTTGCCCCGGCGAACCAACCTCCCGCACTACTGACGGCGATCACGGTTTTTCTTCTTCACCCCGGGGCAGGTCCTGACTTTGTTGCTGCAATAAAGAAGGCAAATGATGCCTTGAGCAAGTAAGCGGCCTGCCCCAAAACCAGTGGGTGGCTCCAGCTGATCAACGGAGGAGAAGGTCCTACATTTGTTCTGCTTAGTACCCGCAAGAATTGGGCGGATTTTGCGCCAACACAAAAAAATGTGACAGACGTGCTCACCGAAACCTATAGGAGGAAAACCGCGGATCAGATCCAGAAGACCATTCGCGATTCTACGGCACGTCAGTACTTGGAAGCGGCCTCGTATAGTTATTGCACTCGGCCAGGACCTCTCGCAAGTCTGGATGGCTTCAATTTGGAGGGAACGGCTCCAAAATATGCCTGAAAGGTTCGAATGAAGTGACTAAGATTGTTGAACCCGACCGCATAGCACACGTCCGTGACAGACCTGCCCGATTCGAGAAGAGTGCGGGCACGCTGAAGGCGCAGTCGAATCAAGTACTTGTGCGGTGGCAGCCCGATCAACTCTCGGAACACTCTCGCGAACTGGAAAGGACTCATCGCCACTTGCGACGCGAGATGCCAAAGCGAGTGCTGATCGTCTGGATTTGAATCCATCAGCTCTCGCGCTGCCCCTACTCGTTGCGCATACCACTTCAGTTGTTCCGGACGATACAAATGGCGGCGATCCTTGCGAGCGTTGTCGGCTGCATCAACCAAGTCGCATGCAAGCGTGTCCAGCAACATTGGTACGTCATTCGCCGCATACGAACAGAGATGAAGGCGCAAGAACGCAAGGCGGTTCGTTATCGGAATTACTAGCGTCAGACGATTAAAGATCGACTCGAGTTCACACGCGACTGAAGCAGAAAAACCCAAAGACAAACAGGTATCCAGCTCCAAATGCCGCATATGCGAGTACCTGTAAGTCTCCCCAGGACGACTCACAAAAACACTGCCTGGGCCAAGTACCGTCTCCCGTCTGCCAAACCCGAGTTGAAACCAACCGCGCTCAACGATGTTGATTTGGTATCGTTTGGCGGCTTGTTCCTCTGTATCGGTCAGCGGCGCTCCAGATGGATGATCAAACCGCGCTAGCGACACGTAACCCGTCTTATCCAGCGTTCGAACCCGAAATGGCGCCTCATGTAAAATCACAAGTAAACCAAGCCTAGTTAAGCAAAAATCTCGATGTCAACTCGGTTCTCTACGGCTCGGCTCGTACCTCTTTACTGCGCAAATACTTATATTCGCAAGAAAAGACAACTGCAATTTCTCGGTTCTACAATGATCGACTCGCCCAGGGGCATGCCCGCAATCGATTAAAGGCCTTGAATGGGAAACTCGCAAGAAATAGCAAGCCTCGCCCAATTGCTGTCTTTACGATCAATATCCGATCCCATATAGGGGACTCGAAATCCTATGATCGCACGCATATGGCACGGCTACACAACATCTGCCCACGCGGATGAATACGAAGCCACTCTGAGAGCCGAGATTCTCCCTGGCATCAGCGAAGTACGAGGATACATGGGCAGCTACCTGCTTCGCCGCCCGAACAGCGAGGAAGTAGAATTTGTTACGGTCTTACTCTGGGAATCACTAGACGCACTCCGTGATTTCGCTGGACCAGGTTACGAACGGGCGATCGTGCCGGCGGAGCGCCGTAAGTTCTTGTCCCATTATGACGAAAACTCGGCGCATTACGAAGTGCTCGTGCGGCCGATATGTGAACAGGCATGAGCGGGCAAGAAGGACAACAATGGAAATCTGGGATCGTAGCCGTTTCGTGTTGGTGAGGCGCAGGCGCTTCATCTTGTTGCAATTGCTGGCAGTCGTGCTACTGGTCGAGACTTCTCTCTTTAGCCAGACTCAGGCGCCGCACCAAATCGTGGTCAGCAAGGACGTAATGGTGCCGATGCGCGACGGCGTGAGCCTGGCGACCGACATATATAGACCCGCAGGGAATGGCGTTGCCGCTGGAGGCAAATTCCCGGTAATCATGGAACGCACGCCGTATGACAAGAATCGCTCCACGTATCTTCTACCGTTCGTCAGCGACGGCTATGTCGTGGTCGCGCAAGATACGCGTGGTAGATACAAATCGGAGGGGCGCTGGACATTTTTGCGCGACGACGTAAATGATGGATTCGACACCGCCAAGTGGATCGGTGCTCAGCCCTGGTGCAGTTGCAAAATTGGTACAGTCGGCGGCTCCTACCCAGGAGGTACGCAGCATGCCATCGCGCTCTCCAATGCACCATTTCTTGCTGCCATGGTACCCGTTGATGCCGTGGCTAATCCTGGCTATTTCGGTTTGCGTCACAATGGCGCCTTTGAGCTGCGATTCCTTAACTGGGTCTTCACCTTTGGAGCACGCGACGGTAGCCACGAGGCACTGTCGAATCCAAGCACAAAAGAAGCGCTCGACCAGACCTCACAACACGTCCTCGATTATGTTAAGGGGTTGCCGCTGCGTCCGGGGACGACACCGCTGAAGTTAACCCCCGATTACGAAGCCTGGCTCATCGAAGCGATGGACACGGGAGATCTGAACGATTTCTGGAAGAACTGCGGTGTCAGTGTGGTGGACCACGTCGCAGAATACAAGGACATTCCCGTTTATCACGTTGGCGGTTGGTACGATTCATGGGCTGGCCCGACGGCCAACATGACATTCGTCGCGCTGGCGAAAACGAAACATAACCAGCGGCTGATCATGGGCCCCTGGACGCACGGCGGCGCCGAAGACAGCTTTGCTGGTGAAGCCGATTTCGGGCCTGAAGCAAAGATTAGTTACTACGAACTTCAGAAACATTGGTTTGATCATTGGCTGAAGGGAGTCTCGAATGGCGTCGAAAGGCAGGCACCGGTCCGGATTTTTGTGATGGGGGGAGGCGATGGCCACAAGACGCCGGAAGGACGACTCTTTGTCGGTGGCCATTGGCGTGATGAGCAGTCGTGGCCTCTGTCACGCGCCTTCAGTACACCTTTTTACCTGCACAGTGATGGCACACTTTCGACTCGGCTACCAGAGCCGTCTCAGCCGACTCAATATCTCTTCGACCCCAAGCACCCTATTCCTACATTGGGAGGGAACACCAGTTCATCAGGAATCCTCATGGTGAATGGGGCGCTTAATCAACGTTGCCGCTCGGACTACTGGGCCTGTAAAGGCGATGTCCGTCCGTTATCCGCTCGAAACGATGTGCTCGTGTTCCAGACCTCTCCGCTGCAGGCGGATCTCGAAGTCACCGGTAGACTGATCGTGAAACTTTGGGCTTCTTCCAGCGCGCCTGACACTGACTTCACCGCTAAGCTCACTGATGTATACCCGCCCAGCAATGACTTTCCAACCGGTGTGGACCTGAACGTAGCGGATTCGATCATTCGTGCCCGCTACCGCACGTCACGAGAAAAATCGGAGCTAATGACACCCGGACAGGTTTACGAGTTCACGATTGAGATGTATCCAACGTCTCTCGTGTTCAAGAAGGGACACCGCATCCGGGTCGACATTTCGAGCAGCAATTTCCCACGCTTCGACGTGAATCCCAACACTGGCGAGCCTCTTAATCGCAATCGCCGATGCGCGGTTGCAACCAACTCCATCTACCACGATCCGCAACATCCATCCCATATCGAGATGCCCGTAATTCCGGCCACAAAGTGACAGCCGCAGGATGGAGAGGTGGCTGCCGTCAACGGTTCTCCTGGCCCCACGTCGGGATGCACTGGCCACGAGTACCAGGTATGCCTCATCTGAGGAGTTGTCTACGAATATGACTGCTCAATCATGGACCGGACCGGACGGTTGGTGGCGCCAGAAGCCGCGCGATACTTGCCCGAGAAGTAAACCTGCAATTGAAACGAGCGCGGATTAGCGGCGCTCGACTTGCTTCACTAGGGTCAAAGGCTGCGCTTCCGCACCAAGGGAAGGCGTATGATTTCTAGCTCTAGGCGGCCCAATCAATGCTGAGGAGACTCAAGATGAAAAAAATGCTTTTAGTTCTTGCTTGTCTGTTGCTGTTCGCGGTTGTAGGTGTCGCGCAAGAGCACTTTACAGAAGGTCCGGTTTGGCGCGTGACACTAGTCAAGGTCAAGCCTGCTCAAATGGATGCCTATCTAACCAGCCTACGCCAAGCATCGAAGCCCCTGCTCGACGAGCAGAAGCGCCAAGGGCTCATTATGGATTACAAGGTTTTTCTCAAGGAGACCCAGGAAGGCCCACACGATTGGGACATCGCCCTAGCTGTCGAGTACAAGAATCATGGCGCGATGGACGGATTGACCGCAAAAAATGAGGCTGTCCGTGACAAGATAATGGGTGGCAAACAGCAGGCGCAGCAGGTGGCGGAAAAGCGCACCGAAATCCGTGAAGTCGTCAGTTCGGAACTATTGCAGGAAATTATGCTCAAGTGAGCACTTTCGTCTGAGATGACAAAAACCCGCTCGGTTCATCTGCATGGGCGGGCCTCTTTCAACTTCCACTCTCTACTACTGAACTCCGAAGTCGCTGGAAAACTGCAAGCGATATGGACTAGACATTGCGAATTTCAGGGCAGAAAATAGGACAGCGATCAATCTGGAGTCCCCGTGGAATCTCAACCTCTGATCAAGCTCATGTGGTTCACCATGTCGGTCGTGCTTTTCTGCACTTCGCTTGCTTCTGCATGCGCGCAAACGTCCGATACTCAGGCAAGCGATGCAAGCAAACCGTGGACTGCGACAACTGAATCACAGACATCCAACACAAATCCGACGCGGACGACTGAATCGCACAGGCGGTCCGGTAATCGCACTCTGGACAGTCAGAACGTCGAACGCCTGGGACCTGACGGCCACTACGAGTCGTACTTTGATACCGAAAAAGAGTCTGTTCAGGTGACTCCTGCGACGACGCGAACGGTTGTACACACATTCAGCAGGGATGCCAGCGGGCAGAGAATACTCACGCAGGTGACGGAAGAAGAACGACAGAATCTTCCAGGTGGAAACGAGAAGGTGGTACGTGTCACGTCGAATTCAGATCTGAACGGCCATCTCCACATTGTACGGCGTGAGATCGCGGATACAAAAAAGACCAGCCCGGATTTTCAGGAGAAAAACACCACAGTTTTCTTGTCCGATGGTACAGGGGGTCTAGCGCCGAGCATGCAGATCCAGGAGCGCGAGAAACGCGGCAGCGATCACACAGTTAGCGTCCAAAAATCTACCTTGCTGCTCGATGGCGCAGGCAACTGGCGGGTTAATGAACTGACGGAAAGCATAGTCAAGGAAAATGCTAATGAGCGCACTACGGAGGAGCGCGTTTCACGTCGAGGCTCGGATGACAAGCTCGCGGTAGTCTCGCATACGCGCGGCAAGGAATCGAAAACTTCTTCCGGGGAAAAGCGCAATACGCTCGAAACTTATTCGACAGATATTCCGGGATCAGCGCCGGACGGAAAACTACATTTGAGCCAGCGAGTCAGCACGGTGACTCGGTCGCGTGCCGACGGTGGGCAACAAAAAGAACAGCAACTCGAACAGCCCAATCCGGGGGACCCGAATGCTGGCTTGCACGTGACTATCAAGACCGTTGATGCCGTTGAGCCAGGCACATCCGGCATCCATGAGACGCGCACTATTAACGTTCGGGACGCTACGGGCAGTTTCGGCGTGGTTTCTGTTGATACTCGAAAATCAGACAAAGTTCAGGCCGTCACGGTTGATATTTCACCCGAGGACAAATCTAAGTAGTGTCTTGTGTTTTGAGCACCTCAGCCACAAAACCCCCTTTCACGACGTGGTGATTCAGCGCAAGTCCGGATTGCGCTGTCTAATTGAGAGACCATCGGCTTCAGCTATCCCAGATGGCCTTAATCCCTTAAACAGAAGCCAAAAACTCAATGCCATTTCGAAGATCCCATAGGCGAGTCAAACCACCACAGGTTAACTACCCTGGCGAAGTCTGGGAAAATAATGAAAACGAAATTACACGCCGCGCAGAATACAGACGAGATCACACCGAAGACGGCCAATGCTCTAGGGAGATAGTTCGACTTAAGCCACAAGTAGCTGCAAACTGTGGATGCCAATGCGTAAAACAGCAAGCCAACGTAATACTGATCGAAACGCGCGCCGAGGTATAGCCTCGCCAAGGTCTGCAATCGGTCTGCTTCAAATACTCGCAAGTAATCAGCGCCGCTCAATAGCCGCCGAGCCTCAAAAAGATTGAGCGTCATAAGAACCCACATCAGGGCATATACCAGCCTCCAGAATGCCGCCAGCGAGGCAAGGCCCCGATTGACTGGCTTGAGGATCACGTAAAGCGCCGTGAGTAGTATTACAAGGCCGGTGCAGTAAATCAGACCGCAGGCGATACCGATACGAAATAGGCGTTCGTGCGCCACGATATTCCGAGCGGTTTCCGCAGCATTGCCCGCGACAATCAGACG
>Ga0066710_100005046_pt1 | contig 11897 bp, 6 predicted proteins | sample GraSoiAngelo_159_FD_79666 | JGI IMG/M metagenome (GOLD analysis project Ga0066710, IMG submission 79666) | Grasslands soil microbial communities from the Angelo Coastal Reserve, California, USA - 14_1009_16_40cm | ecosystem: Environmental > Terrestrial > Soil > Grasslands | place: USA... | reverse complement strand
GTTCATGAAAATGAACGGCAGACGCGCTTCGTTGAGCGTCGATTGATAACCGCCCGGCGCTTTGCCTTTGCGATTCGCCAGGTCCAGCAGGCGCATCGTCTGCATCGTCTGAAAGCCTTGCGACAACTCAGCGTCGAGCTTGCCGAAAATCTTTTGCGTCTTCGCCACCATGTCATCGACCTGCTCGAATGGCCGCAAAGGGGAACGATTCATGGGATCCACGGCAAGGTCCCACGGGCGCAGCTTCTCCAACCCGAGTTCTTTCCGTCGCTTGGCTTGCAACTCGCGGTTCAGGGGCATGATCTCTTTCTCGATCGCGTCGTGGAAGCTTAGGCAATCCTCGGGGGTGTAATCGAAGCGCCGCTTCGCTCTGAAGGCGTATTCCAGATAATTTTTGAATCCAGCGTTACCTGCGATCTGCTCGCGCAACTTCACCAGCTTCTCGAAGATGTCCTCGAACTTTTCCGCTTCCTGCAAGCGCCGGCGCGCAACCAATTCCCACGCCTCCTGCCGCACCGCACGGTCCGGCTCTTCCATGAAGCGCGCCATTTGCACCAGCGTCTTTTCTTCACCGCGAAATTGCACCGTTAAACTGCCGCTGAGTTTCTGGTATTGCTGGCCGAGTTTCGCTTCTTCTGTTTCCAGCGGCACGTTCTCCTGCCGGAATAACTCCACGTGTACCTCGGTGTCGCGGTCGAAGACTTCATAGCGCCGCTTCGGCAATTGCTTTCGCAGCGGCTGCTGCAGGTAAATCTCGGACAGCTTGAATTGCCGCGGCTTGAGATGCGGCTCGATGTTCTCCACGAAATGCAAATACGCCTTCTCCGCATCGGCGTTCTCGGTGTGGCAGGTCATGGCGATGTATCGCCGCGAGGACTCCTCATCAATCGCCGCCATGAATTCGCTGCCGTCCAATAGCCACCGCTCGAAATCCTGGACCGTTTTGCATTCGGCTCCGCGCTTCTCCAAAGCATCAAATAGCGGCGCGATCTGGTTCCAGTCGCTCCAATCGATCTTCGCAGGAACAAATTTGCGGGACCTATAAGCGGGCAAATCACCAAATGGCAACAAACTCATGCCGCACAAGATGGCGCGACCAGGCTAAAAGGCAACGCAGAATAGCCCAAGAGACGCGCGCGCAGTAGGGAAGCACCTCATTCCCGAGTTTCATCGGCGGTTGTAGTACCTTTCCCAAGGAAAAAGCCATTATGAAAAAAGGAACTGTTCGCATATGGAGTTTGGTTGTTGGCGGGGCGTGCATCGGATTGATGGGATGCCGAAGCATGGATGGGCGAAGAGCCAGTGGCGGCGTCGGCACCGGCGCCGACTACGTGGATTCGAGCTTGCCTCATCGCGCGATGGTCTGGCGGATCGAAAGCGTCAACACTGGTTTAGATCGAACACAACCGGCGCAGATCGTCGCGCGCGTGCGTGCGGAAGCCACCTCGTCCGGCTGGATCAACCCGGAATTCGTTCCCTTTGTTTATGCTGATCCGCCGAAGGATGGTATTTACGAATTTGCGCTCACCGCGGAACGCCCCGGTGGTGTCGCCGTGCAGCGCATTACGTCCTTCGAAGCGGAACTGGTCTGGCGCAACCCACCGCCGGGCGTCAAAGGTATTCGCATCCATGGCGTCGAGAACCACAAAGAAGATCGGCTCTGACTCCCCGCGCCTCATCAGCGCTTGATCACGAGTTTGGAGATGTCGAGGGCCTGCTGTGCGAGGCCCTGCATGGACCGGGCCTGCGATTGAATGCTTTGAAGTGATTCTCGTACCGACTTGTCCTGAGTGGCGTTCAAGACCGACCGCGTAAGCGTCTCGATTTGGGCCATAACAGTGCGGATCTGGTGCCCAATCTTCAGCAGCATATCGCTTTTCCGCCGGCTGATGTTCTCGGCTCCCATTTTGGCTTTGTGCAACGTGCGGTGGCGGCGGCGCTCTTCCAGCAACGCGTGCTTCAACTCGCCCTCTTTTCGCCGAAGCTCCAGATGGGACATCACCAGACCGCTGAGCGCCCGCAGTGCGTCACATTGCTCGGACGTGAGTTTCCGTGGCACGTGGTCCATCACGCAGAGCGTCCCAAGCGCTAATTGGTCCGGCGTGACGAGCGGAGCGCCGGCATAAAACCGGATTTTCGGTTCCGACTTCACTAACGGATTCGCGGCGAAACGCGCGTCTTTGGTCGCATCCGAGACGATCGTGATCTCGGCCTGCATGATGGCATAAGCGCAGAAGGCGATGTCTCGCGAAGTCTCCGTCAGGCTCACGCCGATCTTCGACTTAAACCATTGGCGGTCCGAATCGATCAGCGAGATCAAGGCAATCGGTGTCTCGCAAATATGTGACGCCAGCAAGGTGATGCGGTCGAAATCCTCTTCCGGCGGCGTGTCGAGAATCTTCAGGCTGTGCAGATGCGCGAGGCGCTCCGGTTCGTTGCCAGGAATCGGCACGTTAAAGCCACGCGGCTCAGTCCAGGAAACTGGAACCTTTGTTCGCCGTGAACTGCCGGACGTGCGTTGTCTGCGTTGTGCCATAATCCCGCAAGGGCTCCGGCCTCCGATTCCGCCGGAGCAGCAAGGCCGTCGATTTAAGCGGCGGCCCCGGGAAAAGCCAAGCTCATTTGCGAATCTTGACGCAACCAGCCTTCGACCTAATGTGTACCCGTATGCAAATGGATCGCTTGACCATCAAAGCGCAGGAAGCGTTGCAAGCCGCACAGGCGGTCGCGCAACGTTTCTCGCATCAGGCAATCGATGGCGAACATCTTCTGCTGTCTTTGCTCGAGCAGCGCGAGAGCCTCACCACTCCTTTGCTGCAAAAGCTCGGGGTCCGGCCTGAGACGCTCGCATCGGAGATCGATGACGAATTGGATCACCGGCCAAAAGTGCAAGGCGCCACCAGCATGGACGTTTATCTCGGCCGCAATGCCAAAGCTGCATTGGATGCGGCACAATCGGAAGCCGGCAAGCTCAAAGACGAGTTTGTCAGCACCGAACACCTGCTTCTGGGTCTGATTGATAAAGGTGGTGATTTCCTGAAGCGGCTTTTTCAGAAGCATGGGTTGCGCAGAGACGCCGTGCTGAAGGCGCTTTCCGAATTGCGGGGCAACCAGCGGGTGACCGATCAGAATCCCGAGGATAAATTCCAGGCGCTCGAAAAGTACGGACGTGACCTGACCGCCCTCGCTAAGGCCGGAAAAATCGATCCGGTGATTGGCCGCGACGAAGAGATTCGGCGCGTCATGCAAGTGCTTACCCGGCGCACCAAGAATAACCCGGTGCTCATCGGCGAGCCAGGCGTCGGCAAGACCGCGATCGCCGAAGGGCTGGCGCGCCGCATCGTTAGCGGCGATGTGCCCGAATCGCTCAAGAACAAGCGACTCGTCGCGATGGACATCGGCGCGATGATCGCGGGCGCAAAATATCGCGGTGAATTCGAGGACCGCCTGAAGGCATTTCTCAAGGAAGTCACCGCGAGCGAAGGACAGATCATTTTGTTCATTGATGAGTTGCACACCATTGTCGGCGCGGGCAAGGCCGAAGGCGCGATGGACGCCAGCAGTATGCTCAAACCGGCGCTCGCGCGTGGCGAATTGCGCTGCCTCGGCGCAACGACCCTCGATGAGTACCGCAAGCACATTGAGAAGGACCCGGCGTTGGAGCGGCGTTTCCAGCCCGTCTATGTGGAAGAGCCATCCGTCGAAGCGACCATTGCCATTTTGCGTGGGCTGAAGGAACGCTATGAAGTGCATCACGGCATCCGGATTCAGGATTCGGCGCTGGTTGCGGCAGCTACGCTTTCGCATCGCTACATCACGGACCGTTTTCTGCCCGACAAAGCGGTGGATTTAATGGACGAATCGGCGTCGCGCCTGCGCATGGAGCTGGATTCGATGCCGACAGAAGTTGATCAACTCGAGCGTCAGATCATGCAGCTTGAGATCGAGCAGAACGCATTGAGGAAAGAGAAGGATGCGGCCTCCAAGGAACGCCTGCACAAACTCGAAAAAACTGTGGCCGACCTGAAAGAGAACTCGAAGCAGCTCAAGGCGCAATGGCAGAACGAAAAAGCCGCCATTAACGCGGTGAGTATCGTGAACAGCCAAATCGAACAGGCGAAAATCGATTTGGAAAAAGCGCAACGATCCGGCGACTTGAATACGGCCGCCCAAATCCAATACGGCCGCCTGCCGGAATTGCAGAAGAAATTGGCCGATACCGAGAAGGCATTGCACGAGCAGCCCGCAGGCAAACGCTTGCTCAAGCTCGAGGTGACCGAGGAAGATATCGCTGAGGTCGTGTCATCGTGGACGAGAATTCCGGTTTCCCGCATGCTCGAAGGCGAGCGCCAGAAGCTCATCCACATGGAGGAGCGCATTCATCAGCGCGTCGTCAACCAGGAGGAAGCGGTCAAAGCTGTGTCGAACGCCGTCCGCCGCGCGCGCAGCGGATTGCAAGACCCGAACCGACCGGTTGGATCATTTATATTTTTGGGCCCCACTGGGGTCGGGAAAACGGAATTGGCCCGTGCCCTGGCGGAATTCCTGTTCGATGACGAGCAAGCCATGATCCGCATCGACATGAGCGAGTACATAGAGAAGCACACGGTCGCGCGATTAATCGGTGCGCCGCCGGGCTACGTGGGATTTGAGGAAGGCGGTCAACTCACCGAAGCAGTGCGTCGGCGGCCCTACAGCGTGGTGCTGTTTGATGAAATCGAAAAAGCGCATAATGATGTGTTCAACGTGCTGTTGCAGGTGCTCGATGATGGGCGACTCACCGATGGCCAGGGCCGCACGGTGGACTTCCGAAATACCATTGTGGTGATGACCAGCAATATCGGCTCGCCGATTATCCAGGAATATTTCAACGGCGGAAAATTGAGCTCCGAAGACAAGATCAAAATGGAAGAGCGAGTGAAAATTGAATTGCGCGGCTTTTTCCGGCCCGAGTTCCTTAACCGTGTGGATGACATCATCATCTTTCACAGCCTCACCGAAAAGCAATTGGACACGATCGTGGACATCCAACTGACCCGACTGGAGAAGCGGCTTGCGCAACAGAATCTGGCCTTGGAACTGGATGCCGGCGCGCGCCGTTTTCTCGCGAAGGAAGGGTACGATCCGCAGTTCGGCGCGCGCCCGTTGAAGCGTGCGATCCAGGAACATCTCCTGGATCCGCTCGCGATGAAAGTGCTGTCGGGCGAGTTCAAATCCGGTGACCGCATCAAAGCAGCTGCCAAAGGGGGCGAGTTGCAGTTTGAAAAGCGGCGCTAGCCGCTCGCAACTATTTACAATTTTCTCCGCCAAGGTGCACGACTTGGAGCTTGGTGGGGCGAGACTCCGTTGAGCCGAGCCGACCGGATTGTGCTCGGCGCCGCAAATCCATCATTCGTGCTCGGTCATACCGCTATTTTATGGGGTTAACCCTCCAACTGAATGCGGGGTTTACTGCATGGATGGGACCGGGGGGGACAAGGCAAACTTAGCGCCATGAAGCTGATTGGTGCACATAAATTCAAACTCGTATCCTCGTCTATTTTACCCCTATTAATCGCTCTCTCGCCGTCGACCGCAAAGGCTTTGCCGGACCTGACGATCAACATCGTCCGGGCGCTATGGACGATCGAGTACGACTTCAGGGCCTTTTCGCCTGATGAATGTGCGGTGCAGGAGGGTTGCATCTGGACCGCAGGCGCGCGCAAGCTTCTGCGCATCGACGTAGGCATAATGAATGTCGGCGCCAGCGATCTCCAGATTGGGGACCCAAGTAAACTGCCGAACATCTTTTACTGGAGTCCCTGCCACGCTCATTATCATCTCAGGGGGCTGGCCAACTATCGGCTATTGACTCTCGACGGACGCCAGGTTGCCCGCGCCTATAAGCAAGGATTTTGTGTCCGTGACGACCATCCGAAAATGAGCTACGCCGGAGAGGGCAATTACACTTGCAATTTCCAGGGCCTTTCGCGCGGCTGGCAGGACATCTATGACAAATCGCTGGACTGCCAATGGGTGGACATCACCGGTGTACCCGCAGGCACTTACAATCTGGAGATCGTCATTAATCCCAACCGCCTCTTTCCGGAATCCAATTATAAGAACAACAAGGTGGTCCTCAGGGTTTACGTTCCCGCGAGGGCGAACATCCCGATTTGGCAACCTTAATTGCCAACCTCCTTGGTCCTTATGCGCATGAAGCTCTTTGCAGCCGCGTGCCTGCTGGCGATGACGCTCACAACAGCTTGTCATCGCCAGCCGCATTCTGCGGCCTTTTCGGTGGAGGGAACCGTCGCGCAGACTTACCCGGGCGAACCGCGCATCCAAATCGCGCACGAGAGAATTCCCGGCTACATGGAAGCGATGACCATGGAATTCAACGCCAAAGAGCCTGCGGCGCTTACGGGCCTCCAGCCGGGTGATCGCGTCCGATTCGATCTGATCGTGACGCGCGAATACGGGTGGATTGAAAATGTGCGACGCATTGGCAAAGCCGCTCCTCGACCATCTCCCACGCTCGCGAATTCCTTATGGGCGCCGCCACTCAAGGTGGGCGAAGTCATTCCGGACGTGGCGTTCACCAATGAACTGGGACGTGCCATGAAGCTGTCCGACTATCGGGGCCAGGCGCTGGCCATTACTTTCATTTTCACGCGCTGCCCCTTTCCGGATTACTGCCCGCGGATGAGCCGGCAAATGGCCAAGGTGAACGACAGTCTCCTCTTCATTCCAAATGCGCCGACCAATTGGCATTTGTTCTCGGTCACATTCGATCCTGAATTCGATCAGCCGAACGTATTACAGGACTACCGCCGCAATCTGCGCGTCGAGGAAGGGCGCTGGCATTTTCTCACTGGCGCGCCGGAGCAAATCAAACGGTTCTGCGCCTCGTTTGGTGTCTATTTCGTGCGCGACCGGGGAAGCGTCGATCACAATTTAATGACCGCCGTCATTGACACCCAGGGCCACTTGCAACGGCTTTTTCCGGGCAACAAATGGCGACCCGACGACTTGATTGACGAGCTCGCCAGCGCAGCGGCCCTGCCACAGCCGAAAACTCTGGTCGCGCGATGATGCGTCTTGTCGCCATTGTTATCTTCAGCGCAACGGCCGTCGCCGCGCCCGACTGGCAGTTGTCGAAGGGTTATCACGTCGAGGAATACGCCCGCGAACCGCGCGTCGTGGACCCGGTTGCCATGGATTGGGGCAGCCAGGGCCGTCTCTACGTGCTCGAAACCAGCGGCGAATTAAAACTCCTTGCTGGCGAGACGAAAATCCTCGCGGATGATCTTGCAGGCGCCACTGGCTTTGCAGTAAGCGGCACCAGAATTTTCGTTGCGCGACCGCCGGAACTGTTAGTGCTCGATGGCACAAATCGTGAGGTCCTCATTTCCGGCCTGCCGCAACCGGGAGCGCGCGGCGACGCCAACAGCCTGCGCTTTGGACCGGATGGCTGGCTCTATTTTACCCAAGGCGCGCAAGACGAAGCGGAATTCTACCGCTTTGGAACTCGCGCCGGAGACCCGCAACTCATTTCCAGCGGAGTCGTGCGCGTCCATCCGGAAACGAAGCGTATCGAAATGGTTGCCGATGGTATGGTCTTTCCGCGCGGGCTCGCATTTAACGACGCCGGCGAATTGTTCGCGGCGGACTCGACCCGAAACCATTTGTTTCACGTGTTCCCGGGGCTGAGTTATCAGCGTCCTTTGGCGCGCGATTACGTCGGCTACAAGCCGCCGGCGCTCGGCGCAATCGCCGATCATCGCTTCCTCGAAGGCGAGTTCTTCGGCATGACTATCTATCGCGGCATGGTTCTGTTGCCCAACTTGCACAAGCGATCGATCCATCTCGAACGGCTGGAACCGAAGGACTCGACGTATCGCGCGCGTTGCGAGGATGAGTTTCTGCGGCGAACCGATGGCGAGTTCCAACCCGTGGATTTGCGACCCGGTCCCGATGGTGCGTTGTGGGTGCTGGATCGCGCAGGCACCGACTCGCGAAATCCATTTAAGCGCACGGGCAAGGGCCGAATTTGGCGCGTCGTTCCGGCGGAGGAATGGAAACCCTCGTCCCGAAGAACCAACGTCATTGTCACCATCTCCAATCTCGCGCAAGCCGCCACACACCCGGACCCGGCGGTGCGCTGTCAGGTTGCGGCGAAATGCCGCGCACTCATGTTAGACACCGTCGCGCCAGGAATCCCGGAGGCGCATTCGGTGAAAAACACTTACTTGATCGATGTCGTCAAGACTTTGCTCAACGCATCGGTCAGAGACGCCGATGAAACAATGGAGGCGGTGCTCTGGACGGCGGTGGAACCGCTGCTCGCATGGGATGCTACCGCAACGTTGCGCATGTTTACCACCCTCGACGCTCGCGATACGCCCGCCGCGTGCAGCCTCTTTCAACACGGGATTCGGCGCATGTATGCAGCATTTTACGACGAGCATGTGCCGCACATCTACCCGATGCTCGCCGAGTTGGGGGCGCAATCCGTACCAATGTGCCTCGCTGGCCTGGAAGCAATTGTCCAGGGACAAAAGAGCAGCAAGCGGTATCACTCGATGGACAAAAACTTTCGCAAGCTCATCACCGCTTTGCAGAACACCCAGCAGCCTGAGCTCGTGGCCGGCAGCCTCCAGGCAGGCGCGTTATGCGGCTACGCGGACATTCGCGGCGAAATTGTCCGCCGTATGCTGGACGCCAATGCCGGCGAAGCTGATCGGGTGCAGGCAGCCCAATTCGCACAGGTGCTCCGCGACGAGCCGGCGCGCAACGCACTGATTCAGTTACTTAGGGGCCCGCAAACCAACTGTCCGCCAACCCTCACTCTCGCCGCAGCATATTCGCTTAAGGAGATCGGGATGCCATGGGACGTTGACGTGGTCCTCCACGCCGCTACGAACCAGCCGCCCGACATCCGTGCGGCGCTCGGCAAGACAATCACCGAGCGGCGCGATTGGCTGACGTCCGTCGGCCAACAGGTGCGCACCCATCGGATCGATCCCGCAGCACTTCCCGAACCGATTCGTCAAAAGATACAATAGAGCCGTAAGCCGCTTTTCCCTTGCCAGCGGCGAACAAAAGTGTCATTACAATGGTCGAATTGAGCCGGAATCGCCCCTTAAAGGCGCTTCCAGGCAGATTGCGGGCACAACTCCGATCATGGCTCCTCACCCAATTAGTTGTGTCCGAGAAAAAAATCTGCCCCTGTAATGGTGTTTTCGCTTTACAGGGGCGCAATAAGTAGTGTGTCATTGTGCCGGTAAGGCTACGCCATGTATTTGAAGAATCTTACTATCCTAGGCTTTAAATCGTTCGCGGACAAAACGTCCCTCAATTTCCAGCCGGGCGTCACGGCCATCGTCGGCCCGAACGGTTGCGGCAAGTCTAACGTCTCGGACGCCATTCGTTGGGTCCTTGGCGAGCAATCGGCCAAGGCACTGCGGGGCGGTGAGATGGCCGATGTCATTTTCACGGGAACCGACGGCCGCAAGCCCCTCGGCATGGCTGAGGTGTCACTGACCATCGGCGGCTTCGATCAGGATCACCTCAAGGCCTGCGGAGTCGACATTACCTATAACGAAGTCACCGTGACTCGCCGCGTCTTCCGCGACGGCAACAGCGAGTATTTTATCAACAAGACCGGTTGCCGCCTCAAGGACATCCAGCAGCTTTTTATGGGCACGGGTGTGGGTCGCACCAGTTACAGCATCATGGCGCAGGGCAACATCACCCAAATCCTCTCCTCCAAGCCTGAGGACCGCCGGATGGTCTTCGAAGAAGCCGCGGGCATTACGAAGTTCAAGTCGCAGAAAAAAGAGGCGCTCCGCAAGCTTGAATATACCGAGCAGAATCTCCTCCGCGTCTCCGATCTCATCCGCGAAGTGAAGCGCCAGATTGGTTCCCTTCAGCGCCAGGCCGGCAAAGCGCGCCGTTACAAAGCCATCGCACTAGAACTGCAGCATCTCGATACCCAACTCGCTCGTCACCAATTCGATGTGTTCCAGGCCGAGATCGCCGAACGCCAGCAGCTCGCGGAAAAACTTCGCCTCAACATCGAGTCCGCAAACCAAACAGTTCTTCGGGTTGAAAACGAAATCGCGCAGCTTCGTGATCGCGTCTCCGAGCTCGACGAGGAGATCAGCGCCTCGCAGCAGCGTTCGCTCGAACTCAAGGCCGAGGGCGAACATCACGACAGCCGCATTCGTTTCAACGAAGAGCGCCTGCAGGAACTTGCGGCCCAACACGGCAAAGCCCTGACCGACATCACGCAAGCCGAGGAACGCTGCCGTGCCGCCGAAGACGAACTCGCCTCTGTAACCCAGCGTCTTGCTGCTTCGCAATCCGCCCTCGAACGCCATCGTGCTGACCTCCAAAAAAAGCACGAGGCGCTCCACGGGGTCGAATCGCAACTCAGCCAAGGTCAGGAGGAACTGCGGATCGCGCAAGCCGCTTGCTTCAGTGCCGCGCAAATGATCTCCAAACTCCGTAACGAGATCAACGCGCTCGACCTTCAGAAGCAGGGTAACATCGTCCGCCTCGAAAAGCTCAACGCCGAGAAGATTCAGCTCGAACAAGAGCGCGCCGGACTTGACTCCCGTCTCCAGGAATTCGCCGCCAATGTTGAGGTGGAAAAGCTCTCGATGCTATCCAGCCGCGGCACTGTCGAGCAACGGCAGGCCCGTCTACGCGAAATCCAGGCCGAGCTGACCAACGTCGGTCAGGAGCTTGACGGCCTGCTCCACAAACAGGCCGAGCACCGCTCCCGCCTCCACGTTCTTGAGCAACTCGAGGCCGGGCACGAAGGTTTCAGCGACGGCACGCTCGCCGCGCTCCAGAAGACCGAAGCCGTTCTTGGCTCACTCGCCGACAAGATCCGCGTTCCGGATCAGTACGTCGCTGCCATCGAAGCGGCCCTCGGCCATCATCTGCAACTCGTTCTTACCGAACGGCCCGACGCTGCGCAGGATATTCTAAATGATTTAAGCGCCAACAAACGCGGCCGCGCGTCCATCGCTCCTCTCGAATTCGCCCGCAACGGCCACACCACGTTTGGAGAGCCTATGGTGGGGCGAGACTCCGTCGAGCCTCTTTCGAACGGGAACGGGCAGAGCAGCGGGGAAGGCTCGACAGAGTCTCGCCCCACCAACAACGGTCACTCCAATGGCAACGGATATCTTCATCCCGTTCACGCGGCTGAAGTTGTCCAGGCCGAAGAAACGGTGAAGCTCCTGGTCGGCCGGCTCCTCGGCGCCACCCGCATCGTCCCCGACCTCGCAAGCGCCACCACCGCCTGGGAAGACTCCAAAGGCGCCTTCCATTTCGTCACGCTTCGTGGTGAACTGCTCAGCGCGCACGGCATTTACACCGGCGGTTACGCGAATGGCGCGGGCAAAGCCCCTGGCTCGATTCTCGGCCGCAAGAACCAGATCGCCGACCTCGAATCCTCCGTCGCCCAGCTTCAGGAGCGGATCGGCGAACTCAGCCGGCGCAAAGGCGCGCTCCAAAGCGAGCAGACCGAACTCCAGGTGTCGCTCCAGCAGGCGCAGACAGAGTTGCGCGCACAGGAAGTCGCGATTGCGGCCCGCGAAGGCGAGTCCAAGGCGCTGGAAAGCTCGCTCCAGGTTCTTCGCCAAAAAATGGACACCGTTGGCTACGAACTCGATGCCCTCGTCGCGCACGATCAGGAAGGCCTTGAAAAACGCGCCGCCCTCGTCGCGCAGGCCACCGCCGGCGAAGCGCGCGAAAAGAATTTTCAGGATCAGGTTGCCGCGCTCACTGCTGACCTCGAAGGTCTTCGCGCCGCCCGCGAGACCGCCAATGGCTATCTCACCGAAACCAAAGTCTCGCTCGCCGCCGAGGAGCAGCTCTGCACGTCATTCCGCCAGCAGCAG
>Ga0066710_100005045_pt1 | contig 11897 bp, 7 predicted proteins | sample GraSoiAngelo_159_FD_79666 | JGI IMG/M metagenome (GOLD analysis project Ga0066710, IMG submission 79666) | Grasslands soil microbial communities from the Angelo Coastal Reserve, California, USA - 14_1009_16_40cm | ecosystem: Environmental > Terrestrial > Soil > Grasslands | place: USA... | reverse complement strand
CGGAAGCGGCTGCCAAGCGGTCACTGTGGAACAGGTTGGCGAATTCTCAACCTGGGCGGACGGGATTTGGCAGGCGTGCCTGAGCCGGTACTCGATGGTAGCTGTCCGCGACGCCGATGTGTTGAACATTCTGTATCCCCCGGATAACACGCGGTTCATACGGCTGAAGCTTCTCGACGGCCGCCGCGTTGCCGGGTGGGCCGTGTTGCTGGACACCGTGATGGCCGATGACAAGTACTTCGGGAACATGCGAGTAGGTTCGATTGTGGATTGCCTGGCTCTGCCGGAAGATGCGAACACGGTGATGGCTGCCGCGGCTCGATTCCTGGAAAACCGGGGTGTCGACCTGCTGCTATCCAACCAGAGTCATCCAGCTTGGTGCCAGGGCCTGAAAATGGCTGGGTTCATCGAAGGCCCGTCCAACTTCTTTTTCGTAGCTTCGAAGGCGTTGACCAAGCTACTCAACGAGATCGATCCGGCCGGCACGGGAATACATCTGAATCGAGGGGATGGAGACGGTCCCATCCATTTGTAGAAGTGCGAAGGAACAGACACTCTCGTTGGCTGCCAAGGGCCGATTGGCGTCCGCAAGGAAAGCTAGGAGGAAGAGGTCGGGTTGAGTACATCAACTCGTTCAAGTCGAATTCGCAGATCTGTCGCGAGTAGCGTGGAGAGGCAGCGGATCAAACCGGTGATCAGGTGATAAGGTTCAACAACGCTCCTCGGGATGGTCGACGTGTATTGAAGTGAGCGACATGAACGGGACGCTAGGACAGTCCTCGACCACTCTGGGAGCCGGTCTATGACAACCCTCCTCGAACGCCGCAACGTCGCGAGTGTTGTTGGCTCGCGCAGTGCTGCCGTCGTCCGATGTCCGAAAATTCTCAATTCCCTGTTATCAACCTATGTGGCACTCCTCCCGTTCCAGATTCCGGTCAACCATGAGATGAGTTTCGCGCCGGCTGATATTTTCCTCTTTCTGATCCTTGTTCTGGCCCCCGGGCAGTTGAAATATCGCAAGGCGGTCTGGACCATCTGGCATCTCACACTGTTGCTGGTTTTCGCCATCGCCTCGTTCGTTACGGCGCTCAGTGTCGGGAGTTTGAGCAGCTATGTCTGGCTGAATAAGGATGTCGGCCTGTTATTCCTGATTCTCGCCTACGCGGCAATCACCTCTGCTGCCGCAGAGTGGGACCAGGTGCGGCGCCTCCTGCGCGTCTTCACGCTGAGTATAGTGGTCCAGAATCAGGTGGCGCTCGTTTCGTTTCTGTGGGCATATTCTCATGGTGTTGATACGCTATTTACGATGTATGGCGGCCGCCGCCTCGCGGGGATGCTGCTCGACCCAAATGCGTACGGGGGTCTTCTGGCTCTTGCCCTCGCGATCTGTGAGGGGGCATCCTGGGGTCGGGCGCCGCTGTTCCGGCGAGTCTTGCTGCTGTACTGCCGGCTGAATCTGGCACTGGGACTCCTGTTCACCTTCTCCCGTTCGGCATGGATAAGCCTCTTTGTGCCACTCCTGTTGCTCTGTGCATTCCGGCGCACTAAGGCAATCCAACTGGCCTTGGCCGGCCTGATCGCTGCCCCGTGCTTGTTGCTGTTCATGGGGACGCACCTCTTTCACTTTGTCGAGAATATGGCGGCCCGTCCGGAGCGAGGCGTAAGCAGGTTGGATCTCATTTGGGACGCTTGGGCGCAATTCGCGCAACATCCGTTTCTCGGGGGTGGACTGGGGAGCTTCCTCGCCATGAAAGGAACGTACGTTCACAACACCGCGGTGTGGTTCCTGGCTGATTTTGGGATCGTGGGTTTGGCCGCCCTGCTCGGCTTCCTGGGTTGGTTCCTCATTGCCTCATGGTCCGCCTACCGGCACGCACCCGTCGACCAAAAGCCCGTCGTGCTGGCGCTGATGATGGGGCACGCGTTGATGTTAGGTCTGTCGATGGGAATTGAGGCTTTTTATCAGAGACACTGGTGGCTAGTCCTCGCCCTGATCGCTTCCAGTCTGGCGATCGCAGGCCGGCAAGCACGCATGCGAATACGGCATTGTTCAATGCCTACCGGCTTCGTAAAGTAACTGTCGGAGCCGGGACCCCGTATAGTCAAAATACTCGAAGTGCTTGATAGTGTTTGAACCTGCAATGTAGCCAGTCTGCATGAAGAACCGCGAGTTGGCGAGACTGCTGGCGTACGTGACTGGGCTGGTGAACCAAGAGCTGCTGCTGCAGAACGAGTAGCTGGCAGCGGAGAACCGCATTCTGCGAGCGCATTGCCCAAGCGATTGCGGCTGACTGATCCGCAGAGATCTACGCTCGCGGAAATCGGCAAGCGGCTCGGCCGCAAAGCATTCTGCTATCTCCTGGTGCCGACGAGCCGCCGAAGACCCGTGGACCATCAATTGAATGTCGCGAGCGCCTCGGCGGTCTTCTCAAGCATTACCACCAGCGGGCCGCATGAGTTTTTTGGCCATAAGCGATCAACACTTCGCACATTACGTTAGCCTTCAACAGCCGATTTACTAAGATCGAGAATTGCGGCGTTCCGGCCCGGCACATCATCTCCACGCTCAGAAGCTGCAGTGGTCTAATCTCTTTGACCGCGATGTCGAGGTCCATTCGAGATGTTTGGTATACAATCTCAACACCGTCTTGAGCGAAGGCCCATGAAAGCGTGGCGATTCTACGCGTTTTGCGATATGCGGATGGACGAACTGCCGATGCCGGTTGTCCGCCCGGGCCACGTGCTTGCCCAGATTCTCTGCATTCAGCCGAGCGTCACCGAGGCCCAGCTTGCCTTCGGCGTCCCGACCCTCGCCTTTGAGCGCATCAAGCGGCGCTTGGAAACCGAAGCACCGGTTCAACTGTTCGGACACGAGTACTGTGCGCGCATTATGGAGGTTGGCGAGGGCGTCACCCGCTTTCGTGCCGGCGATCGCGTCGCCGCCCGCGCGAAGCTTCCCTGCGGCCAGTGTTCGTTGTGCAGCGACGGCCGGTCGCACTTATGCCGCAAAGGTCCCATCATCGGATTTCAACTTCCCGGGTGCTTCTCGGAGTATGCGGTGTTGCCAGAAATAGCGCTCACTCTACTCGATGACCGGATCTCCGACAGCGAAGGCGCGTGTCTGCAATCGTTGAGCGATAGCGTCGCGGCGGTGGAAACGGCCCGCATGCACATCGGTGATTCAGTCGCAATATTCGGGCAGGGAAGCATGGGTCTCGAGTGCATGCAGATCGCGCGCGCGAGTGGGGCCGGACGCATCATTGCGGTCGACGTTCGAGACGAAGCCTGTTCCATGGCTCGCGAATTGGGCGCCGACAACGTCATCAACGCCGCGCAGGACAATCCGGTTGCCGCCATCCAGGATCTGACCGGCGGGAACGGCGCCGATGTAGTTTTCGAATGCGCCGGCGGAAGTCCCAAGCAGGGACTCGCCGGGGTAAGAACTCTGATGCAGGCCATCGACGCGGTCCGGTCCGGCGGCACTCTGGTGGGCGTGTCCTGGTTCGGCGCGCCGATCGAATTCCCAGTGGATGTGGCACGTGAGCGCAGCCTTCGCTACGTGTTTCCCGACATCAGCACGCTCGTCCACCTGGAACATACGGTGCACCTCGTCAGCACCGGGCGCGTGCGGCTGAAGCCCGCGATCACGCACGTGCTCCACGGTATCGAAAAAGTTCCTGAAGCGTTCGAGATCACCGCCAACAAAGGAAAGTACAAAGCCATCAATCCCGCCCAGGTGATGCTATGGCAGTAGGTCGAGGCGGACTCGAGCGGTGTTTGATACGCGTGGGCGCCGCGGCGCTTTCGGATGCGCTAGGAAAAACCGGGGCCATGGACCACTCCATGCAGTGCCGATCAGCCAATCAGAAAATGGCAGGCCCGGCGTACACGGTTCGCGTGCACACAGCGGACATTCTCATGATCGCCACAGCACTGTCACAGTGTCCTCGGGGACAGACCCTGGTAATCGACGGCCGGGGCGAATTGAATACGGCGCTGTGGGGAGAACTGACCACCATTGGAGCGCATCGCAAGCGTCTGGCCGGCGTGGTGATTGACGGCGCCATCCGGGATGCGGCCGCCATCCGGCGCAGCCCGTTTCCCGTGTTTGCGCGAGCTGTGGTGCCGAACGCGGGCGGCGCGGAATATCTGGGTGAGATAGGCGGCGCGGTGCAGTGCAGCGGCCAGGTAGTTCATCCGGGGGATTGGATCGTCGGTGACGAAGACGGCGTGGTCGTGGTACCGGCCGAAAAGATCGAGCAAACCCTCGCAACCGCAAAGCGCATCGTCGCAGCCGAGCTGGAAATCGAGCGCGCGATCCGGAGAGGAGAAGACCTCTCGACCTTACTGCGCTCACAGGAAGTCATCCAGCAAAAAGAGAGCGCGGTTTTCATCCCGCAATTGCGAATATCGGCTCATGGACGCAGGAAGTAAGACGCGGTTGTCGCCCACAGCGCTATAGTCGAATTTGTAGCTGCGCGAAGCCTCCGGATTCCAAACGGTTCCACAACCCTCAACACGCGTGCCGCATCTCATTGAAACCGAAGCGCTTGAAAACAGGCACCTTGGGCCCTAATCTGACCTGCAGATGAAACAGCCGGAAGGATAGACCCTACCTAGCACAGCCAAGTACACTGTCGCATTTTCACACCCCTTGCCTCGTTAAGACGGGTACTCACACGAATTGACAACCTCGAGTCTGTGCGACCTTGATCGGTTCACGCGCCGCATGAATAGTGCGTCAGTGTCCGGATTCGTTTCACATCTGGAAGGGCGCGCCGCTTGTCAAGGAACTACAGCGAAACTCGCCGGCGAATTTTTTCTGCAAGAACGTTTCATTTCCTTCCATCGCAATCCACTCTCGATGATCCGCGATCAAATAGAATTCACGGCTAGTTGAACCGAAGATCACGGACTCCCGCATGAAAGGGCGGTGAGAGGCGTTTGCCCGGCGCTTCAGAAAACGCAGCGGATTGGCTGAGAACTTTGCTAGAACTAGAAATAGGGCACCCCCGTCCCCGCTTTCGCAAGCTTGTCCGCCTCATTCTTGAGTGTAAACATGGCCGCGCGGGCGTCAGCGATCCGCGCGGCGTCCTCCATGTCGCCGGATTGGTATGCACTTTCCAGATCCGCGAGGATGCCCTTATACAAATCCACCGCGGCTTTCCCGGCCGCCTTACTTGCCTTGGTCAGGTTCTGCAAATAGGCCGGTGGATTCCCCGTTGCGAAGGGAGCAAGCACTCTTTCAATCTCGCGGAAGCGTGTGAAATGCTGCATGCCGTCGGCCAGGATCCGCTCAGCCAATTGTTTGAGCGCTTCAGGATACTGGGGCTGACGGAGCGTCGCGAGCACCCGGGCATAAGCGCCGTCGAGCGTCCCGCTGGGCTTTTCCACGGCGATGAAATCCGTTAACACCGCCGGAGTGAGAGGGCGAAGCGCACGGTCGCGCTCGCCACCTTCATTTGGAACCTTATCGGATAGGCCCAACTCCGGACCGAATTTCTGAGTCGTCAATCCGGCGTGCTCCAGCTCCCAGATCAACTGGTTGGCCCAGCGCAGGTGCCGCATCTCGCTCACCGCAATCGCCAGAATCTCATGCCGCACGAACGTGACTGCATCCTTAAAATTCTTGCCCGTCACTTGGGACGCATCCTTTACCGAGTAGAGTGCATACAGGTACTCGAGTGCGACCGTTTGCTCGAGCTTACACAGCTTCACCAACTCCCGCGCTAAGCCGTCGGTACTTGCGAAGGGATTGGCTGCTTCCACATCCCGGGGGCTGAAAACACGCGAGTTTTCGTGGCCTTGCAATACCATCGACAGATCCTGCCAACGCTCGTTGATTTCGTAATGATCCATTTGCGCGTCGCGGTTGCCTGCCTCCGTTCCCTCCGCCGCCGGGGTTCTCGCCGCCGCGCGATCCGACCGCAACCAGTCGATGGGCGTCTCTTCGATCACAGGATCCGGATCGGCGCCGAGCGCCTGTTCGCCGAGCACGATATCGGGGTGGTTCGAGGCCCAGTACGTGCATGCGCAATCGCGAAAATCGTGCATCCATGGCGAGCACAAGCTTTGGGTCAGTTCTCCTGGCTGATAGGCTTCGCTGATGACACCGCTCCTGGTGCTGACGAACCGGCGGCGCCAGCCGTTGAGAGTGATTCGGCGCGGCTGGCCGGCGGCACGCGTGAGCACAATATCCACAGGACCCGGTTCGAGCGAGCGCACCAAACGCCACGCGATCATGCCGTCCAGATTACTCAGCGTGATAGTCTTTCCGCCTTGCGCGATCGAGTCGAGCGACCAGCCCCCTTCCCCCAGCGCTTGGCCCTCCGCGCCATTCAGCGCCAAACGCAAAGCGGTCTGCACCGCTGTAGGCGGTGCGTCGGCGGGCAGGCCCTCGAACTTGGCGGGCGAGAGATCTGGGTCGGCCGCATCCACTGCCACCAAGGGCGCGCCGGTGGAGGACCCCATCGCGAACACCAGCCCAGGAAAGAAACGACGGTCCAGATTGCGATGATCGAACTCCAGACCGGGGAAACAATTGCCCACACCGCCTTCGAGCCGTGTCGTGACCGGGTTTCCGGGCACGATCGCCGCGGCGCGCGCCGTTAGATTCAGTGGAAAAATTTTCGCCATCAGATCACCTCCCGCCCGAGCAGATCGGGCCGTTCACGGAGCACCATCTCTTGCAACAATCGGTCGTAGAACTCGAGACAGTATTCCAGCCACCCGCGAATGTAATCACACCCGCTGCGTCCGGCACTCAACACTTCGGCGTGACATCCGCCACCGCATAGATAGCGTGCCCAGCAGGCGCGGCACGGCTCTTGCCGGTCCACATGGCGCGCGTTTAGGAAACTTTCGCGTTGCCGCATCGATAATCCATCGGCGGTCGATCCGAGAGAAAAGCGGGCGTCGTCGATGGTGCGATGACAGGTGAAGTATTCTCCTTGCGCGCTCACTGAAACATAGTTAGCGGCCGAGCCACAGGGCAACGGCTTGGCGGACCCGGCATGCAGTTGCTTCAGGGCGATCGCGAGGTTTGAAAAACGAAAGCCGGCACCCGAGCGCACGCGCCGCCACTCTCGTTCCGAAGCGCGGATCATCTCTTCCAGCAGCCGCTGCCAATCATCGTCGCGCAGCACCAGCCTGGCGTCCGGACTGGTGCGCAGGGGGCTGACCCCGATCTCGGTGAAACCGGCTTCCGCCAGCTCTTCGATCCGCTCGGCTACGCGCAGATCGTCGCGCGCGACGGTCGCCCGAACTGCGACTCGAGCCTTCCCCGGATTTTCGAGCAAGGGGCGCAAGCTCGAAAGCGCCATGTCGAATCCGCTCACCCCGCTGCTCGCGCGACGATGCCGGTCGTTTAAGATCGCGCCGCCGTCCAGACTCACCGAAACAACGAACCCGTTGTCGCGGAGCAGACGTACGTCATCGGCGTTAATCAGCGTTCCATTGGTGGTGGCTGAAAAGCCGGCGGTGCAACCTTTGGCCCGTGCACGTTCGCGTGTGTACGCGACGCTCTCATACAGCACTTCGCGATTCAGAAAGGGCTCGCCTCCGATGAAGCCCACTGTGACTTTCCGGCCTTGCGCTCCATCGATCAACCGATCGATCGCCTGGAACGCGACTGAAACCGCCATGAACTGAGCTTTCCCTCCAAAACGGCCTTCATCTGCATAGCAATAGGTGCACGAGAGATTGCAGGACTGGGCGATGTTGAGAGAGATCGCCGCGGGCTCAGGCAATCGCGCGGCGAAGTCTTGTCCGCGCGGCGTTTCGCCGACTGCTTCCATCAATACCCGCTCGGCGTCGGCGACGCCCGCCTGCAGCGCTTCAAACAAATCACGTTCCACGCCGAACAGGCGCGAACCTTTGACGACAAAGACCAGCGGCCGGCCGCCCGGTCGATCGACATCGATCAAGCGCCAACGCGGCGGCGGCTCTGGAGTGTGGCTGGGGGGATTGCCAGACAGCGTTATTAACTGTGTCATGCGTTTCGCTTTTTACGCCGGGCCAGAACTTTCGCCAGATGCGCGTTGGTTGCGGTGGGGAGCGGCTGAGAATCCGGCGCCGCGCCCGGCTTGAGCTGGAGCTCGTCCACTAGATCCATGAGAAGGTCATATTGCCGCCTCGTTAGCGACAAAGCGGTTGCGTCGGAATCCAGCATGTACGGCGGCATGCGCATGTCATGCAACCGGTCCCGCACGATACGCGGATCGCGATGCATCGGCTGCGGCGCCGGGTTTGAATCCAACTCCTTAAGGGCTCCATATGGCGGGCGGATCAACCGTTTCACGTGAGGGCCACTGTTTCTCAAGAACAGCGCCAAATCGTCGGCGTCGGCCAGGGGACCGTGCATCTCGACCGCTGTGTCGTGGAACGGGACCTTCGCGGCCGCCACTGGGGCTGGGATGTCCGTCTGGTCCTTCCTGTAATAGGGTTGATCCTGCGGCGTCATGCTGGCATCGTTGGTGCGGGGCGAATCGGCGGCTCGCCCACCGGGCTGCCCTCCCCCGATTGATCGCGCGCGCATCGCGTCGACGTTCGCCAGGCTGACTGTTTCGTTCACGCGCTGGAACAGGTCCGCCACTCGCTTCAGCGCGTCCGCCACGTCTTCGTTCGGTTCGGCCCCGGGAGGATCGCGATCGATCAGGTCGTCGGCCAATGACACAAAAGGCCGCCGGTCTGGAGCGTAATCCGGCGGAGCGCTGAACACCCGAGCGAGGGCCCGGAGCCGCGCGCCTCCCGCTACTACCACCGCTTCAATCACGCCGTCGCAGGTGTCATCCACTACGCCGAAGCTGCGCGGGACGCGATGGTCGGCACCATCGTATGTATCTGCGGGAATGGGGTGATTGAGATCCGGGTTCGTCATCCGATAACCGACCCAGGGTGAATTCTGGTTGAGTACCCGATTAGCCAATGGAACCATCTCGTGCCGCTGGTTGGTCTCCGGATCTACGTCGGTAGTCGCAGTCGGGGGACCATACACTTGCCCCGTGGCCGGTGTGAAGCGCACGCGCAACTGATCGAGATCGACGCCCAGGCCCGTACCTACTACGGGCCGGATGACTTGAATTTGTCCCAATGGAATAGGCTGGCTAGGCAGCACCAGAGGCGGATCTCCCTGACTCGAGGCCAAAAGAGCGTGACTGGCGTGATCGTTACCCAGCACCTCGATTTGCGCCATGAAGGCGCAGCTATCGTCGCCGGTCCGGCGCGCGGCCTTCCGGTTCGCTACCGTGATCGTGTAGGTGACGCCGTTGAGCGATCCTTGGCTTGCTTGAAGCAGCGTGGAAGTCAGGGGCACCGGGTCAGGCTTGCCTCTAACTTTGGCCCACAACTCGAAGAACGGCGCTACCGGACGCAGCAGGTTTCCATCGCGAAACTGTAGCGTGGTCCGCAGGAACGGGCGCACGGAACCGTCTTGAGGCTGTACGTCGAGGCTGATTGTGGGCTGGAGAACGGTGGCGCCCGCGCCGTGCTGTGCCGGATCTTCTACCCATGTGAAACTGCCAAGCGGCGTATCACTTCCGCCGAGTCTAGCCACGGCCATAGGCGGCAGAAAGAAGATCTCTTCGATTACGCTCATGGGGGAAGCTCCTTTAGGCTATGTGCAGACGGTTGTCGATTTTCGTTAGGAATTCTCCGTCGTCTGTTAGAATATGTCAATAGGAAGTTACAAAAGCCGCGAAATAGTCATCGCTGGAACGGGAATTGCGGCCGCCGCAACGGCGTTGCGTCTCATTTCGCTTGGTTTTGTCCCGAGACTATTCTCACTCGGCCGCGCAATCCTGCCAGGCGTTGAGGCGATTCCCGAAGCCGCCTTCTCTTTAATCACAGATCTCGGTTTAGACGGAGCAGTAGCCCGAGCCGGCGGAAAAATCGTAGAAGGTTTTGAAAACGCGTGGGTTCCCTCTGCTCCTGCCCTTCTGCAGGGAAAATGGCTACACGTCGAGCGAAGCGCTTTTGCGTCAGCCGCAATCGATCAGGCCGTCTCGCGAGGGGCGGCCCGCTCTATCGTAGAAACCCTGCCCTCAGTCCCGAGCCGATGCCTCGCTGCCATCGATGCAACAGGACGCTCGGCCGCATGGTCGCGACCGATCCGGCGCCGCGGCAATCAGGTCGCCGATCTTTTCGAGATTTCTTCCCCGTTAGAACGTGGCCGAATCGAGCGCTCGCCCGATGGCTGGATGTACCGAATCGGGTCTACGCTGGGTGTTGTGAGCACCTGCGGACGTGCGAATACACCAAAGGGGGCCCGCTACCTGGGACGCCGGCCGGCCTTTCCGCAATGGTGCGAAAATCCCATACAGGGCCGTAGAATCGCGGTCGGCGACGCAGCCTTCTCCTGCGATCCGCTGGCCGGACAGGGCATTCGATTCGCTCTCGCGTCCGCCTTTGCGGCTGCTTCCGTCATTCAATACTGGAAAGAAAATAGTAATCGCGGAGCTGCCAATCGTTTCTACCGAGATTTTGTCGGGCAGGCGCGAGTCCGACATCTGGAATTTCTCGCTAAGCTGGAGCTCGATTTACCCGCCGACGTCTTAGAGCCGCTGCCGAAACGCGTATCCTTCTCAGGGCGCATCGGCTCCGCCGAGTTGAGCGTAAACTCGCGCATCGTCACCGATCGCGTGATTATTCTCACTGACAAAAGCGCGGTCCGGTGGGTCGGAGGCGTGGATCTTTTAGAATTTGCTGAAGTTGCCGGAAAATCTGCGTCTTCAGTTGCTTTAATTACTTACTTAGCGTCCACAGGAGTAGATAACGCACAAGCCCGTGCCGTGCTTTCCTGGTGCATTCGCAAAGGTGTGTTGAAAGCAATTACTTAATCGAAGTGGTGCGTTGTTTGCCGCTCGTAGGAATATCCTAGTCTTCTAATCGTAACAATCCACTAATTATGCTGTGAACCGCCACTATTTTCATGTTTGTTCTTGACCTGATTTCGGTAGAGGCGTAGTATCCGACAAAGGAGGCTCGTCCATGAATCCCACTCCCGCCCTATCCGTGGCACCAACCAAGCAGGGCGGCCGCCACGGTATCATTCGTGGCCTGACCGAGACGCCAGCTACGGGTCCATTTGACGGCCGGTTCACCCGCCTATTCCCGCACTTAGCCGCAGCGCGGCACGCCGAGCCGGATTTGCTGAAGCTGGCCGGGGCCATGACGGCCGAGTTCGAGGCGACGCCGACTCCGGAAACCGAGCCAGATGACGAGGAGAACCCTGGGATCCGAGCCGGATACACGTATCTTGGCCAGTTCATCGACCACGATCTCACTTTCGATCCCGTCAGCAGCTTGCAGCGGGAGAACGATCCTAAGGCGCTCGAAGATTTCCGAACGCCGCAGTTCGACCTGGATAACATTTACGGCCGCGGGCCCTCCGACCAGGCGTATCTGTACCGCGCCGACGGTCTGCATATGCTGCTAGGCGACTCGCTCACCGGCGCCGATAACGACCCGAATGCGCGTGGCGTTCCACGCAATCGGCCTTTTGGGACCGAGCCGGCTCGCGCCCTGCTGGGTGATCCGCGCAACGATGAGAATGTGATCGTCAGCCAGTTACAGGCAGCCATCCTGCGCTTCCACAATCGCGTGGTCGATTTTACTGGCGCGAAGGATTTCGAACAAGCGCAGAACGTCGTTCGATTCCACTATCAGTGGGTGGTGCTCAACGATTTTTTAAAGACCATCGTCGGCGAAGAAACGTGGAAAGCGGTTCTCCCGAACCTCGCTAAAGGCACCACGATCAAGCAGGATCCTCCGCACCTCAAGGTGGTCAAGGCCGGAAAATGGGGCGGGCAGATGCCAGTCGAATTCTCAGTAGCGGCATACCGCTTCGGCCATTCGATGATCCGTCCGATCTACCGGCTGAACGCGAACATTCCACGGTT
>Ga0066710_100005044_pt1 | contig 11897 bp, 10 predicted proteins | sample GraSoiAngelo_159_FD_79666 | JGI IMG/M metagenome (GOLD analysis project Ga0066710, IMG submission 79666) | Grasslands soil microbial communities from the Angelo Coastal Reserve, California, USA - 14_1009_16_40cm | ecosystem: Environmental > Terrestrial > Soil > Grasslands | place: USA... | reverse complement strand
TGCAAACATCCGGGTGATCGCGGCTGGGAACGCCGATTTCAGCCACCTTGTGCGCTCAGGAAAATTCCGCGAGGATTTATTCTATCGGCTGAACGTACTGGCGCTCGCGCTTCCAGCGTTGCGGGAACGCCCCGGCGATATCCTCTTACTCACGCACGACTTTCTCGAGAAGCAGGCTGCGATCACCAAGACGCCACCGAAAAACCTCTCGCTCGCCGCACTCAACCGGCTGCTCGGTTATTCGTGGCCGGGTAATGTGCGGGAACTCCAAAACGTGCTGTTGCGAGCGATCGTGCTTTCCGATCACGGCTTGATCGAGCCGTCGGATCTCGACCTGCCTGGTGATGACCTCGCCGCAGAAGACCAGTCATTCCGGGCAATGAAGTCCCGTGCGGTTCGGCGATTCGAGCGCGACTTTCTTGCGACAGTTTTACGTGCGCATGCAGGAAACATTACTCGCGCCGCATTCGCGGCGAAAAAAAACCGCCGGGCGTTTTGGGAGCTCTTGCGTAAGCACGGGCTGCTTACTGGGCGCGAGGCGCGATTGAGTGTCGTGGAAACTAGGTAGCAGCGCCGGCTAATTTCTCCAGTCACGACCCCGGCCCCATCGGGCGAATGAACGTCGGAGCATGGACAAAATTGTCCTCGCCTGCGCGCTCACGGGGGGTAGCCACCAATCCGCAGCAAATACTGGCCAAGATAATGGGGCAAAATTGTCCTGAGCCCGCTCTAGAATCCGATGCGGATTCGTGTTCTGGGCGTACTCGGGCCTCTTCTTCGGCGAGCATATTTTAGAGGAGGAATTGAAACTCGCGGAAGCCGGGAGAGACAATCCGGTGTTTCGGATGCCAAAGCGCAAATTTCTGTGGCACGCCGGTTGCTGCGGGAGCTGATATCTGTCAATGCGTGCGTATCGACCCTTTGCTTCCATCTCCGGCGCCGGAAATTCTCGATTATCTGGCAACCTGTCCAGATGCGCAGGACACAATCGACGGCATTCTTCATTGGTGGGTCCTCGACGCTTACGTCCGAAAATGGGCGCCGAAAATTGCGAAGACCGTCGCTCAGCTCGTCGAACAAGGTTTTCTCGAACAAAAGCGATCTGCGGATGGAAATGTATTTTACCACGTCTCGCCGCGTTACCTCTCCGCTGTTCAGCAGCGACCACCACAGAACTCTGCTTCTGATGATGACGCGTGACGAAATTCACCGGCTCGCGACTCAAGCCCAGCTTCGGCGCGGAGGCCAAGGCGTTGCCGCCATTTTGGCGTCTCTGCTTAAACAACATCAAATCATATAAATTATGGCAGTTTCTCCTACTTATCCTGGTGTCTATCTTCAGGAAGTCGCCAGCGGCGTCCACACGATTGTCGGCGTCAGCACTTCCATTGCGATGTTCCTCGGCACATCAAAGAAGGGCCCGATTAGCCGCCCCGTCCAATGCTTAAATTACGCGTCCTTCCGAGACCGCTTCAGCGATGATCCAAGCGCCGGCCGTTTGGCGCAGTACATCAAATTGTTTTTCCTGAACGGTGGCACCAACTGCTATGTTATGCGGATCGCGAATGGAGCGTCGGCCGCGACTGTTACACTCCAAAATGAGGCGGGAGCGCCGGTCCTCCGGCTGGACGCAAAGGACCTAGGACTCGCTGGGGAAAATATTCGAGCAGTTGTTACGTACAATGGCCCACAGCCTGAAGTCACTTTCAATATCGAACTTTTTCAATGGGAAACTGACGCCACTGGCCGGCGTACGAAGACACGCAATGAAATCTGGCGAAACCTGTCCATGGATCCTGCATCGCCCGGCTACGCGCCTGATTTCATCACGCAGAACTCGGCATTGGTAAATGCGATCGATCTAAATGTAACTCCAGTCCCGTTAGGCACTGCATTCGGCTTCTCATTATCGGGCCGACCCGTGCAGACCGGAGGAGGTACTTTCCAAGCGCAGTGGTCCCCGCTGCTGGGATCGGCGGTCAACACTAATCGGTTCAAGATCAGCATTGGGGGAACCCCTTACGTCGATGTGGATCTGTCGTTGGTAGTGGTGCCGAACAACATAAATCAGTTTCTGAACGCGGTCGGTCTGGCCATCGAGAGCTCGTTCGTGGCCAACAACATCAATAATGTGAAACACAACCCTATAGGGCCCGGCTCAGGAAATTTCGAGGTCCGCTTCGTCACGGGCGGAGGGGTGCGCCGATTGCGCATCGCGCGGGTGACCGACAATGGGGACGTGTTCATTCGCCCAGGCTCATCAGCAGGCGGGCAGCAGGATTTGGCAATCCCTCTCATGCTGGGTACGGAACAGGGCGGGCTCGAAGTTTCTGGTCTGGCCGATCGCAGGCCAGCTCCCAACGGGATCACTCTGCACGCTTCCGACCCAGCCGTTTTTACTACGCTCGCTGGTTCGGCGCAGCAAGATGTCACACGCGTCGATCTTGAATCGATCCAAAGCACCGGCGTGCCGATGTTGCGCCAAGTAAACCTCAACCTGGTGACCGGTGTGCCGGCGGATCCTATTAGTCTTGATAATTACGCGGTTTCGGCCACAGGAAATTCGGACGGCGCGCGCCAAAAACTGCAGATGATTGCTGACGCAGTCAACGCAGGGCCGACCGTGCCTTTGCCGGCGGGTGACATCTGGCCTTGGCAAGCCGAGGTCTGGGGATATCGCCTGGCATTTCGGATTAAAGAGAGTGCCCCAGACAATTTCATCTCGGCGGGATTCAATTTTATCACTGCTACCGCTCTTCCCGGAGGTGCATTCACAAACAACGTGCACTTTTACACCGTCGGTTTCGGCGGCAACAACATCGGACTGCAGACCAGCGCACCGGGCGCTGCTTCTGACGGCACAGCTCCAATTGCGACGGATTACGACAATGCTTATCCAATTATTGATCGCGAGGTTGACCTGTTCAACCTAATGGTCCTCCCGCCGGATGCCGCGGTTGCAATCCAAAACGTGTATGGCAATGCGAGCATCTTCTGCCAGAAACGGCGCGCGTTCCTGTTAATGGATTCGCCGGACTCCTGGACCGACGTGCAGACTGCAGCCGGTGCAGTCGCCGCTCTGCGGATTGGGCTAGTGAAGGATTACTCCGCCGTTTTTTTTCCGCGCGTCACGATCGACGAATCGGGACGGAAAGTGAATCTCGGTCCAACCGGCGCGATTGCCGGTCTTTGCGCACGGATCGACGGGACGCGCGGCGTCTGGAAAGCGCCCGCTGGCACTGAAGCTGATCTCCGCGGAGTTCTTGGACTCGAACGCCAATTCTCCGATGACGAAAACGGCGTTCTCAATCCGAAAGCCATTAACACGCTGCGGATCTTTCCAAACGGCATCGTCAATTGGGGCGCGCGCACGAACGACGGTTCCGACGATAACCCAACTGATTGGAAATACATTCCGGTTCGGCGTGTCGCTTTGTTCATTGAAGAGAGCCTGTATCGCGGCCTCAAATGGGTCGTGTTCGAGCCAAACGCTGAGCCGTTATGGGCACAGATTCGTCTGAATGTTGGCGCTTTCATGCACAATCTCTTTCGACAGGGCGCGTTTCAGGGAACGACACCGCGCCTCGCGTATTTCGTGAAGTGCGATTCAGAAACGACGACGCAGAACGATATTAATCTGGGCATCGTCAACATCTGGGTCGGCTTCGCGCCGCTAAAACCCCCCGAGTTCGTCATCCTTTATCTCCAGCAAATGGCTGGGCAAGTCCAGACCTAATCCGAATCCGAAACTCTCAACCACACTGACATTCCATGGCTGCACCACAGTTCCCCGTGAACACGAACCGGTTTGATCCGTATAAAAACATGAAGTTCCGGATCAAATGGGATGGCCGTTACGTTGCCGGCGTCAGCAAAATCGGCCCACTGAAGCGGTCCACCGAACCGGTGACACATCGCGAAGGTGGAGATCCCAGCACGTCGCGCAAGCAGCCGGGCGTGTTTAATTCCGACGCCATTTCGGTTGAAAGAGGCGTAACTCACGACCCGGAATTTGAGAACTGGGCAAATTTTGTTTACAGCACGGACGGTGACGCCGCCATTTCGCTCGAGAATTTCCGCAAGGATATTATTATCGAGCTGCTCAACGAGCAGGGCGTCGTCGCCAAGGCTTACAAAGTGTATCGCTGCTGGGTCAGTGAGTACCAAGCTCTACCAGACTTGGATGCAAATGCGCACGCCGTAGCCATCGAACACATGATGCTTCAAAACGAAGGATGGGAACGCGATGTCTCCGTTCCGGAACCAAAGCAGACTTGATCGGAAATGGGGCATCGAACAAACGCTTCATTATTTACTGTGCCAGCATGGGCGAAGAAAATTTTAACCGAAAAACTTCACGCGTTGAAACGCTGAAGGTAGGGAAGGCGCGATTGCGTCGTCCGCGCCGCGTTCAGCGGCGCAACGTGTGGTGTGATTCGCGCCTTACGCGATGTCCCTGCCAGGTGTTTTTCGACGTGTGATGCCATCTGCGACCATCTCCCTGAATTTTGCCCTGGACGGATGCGAGGTTCGCCTGCGCGAACTCACAGGCCACGACGAACGTCGTATTTCCGGCACCGGCACCGAGGATGCGCTTCAATTGCTCGATGTTATCATGCTTCCAGTCGAGGTCGAAGGTTCGCTGCTGCACGCGGAAGACCTCGTCGCAGCGGATCGCGATCGCGTTCTTGCCGCGTTGTACATCCAGACCTTCGGCGACCGAATCGAGAACACGCTGCATTGCGACGCATGTCAACTACCGTTCGACACCCATTTCTCGCTGCGCGAGCTGACGGCGACTCTCGACAAGCGGCCGCGTAATTCGCAGTTCACTCCAATCGCCGCGAACATGTTCGAATGCATTGATGGCTGGCGTTTCCGTCTGCCGACGGGTTGCGATGAGCGCGCAGCCGCTGCTGCGCCGAGCCGCACCGCTGAATCTGTGCTCGCCGAGCGCTGCCTGCCCGACACTGAAGCGCGACCGGACCTCGCGGTCCTTCAAACAGCTCTCGATGAAGTCGGGCCACTTCTCGAGCTCGAACTAAAGGCGAGCTGCCCGGAATGTGGATGCGTTCATCTGGTTCAATTCGACATTCAGACGTACCTGCTCCGCTCGTTGCTTAACGAACAGCTTCATCTTTTCGTCGACATTCACCGCCTGGCTGCCGCGTACGGTTGGAGTGCCAAAGAGATTCTCAGCCTGACCCGGACGGAGCGACGCCAGCTCGTCGAGTTGGTCGAAAACGAACCCAGCCGCCGCCGAACTTCGCGATGAAACCGTACCTCACCCGACTTGCCGAACGCGCCGCTCCGCCGCGAGAAATCGCGCCGATCGCACGCCCTGCCGTGGAGGATCCGTTTACTCCGTTCGACGCACACGTGCCCGCTAAAGAGGCGTCTGCAACCGAGGGACGGTCACATCGGGAAACTGACGTCCGTCATGATACGCTCCGTGCGCCAACCGCCCGGGAACAGCCCCTTGCACCGCCGACTTCGGACGAAATCCCAATTGTCTCGCCTGCGGAATCGAAGCCCGTGTCTCCAAAACTCAGGAATCGGGCACTAACACCAGAACGCGCGCCTTATCCAAAAAATGTGGACGCGGAAGTGAATATTAAGGAACAGCGCGCGACTCCGAAGCCGTTGAGCGCTTTCATCGAGCGTTCATCCGAGGCGGCTACTGACGAAGATGGTGTTCGCTCGATGCCGCCGCCTGCGTCGCGCGAGGTAATTCCAGCAATCCTTCATTCGGCTCATCGCAATGAACACGAGAAGACCGCGACTGCTACGAATCCGGAAGTCAAGAAACCTGTTCAACCAGTACCTCTTGAATCCGATCTCCTCCGGTTGGCGGATCGTTTCATGGAAGGACTCCAACGCGGAATTCCAGATCCAACCGAACGTGACACGCCAGAACAAAGCGAACCTCCGCCGCTCCTTCCGCCACGTGACACGGAATTCCGTGCTCAACGATCGCGATCCGCCGCTACTGATCCGGCGCCGATGCCTTCCGTACATATCGGCAGTCTGCGCGTCGAAGTAATCTCTCCGCCCGCCGCACCCGCGGGACCGAAGCGTTCGGCAGCGCCACGAATCATCCGGCGCGGAAGCGGGCGTTCATTCGGCTTGAGCATTGCCGCGCGCCAGCGAATTGGGCTGCGACAGCTGTGAATTGTTATGCCTCTGCTGGATCTTTCACTCGCGACACAGACTCTGAGCAATCTGCTCGAGCGAAGAGTCAAGGCTGGCCTGACCGCTCTTGGACAGCCGCCAGCAGTGATAAATGGCCTGGCTGTTTCTGCTCTCCCGGCTGACAGACTGACCGGTGACGAGACGATCAGCATATACCTTTATCACGCCACTGAGGAGGCCCAGTACAAGAATCTTCCGCCGCCGGGTTTGGATGAGCCAGCTGTACGTTTTCGGCCGATGGGGTTGAACTTGTACTATCAATTGAACACGCACAGCGACGTGGTCGGCGAGCAAAGCGCGCCTCGCGCGCAGCTACTCTTTGGCCTGGCCTTGAAGGCGCTCCATGACTATCCGATCATCGACAAAACCACGACCTTGAACGGAACGCCGGTCTTCCCACCCGCTCTTCAAGGCACCGACAATTGTTTCCGTATCACCCTCCAGGCCATTCAGCCGACGGAAGCGCCTCATTACTGGACGGGCGGCGCTCAACCTCTGCGGCTGGCCGCCTATTACATCGTTTCGGTGGCCCTCCTTGAGCCCGAGCCGCCCAGCCAGTTCGCGGGACGCGTGCTGCGCTACGGTGTGCACACGTTTGTGCGCGGCGCACCGCGACTCGATGCCAGCCGCAGCACTGTCACGTTCCGAGTTCCCGGTGAAACAGTCGATCGCGATGTCGAAGTGCAACCCGGCGAAGCGCCAGTCGGAACAGAAATTCGATTTCATGGCACGGACCTCGCCGGCGACGACACGACGTTGCTCTTAAAAAATTCCCGGTTCGGCGAAGCTCTCGAAGTCGGTTCAACGTGGGGTGTCATTGCGAGGGACGATCGGATCACCGCCACTGTGGCAGCGCAGATTGGAACGTTTGACACGCTGCCCGGCATTTATTCCGCAATGGCCAAAGTGGTCACACGGCGGCGAATGCCGGACGGCTCGTTTCGCTCATTCGGCCAGACATCTAACGAAGTTCCTTTTCTTGTCACGCCAGCAATCACGAATCCGGCCGTCAACGCGATTGCGACGGCAAATGCTCAAGGCATCGTGATCATTTCCGGGGGCGTCTTCGATCATCCGGGCATTCCTGCGGATGCTGTGACTGTTATGGTTGGACCGCAAAGAGTGCCGCGTGAACCAACCGCGACTCTGACGCCCGGACATTTCCGTGTCAGCAACCCGACTCAACTCCGCTTCCGCTTTCCCATCACCGGACTGAACTCGGGAGACGTCCTTCCATTCCGCATCATGATTAACGGCGCGGAAACCGCACCACGGTGGGTGACTGTCCCATGAACTACCAAACGGCCACGCCAGCCCGAGGAAAAACTCTGCGACGACCGCCCTCAACCGCAAAGCAGCAGCCATCGAACAACTCGGAAGGAAAGTCCGATTCAGGTTCGGAGATTGAGCTGATCCTGGCGCGCTTTCGGCTCCGGGCTCGTTTGCGAGCTGGATGGCTGCAGAAACTTTGGGACGAGGAAGGCGCTCCAGGCGGACACGCCGCAGTGACACATGCCGAGATGGCCTCGTACTTGACTGATCGCGATTCGCCCGCTGCTGAAGCCGAGTGGCTCCAGAACGATCATCAGGCTGCTGTGTGGCGCAAAGAATTGGGGCGGATTGAAGAAGCGCTTTCCCGCGTCTCACAGTCGCGTTTTGCCTTGTTGGCGCAAATCTTTGGACTGAATCTTGAGGAGTCCAACCTCCTTCAAGCATGTGTTGCTATTGCGCTCGATCCCAGCGTTGCACGCGTGTGCGCTTATTTAAATGATCACGCCGGGCGGCCGTTTGTTACGGAGGCGTTGGCTGCGCGCCTGTTCGGCTATGGCCGTTCCGGCGTCTGGAATGCCAATTCGCCGCTGTTTTGCTGGGAATTGATCTTGGTTCACGAGAACGGTCCAGGCGAACCGCGCGCTCTGCTATGTGATCCACAAATCAGCGGCTGGCTTCTCGGCCGCCGCGAACTCGCCGAGACTTTAAGTGGCTTTGCCCAATATTATCCGCCGCGTCCGCCGCTCGCTTCATGGCCAACCCAGGAGACGATGGAATTTCTCCGGCACGCGTTGGCGGTTCAACCTCCCGTTCGCGGTCGAGTAACAATCCGCGGCCTCCGCGGGAGCGGACGCAGAACGTTTGCCGCGACGGTAAGTGCTGAACTTGGCCTGGCGCTCCTCGCAATTGACTCCGACACCATCGAAGAGTCCGAATGGTGCGGCGCTTTTATGCGGGCCCAGCGCCACGCTTATTTAAATCGGTGTGCAATAGCATGGACCGGAGACGCGATGTTACGACGAGTTTGGCCGCGAGTCGTTGCGCCCTTTCCGGTTCAATTTGCCATCACAGAACCTGGCCAGGCGCCATCGCCCATAGCCGGTTTCATTGAGCACTCCGTCACGATACCGCCACCAACTGCCGTTGAGCGCGAAGCGCTCTGGCTGGAGTACCTGCCAAGTTCGAAGAAATGGGAGCCAAAGGCTTTCCACGCACTTGTCGAACAGTTTCGCTTTCGGCCTGGGGACATCGCAAACGCCGCGTGCGGCAATGCTAGCGACCTGGCGCATGTAACTCTCAGCGCCCGGGAGTCAGCGCGTGGCCAGCTCGGCCGCCTCGCGGAGCGGCTCGAATGTCCATTCGATTGGGACGACTTGATTGTGTCGGATTCGCTTCGCGATTTCCTTCTCGATATTGAATTTGAAGCCCGCCACCGTCTAGTCTTTTGGGAAAACGCCGCAGCTTTCCGCCTCTTTCCCCAGGGACGCGGTTTGATTGCGCTATTGAGCGGGCCGCCTGGCACGGGCAAAACGATGGCCGCGCAGGTTCTGGCCGCCAGCCTCGGCTACGATCTGCATCGCATCAACCTGGCCGCGGTCGTGAGCAAATGGGTAGGCGAAACTTCGCAGAACTTGGAGCGCATTCTGGTGCGTGCCGCTCATATGGACGTGATCCTCCTTTTCGATGAAGCGGACGCTTTGTTCGGAAAGCGTGCCACGGAAGTGCGCGATGCGCAGGACCGGTTCGTCAACACCGACACGGCTTACCTGTTGCAAGCGATCGAGAGCTACGACGGTATAGCCCTCCTGACGACAAATGAGAAAGGCAACATCGACTCTGCCTTCCTGCGTCGCTTGCGGTTCGTTCTCGAATTTCCTAAGCCTGACGCCGCCAAGCGAGATCAACTTTGGCGCAATACTATTAAGCATCTGGCTGGTATTGCGACCCTGAGAGCGCTCTCATCCAAGTTCGAGTTTCTATCCGGCGACATCGAAGTCACCGGGGCCCAGATCAAAAACGCTGTGTTGGGCGCACTCTTCATTTCCGGGCGCGAAGGCCGCAAACTTTCCTCTGAGTATCTGCTGCGCGGCTTGGAACGCGAATTGTCCAAGGAGGGCCGTTCCCTTAACCCACGGGAGCGGGAAAGGATCCTTAGCAATGGCAAATAACAGCATTAGAATCGACCAGCTTCACTTGCGCGTGCGCGGCTTGAGTCGCGAACACGCAGCCAACTTAGGTGCGTCGGTCGCGAAGCAATTGGCAAGTCGACTGCCCACCTCGACCCGCGCGCAAAACATCAGTGCACTTGATGTCCGCCTGGCCATTCCAATTGGCACGCCTGCGGAGCGGCTCGCTTCCATTATTGCCGCCGGCATTGCAAGAAGGATTTCGTGAAACAACAACGCGCAACATCTTTTTCAATGCGCCCCCCGACCTCGCGCCTTCGTAGAGCACAGACTTACGCGCGTGCCCGTCAGCCTATCGAAACTCGGCCGGTGCTCAGCAACCACGGTGTCTTGCACCACTCGGCGAATGTCCTTCAAAAGAAGTTGGCCATCGGCAAACCGAATGACCAATTCGAGCAAGAAGCGGATCGCGTGGCCGATCAGGTGATGCGCATGCCTGGCGACAAACAGGACTTAGCTGCCCCGATCTTCGGTACCAACAACCATAGTCTACAACGCAAGTGCGTGTGTGGCGGCACGCCCGGCCCGACTGGCGAATGTGAGGCCTGCCGCAAGAAACGGCTGCAACGCAAGACCCAGAACCCGGAACTTGGAACTCGGAACGATTCATCCGTTCCTTCGATCGTGCGCGAAGTGCTGCGCTTTGGACACGACTTCAGTCACCTGCCAGTCGATCGCGTGTACCCCATATCCAGCCGTCAGAGCAAGAACTCCAAAAATGGCAGCGTGTTGCGAAAGGCGCCGGCAGCCGCAGCGGCAGACAAAGAGTTGGTCTCAGCCCTCTTCGCGGGCAATGCGGATTTGAAGGAGGTGCAGAATCGCCGAAAGCTCCTGAGCATGGGCAGCCGTGGCGAGGCTGTCCGGTTGGTCCAACAAGCGTTGCTCGCTGAAGGGTACGATTTGCCGAAATTTGGCGCGGACGGAAAATTTGGCACTGAAACGGCCAAGGCGGTCAAGGACTTTCAGCGGCGATGGAGGATGTCCGTAGATGGCATCGTCGGCGATCAAACACTCGGCTTATTGGACGTTCATTTGGCGGCGAAAGCGTTGCTCGCGTTCGGCGAGGCACTACCCGTTTTCGGCGGCGCGGTCAAAGAGGCTGCGGCTGCCGTTTTGGACAAAGCCGAGAAAGAGCGCCGCAAAACCGCCTGTCCTGCCGCGGACAGAGCGGAACGTCTGACGGCGTGCATTCAGCCTGTGGTCATCGCGAACGACGACGGCAGCACCCCCACGGTGGCACCAGCGCTGGCGCTTGCCCAACGGATCTGGGAGAAGTGTTGCATCAATCTCTCGGTGCTGGGGACCAAGACGGTCAAGAAGACCAACTTCAAGACTTTGGATGAATCGCCCACCAACGTGCCGACTGCGGAAGAAACGACGCTCTTCACAACTGCCGGCGCGACCAGTTGCATTCAGGTCTTCGTACCGGAGAACTTCGCGCAAGCCGGGGCTGTAGGCAAAGACATTTCCGGCGGCGGCGCGACCTACGATGCAGGCGCGGCCAATCCGAAAGTCGTCGTGGTCGAGGGCACTGTGCCAGCTGTGGTCGCGCACGAGATTGGCCATGCTCTCGGACACGCCGGACATGACGCTGCGGAAACGGTGATGAAACCCACTGGCGCGCACGATGCGCCGAACTCATCCAAAGTTTCGACGGCGGTCTGCACGGCGGCCCGAACCGGAGCCGCATTGAGCAAGACCAGCGGGAAAGCCGACTGTTGCATGTTTCCTAAGTAAACCTTCCGACACGCGATGACAAAATGAACAACTACGCCTATCTCGGAATTGTGCAGAGGGGACGGTTCCAGCCGCTGGCCACGGAACGTGACACCGCCCCCGTGTGCCGCCTGACCAAGGTGGCGGTCAATGCGAAGCAATCCGCCGCGAGCGGCGAGTTGCCGCTGGCCAAATTTGAGGGCAGCGCCATCCTCGTGCGCGGCTTCGACCAGGGCGAATGGATCTATTCCGCAGTCGTAATTGAGCAAGCCAGCCTGATCCTGACGGCGGTTGTTCAGCACGTCTTCGCAACCGGTGGCAAGCCACAACAATTCCGGCTCGAATTTCCTTTGGCTGAGTAGCATGGAAGCGACTGCGTCCACATCTATACCTGTGAAGTCAGAGGTGCCTCTGCGCCCGCGCCCGTCAGTCGCGTTGTCTTGCGGCGCAAATGTGCATGCGGCGGCACGCCTGGCCCGACCGGCGAATGCGACGAATGCCGCAAAAAGAGGTTCCAACGCAACCAATCAT
>Ga0066710_100005043_pt1 | contig 11898 bp, 8 predicted proteins | sample GraSoiAngelo_159_FD_79666 | JGI IMG/M metagenome (GOLD analysis project Ga0066710, IMG submission 79666) | Grasslands soil microbial communities from the Angelo Coastal Reserve, California, USA - 14_1009_16_40cm | ecosystem: Environmental > Terrestrial > Soil > Grasslands | place: USA... | reverse complement strand
TGCTGCCGTTGCTGCCGTTGCTACCGTTGCTGCCGTTGTTGCTGTTTGATCCTTGCGTCAGAACCGGATTGCGGGGCGTAAAGACGAACGGCACGTTCAGTCCGGCGGTGCCCGCGGCATTCACCAGGCTCGCCGCCAGATCCCGTGTGCGCGCGCTGTTGGCCTGCATCACCAGAACGTCTACAATCACTTCCGATTTCGGCTTGTCCAGGTCATGAATCAGTTTTTCAGCCAGCGCTACCTGGTCTAGCGTACCCCGGATTACCATCGCCTTCTGCGCGTTGTAGGTGAACACGCGCCGGATTTCGGCCACCGTGCGGATCGCGGTAGCGATCTCCTGAAACTCCTGGACCGACGTCGCATTGGTCACATAGAAGACCTTGACGACTTCGTCTTCGTAATCGCGGCGCTTGGTGACGTTGTCCTCGGTAACGAAAATCGTATTCGACGAAATCGGCTTCCAGAACGTGTGGGTGAGGACCGCAAGATAATCGAACGCCTGCTCAATGGTCGAGTTGTTCAGATCAACGTTAAAATTCCGGCTCGGGGCGCTGTATTGCTAATCGAATACGACGTTGACGCCTGCCAGCTTGCCGACAGTTTCATAAAGGACCTTGGGCGGCTGGTTGTTCATCTTGAGACTGGGGATTATGCCCGTGATCGGCTTCAGCTCCGGCGGCGAAAGGATGGAGGCCACGCGCTGATCCGACTCACGCCGCGCCATTTCCGCCGGCGTCAAGGTCCGTTCTTCAGCGCCCGTTCCAGGTTGCTTGTTGCGTTCGAGCATCTCCTTCGTGCGCTTGATCTCCTGAATTGCCATGGCCGACGCGGGATCGGCGATAAGCGCTTTCTGAAACTCCGCCAGAGCCTCCTCGAGCTTGCCGTCGGCCCGCAACTTCTGGCCGAGGTTGACGTGTTTCTGGCCGGCCTGGAACCGGGCGCGCCGCATGGGGATGATGTAGGCAGGGTCGTTCGGACTTATGTCGAGCGCCTCCTGGTACAGCTCCAGCGCCTTGTCCCAATCCTGCCTTTGCTCGGCTGCTTGCCCTTCCTTCAGGAGTTTCTCGCTTTTCCGGTTCTTCGCCTCAACCGCGACCGCGCAGGCGAGCGCTATCGCGCAAATCGCCGCAAGTGCGCGTAAGTATTTTAACTTCATGATGTTACCGGCATGTGCGTGGGAGGCTCATGGTACACTAAAGCTTCAGCCATCACAAAGGTAACGACGCAGGGCGGGTTCGGTGCGTGGAAGCAAAAATCAAGATCCTGAGCGATAATCGGGCCGCCGGGCATCATTATTATCTGTCAGACCGCCTGGAGGCCGGCCTGGTCTTGACCGGCACCGAGGTCAAAGCGGCACGCGATGGCAGGATCCAGCTTAAGGACGCGTTTGCGGAAGTTGTTGCGAATGAAGCATGGCTGTCAAACGCCCACATCGGCCAGTACTCCCACGGCAATATCATGAATCATCAGCCAATGCGGCGCCGCAAACTGCTTCTGCATCGCCAGGAGATCACGAAATTGCTCGAGCGAACGCGCGAAAAAGGCCTGACGGTGGTACCCACCAAGCTTTACCTTAAGAACGGACTCATCAAGGTGGAACTGGCTGTCGGCCGCGGCAAGAAGCTGCATGATAAGCGCGAGAGCGAGCGCGAGCGTGAAATGCAGGCCGAGGCGCGCGCGGGTCTGCACCGCCGGGCAAAGGGGTGATATCCATGGAAACAAAGCTCCTGTATCAAACTTTCGAACGTGTGGAGGCCGACGCCATCGCCGTCGTGCTGCGCGAGGATGACGACGCTCCGCCGGAACTGAAGTTCGCGACGGCATGGCTCAATGAATTGCGGGCCTCCGGTGAATTCACCGGAAAAGCCAACGAACTGGCCGTCCTGCACCAGCCCGCCGGTATCCGTGCCAAGCGCCTGGCCGTCGCGGGCGGGGGAAAACGCGCGGAGTTCGATTCGGCCGCGCTGCGAAAGGCCGCGGGCTCGGCAGTGCGTGCTTTGAAGCAGAAGGGCGTGGAGCGCCTGGCATGGTGGCTCAACGGTACAAATGCGGAGGCGGTGGTGGAAGGCGCAATCCTCGGCGATTTCGAGCCGGATCGCTACAAGACATCAAGCGACGCAAAGATGCTGGAAGAGTTTTGCGTGGTCGCGCCGGCGAACGGCGCCGAGATCGAACGTGCGGTGGAGCGCGGCCGCATCCTGGCCGACAGCCAGAACTTCACGCGACATCTGGTGAACGAACCCGCCAACCGCCTGACACCTACGCTGCTCGCTGAACAGGCCGGCGCCATGGCCGCCGAGTGCGGCCTCGAAATCGAGGTGCTTGATCAGGACAGGATGCGGCAACTCGGCATGGGATCGCTTCTGGGCGTTGCGCAAGGCAGCGCGGAGCCGCCGGCGCTCATCGTGGTCCGGTATCGTCCCACGAGCGCCCCGAAATCGAGCGATCACCTCGGGTTGGTCGGGAAAGGCGTGACGTTCGATACCGGAGGCGTCTCCATCAAACCGGCCGATGGCATGGAGAAGATGAAGTACGATATGGCCGGCGGCGCTGCCGTGCTGGGCGCCATGCGCGCAATCGCGCATCTGCATCCCTCGATTCCGGTAACCGCGGTGGTGCCTGCCGTCGAGAACATGGTGGGAAGCCGCGCGCAGCGGCCGGGCGACATCGTGACTTCCCTCGCCGGGAAAACCATTGAAGTACTGAACACGGATGCCGAGGGCCGCTTGATTCTGGTGGATGCGATCACGTATGCCCGCCGGCTCGGCTGCACGCACCTGGTGGACGCCGCGACGCTCACCGGCGCGATCGTGGTCGCGCTGGGCAATATCAATATTGGCGCGTTCTCGAATAACGACACGCTGCTCGGCCGCGTGATGGCCGCCGCCAAAGACGAAGGCGAAAAGATGTGGCACATGCCGCTGGACGATGACTACAAGGAATTGCTCAAGAGCTCGTTCGCCGACCTGGCCAACATCGGCGGGCGCGCGGGCGGAGCCATTAGCGCGGCGTGGTTCCTGAGAGAGTTCGCCGAAGACACACCCTGGGTCCATCTCGATATCGCGGGCACGGCCTGGCTCGACGATGCGAAACCGTATATGGCCAAGGGCCCGTCCGGTATCTGTGTCCGGACGTTCACAAAGCTGGCGCTGGGGTGGTAAGCCGGCTTACCGCTATACACCTTACGGCCTGACGCGCCTCACCATCACCGCATACGCCCCCACACCCACCAGGAGAATAATCCAGATCGCCTGCATCGGCGCTGTGTAACTCCCGGTCGCCTGCTTCAACCATCCCGTGAGGAACGGCGCAACCGCTCCGGCCAGGTTCGACGCACAGTTCTGCGCACCGGAGGTGCGCCCGATGGCCGCGCCGGGCATCAGCGTCTGCGTTAACGCCCAGTAGTTTGCTGTGGCCAGCCCCAATCCGGCCAGGGACACCACCGCGAAGAACTTGGCGACATCCGTTGATTCCGCCATGGCTCCGACGACTTCGGTCGACGCCACCAGGAATCCGGCGATGGTGAACCACCGCCGCGTTGTCACGGCATCCGCGCCGCGCGCGATTAGCCAGTCCGCCACAAAACCCGCGACGATGGCGACCGTCGCCATGCCGGCAAAGCTGAACATCGTATATACACCCATCGATTCCAGGGAGAGATGCCGCCGTTCGACGAAGTATGCCGGCAGCCACGTCATCGAGAAATAGACGAAATAGTTGTAGCAGAACGTGCCGATGAGCGTTCCCCACATAATCCGCGTGCGGAACAGAGCGGCGAATGGAAGCGCGGGCGCCGCATGCTGGGACGACTCACGTTCCAGATCGCGATCGTCGCCGCGTTCAAGCAGCATCCACGGTACTAGCCAGACCAGCCCGCCGGCGCCGAGAATGACGAACATGTTGCGCCAGCCATACCGCTCCAACAGCCAGGCCGCGAGCGGCGCCCCGACCGCGGGCCCGTACTTTGTACCTGCCATGTAGATACCGACTGCGAGGCCGCGACGATGTTCTTCGATGTTATAGCGGATCCAGCGCAGGCTGCCCGGTGTCACCACCGATTCGCCGACGCCCAGCAGCAGCCGTAGTCCCAGCAGTTGCCCGATTTCGCTTGCGGCGGCGGTGGCCGCGCTCACCCCGCACCAGAACAGAAGTCCGAGCGCAACCGGACGCTTCACCCCGAAGCGGTCGACCAGAAAACCCGCCGGAATCTGGAGCAGTGCGTACGTCCAAAAGAACGCCGAATTCAGCATGCCGCGGTCGCGGTCGGTGAGATGAAAGACCGACTTGAAGTCAGCCGACGCGAGCGAAACCGAGAGATTCGTGCGGTCCACATAGGCGATGATCACACCGATGCTCAGGAGGCAGACGAGGGACCATCGCCGCATTCGTCCCAGTATGGGCGGTGTCAGCCGCCGCCGGCAAGAACGCCGCGCACACTACCAGTCCACGCGAACTCCGAGCTGGATGATGCGTCCTTCGAGTACCGTCGATAACGGCGGAAAGATTGTCGGCAACGTAGCCGCGCCGGCTGCGTTCACCGGAACCACTGCATTTAGCGAGGTGATGTTCCTGTGATTGAAAACGTTATTGGCCTCCGCCAGGAACTTCGGCCTGACGCGTTCCCACAACGTAAAAATGGTACGCGTGTAACGCATGTCGATCTGGTAGATGTTCGGCCCGCGCACAGTGTCGCGCCCGATGAACAGCGGCCGCTGCACGCTCGCCGTACTGCTGTCGCCGTTCAGCGGCGCGTTGGCCGTAATGTTTTGCTGGTCGCCGGAGGAAATGTTGCCCAGAATTGCGAGTTCGTTGTCGTTGGCAAGCCGGTTGAGGAATCGATTGTCCAGCTTGACCTCCGGCGCGATCACGGAACTGATGGTCAGGGCCTGCGGGCGGTTCACGATGCTGTTTCCGCGGTCACGCAGCCGGCTGGTCGGATCTTCGATGGCCAGATTCTGCTCAAAACTGTTGACGTCGGGCGCATCGCTGATCGAATGCGACCAGGTGTAGGACGCGCTGATCAGATAGCCTCGCGACCAGCGGTGCTGGAAGTTCACGACCAGCGCGTTATAGCTGGTAACGGCGCCGATGTCCTGGAGCGTAATCGCATTGAACTGCGGGAAGAGGCGCGTGGCTGCGTTGATCGCCGTCGAGAAGATCGGCCGGCCATCGCCCAGCACGCCGGTCGGGTTGATCAGGTTCATGTTGCGCAGGTATTCAAGATCGCGGGCCCCGGTGTTGACGTAACCCACCGTCAACGCGTCGTTCTGCGTCAACTGGCGCGTAATCTGAATGCTGGAGTTGATGGTGTAGGCGTTCTTGAAGTTGGGCGTAACGGCCGTAATGCTCGGAGTGGTCGGGGTCGCGCCAGGAAGCAGATTGAAGACTGCCGGGAAGGCCGGCGCGCCGGGAGTCGTCGGCGAGAAGGAAGCCGTAAACGACCGCGGCGAGCCATCATTGTTCAGGGCGTTAAACCAGAGATTCGTGGGAGGCGCTTCGTAGAAAATTCCGGAACTGGCGCGCAGCACCGTCTTCGAATCGAGCGACCAGGCGAAGCCCAGCCGCGGGGCCCAATCCTTCATCGGTGTCCGGAAGCTTTGCGTATAAATGAAGGGAGCGTTCGCCTCGCCATCCGGCGCACGGAACTGATCGTAGCGCACGCCGTAAATTAGCAGGAAGTTCGGCCGCACCTGCCAGCTATCCTGCACAAAGAGATCCCAGAAGGACGGTTTATAGGTCGCGCCGGGAACACCGAGGACCGTCTGGAAGCTCGAATAGCCCAATGGGCTCGCTCCGGACTTCGCAGCGAGATAGTCGGTGATTCTCGAAAACGTGTAGCGGCTGAATACGTCACCGATCTGGTTATCGAGGATCCTTTGGAATGCGAATCCTGTTTTGAAGGTGTGACGCCCCTTCACGAGAGTGAAATTGTCGCTTGCGCTGGGAATCTTCTCCGCGAACTTGTCGCCTACAGCGCTCGATCCGCCGAATATCGCGACCCCGCTGACCACGATCTGAGGACCGGTCCCGGTCAGCGGATCAGCGACATGCGCTTCATTGCGATACGGCCAGGATGCGCGGAGTTCATTCAACATTGTCGGCGAGAAAGTCGACAGAAGCTGCAGCCCCGCGATGTGCGCCCGGTCACGAAAGTCCGCCGCCGCGTCCAGCGCGTTCAAACCACCCACGGCCGTATTAAACGGAAACTCGTTGCGGAAATAGTTATAGCGGACAAAAACCTGGTGCTTCGGATTGACAATCCAGTCTGCGCGGAGATTCAAGAACTGCGCGTGCTGTTCGCTGGGCGCCGTAGCGAGGAACGAGGGAGCGATACCGATCTGCGCCGCCGACGTTGGGTTGATCGTGTTCGGACTGGGGAGACCGCGCGTCAGATGCTTGTATCCGCCGAAAACGAACAGCTTGTCCTTGATGAGCGCGCCACCCGAGTTGGCGGCAAAATCGTTGAGCGTGATGTTCGCCGAGGGCTTGTTCGCCGCGAGCAAGATCGTGCGCGCGCTGGCATCCGTCGGCCTGCCAATGTAGTGGATTTCCCCGTGGAACTGGTTGCTGCCGGAGTTCGTGATTACGTTGTAAATGTCGCCGGCGGTACCGCCGAACTCGGGAGCAAAGCTATTCGAAACGGTCTGAACCTCGCGCACATAAATGTCGGATATCGGAAACAGCCGGAGCCCGTAGCGATCGCTTTCCGTGTCCACCATTCCGTCCATCTGATAGTTGATCCGGTCGAGGAGTCCGTTGGTGTTCAGCGTTCGGGGAATGCCGAGTTCAGGATTCGGGTGCCCGCTCACGCCGGGCTGGAAGATCACGAAATTATATGGATTTCGGGAGGTGAGCGGCAGATTGTCAACCTCGCGGCTCCCGATGGTCCGTCCCGTGCTCACGCGCGAAGGCTCAATCACGGGCGCGCCGCCAGTAACCTCGATCGAGGTGGTTACAGCGCCGACCTTGAGCTGGGCATCGATCACGCCCTCGGCGCCTGCGGTGAGGACGACACCTGTGTGACGCTGCGTCTCAAAACCGCTCTTCTGTATCGTTACGATGTAGGAGCCGAGAGGAAGATTAGGGAAAACGTAATACCCGTCGTCGCTCGTATCTATCGAGCGCGCAAAGCCCGTCTCGGTATTTGAAATGTCTACTTTGGCTTGCGGAACCGCCGCGCCGGCGGCGTCCGTGACGCGCCCTCGTATGCTGCCGTTGATCGCCTGGGTCTGGGCGAAAAGGGTTCCAGCCAGGAGTGAAGACACAACTAAGCTCTGAAGCAATTTCATAGAGCGAGACTCCTTTGATGTACAGATGACTTGAGGATACGCCGGGTTTCGGCGGATTCTCATGTTTCCGCAATGGTGACCTGGACCAGAGTATCGCCTTGCTGGACGGCGTTTACCACGTCTTGTCCCTTCAAGACCTTTCCAAAAACCGTATGCTTTCCGTCGAGCCAATTCGTAGCAACGTGAGTGATGAAGAACTGGCTGCCATTGGTGTCCGGCCCGGCGTTGGCCATGGAAAGCGTGCCTACCTTATGTTTGTTCGGGTTGCCCTTGCATTCGTCTTCAAAACGGTAGCCTGGCCCCCCGCGGCCGGTACCGGTCGGATCGCCGCCCTGTATCATGAAATCCTTGATCACGCGGTGAAAGACGGTGCCGTCGTAAAAATTTTCCCGGGCTAGAAAGACGAAGTTGTTGACGGTCTTCGGAGCGTCTTGCGCGAACAGCTCACAAACGATCTCCCCGCGCGAAGTTTTAATAGTCGCGGTGTACTTCTTGTTCTTATCAATGGCCATAGCCGGCGGATTCGGGTATTGTTTCGACATTCGACCACCAGTTTACCAATGGCCGGCGGGAGCATGGCCTGCCAGTTCGCAGAACTTCTCCAGATCGAGGTTGCCGCCCGAGACGATGGCGACGATCTTCCCAGCCCCGCCGCGTCCCGCCAGCGCCGCCGCCACCGCACAGGCCGACGCACCTTCGCAAATTACCCTGTTCCGCTCAGCCACTAAGCGGATTGCCGCCGCAGCTTCGGCGAGCGTCACCACCAGCGATCCGTCCAGCAACCGTTGCGCACGTTCTAACATGCTCGGAAAAACGGTTTTGCTGCCGATTCCGTCGACGAATGACGGACGGTAGTCGACCGTCAGCGGCCTTCCCGCAGCGAGCGAGGGGGCAAGCGGCGCCGCCGTTTCGATTTCCGCGGCGTAGATTCTCGTAGATGGCCGCCGCGCCTTCACCACCGCCGCGATCCCGCAGGCGAGTCCTCCGCCACCCCACGGAATCACGATCGCATCCACGTTCGGCAGATCCTCCAGCACCTCGAGGCCGATGGTTCCATTACCCGCCATCACGTCCGGATCATCGAAGGCGTGAACAAACGTTGCATCGACGCCAGGGAACGTTCGTTTTTCGAAAGTCCGCCACCATTCCTCAAAGGGGACCTTCATGACCCTTCCTCCGAGCCTCTCGACAGCTCGCATTTTCGTTTCGGGAGCCGTATCGGGACTGATGACTGTCGCGAGAATGCCCAACCGCCGCGCGCAAAACGCCACGCCTTGTGCCATGTTGCCCGCTGATGCAGTCAGCACGCCGCGCTCGAGTTGGCTCCGCGGCGTCCGGGCCATGAAGTTCGCAGCGCCCCGGATCTTGAAAGCTCCGATCGGCTGAAGGTTCTCAAGTTTTAAGAAAATTTCACTTTCAGCGGATGAAAGGCCTTCGGCACTGTCCGTGTTCAATCGAACCAGAGGCGTCCGCATGGCGATGCCGGCGATGTTCCGGCGAGCTTCCTCCGCTTGAGCGAGCGTAGTGAGCATGAAAATATCTTAGTCCGGCACGCCGCCGTCGATCTTTTGCGAACCTTTCGACATCCACACACATCTAACGCTTCGTAGTAACGCCTGGAAGCACTCATGAATGGAGAGATCTTGCCGATAGGAATCAAAGAAACCGGGCAGCGGATGGGTCGAGGAGTCCGGAATGCCTGCGGGGGGCTGTTTCGGCCCGCCATCCGCGCCCGGCGCAGCGCGAGGAGTGAATCAAAAGCCGGTGGAATCTCGCGTGCATGTTCGATAGGCACAACGAGATGGGGTCATATATGCTAATTGGAGCTGCTATCGCCGGATTGTTGATCGTTTCCTTGTTCTTGGAGATGGTTTCCTCTTCGCCGAAGCCGAGTAAAGAGCACGGTTCTGACGCCGCACCTGTGAAGTAATGGCACACGGGCGTGTCAAAATGGCCGGAAGAAGGCCAGCCGGCTGACGCCTGCTCCATTTCCTTTTCGGCGGCCAGACAGGCACGCAACCTCACGCTTTTTGAAACGCTCGCTTTGACCGTCCCCGTTCCAGTCGAGCCTCGTTCCGGTTTGCGCCGAGATCACCCTCCGTTGACTGCGCCTACTACGACTCCCGCCTGATAGCATTTGACAGCGGGCTGCTTCCCAGCCGCCCGCCAAGCAAGGGCAGGCTGGCGCCTGTGCGGAAAGGAAGGAATCCATGAAAAGAGTCGCCTTATTGGTGTGCGGTACAGCCTTGGCCTGGGGGCAGGCCGGCCAGGCGCCGCCGTATTCCCGGCAGTACCTGAAAGCCAAGCAATACACAGCCGAGGAGGACGCCCGGATCCTCAAGCTGTGGGACGGAATCCGTGTTGCCGACACGATTGACGCCCTGGACGTGGTGGGCCTCCAAGGCGTGACCATGATGGACCGGAACATCCGGCCGCTCTGGCGGGACGAGCAGAAATTCACCCACCGCATTCACGGCGTGGCCCTGACCTTGCGCCTCGTTCCAGCGCAGGAGACGTCGCCAAAATTCGCCTCGCACGCGGCGGAACGCACGTGGGAGGCCGAGGGCTGGGGCCCGCCGCCGGAGCTTCGCGCCGAGGGCTCCGGCGGAAGGGGCGGCTACAACGCGCTGGTGAAGCCGGGAACCATCCTGGTGGTCGATAACCAGGCCATCGATAACGGAGTCTGCGGCTCCAACATGGGCCTCACCCTGTTTGGCAGGGGACTGCGAGGCTTCGTGAGCAACCAGGTGTGCCGCGATACCGACGAGATGATTCTCACGCGCATCCCCGTGTACCAGGACCCCATGCTCTCGCCCCGCGGCATCAACCAGGGCCGGATGTGGGTGGAGTCCTACAATCAGCCCGTCGTGGTTGGCCACGTCCTGGTGATGCCAGGCGACATCATCGTAGCTGACAGCGACGGCGTGGCCGTGGTGCCGCGGGCCAAGGCCGAACAGGTAGCCGAGATCGCGCGCTGGATTTTCGAAGACGACGAAGTAACGCGCGGGCAGATTTACGACCGCATCGGCAAACCCCGCGACTGGACGGTGCAGGGCCATACGCCGCCGCCCCCACCCAGCGATAAACCGCTGCATCCGGCGCCTGTGTGGGATAAGAAAAAATAGAAAGCTCTCTCCATCGCATTGACACTTTTGCTCCGAGTGAGATAGTATACGCGACGTATACGACCCTGACACGTAACCAACGGCGTCAAGGCAGTCCGGCGGGACTGACGCAGAAGTCGCATACTTCCAAGGAGGCAGGATGTCACATAGGGCCTTAGCTTGTCTGCTGATGATATTCAGCGTGCCGGTCATGCTCGCTCAGTACACCACCGGCACAGTGCAAGGCACGGTTTATGATCCTACGGGCGCGGTCGTTCCCAACGGAACGGTTGTGCTCCGTAATCTTGAGACCAACGTGACCAGGACGTTCAAGTCCGGAAATGACGGCATTTTTTATTTCGCCGCTGTCCCTCCAGGAAGATACGAACTCAGCGTGGAAGCCTCGGGGTTCAACAAGGCGGTTGCGCAATTCTCGGCCGTTGCAAGCCAGACTATCTCTCAAGACATACGGCTAACCCTGAGCGCGGCGAATACGATGGTCGAGGTTGCCGTGCGGTCATCGAGCGTCGAATTGGACAAGACGGATCCGCAACTCAGCACCAACCGCGACCCTCTGGAGGTCAACGATCTTCCTACGCAACACAGCACGACCGGCCTGGTCACATATGCTCCCGGTGTACAGCCGATGTACAACCCGCGCGGTGGCAGCCTGGTAAAGCTAAGCGGAGCACAGACCGGACAAATTTCCGCAAATGGAGCCCGGGCGGAGTACGGAAATAGCGAACTTGATTTTACCGACGCCAACGACTGGGAATTCGGCGGCTTCGCGCTTGGGACGACGCCGGCGACCGACTTCGTTCAGGAGTTCAAGGTGCTCACGTCCAACGTTTCCGCCGAATACGGCATCAAGGCCGGCGGCGAGATCATGATGATCACCAAGAGCGGGTCGAACAACTGGCATGGCGAGGCCAACGATTACATCCAGAACGATTTCTTCAACGCACGCAATTTCAACGACACGACCGGCAAGGCTGCCCGCACCGACATCAATAACTACGGCTCCTCGACCGGCGGCCCGCTTGTCAGGAACAAGACTTTTCTGTTTGGCGGCTGGCGCCAGAACAGGAACATCAGCGCCGGCAGTACCTATCTTGCCAACGTGCCCACCGCGGCCGCGATCGCGACGGTAACCGACCCGGGGATCAAGAGCATCATTCAGACTTATCTGCCCGCCCCAACCGTGGCGACGAGTAACCCCAATGTCGGCATTTTCCCCGTGAACTTTTCAAGCCCCGGAAAAGGCTACCAATTCCTGCTCCGCGGCGATCACAACTTCTCGGACACAAATTCGCTGGCAGTGCGCTACTTCCACAGCACGGCCAATACCGTGCTGCCTTACGTGGGATCGTTGGTTGGGCTCGCAAACGAAGGCGCGCTGCTTACCGCCGAATCGCGCAACGCGAATATCACCGACACATGGCAAATCACGCCCACTACCGTGAATCAGTTGCGGCTTGGATACGCGCGCTCGGTTGGGTTCCTGC
>Ga0066710_100005042_pt1 | contig 11900 bp, 10 predicted proteins | sample GraSoiAngelo_159_FD_79666 | JGI IMG/M metagenome (GOLD analysis project Ga0066710, IMG submission 79666) | Grasslands soil microbial communities from the Angelo Coastal Reserve, California, USA - 14_1009_16_40cm | ecosystem: Environmental > Terrestrial > Soil > Grasslands | place: USA... | reverse complement strand
CTCGACGTCGGGTGCGGCGCCGGCACGGATCTCATCCGATTCGCGCGTGGCGGCGCCGTGGTGACCGGCGTCGATCTCGCCGCCTCCGCCGTCGCGCTCGCGAAGCAGAACTTCGCTCAGCAACGGCTTCAGGCGGACCTGCGCGAGGCGGACGGCGAGCGCCTGCCGTTCGCGGACGCGAGCTTCGATCTCGTCTACGCGCACGGCGTCGTCCAGTACACCGCCGACGATCGCGCGCTCGTCGGCGAGTGCCGCCGCGTGCTGAAGCCTGGCGGCGAGGCGGTGTTTCAGGTTTACAACCGCATGTCGTGGCTCAGTGCGCTCTCGAAGCTGATGAAGGTCCCTCTCGAGCACGAAGATGCGCCGGTGCTGCGCCAGTACACCGCCCGCGAATTTCGCGATTTGCTGAACGGCTTTCACGACGTCCGCATCGTCGAGGAACGCTTTCCGGTGAAGTCCCGGCTGCACGGCGGCTGGAAGGGGACGCTGTTCAACACGTTCTTCGTCGGGACGTTCAACGCGCTGCCGCGTCCGCTCGTGCGCAGGTTCGGGTGGCATCTTCTGGCGTTCTGCAAGAAAGCGCCTGCAGCCCAGCCTGGAGGGAAATAATGCGCGCGAGGTGTCGTGTGGGGGGTCCGCGGGGCGAAGCCCCCGGATCGAATAAATGAGACTCGTCAAGGCGCACGCGTACGGCAACGACTTTCTGCTCGCGGAGGAGCAGGAGCTCGCCGGCGCCGACGCGGCGCCGCTGGCGCGGCGGCTGTGCGATCGGCACCGCGGCATCGGCGCCGACGGCCTGATGGTGTTCAGCCAGAGCCCGCGGGGTGCCTCGATGCGGCTGCTGAATGCCGACGGCAGCGCCTCGGAGATCTCCGGCAACGGCGTACGGTGCCTGGCCGCGTGGCTCGCGCGCGAGCGCACGCTGCGTCCCGGCGCCTGCGTGACGATCGACACCATCGCGGGGGCGAAACGGCTCGATCTGCTGGAGGAACACGGCGCGCGCCTGACGTTCCGCGCGGCGATGGGTCCGCCCGAAGCGCTGACCCGGCGCACGCTCGACGTCGATTCACGCCCGATCGACGTCGTCACGCTGCGCGTCGGCAACCCGCAATGTGTCGTGCTCGGCGAAGTGACGGAGCAGCGGCTGCATGCGGTCGCCTCGAAGCTCTCCGTGCATCCCGCGTTTCCCGAAGGCACGAACGTGGAGCTGGCGTCCGTCGAAGCGCCGGATCGCGTCCGCATCCTGATCTGGGAACGCGGCGTGGGCCCCACCGAAGCGTCGGGGACGGGGGCGTGCGCGGCCGCGGTTGCCGCCGCCGCGTATGGCGGCGCCGCGCGCGACGTTCAGATCGTCTCGCCCGGCGGCACGCAGCGCGTCGAGTGGCTCGCCGACGGGTTGTATCTGACGGGATGGGCGGAAGTGATCGCGACGGTCCAGTGGCTGGCGTCGTGATCAGCGCTTGCGGCGGACGACGCGCGCCGGCGCGGTGTCCAGCGCCTTGATCGCCGCGTCGATGCGGCCGGTCTGTCCGGCGACGGCGTCGCCCGCCGCCTTGTAGTCTCCCTTCGCGAGCGATGTGCCCGCTTCTTGCAAGGCGTTTCGGGCGTCCTGTTCGGCCGCGCGCGCGCCGTGCAGATCGCGCGGCGCCACGCGCGCCGCTTCGGCCGCCTTGATCTTCGCGTCGAGCCGTTTCACCTCGGACGAGAGCGCGATGATGCTCGATTCGGCCTTGCTGCGTGCCGCCGCCTTGCCGTCGGCGGCGGCGCGGGCCGCGTCCTGCGCCCGCTCGCGCGCGTCGAGCGCGTAGCTGAGCGCCTGACGGTAGTCGCGTTGATCGACGGCGTCGTGCGCTTTCTGCAACGAGGATGCGGCCGCGGAGTACTCGTCTTTCGCGTACTGCTCCGCGCCCGCCGCGCGGGCCGCGTCGATCGCGCCCTGCGCCTGATTGAGTTCTTTCTGCGGCGGCTCCGAACACGCTGCTGTGAGGATCACAGGAAGGATCAGCAGCAGGCGGCGCATCGCCGGAAGTATAGCAGTTATGGTGTACGATGAAGACCGTTGCGGTGCACGATCGGCCGCGTGAAAAGCTCGAGCGCGTCGGCGTATCCGCGGTCGGCGACAACGAGCTGCTGGCGATCGTGCTGGGTCACGGCGCGGCGCGTGCGAGCGTGTTGGAGCTGGCGAACCTCGTGCTCGATGCCGCGGGCGGTCTCCACGGTCTCGCGCGCGCGACGCCCGACGATCTTCGCCGCATTCCCGGGATCGGGCGCGCCCGCGCGGCGCAGCTCCTCGCGGCGATCGAGGCGGGACGGCGGACGCTGGTGCGCGGCCGCCGCGATCGCGCGCAGATGCTGTGCGCGCGCGACGTCGCGGAGCTGGTCATCCCGCAGTTCGGGACGCGCCCCGTCGAGCAGTTCGGCGTCGTCCTGCTCGACACGAAGCATCGCGTCCTGCGGGTCAGCATCGTGTCGGTTGGCACGCTCGACGCCAGCGTGGTGCATCCCCGCGAGGTGTTCCGCGAAGCGATCGGCGGCGGCGCCGCCGCGATCGTTCTCTTTCACAACCATCCGTCGGGAGATCCGCGGCCGAGTGAAGAGGACGTGCGGCTCACGAAGCGGCTCCTGGCCGCGGGACAACTGATGGGGATCGACGTGCTCGATCACGTCATCATCTCCGAGACGCGGTACTACAGCATGAAGGAAACGCGCACCCTCGACGAGTGATGCTCTACTTCGATTGTTTCTCGGGCGCGTCCGGCGACATGGTGCTCGGGGCGCTGCTGGATCTCGGGCTGCCGCTCGACGCGCTGAAGAGTGCCCTCGGAAGCCTCGCGATCGAGTACGGCGAGGTGACGGCGGAGCGCGTCTCGCGCGCGGGTGTCGCCGCGACGAAGTTCAAACTGGTCGAGCGGGCGAACGCCGCGGCGGATCACGGCCACGATCGCCACGATCACGCCGGCCACCAGCACCACGATCACGCCGGCCACCACCACGATCATCACCATTCGTTGTCCGAAATCGCAGCCGCGATCCGGCGCTCGGCGCTGTCCGCGGAAGGAAAGGACCGGGCGATTCATCTGTTCCAGCGTCTCGCGGAGGCCGAGGCGGCGATTCATCAGATCCCCGTCGAGCGCGTGCATCTTCACGAAGTCGGGGCGCTCGACTCCATCGTGGACATCGTCGGCGCGGTCTACGGATTCGAGTGGTTCGGGATCGACGACATCGCGGCGTCGCCGCTGAACGTCGGCGGCGGGATGGTGAAGTGCGCGCACGGGACGTTCCCGGTGCCGGCGCCGGCGACGGCGGCGCTGCTCAAGGGGACGCCGGTGTACTCGACCGGCGTCCAGATGGAACTCGTGACGCCGACGGGCGCGTTGCTGATCACCGGCTACGCGCGAGAATTCGGCCCGCTGCCCGCGATGACGATGGACGCCGTCGGCTACGGGGCCGGCGATCGCGATCTGAAGGACACGCCGAACGTCCTGCGCGTCCTGCGCGGCGAACGGAGCGCCGCCGCCGCCGATGAGCGCCTCGTGGCGCTCGAATGCGAGATCGACGACATGAACCCGCAGCTGTTCGGCCCGCTGATGGACGGCCTCTACGCCGCGGGCGCGCTCGACGTGTTCTACACCGCCGTGATGATGAAGAAGAACCGGCCCGGGACGCTCGTCACCGTCCTCGCGCGCCCGGACCGGCGCGATGCCATCGTCGACCGTCTGTTCCGCGAATCCACCACGATCGGCGTCCGGTACCGCGACCTGCACCGCGCCCGGCTCGACCGCGTCATGGAAACCGTCGAGACGCCGTACGGCGCGGTGCGCTTCAAAGTCGCCCGGCGCGGCAACGAAATCCTGAACGCGTCCCCCGAGTTCGACGACTGCGTGCGCCTTGCCGCGGAACGGGGCGTGCCGATCAAAGACGTGCAGGCGGCAGCCATCAAAGCCCGCGAACAGCCGCCGAGCTCACGGCGTTGACCGTGCAAATGCGAAAGCTCCGCCCCGAAAGGATATTGACATGACGAAGCGCCTGGCAGCTCTCACGGTCCTCGGAGTCACGCTCTCAGTCCTTCCCGTCTCTGCGCAGCCGTTGACGCGGCAGGAACGGGACTCGTTGGTGCAGCACCTGGAGCAGACGCGACAGGCGTTCCTCCAGTCGATTTCGGGGCTGTCGGACGCGCAGTGGACGTTCAAAGCAGGTCCGGACCGCTGGTCGATTGCGGAGGTTGCCGAACACATCGCGATCAGCGAAACGACCATATTTCAGCTCGTGACGGACAAAATGCTGACGGGTCCGGCGATCCCGCCGAATCCGACTCCGGTCTCCGACGAGAAATTGCTGGCGTCGCTGCTGGATCGCAGCACGAAGTTCCAGGCGCCGGAAATGCTCAAGCCGACGAACCGCTGGGCAACCCGTGAGGCGCTCACGAAAGACTTCCTCGCCGCGCGCGACAAAACCATCACGTACGTGAAAACGACGACGGACGATCTGCACGGCCACGGCGGACCCCACCCGGTGTTCAAGATGCTGGACGGCTATCAGTGGGTTCTGTTGATTTCCGGACACTCGGCGCGTCATACCGCGCAGATCGAGGAAGTGAAGGCGAGCCCCGGATATCCCGCCAGGTAAGGCGGCCCACAGCGCGCGCACTGTTGACACGGCTGATCGTCTCCCGGACGCTCCACGGCATAGAATTGTTTGGATGTCCCGCTTCTACATCACGACAGCCATCGACTACGTCAACAGCCGGCCGCACCTGGGCACCGCGTACGAGAAGATCGCGGCGGACGTGATCGCCCGCTACAAGCGGCTGGCCGGGTGCGAGACGTTGTTCGTGATGGGCAACGACGAGCATTCCCAGAACGTGTACCGGAAGGCGCGCGAGGAGGGGCTCGATCCGCTCGCGTACTGCGATCGGATGGAGCGCGAGTTCCGTCAGGTGTGGGATCGGCTCGACGTCTCGTACGACGACTTCATCAGGACAACGCAGCCGCGGCATCGGACGGCGGTCCAGGAGCTCGTGCGCCGCATCGTCGCCGCGGGGGACGTCTACGAAGGATTCTACGAGGGCTGGTACTGCGTCGGCTGCGAGGCGTTCAAGCAGGACAAAGACCTCGTTGACGGCAAGTGTCCGCTGCACAGCACGGTCGAGTGGATCCGGGAGAAGAACCATTTCTTCAAATTGTCGGCGTATCGCGACGCGTTGCTCGCGCATTTTTCAGCGCACCCGGAGTTCCTGGTGCCGGACGTCCGCCGGAACGAGATCCTGCGGCTGCTCGAGGCGGGGCTCGAGGACATCTCGATCAGCCGCGCGGGCCAGGCCTGGGGGATCCCGCTGCCGCACGATCCGGGCAGCGTCACCTACGTCTGGTTCGACGCGTTGATCAACTACATCTCCGCGGTCGGCTTTGGCGAGGACGACGGGAAGTTCAAGCGGTGGTGGCCGGCGGACGTGCACGTCATCGGCAAGGACATCACGCGCTTCCACGCGGTGATCTGGCCCGCGATGCTGATGAGCGCGAAGCTGCCGGTTCCGAAACAGATCTTCGGCCACGGGTTCATGACGGTGGACGGCCAGCGTATGAGCAAGTCGTTGGGGACCGCGATCGATCCCGCCGAAGCGGCAGCGCGGTTCGGGCCGGATCCGCTGCGGCTGTATGTCGTCAAAGCAGCGACGTTCGGGTCCGACCTCGATTTCTCGTGGCAGCGGTTTCAGGAACGCTACAACGCGGACCTGGCGAACAATCTCGGCAACCTCGTCAGCCGCATCGCGGCGATGGCCGAGAAATATCGCGGCGGACGGCTGAAAGGCGCGGAGACGCCGGGACAGCTCGCGGTCATCGCGACGTCGGCGCTCCGGACGTACGCGGAACGCATGGACGCGTTCGCGCTGGAGGACGGCGTCGCCGCCGCCTTCCGCATCGTTGACGCCGCGAACGAATACATCGCCGAAACCGAGCCGTGGGCGCTCGCGCGCGACGAACGGCGCGCGGATCATCTGAGCCAGGTGCTGTTCGACGTCGCGGAAGCGGTGCGCGTCGCGGCCATCCTGCTGCTGCCCGTGATGCCGAAGTCGGCCGCTGAGGTCCTTCGCCGCGTCGGCGAACCGGCACGCGCCGATCGCCTCGCTCTTGCCGATGCGAACTGGCGCGCTGAGGGGGAGCGGACGATCCTGAAAGGGGACGCGATGTGGCCGCGCGCCGAGGCGACGAGTAGGCCCGACCTTCCGCCTTCGCACGAGGCTTCGGCGGACCATCGTAGCCCTGGCGGAGGTGGTCAGGTCGGGCGTGCCGCGGACGACCCCGTTGCTACAAAGAGGAGCAACAGCGTGACAAACGAACCGAAAGACATCGCTGCGCCGGCGCAGCCGGCGGCAACGTCCGCGCAGCCGGCGGCGGCAGCCGGCGGAGACCGCATCACGATCGACGACTTCATGAAGATCGACCTCCGCGTCGCCAAAGTCCTGGCCGCCGAGAAGGTTCCGAACTCCCGCAAGCTGATGAAGCTGCAGATCGACGTCGGCGTCGAGCAACGGACGCTCGTCGCCGGCATCGCGGAGGCGTACGAGCCGGAGCAGCTCGTCGGACGGACCGTCGGGATCGTGTTCAACCTGAAGCCGGCGAAGCTGATGGGCGTCGAGTCGAACGGGATGATTCTGGCCGCGAGCCCCGACGGAGGGAAACCCGTCCTCGTCTCGTTCGACGCCGACGTGGCGCCCGGATCGCGGATTCGATAATGCGAACGAGCGAGCGCAGCGAAGCGAGCCACGAGCCCGGAGCGGGGCTTGGGGCCCCGCGCCCCCCGACTAAATGATCGATTCCCATTGTCACCTCGCGGACGAGGCGTTCGTCCCCGACCTCGACGAGGTGATCGCGCGAGCGCAGGCGGCGGGGCTGACGGCGGCGTTGTGCATCCTCTCGTCGGACGATGCGCCGGAGGCGGCGCGCGCGGAGCGGGTAAGAGAAAGGTGGGACGCGGTCAGATTCGCGACCGGCGTCCACCCGCATCGCGCAGGAGCCTTCGCAGGCCGGCCGGCGGGCGCCGCGGCCGAGGCGCGGCGCCGCGGACAGGCATTCGGGTCGTGCGCCGTCGGCGAGATCGGCCTCGACTACCACTACGATTTCGCGCCGCGCGACGTGCAGCGCGAAGTGTTCTCGCTCCAGGTCGCGCTGGCGCTGGAGCTGGACCAGCCGGTCATCATTCACACGCGCGACGCGACCGACGATACGTTCGCGATCCTGCGCGACGCCGGGGGCGGCCGGTTGCGCGGCGTCTTCCACTGCTTCACCGGCGACGCCGCGATGGCGCGCCGCGCGCTCGACCTCGGCTTCTACGTCTCGTTTGCGGGCATCGTCACGTTTCCGCGTGCGCCCGAGCTGCGCGAGGCGGCCCGCATCGTTCCCGCGGACCGCCTGTTGACCGAGACCGACAGCCCGTATCTGGCCCCGGTGCCGTTCCGCGGTAGACGCAACGAGCCGGCGCACGTGGCGCGCGTCGTGGACGTGCTGGCCGATCTGCGCGGCGAGCCGCGCGACGGGCTGGCCGAGCGGACCGCACACAATTTCGTCGACTTGTTCGGGCCAAGTTCACGCAGCAGAACGGCTTAGCGCGTTGACACCCCGCGCGAAACTCCAGTATTGTGGGTCAACACTCTCTTGAGCGACACCGCGCAGCGAGCCCCCGTGACCGCCGACCTGGCGGCGATCTTCGAACCGATCCGCCAGGATCTGGACGCCGTCGAGCAGGAATTCATCCGTCACATTCAGTCGCGCGTGGCGCTGATTCCCGAGATGGGGCGCTACATCCAGAACAGCGGCGGCAAGCGCGTACGGCCCGCCGTGCTGCTGATGGCGGCGCGGCTCGCGGGTTACCGCGGCGATCGCGCGGTGCTCTACGCCTCGGTGGTCGAGTTCATCCATACCGCGACGCTCGTGCACGACGACATCATCGACGGCGCGGATCTCCGGCGCGGACGCCTGGCCGTCCACTCGCGCTGGGGCAACGACATCACCGTCCTGCTCGGCGACTACCTGTACATCAAGTCGATGGCGATGGCGCTCACGCAGGATTCGCTGGAGATCATCCGGCTCCTCTGCGACGTCACGCTGCGGATGATCGAAGGGGAGCTGTATCAGCTCACCAAGACCGGCGACGTGGACATCAGCGAGGACGAGCATTTCGAGATCATCCGCCGCAAGACCGCGTATCTCTTCGGCGGGTGCGCGCAGATCGGGGGCCTGCTCGGCAGCGTGACGAAGGAACAGGAGCTGGCGCTCCGCGAATTCGGGTTCAACCTCGGCGTCGCGTTTCAGCTCGTGGACGACCTGCTCGACTATACGGCCGACGAGTCGGCGCTCGGCAAGCCGGTCGGCGGCGACCTGCGTGAAGGAAAGGTGACGCTTCCGATCATCCTGCTGCTGCAGCGCGGCGGCGCCGAAGCGGATCGCCTGATCCGGTCGATCGTCGCCGAGCGGACGGTGTCGACCGAGCAGTGGCACGACATCGTCCGACTGCTGCGCGAGCACGGCGCCGACGACCACGCGTACTCGCGCGCGGTGGAATACGCGACGCAGGCGAAGACCGCGCTCGACGTGTTTCCCCCCAGCCGCGAGCGCGACGCGCTGGTCGCGCTCTGCGGTTACGTGCTCTCGAGAGATCGATAGGCTTTGGGCTTTGGGGCCCGAAGTCTCATTCCCGTGACGTCTCTGTCTATTTCCCCCATCACCGTCACGATCGTCGAAGGCGACATCACCGTACAGGACGTCGAGGCGATCGTCAACGCCGCGAACAACATGTTGTGGATGGGGAGCGGCGTAGCCGGCGCAATCAGGAAGCGCGGCGGGTCGGCGATCGAGCGGGAAGCGATGGCGCAGGGACCGATCGCCAAAGGGGAATCGGTCGTCACGTCGGCCGGCACGCTGCCGATGCGCTGCGTGATTCATGCGGCGGTGATGGGCGTGACGCTCCGGACGAACGCCGATCTGATCGGCCGCGCGACCCGCAGCGCGCTCGAACGCGCGCGCGAGCGCCATCTCTCGTCGATCGCGTTTCCCGCGCTCGGCACCGGCGTCGGCGGCTTTCCCATCGGCGAATGCGCAAACGTGATGCTGCAGGCCGTCCGCGACCACGTGGCGTCCGGCGAGACGCCGTTGCGTGAGGTGCGCTTCGTCCTGTTCGGACGGGAAGCCTACGAGACATTCGCAGCTGCGATTGCGAATGGGCTTTAGACTTTGGACTTTGGGCAGCCTAAAGCCAACGTGAGCATCGATCCGCTTTCACGCATCAACGCCCTGCGCGAGCAGATCCGCCACCACGAAGAGCGCTACTACATCCACAACGCGCCTGAAATCGCCGACGAAGAATTCGATCGCCTCCTGCACGAGCTGGAGCGGCTCGAGGCGGAGTATCCCGACCTCGTCACGCCCGATTCTCCGACGCAGCGCGTCGCGGGACGGCCCGTCGAGGGGTTCGAGACCGTCGAGCACCTCGTCCCGATGCTCAGTCTCGACAACGCGTACAACGACGACGAGCTTCGCGCGTTCGACGAGCGCGTCCGAAAGGGCGCGGGTGCCGGCGATCGGCCTGTGGCCTACGTCGCCGAGCTGAAAATCGACGGCCTGAGCATCGCGCTGACCTACGAGGGCGGACGGCTCGTGCGAGGCGCGACGCGCGGGGACGGCGTCCGGGGCGAGGACGTCACCGCCAACGTCCGTACGATCCGCGCGATCCCGCTGGCGCTTCGCGGCGGTCCCTCCGCGCGCGTCGAAGTGCGCGGCGAGGTGTATCTGCCCCGGGCGTCATTCGAGCGCATGAACCGCGAGCGCGAGGACGCGGGCGAGCCGCTGTTCGCGAACCCGCGCAATGCCGCGGCCGGGACGATGAGAAATCTGGTTCCAGCGCTGGTGGCGAAGCGGAATCTGAATGCGTATACGTACCAGCTGGTGGCCGAACACCGGGGTGTCTCGTCAGACGCTCGACCTGACCGCCTTCGCCAAGGCTACGGCGAGTCCGCCGAAACTTCAGCGGCGGCGGACGGTCGGGCCTTCCCGTCCCACGCGGAAACATTGACGGCCATGGCTGCGTGGGGCTTGCCCGTCGAGCGGCACTGGAAGGCGTGCGCGACCATCGACGACGTGATCGCGTTCTGCGCCGAATGGGCGGAGAAACGCGCTGCGCTCGACTTCGAGACGGACGGGGTCGTCGTGAAAGTCGACGACCTCGCACTGCGCGAGCGGCTCGGGACGACCGCGAAGTTTCCACGGTGGGCGACGGCGTTCAAGTTCCCGGCACAACAGGCGCATACGAAGATTAAGAGAATCGACGTCAACGTCGGACGCACCGGCGCGGTCACGCCGTATGCGGTCCTCGAGCCGGTCTTCCTTGCGGGCTCCACGATCTCGATGGCCACGCTGCACAACGCCGAGGACATCGCGCGCAAGGATATCCGCGCGCGCGACACGGTCGTCATCGAGAAAGCGGGCGACGTCATCCCGCGGGTGATCGCGCCGGTGCTCAGCCTGCGTCCTGATGACTCGGAGCCGTGGTCGATGCCCGCGGCGTGTCCGGTGTGCGGAAGCACGCTGCGGCGCGACGAGGAAGAAGTGGTGTGGCGGTGCGAGAACACGTCCTGCCCGGCGCGGCTGCGGCGCAGCCTCGAGCACTTCGCGTCGCGTTCGGCGATGAACATCGAAGGGCTGGGCGAGTCGCTCGTCGATCAGCTGATCGAGCAGGGGCTCGTGCACGACTTCGCGGACCTTTATCACCTCGAGGCGGCCGCGCTCGAGAACCTCGTCGTCGCGCCGCGCGAGCCGCGGTCCGACCGCGCCGTCCCGCGCAAGCTGGGAAAGGTCGGACGCAACGTGGTCGCGCAGATCGAGCGGAGCAAGCAGAACGACCTGTCCCGGCTGATTTACGCGCTCGGCATCCGCCACGTCGGCGAGAAGGCGGCGGCCACCGTCGCGCGCCATCTGCGCACGATGGCGCGCGTGCTCGATGCCTCCCTCGAAGAGCTGCAGAGGGTGCCGGACGTCGGCCCCGTCGTCGCGGACTCGATCCGCAAGTTTGCCGAGGAATCCCATAACCGCGCACTGATCGCCAAGCTCGAGCAGGCAGGCGTGAACCTTCGCAGCCTCCAGCCGGAGCCGGCGGAAGACGTCCCGGGACCGCTGGCCGGAAAGACGTTCGTGCTCACCGGGACGCTGGCGTCGATGACGCGCGAGGCGGCCGAGGCGGCCATCGCGGCGCGCGGCGCCAAAGTTTCGAGTTCGGTCAGCCGAAAAACGAGTTACGTCGTGGTGGGCGAGGAGGCGGGCAGCAAGCTGGAGAAAGCGCAGAAACTCGGCGTCCCGACGCTCACCGAGGACGAATTCAAGGACCTTATAATGAAGGCTGGTAGCTGGAAGCTGGAAGCTGGAAGCTGATTCTATGCGCCGCTTCACGATCGTCACGGTGCTGCTGACCGCCACGGTGTCGTTCCTGGTGGGGATCATCCTCGCCGGCGGCGTCTCGCCCGTGGTGTCCGTCAGTTCCGCGCCGCCGGTCCTGCAGGCGCGCGCCACGAAGGCATCGGCGATCGAGCCGACGGGCGCCGTCAACTTCGCCGACGTCGCCGAGCGCATCAACCCGTCGGTCGTGAACATCGACGCCGCGTCGCGCGGCGGTCGCGAGAACCGCCGCCAGCGTCGCGACGATCTGTTCGACGGGCCGCCGCGCGAGATGGACACGCCGCGCCAGGGATCGGGCAGCGGGTTCATCATCGACAAGGACGGCTTCATCCTCACGAACTATCACGTGATCGAGGAGGCGGACCGCATCACCGTCACGCTGGCCGACGGCCGGACGTTCAAGGGGCAGGTGATCGGGACCGATCCCGCGATCGACGTCGCGCTGGTGCGCTTGCCGGG
>Ga0066710_100005041_pt1 | contig 11901 bp, 11 predicted proteins | sample GraSoiAngelo_159_FD_79666 | JGI IMG/M metagenome (GOLD analysis project Ga0066710, IMG submission 79666) | Grasslands soil microbial communities from the Angelo Coastal Reserve, California, USA - 14_1009_16_40cm | ecosystem: Environmental > Terrestrial > Soil > Grasslands | place: USA... | reverse complement strand
GGAGCGTTCCGGGCCAGTTCAGCACAACGGTGATCGGCGCCGCGGCCTCGTCCTGCACCGGCGTATTGATCAGAAACCGGTCGCCGTTTGGCGCGACATCGTAGTGATTTCGAAGAAGAGTCGATCGCAGCGTCGCACGAAACAATGGCGCCGGTGCTCCGACCTCGAGGATATCGTCGTGGCCTCCGATAGCGGCCGCCATCAACGTGCCGTCAGCGGCCAGATAAAAGAGCTCGCGGCCATCGCGGCGCCATGCCGGCTGCCATCCACCCTGAGTCGAGACGCGGTGACTGACACCTGTAGCGGGGAATGCTTGAATGTACACGTCTTCCTTGCTGTGCTCGTCCGACGCGTACGCGACCCAGCGTCCATCTGGCGAAAACCGTCCTCCCCATGCGCTGAATGCCTCGCGTTGATACGGCCGCGGCTTTCGATCGCCGAACAATGGAAGCACCCACAAATCCGATTCCCGGCTGGGGTCATTGCTGTCGTAGTTGTCGTACAAAATGAACCTGCCGTCCGGTGACCAGTCGGTCGGATCTTTTCGCGCCGCGTTCCTCAGCAACAGTTCTTCGTTCCTGCTTCCGTTCAGCGACGTCAGATAGACATCTCCCGGTCCGTTTCGATTTGAGCGGAAGATCACCCGCGTTGCGTCCGACGACCAGATCGGAAGTACATCAACTCCCGGATCGGTCGTGACTCGAGACGCGACGCGTTGCACGTCGTCGTACAGGAAAATGTCGGGAGTTTCTGTTTCAGGATCCGATCGACTGAAGAGGATCTGATGGCCGTCTGGCGAGACGACCGGATCCCGAATCTGGCAGGCGGCACGGGAAGCGTCTCGACCTCGCGGCCAGATCGATCGAACCAGTAGCCGGGACCCTCATGAGCGCGCTTCTCGAATCCGGTGCGAAGACGATCACGTCCGAGCGATTCCATGAACCGCCTCGCGGGTTCGGCGCGTCGCACAACGTTGCGGGCGGACCGCCGACCACGTCGATCGTCTTGAGCTTGCCGTGAGCGAAGAACCCGACGTGTCTACCATCCGGAGACCAGAATGGAGTGACACCGCCTTCCGTTCCGGGCAAGGCTCGCGATTCGAGCGCGTCGAGCGATCGAAGCCACAACTGGTCCTCGTTGTGAGAGTCGCGCGCCGTAAACACGAGACGGCCGCCATCGGGCGATAGCGCGAGAAAACTGAACCGCGCGCCTGGAGGAGGTTCGATGGCAAACCGCACCGGATCGGCCTGAGGCGGCAGCGGCCGCATCACGATCGCCGTCGTCACGATCACAGCGAGCACGACGACCGTCAACCCCGCAAGTGCCACGGATCGCGGACTCGCGATCCGTAGCCACGGAACGATCCGCTCGCGCGCCGCCGACTCCTTTTGCGTGACCGGCGACACGAAGCGGTATCCCCGCTTCGGCAGCGTGGCGATATAGCGCGGCTCGGTCGCTTCGTCGTCGAGCGCCTTTCGCAGGTGCGAGATCTGCTGGCTCAGGTTGCTCTCCTCGACGACGACATCGGGCCAGAGCAGCTGGAGCAGATCGTCCTTGCTCATCACCTGCGCGCGCCGCTCGACGAGGATGATCAGTGTGTCGAATGCCTTCGGTGTGAGGGGAATCGGTTGGCCGTCGCGCAGGAGCAGCCGCCTCGCCGGATCCAGCACGAATGGGCCGAACGCGTACAGCTGCTCTGAGGGCAACGAGTTAGCCACGGCCTTTCACACCGCGTTCAACCGGTTTCAGTGAACGTTCAAACGAATTCACCGCGCCCGAAAGACTTCGCCGGAAGACGACGCCTAGCGTTCGCCAGATCGCACGCGAATGCTGGCCGAAGGAAGGGTTTCCCGCTGCATTCTAGCCCATGGCTTCGTCGTGTTGACGATGGCCTCGTCGCACGTGCGATCGACCGACGCCGCACTACTCGAAAGGCTGCGCGAAGGTCGTTCGCGATCCACGACGTTCAGGACGCTGGTCGACGAGCTCGACCGATTAGGGACGATCGTTTATGTCGAGCGCGGAATCTGCGGCTTCGGTCACTACAAGGCGTGTCTGCCCCACTCGATGACGATCGCCGGGGGCACCCGATTTCTCAGAATCGTCGTCGAGCGGGGACAAGGCACAGCGCAAGAACTGGCGCTCATCGGCCATGAGCTCCAGCACGCTCTCGAGATCGCTCGTGCGCCGGACATCCGATCGTCGGACGACATCACCGCGCTGTTCCGGCGCATCGGGCGTTCGCCGCACTGTCCGCGCGGGACGCCCGATTGTTACGAAACGAGCGCCGCTCTTGCAGCCGGCGACGCTGTTCTGCGCGAAGTTCTCGCGTCGTTCAATGCGCCGCGCCGGCAGCGGTGATGATGACCTGCGTCTCCGCGCGTGCGGTGCGTGGCTCGCCCGGGAGCCGCGGCAGCGCGCGCCCTTCAGTGCTCGACTGCCAGATCTGCGACAGCCGGTAATCCTTCTCGTATTTCGTGAAGACCAGGACGGGCTGATCGCCGGCCGGATCGCCGCCGCCGGCCGCCATGGTCAGCGCGAAGCCGACCGATCTGTTGTCCGTGCCGCGAATCTCGATCACGCTTCCGCTCTCGTCGGCAGGGCGGATCTCGTAATGCCCCGCTGGAAACGCTTCGCGTCCGACCACGAACGGAAACGGAACGTTGACGGTGATGATTTCTTGCGCCCGAGCTGAACCGGCGAACAGTCCAACGAACGCGAACCCGAACACCCACGACTTTTTGATGGCACTCATAAGCGAACCTACTCTCCGCAGTGCGCTGACGATTGGCGATCGGGCAAGAGGACTGCCGTATGGCAGAAATGTGTCTTCACTCTGAATGACACGTCTTCCGCCGCGTGTGCTCGTGGCGAGATGCCACATCATCGCGACACGACTGCCACATCGTGCGAAACCGCACGAGTCCGAATCCGGTGAATCCGTCGCGTCGGGAGCGGTACTCGGTTTGCGCCCATCAATCAGGCACTGAATATTCTGGAGGTAGAGGAATGCGATTCGGGACAGGCCCATTGATCGGCGTGCTCGTGCTGGCTCACGCCGCGCTCGCCACACCGCAGGAAATCACTGGCACGATCACCGGCCGAGGGCAGTCCGACTCGGGCATCTCGTCGCTGTACGACTTCCCGCAGAACGATCCGACGTACGCGTCGATTGGCGTCCCGCAGTTCGGCTTTCAGGGCGACATCCAATTTCTCGGCGACCCGAACGGAATCCTGCCGCTCGATCGGCCGCACCAGCTCAAACTCGTCGGGAACTACATGTTTCACGATCTGAATCTCGGCGTCGGCATCAACGCCGTGTCCGGCGCGCCGTTGACGCCGCTGACGACAAACCCGCAATACGGAAACGGAGGCGAGATTCCGACGGCCGCGCGCGGATCCGGCATCCAGACCGTCGACGGCCTCATGACGCGCACGCCGTTCCAGAGCGACGTCGATTTCCAGGTGGCTTATCAAATCGAGATGGGCGGCGCTCGCCGCCTGACCGTGTTGGCCGACGTCTTCAATCTGTTCAACGAACAGATCGTGCAGAACTACGACACGTGGACGACGCTGACGTTCGGCGCCGGCCCGAATCCGAACTTCGGCCAGCCGACGTCCCAGATCCTTGCGGGGCCGCAGATTCAGGCGGCGCGCCAGATCAGGCTCGGCGTACGGTTCGCGTTCTGACGCTCGGCGAACCGAACTTAGAACTTAGAACTTAGAACTCTGGAACCGCCGAACTCAGAACGGACTTCTTGCGTTCCAAGTTCCAAGTTCCAGAGTTGCAACATTCCAGAGTTCCAGTTCTAAGTTCTGAGTCCTAAGTTCTAAGTTCTAAGTTCAGTCTTTGAGATCGATCCCGAACCGTTCGACCATGCGGTAGAGCGTCCGGCGATCGATCCCGAGGATCTCTGCGGCACGCGTCCGATTCCCGTTTGCCGCCTCGAGCACGTGCAGGAGGTAACGGCGCTCGAGGTCGTCGAGCGTCGGGAGATCCGAGAACGGCTGATTCTGCGGACTGTGACGGACTGCCAGAATCGTCTCGGGCATGTCGAATGCCTCGATCAGCGAGCTGCGGCTCGAGACGACGAGACGCTCGATCGTGTTCGCAAGCTCTCGAACGTTTCCAGGCCAGGCGTACCGCATCAGGGCCTCGAGCGCGTCGGCCGACAGCACCTTCTTCTGTCCAGCGCGCGCGCACGCGTCGTCGAGAAAACTGCCGATGAGCAGCGGGATGTCTGCCCGCCGTTCGCGCAGCGGCGGCACGCGAATGACGATGACGCTCAGCCGGTAGTACAGATCTTGCCGAAAACGCCCGTCGGCGACGGCCTGTTCCAGGGGCATGTTCGTCGCGGCCATCACGCGGGCCGACACGTGAAGCGACCGGTTGCCGCCGACCGGCCGAACCTCGCCTTCCTCCAGGACGCGCAGCAGCCGGACCTGCAGCGCGGCGGTCGTGTCCCCGATCTCGTCGAGCAACACGGTGCCGTTGCCGGCTTGCTCGAACACACCCTTGTGGTCCGACACGGCGCCCGTGAACGATCCCCGCTGATGTCCGAACAACTCCGATTCGAGTAACGTGTCGGCGATCGCGCCGCAATTGATGCCGACAAACGGTTCGCGAGCGCGCTTGCTGTGGCTGTGGATCGCGCGCGCGACGAGCTCCTTTCCTACTCCACTCTCCCCGACGATGAGCACGGAAGCGGACGAATCGGCCGCGTGTGCGACCTGCTTGTACACGTCGAGCATCGGCGCGGTTCGCCCGATCAGGCTCCCGGGCTGGCCGGCCGGAATCTCCGCGTGGGTCTCTTCGCGGCGCGCGCCTTGCTCGAGCGCGTGATCGACGATGCGCTTGATTTCAGCGATGTCGAACGGCTTGCTGATGTAGTCGAACGCGCCGGCGCGGACGGCTTCGATCGCCGTCTCCAGCGTGCCGAACCCGCTGATCAACACGACCGGTCTGCGCTGTTCGCTCCCGAAGCGGCGCAGGAGATCGATCCCCGAACGCGGCGCGTTCAGGTTGATATCCGAGATCAACAGGTCGAACGAGTCATCGCGAATCTTCGCCAGCGCCGCCTCGGGATCCTGAACCGAGACGAACTGGCGGTCGCCGGCTTCGAGCAGCTCCTCGAGAAACCTGCACGTCTCCGCGTCGTCGTCGACCACGAGGATGCGAGGCATGGCTAGGTGTACGTCGCGGGTGAGCTCGCAGCGGGAAGATCGATCACGAAGACCGCGCCGTCCGACCGGTTGTACGCGGAGATCGAGCCGCCGTGCGCCCGCACCACGTCTCGCACGATCGCGAGACCCAGTCCGGTGCCCTGGCCGTCCGGCTTGGTCGTCGCCCACGGCTCGAACAGACGCTCGAAGATCTGCGGCGGAATCCCCGGACCTGTGTCGGCGACTTCCAGCCGGATCCCGTCGGCATACGCCGCCGCGGAGATGACGAGGCTGCCGCCGTCAGGCATCGCATCGAGCGCGTTCGTCACCAGATTGAGCAACGCCATCTCCAGTTGGGTGACGTCGGCCCTGATCGGAGGCAGACCGGCGGCAATCGAGATCTGCGATCGAATGTTCGAACGCGACAACCGAGGCTGCGCGATCTCGCGCACGCGCTCGATGATCTCGGAGACGGAGACCTGCTCGAATCCGGACGGCCGCCGCGCATAGTCGAGCATCGTTCGCAGCACCCGCGTGACGTGTTGAATCTGCGTGTCGACGGTCTGCAGGCGTGAGCGAATCCGATCGTCCGTCTTCGGGTCGTCGCGGATCATCTGGACGTAGCCGGACACCAGGTTCAGCGGCGTGCCGGCCTGATGCGCGACGTTGGCGGCCACCTGACCCAACGCGGCCACGCGCTCCGCGCGCGCGAGCGACTCGCGAACAGCGAGCAACTGGTTCTGGCTGGCCGCGAGCTCGGTGTGAAGCGATCGATTGAACCGCTCCAGTTGATCGAGCATCCCATTCAGTCTCGTCGCGATCGTGCCGAGCTCGTCGTCGCGGATCATCGCCGTCCGCGCGCGCAGGTCGCCGCCGGCCGTCTCGTCCATGGTTCGCACGATGGCCGCGAGCGGTTTTCCCACGAGATGACGGGCCGTCAGGTGCGCGAAGATCGTCACGAGCAGGATCGTCGGCACGGCAAACCCGAGCGCGACGCGAAGCCCCTGATCGCGCGCGCGACGCACACCGTCCAGACCGACCGTGGCGACGGCGGCATAGGTCCCACGGCGCGGCACCGGCATGGCCACCATCGCGATCGCGGGGGTGCGCGCGGTGGCCGCCTCCTTCGTGGTGATGGCTCGTCCGGCCACATCCAGCACTTCGGCGCGCTCTTCGGTCGACGTGCTGGCAAAGACCCGGAAGTGGCCGGTCTCGTCGGTCTCGATGACCGAGATCACGTCGAGCACCGGGTCTGCTTCGGCAAGGTCGTGCAGCATGTCGCGAATGTCGCGCGGATCGAGCGATGGCTCACGCGCGGCGATGTTGTCGGCGGCCGACTGCGCGCCGAGGCGGGCGGCATCCATGAGCTCGCGGTCGATGTCGCGCTCGAACGCGCGCATTTCCAGGAACGTGACGCTCGCGACCACGCCAATCACGATGAGCGCGACGAACAACGACAGACGCCCGCTCAGCGACATGCCCGGGAACCATTTCGCCACGGTGTGGCGGATATGCGCGCCGTCGCCGCGCGCGACGGTCTCGCGACATCGCACAACCCACCGCCAGCCAAGTCTTTGTCGGATTGTAGCCCACGCGCGCTCACGGGCACGTCGTTTGATGATGCACAGAACGTCCCGGGTCCGATGGTCACGAAACCGCTCGCCGTTCTCCTGTTGTTCGCAGTCCTCACGGCGAGCGGCGCCTTTCAGTCGACGCAGACGGCCGCCACCACGTTGCGCGTCCGCGGCACGATTGAGAGATACGACCCATCGACCCGGACCTTGTCAGTGTCGACCTCGAACGGCACGGTGCGGTTCCCGCTCGCCACGACCGCTCGCATTCGTCAGGGCTGGCGCCAGATTGACGCGGCGACGCTCGAAAAGCTGTCCGGGTACCGTGCCGACGTTCATTACTCGGAATCCGCCGGACACAAGACCGTCGAATCGGTTCACGTCGGTGGAAAAGCGAAAGGATAGAGCGATGAGTTCACGCGTGCTAGTCGTCGTCCACGATCCGCAAGGCGCCACACAGCTCACGACTGTCCTCGCGAGACGGTACGACGTTCGCGCGACGAGCGATGCCGAAGCCGCGATGACGGCGCTTCGCGCGTGGCATCCCGCTCTGATCGTCACCGATCTCGAGATGCCGATCGTCGACGGCATCGAGCTGTGCCGGCGCGTTCGTCAGATCTCGACGGTCCCCATCATCGTGATCTCTCGTGAAGTCGACGGATTGTCGGAAGTCGCGGCGCTCGATGCAGGCGCTGACGACTACGTGAAGAGACCGTTTGTGAGCGAGAAGCTGCTGGCCCGAATGCGCGTCGCGCTTCGACGGACCGCGGACGTGTCGGAGGCGCCCGCGCTCGGCGTCGGAGCCTTTCACATCGACTTCTACGACCGCCGCGTCCACGTCCACGGGCAACCCGTTCGCCTGACGCCGAAGGAATTCGATTTGTTCGTCTTCATGGCGCGCCACCCGAATCGTGTGCTTCCGCATCGCACGCTCCTCGGCGCCGTCTGGGGCGAGTCCTGCACCGATCAGTCGGAGTACCTGCGCGTGTTCGTCGGGCAGCTGCGCAAGAAGTTGGAATCGGATCCTGCGAATCCGCGGTACCTCGTCACCGAACCGTGGGTCGGATACAGATTCAACCCGACGGGATCGGTGCAGTGAGACGAGCGTGAGCGATGCGGCCCTCGCGTCCGCTGAGATGGGCGCTCAGCGCACTGCTCCTCGTCGCGCTGGCCGTCTGGCGATTTCATCCGACACCGCAGATTGAAATCGAAAGCGCACAGGTGACCGACGGGCCGATCACGCGTCGTGTGGTCGCGACCGGCACGGTGCAGGCCGTCACCACCGTGGAAGTGGGCACGCAGGTGTCGGGAAGCGTCCAGTCACTCGAAGTGGACTTCAACTCAGTTGTTCACGCCGGCCAGGTGATCGCGCAGCTCGACCCCAGCCTCTACGGCGCGGCGCTCGAGCGGGCGCGCGCCGGTCTCGGTCAGGCAGAAGCGGCGTTCGTTCAGGCGCAGGCCGACCTGATGGGGGTTCGGACCGTCGAAGACGACGCACGGATCAAGCTCGGTCGAGCACGCCAGTTGGCGGCGAACCAATTGATTCCGACATCGGATCTCGACGCGGCCGAGATCGCGATGAACGAAGCGAGCGCCGACGTGCAATCCGGCGACGCCCGAGTCAACGAGGCACAGGCGGCGATGGCGGAAGCGAAAGCGGGCGTCGATCAGGCGACGATCGATCTCGATCACACGACCATTCGTTCGCCGATCGACGGCATCGTCGTCGCTCGATACGTCGGCGTGGGGCAGACGCTCGCGGCGGCCGTTCAGGCGCCGGCGTTGTTCAGCATTGCGAGTGATTTCAGGCGCGTGCTGGTGCAGGTCGACGTCGACGAATCGGACGTCGACGACCTCACAGCGGGGGAACCGGCGTCGTTCCAGGTCGAGTCGTATCCCGATGAGACGTTCCACGGAACCGTCATGCAGCTGCGGCCGCAGCCCGCGACAGGAGCGACAGTCGTCACGTACACGGCGATCGTCGACGTCGCGAACCCTGATGAGCGGCTCAGACCTGGAATGACGGCAGAAGTCGCGCTTCGCGGTGCGCAGAGGGAACGCGCCGTGCGGATTCCGAACAGCGCCCTGGCGTTCCGTCCGCCGCCTGACGTGTTGAATGCGCTCGGTGAAACGGAACCGTCAATTCCGGAGACGTCGCCGGAAGTGTGGGAGTACGATGGCCAACAGTTCACGCCGATTGCCGTTCAAACGGGTCTCGCCGACACCCGGTGGACCGAGCTTCTGAACGGCGCGATTCGTCCGGGTGACGCGCTCGTCACCCGCGCGACGCTGACGCCGCGCTATCGGCCCTGATCTGCGTGCGGTGCATCACGCGCCGCGTGGCCGGATCGAACGCATCGCGGCGGTGCATCGTGCACCGGTTGTCCCACAACACGAGATCGCCGGCGCGCCATTGGTGCGTCCACGTGAGCGAGTCGCGCGTGGCGTGCGTCCAGATCTCGTCGAGCAGCCGGTCGGATTCCTCGATCGAGAGCCCTTCGATGAAGGCGTTGCGGCGCCGGCCGAGATACAAGCCGCGGCGCCCTGTTTCCCGATGGACGCACACGAGCGAATGAAACGTGCCCGGCGACGTGCGCGGATCGCCGGTCGGCGTCACGCCCAGGCGGGGATACCCGCCGCTGTTGTACGTGCCATCGTGTTTCACGCGAAGTCCGTCGACGCGGCGCCGCAGCCGGTCGGGCAGCTGGTCCCACGCGGCATACATCGAACAGAAGCTCGTGTCGCCGCCCTGCGCCGGCACTTCGAGCGCGTAGAGCACGCTCGCCTTCGGCGGGTCCGGAAGGTACGACATGTCGGTGTGCCACACGGCTTCGCCCGACCCGAGACTGCCGATCGCCACGCCGTCCTGCACGACGTTCGACACGACGTAGATCTCCGGATGTCCTTCGACGACACGACGTCCGCTCTCCTGGACCGGCGCCTCGTCGAGATCGCCGAAGCGACGGCTGAAGGCGAGCAGATCGTCGTCGGCGAGCTGCTGATCTCTGAAGAGCAACACCTGATGATCGAGCCATGCCCGATGGATCGCCGCGAACGTGTCGGCGTCGAGCGCGCGCAGGTCGACGCCGTCAACGGTGGCGCCGAGAACGGAGTCGGTCGGTTTCACCCGCATGATGATCACTCAGGTGTCAGACGTGTCAGACGTGTCAGACGTGTCAGACTCCACCGGAACGCATCGGGACGAGGTCGACCTTCAAGGTCGGATCGATGCGCAGCGAGCAGAGCGCGCCGACCAGGAGCAGCCCCGCCGAGATGAACAACGGCAGCTCGTACCGACCCGTTCGTTGAATGAGGACACCGAACACGATCGGCGAGATCATTCCTGCGACGCCGAAGCCGGTGTTCATGATGCCGCCGGCGGTCCCTGCATGCTCGCCCGCGATGTCGAGCGGCAGCGTCCAGAGCACCGCGTTGCTCAACTCGAGAAAGAAGAACGCCGCGGCAAGCAGGTACACCGCGGCGAGCGCGCTGCCGGTGATGGTGGCCGGCAGGATGAACGCGAACGCGCCGCCGAGACCGACGACGAGCAGCGTACGCCGCGCCAGGCGGAGGTTCGCCGTGCGCCGGTAGATCGCGTCCGAGATCACGCCGCCGACCGTATCACCCACGACGCCGCCGGCGAGCGGCAGCGTCGTCATGAGCGCAATCCGATCGAGCTGGAATCCGCGCGCGTCCGAGAGGTACGACGGCAGCCACGTCAGGAATACCCACAGCGACCATCCGTAGCAGAAATCGACAAGGGTGACGAGCCACATCCGTTTGACGATCTGCCGCCACGGCGTCGAGGTGTCAGACGTGTCAGACGTGTCAGACCGACCTGTTACCGAGGTATGCACAGGTGTCAGACGTGTCAGACCGTCGCGGATGATGGCGAGCTCGGCCGCATCCACCCACGGATGCTCCTCCGGTGTGTTTCTGAATGACATCAGCCACACCACTGTCCACGCGAGGCTCCCGATGCCGAGCACGAGGAACGACGCGCGCCAGCCGTATCGGACGACGATCGCGAGCACGATCGGCGGCGTCACGGCGCCGCCGAGCCGCGCGAAGCTGTGCGTGATGCCTTGCGCGAACCCTCGTTCCCGGACCGGCAGCCACCAGGTGAACGCGCGCGTCGCGGCCGGAAACGCTCCGCCTTCGCCGACGCCCACGAGAATGCGGAACATCATGAGCGACGCGACGCTCCACGACAAGCCGGTCAGGATCGTCGCCGTCGCCCAGAGCAGACTCAGCGCCGCGAGCACGAGACGCGGCCCGAACCGATCCGACGCCCACCCGCCGGCGATCTGCATGGCGGCGTACGGGTACGCGAACGCCGAGAAAATCAGGCCGAGCTCGATCGGCGTCAGCCCGAGCTCTTTCCTCATCGTCGGGGCGGCCACCGAGATGTTCACCCGATCGATGTACGCAATGAAGTACATCAGGCACAGCACGAACAGCAGGATGTGCCTGACCTTCAGCGCCGATCGCGTCACGAGCCGCCGAGGACTCTGGAGGCGAGGTAGCGCTTCCGTGCGCGGACGCTGACGTCGGGGCGCGGGACGCGCACGGTGAGATCGTGCATCTTGCCGTCGAGCCGCTCGGGCGTGAAGCCGAGCGCGTACTGATGATGCAGCTCGTCGGCGACGCGCGCGAACGTCGACGCGAGATCTCGCGTCGAGGTCAGCTCGAAATATCCGCCGCCGGTCGCGGCCGCGATTTTCGGCAGGCCTTCGTCCGGTCCTTCCATCTGCGGCTCGCGTCCGCTGTAGCCGCCGAGACCGCGGCCGCCAAGGCCGCCGAACGCGCCGGGGCCGACGCCGCGGCCACGGCGATCGCCGGCAGCCGGCGGACCGTTCTGGCCCGACAGCCCGATCGCGTAGACCATGACGTCGTATTCCTCGGCGCGCTTCATCACATCCTTCAGCGACTTGTTCTGGCCGCTGAAGTTCATCGGCATGTCGACGCCGTCGGTGAAGACGAGCACGACGCGGCGCCCCTGCTCGAGCAGCAGTTTGTCGATCCCGGTGTTCACGGCGTTCCAGAGCGGCGTCGGTCCTTCTGCCTGCAGATCGTCGCGAAGAATCCGCTGGAGCCCCTCGCGATCCGACGTGAAGTCGACGGGATCCACCTGAATCGCCTTCGAGAAGCTGCCGATGCGCGCCTT
>Ga0066710_100005039_pt1 | contig 11902 bp, 11 predicted proteins | sample GraSoiAngelo_159_FD_79666 | JGI IMG/M metagenome (GOLD analysis project Ga0066710, IMG submission 79666) | Grasslands soil microbial communities from the Angelo Coastal Reserve, California, USA - 14_1009_16_40cm | ecosystem: Environmental > Terrestrial > Soil > Grasslands | place: USA... | reverse complement strand
TTCATGGTCGATATGAAGTCGCCGGGTCTGACGCTGGTTACCAAATTCAAGACCATGATGGGCGAGGAGCCCTGGCAGATCGCCTTCGACGACATGAAAGTCCCCGTCGAAAATCTTGTCGGCAAGGAAGGCGAAGGTTTCAAGCTCGCGCAAAAATGGCTCGGTATCGGCCGACTCAAACATGGAGCGCGGGCGTTGGGTGTCGCCGAACGCTGTATCGAAATGGGCGCGCGTTATTCCAAACAACGAGTGACCTTCGGTAAACCTTTGTCCGAACGTCAAGGCATCACATTCAAATTGGCCGACTCGTACGTCGAGCTGCACGCAGCTCGACTGATGGTTTACCAGGCCGCTTGGAAGAACGATCAGAAGCAGGACATCCGCAACGAGGCTTACATGGCCAAGCTCTTTGCCGACGAAATGTCATTTCGTGTGGTCGACCGCGTATTGCAAATTCACGGCGGCGTGGGATTGACCTTGGATTTGCCTTTAGCGAAGTGGTTCGTCGATCAGCGCAGCCGCATGATCACCGAAGGCGCCTCGGAAGTCATGCGCATGGTCATCGCTCGGGAAGTGTTAAAGAAATACAATTAGGCAATCGAAAACAGTTCCAATCGTTCCACGTGATGAAATTCGCGCGAATTTGTCGGCTGGAACTGCTGGAACGGTTGGAACTCCTGGAACGACTCTTAGTTCTCTTTCGCGAAAGATAACTCCCAGCGGTTGCCGTCGGGATCGAAGACGTTGATCGAGTAATTGACGCCGTCGCGGTGCGCCCGGACTTTTTCGATATTAGCGCCGATTTGCTGCAAGGCCGTAAGCGCCTTGTCTTTTTCCTGCCAGGGAATGTTCAGCGTATGATGCGGGTCGACTTCCCGTGGCTTGATCGACGCGTCGAATAGATGGACCTCGAAGTTTCCGAGGCGCACGTCGACTTCTTTTACTTGGCCCGCCTTTAACTGTTCTTCCGTCGGCTCGACTTTTTTCACGATCTGGCCGCCGATCACTTTTGTGTAAAACTCAACCGCCTTGTCAAGATCTTTGGCGCTAGTGGCGAAAGTTCTGATTCCTTTGACATCGAACATAGCAGCCTCCTTGAGGGGAATTGTTACTTGACGTTATTGCTACGCTGGGATTATTGTCAAGCGACGAATCGACGGATCTTGCACGGCGCGTTTCAATTTGCCGTTGGGAGCGCAATGAAAATCTTAGGTCGTGTGGTTTTGATCCTGGCACTTCTTGGAATTGGAGCTGGCGCGGCTTCGGCCCAAATAAAGAAAGTCAGGCTTTCCATGCCGACCTTCGCGATCACGGAAGTGCCATTCAAGATCGCCCAAGCCAAAGGCTTTTATCGTGAAGAGGGGTTGGATGTTGAAATGATCCTGATTCGCGGGGCCCTTGGCGTGACGGCGCTGCTCGGCGGCTCGGTGGATTACACCACCGCGTCGGGATCGATCATTGCCGCTGCGGTTCGAGGAATCGGCGTAAAGCTGGCGTTGATCATCGATGCCAAACCCGCCTTCGAATTGGTATCAGAACCGCAAGTTCGAGCATACGACGCTCTAAAGGGTAAGCCGATTGGGATCTCTTCGCGGGGCGGTTCGGTGGATCTTTTGACGCGGCTCATGCTGGAACGGAACGGACTCAATCCCGACAAAGACGTTCTGCTGCTGGTTATCGGCACGCAGCAGGAAATGATGATCGCTCTCAAGACCGGAAGAATTGCCGCCGCGCTAATGACGCCGCCGCGAAACTTGCTGCTCTATCGTGATGGGTTTCACAAGCTTGGCTCGTCGGGAACTTACCTCGCCACCGCTCCCACCGGTGGTATCGGCGTGACCGATGAAAAGCTCAGGCAAGACCCCGCTCAGGTGCTCGGGTTCGTCCGCGGCACGCTTAAAGGCATCAGATACTATCGCCAGAACCGCGCCGAATCGGTCAACTTTCTTTCGAAAGAGCTCGGCATCAACGAGCCGTCGTTAGCGGCGCAGATCTTCGATTGGCATGCCGGCCAGCTTGCCGAAAATGGCATGGCTGATCAGGCTTGGATGCGCGGCGCCATCGAGTTTACTAAGAAAAGCTTGGGGGTGACGAAGGATATCTCCACCGAACAGGTTTTTAATTTCAGCTTTGTCGAACGGGCTTTGCGCTGATATTTTATGACCGGTGGTTTTGCGGTTTGACACCAGCAAAGTGAAAACCCTGGGGTCGCGTTGATTGATTAAAGGAGGAATTTCATGGCCAAGCTCCGACATGTCGCCTTCATTGTTAAAGATCCCGACAGACTTTATGAATTCTATCACCATCTTTTCGACGTCGAGAAAGTGCGTCATGGGCCCACCGGGGCCATACATGTCATCGACGGACTTTTCAATCTCGCATTCTTGAAGCAGAACGTCAGCGATTCGCCGGTCATTAACACGCACCGCGCCGACGGTGAAGAGATTGACCAAGTACAAGGAATCAATCATTACGGCTTCCTCGTCGATAACGTAGAACAAGCCCTCAGCCAGCTCGACGTTTCGTTGCAGCGCGGCGAGACGCCGCAGAACGGGCGACCGGCGGAGATGCGGTTCATCGATCCGTGGGGAAACAAGGTAGATCTATCAGCCAGGGGATTTTTAGGACGGGAAGAAAAAAAATTGCCCGGCGTGCGCCACGTCGTGGTTCAAACCGATGACCCGAACAAAGTCGCCGAGTTCTACAAAGCGAAATTGGACCTGAAAGAGATCGGCAGATTGTCAGAGGGGACCATCCGGTTGAGCGATGGAGACATAAGCTTAGACCTGACCAAGAAACGACTCATCGACAAGCCTGGAATACAATCTTTCGGAGTCCAGGTGGAGAACTGGTCTGAAGCCAAGTCTAAATTCAACGAGCTTGGAATCGAACTTCCCGATCCTAAACCTGGAGAGTCTGAAGTCAGGGTCAGCGATCCCGAGGGAAATCTTTTCTCGGTCTCTCAAAGAGGATGGCAGCTGTAGATCGGAAAAAACGGGACGCGAACCTTTTTCTTGACAGGCGCTTTCTATTGATCGGGTCGCGAAAAGCCGTGTAACCATTTGCAGGTAGTTTAGATTCTTACGATCGAATCGTTAAACAGAACGAGTTTAAAAAAATTGATCGCGCCAAGCACCCGGCGAAAAAAAATCCAAAATCCGAGTCGAAATCCGAAACAAACTCAGAGACAAATAAATCAATTCCAGAAAATCCAAAACACCGGATCCGAGTGAAGCTTGTTTGAAATCTTGCATGTTTTGGTTATTTGAATTTGTTTCGAATTTCGGATTTCGTGCTTCGAACATTTTGTTCTTGGCACCTTCGTCATTCCCGTGAAAACGGAATCTAGGAAGGACGGGTTTGAAACCTGCCCCTACAAGGCTGTCGTCCGGGTCTAGCCTGCGCGGATTTCAGGTTCCTACTGATCCATGAGCGTCTTCACGCGCGCCACTACTTCAGGCGTCTGCGCCATGACCTGTTTGGCTAACGCTTCCAGTTCTTCGCCGGTGGAGGGAGTGATGTCGAGGTTTTTTCGTTTCGCTTCCGTCAACAGGTCCGGATCGTTCATGGTCTTTAGAAATGCGTCGCGCAAAATTCTCATGCGATCCGCAGGTATTCCCGGTGGCGCGACAATCGGACGGCCGAAATCAGTCGCGGCGAGCACCATCGGCACCAGGCGCCGCTCTGATTCAGGCGTTTTGTGCTCGTCCATTAGCTCGCGAAGAGTAGGCACATCGGCCAATCGCGGATCGCGCGTTTGGCCGGTTTGCATCAAAATACGCGCAAAGCCTTTCTTGCGCCAGGTGTGGTACGGCTCGCGGGAATGATAGGCCTGAATTGTGAAAGCGCGACAGTGCAGCTCGCCCCGCTCAACGGCCAGATCGATTTCGCCTCCTCCCTGGTAGCCGGCAACGATGGTAAATTTCGTACCGAGCGTCTCTTCCAATAACTTTGGCATGTAACTGCCCGAGGTGCCGGCTCCGGTGGAACCGCACTTGGGCGGTTCTTTGGCTTTTCGCACGTCGGCCAAGCTTTTATACGGCAGATCGGCGCGCATGTAGAGAAGGTAATCCGATTTGTCCGAACTGCCGATCCAGGTGAACTTCGCCCAATCGTACCTCACTTCCTTTTGTTTCAAGAGTTGGTTGAAATAGATCGACGGCTGAATCGCGCCAATCGTCAGCCCGTCGGGCTTAGAAACGTTGTAGAGATAATTGGCTCCGATGATCGATCCCGCGCCGGTCATGTTTTGCACGATGAAATTAGGATTACCGGGGATGTGCTTACCCATAAACTGGGCCATGAGCCGCGCGTAAAGATCGTAGGCACTGCCGGCGCTGGCGGCCGCGATGACGGTAATGGTTTTGCCCTGATAAAAAGGAGTCTGTGCCCACGCGGTTGGGGGCAGCAAAAATAGAGGCAAGAGCCAAGCAAATCTTTTCAACTAGAAACCTCCGGAAGGACTCTCCAAATCAAAGCTCAATATCGCTTAACACTCCGCTAAATACTGTGTCAATTGTCGACGGTCGTATTTCTCAAGAGATGATCGTGAGCGAAAGTCGATTAGGTCAGCGCCTGTCGCTATCTCGCAACATTGACAGCATCAGCAAACGGGCGTTATAGGACAGATGGAATCAAGTCGATAAATTTCTCGTGGAACTGGGGGGAAGATTATGATTGCCGGTCACGCAGTGGCTCAATGTCTTCGCAACGAGGGTGTGCGACATGTCTTCTGTGTGCCGGGTGAAAGCTATGTCGCAGTTCTCGACGGACTCTACAGCACACCGGAAATTCGACTGATTACCAATCGCCAGGAAGGCGGCGCTTGTTTTATGGCAGAAGGCTATGCCAAGGCGACGCGCATGCCGGGGGTCTGTCTCGTTACCCGCGGTCCCGGCGCGACCAACGCAAGTATCGCCGTCCATAGCGCAAAATACGATTCCGTGCCGCTAGTGCTGCTGGTGGGTCAAGTCTCTCGATCGGCGCGCGGCCGGGAAGCGGGACAGGAAATCGACTACACCCATTTTTTCGGCACGATCGCCAAATGGGTCATCGAGATTAACGACGCGCGGCAAGTTCCGCGCATCATGGCGCGGGCGTTTCACATCGCGCGCAGCGGCCGGCCCGGGCCGGTCGTCGTGTCGTTGCCGCGCGACATGCTCGAAGAAGACGCGAAGATTTCCATGATCGATCCGTATCCAATGGTACGATCCGATCCCGATCCTAGATCGATCGAGCAGATAGTCGAGCGGATTAATGCGGCAAAAAAGCCGGTGTTGATCGCCGGCTCGGGCACGCAATATTCCAACGCGCGGCAGGAGTTGATCGATTTCTCCGAAAAATTCCAGGTTCCCGTACTCACCTCTTACAAACGCCAGGACGCGTTTCCCAACAGCCATCCGAACTACATCGGCAACCTGGCGAACGCCAACAAACACGCGCGCAATCTAGTCGCAGACGAAGCGGATCTCGTCCTCGTTATCGGCAGTCGGCTGAACCAGCAAACCACTGCCAGTTTTGCGATTCCCAAACCCGGGCAACCGTTCATTCAAATTTATCCGGACGAAGAGGCAATCGGCCAGAACTTGCGTCCCGACGTGGGCATCGTTGCCGACGCAAGAACAGCGTTGGCTGCCGCACTCAAATTTCAAGGTCCGAGACCGAACGAGAGCCGCGCGGGTTGGATCGCGGAACATCATGCCGCGCAAAAACGCTACGCTACTCCATCCGAGCGTCCGACGAGACGCGTGTCGATGGAGCGTGTGATGGCGGATCTCAAGGCGGCGTTGCCGCGGGACGCGATTACGACGACGGACGCGGGCAGCTTCGGCCAGTGGCTCCAGCGCTATTTGGAATTTGATTACGCAGACTCCTATATCTCACCGAGTCTAGGATGCATGGGGCCGGGCGTTCCATCAGCGGTGGCGGCGAAGCTTGCGAATCCGGGGCGCTTGGTTGTGGCGCACGCCGGCGACGGCGGATTTCTCATGACCGGCCAGGAAATGGCGACGGCGAAACAGTTTGGCGCCGACATCATTACCATCGTCTACAACAACGAAGGATACAACTCGATCCGCATGCACCAGGAAGCGCAGTACCCCGGACGCCCCTCCGGCAACGACTTGATAAATCCCGATTTCGCCGGACTCGGTTCCGCCTACGGCGCGTTGGGCTTGAAAGTGAATCGCGACGAAGAATTCTTGCCGGCTCTCAAGCAGGCAATGAGCGCCAACAGATCGGCGCTGATCGAGGTGTCGACCGACCTTGAATACGTTACGCCAACGGCGACGCTGACGGAACTCTCCGGTAAGCCGCTGCAGGGCAGTGAATAGATCGGAGCAATGAAGGCTCGCGATCGCTGCTAAATTGAATAGAAATCCTTCGGATTTTGCACCAGAATTTTATCTACCAAAGCAGCCGATAGATCCTCTCGCGCTTTCATCGTTTCGACCAGCGCTTTTTCTTCCGCGGGATCATTGTGACCGTAGTCGGAGCCGATCATCAGGTGATCCTCGCCGGTGTATCCTGCCAGGTACGGGATGTCTTCGTCGGCTTCACAGGCGACGTAGATGCGATAGTCGCGGAACAGATCTTTGCACGACGCATGTTTCCAGCGCGCGTTGGGAAAGGACGGGCGCGGGCGGGCCGAGCGCTTTAAGTGATGGTACAAGAACGGCACCCAACTCGCGGAGACTTCGAGAAAACCGAATTTCAAACTCGGAAATTTTTCTGGAATCGCACTGGCCACGAGATCGCGAAAACCGATAATCGGCGGCAAGTGTGAGGCTGCGAACGTTCCATTCAATTCGAGATCGAAGAAGTCCAGCAGATGGCGGCAGCTTTGTCCGGTGTGGACACAGATCGGCAGGCCGAGCTTTTCGGCTTCTGCATAGATCGGATAAAAGTGAGGATTGTTCAAAGTGAGCGCGCCAACGATCCCGCTGAAAAATATTCCAACGGCGCCGTTCCGTTTGGCCTCGTGCATCTGTTTGATGGATTGGTCCACGCTGTGCAACGGCAGCACGGCGACCCAACGAAGCCGCGCGCGCGATTTGCCGAACACCTGCGCCAGATACTGGTTGTAGGCGCCGCATAGCGCGATCTCCAAGTCGACGTCGTTGGTAATGTGAATTAGAAACAACGTCGGGTAAATCACCTGCACGGCGACTCCAGCGTTGTCCATGTCGGCCAGGCGCGCTTCGACGTCGGTAATTTCACGGCAACCAAGGCTAATGTCGGTCCTTCCGGCTTCGCGTTTCGACGCGGTCGGCGTGATGATGCGAAAACCGCCTTTGCCGCTGGCTTTTGGAAAAATATTTCCGTCGATAAGCCACAGAACGTTAAAATCTCGGTAAAGGGTGTCGTCCGGAGCGGCAAGCAGGACAGGCCGGCGCTGATACAAGTCTTTGTCAAACAGCTTCCACATACTCTCCGACTCTGCGATGTGCGTGTCGGCATCGATGATTCCAGTCATAAAGATCTCCTCGAATACAGTCTACGAAATCTATCGAGAACCGATCGCCCGCGTCAAGCGTATCGATTGCCGCCATCGAGCCCGCAGAAGTCCGAGCGCAGGGACAAGCCACGGAATGAAACGTAGACCGGCATAGCCTCGCGATTTGACAGCTAGGCAGTAGCGGACTAAAGAACCGACAATGCGGCACGCGACGTCGATTCTCTTAAGATCCTTTCAAGCCAGCCTCTTTGCCCTGGCCTGGGTCGCAATCACCGGGCTCTCTGAGGTGAGGGCGCAAACTCCGATCAAAATCGGCATCGTGAGTCCCACTTTCGGTCACGCGCCATTCTATGTCGCGCGCGAAAAGGGCTTCTACAAGGCCGAGGGCTTGGTCGGTGAGGTGATCGTGATGAATCGCGATGATCTCATCTTGCAGTCTCTGGTTGCCGACTCGATTCAGTTCGGCAATATTTCGCCGAGCGCGGTATTCCCCGCACGAGATCAGGGGCTCACGGATCTCAAACTGATTGCCGGCTCTTTTAACGGAACGACGTATTCGATTATCGCCAACGCAAAATTCAAAACTCTGGAATCGCTCAAGGGATCCAAACTCGCGGTTTCTAGTCTCCAGGCCGGGTCGACCCAAGTGCTCAAGTATATTCTCAAACAGAGAGGGTTGGTCTACCCGCGGGATTACAACTTGATACGTGCCGGCGGGACGACGCTCCGCTGGGCGGCGCTGCAAACACAACAAGTCGACGGCGCAATACTGGCGGAACCGGTCAGTCTCATCGCGGTGGAGAAGGGATTTGCCAATCTCGGCGACGCCTACAAACTCGTCCCCGGGTATCAACTCGCCGGCGTGTGGATCAGAGAAGCCTGGGTAGCGAAAAACAAGGACGTGACACTTCGTTTCCTGCGGGCGTTTCACAACGCGCTCAAATGGCTCCACGACAACCGGAGCGAAGCGCTGGAGCTTTTGCCAAGGATCACCACACTGCAAAAGCAGTACGTCCAGGCCGCGTGGGAAACCTACACCAAGGCGGTTTGGCCGAGGGACGGCAAGGTCAATCCCAAAGGACTCCAGTTGGTGATCGATTTGATGGCAGAGGATGGGTTGCTCAGAAAATCAGTCAGACCCGAAGACGTGATCGATCATTCCTATCTGCAGGAGAGCGGCGCGAAATGACTTCTAATTGCTCGATCGGTCAAAGTTCGAAGCGGCTTGTCGGGTCTTTCAAAAAGCCCGCAAGCATATTAAGTAATTAAGTACCATTTACGTTGAGGAGAGAACCACCGTGGGAATTATCGATGCGGACACCCATATCGACGAGACCGATGATACCTGGGACTACATGCAAGAAGCGGATCTGCGGTTCAAACCGGCGACCGCTTATCCGTCGAACCCGGATCCGAAGCTGCCGCCGGCGCGCTATTGGGTGATCGACGGCAAGCGGCAGATTCGCTTCATTCGTAGCGACAAAGACTCGGGCACCACCGTGGAGACGCGCGAGCTGCTCGATGTCAAGGCGCGGCTCAAGCACATGGACGAACTGGGTACAGATACCCAAGTGATTTATCCGACGCTTTTTTTGATGGAGGCGACGGAAAAACCGGAGCTCAATGCGGCGATGCGCCATAGCTATAACCGTTGGTTGGGCGACCGCTGCAGTCAATCGGGCGGACGACTACGCTGGGTTTGCATGCCGCCGCTGCAGAAAATGGACGAAGCTTTAGCGGAAATCCGCTGGTCAAAAGAGCATGGCGCCTGCGGCGTCTTGAAGAAGGGCGACCGTGAAGCGGGTAAGTATCCGGCCGATCCGTACTTCGAGCCACTGTACGCGGAAGCGGAGAAGCTCGATTTGCCGATCTGCATTCACACCGGCTCGGGCGTGCCGGATTTCTCGCCCGCCCGGGAATTTTCCCACGGCCAATTCATGCGCACGAAGGCAGCGGCGATCAACGGCATCATCGGACTGATCCTGCATAAGATCCCGACGAAATTTCCCAAGCTGCGCATCGGCTGCATCGAAGCCGGTTCCATGTGGGCGCCGTTTGTCGCCTATGATCTGCGCCGGCAACAGTTGCGCCAGCAGGGGCGGGAGAGCACGAGCGTGCTCGGCGTTCCGTTGCTTAACCTGGGGAAAAATGTATTTCAGGAAAATCGCGTCTATATCACCTGCCAGGTCGACGAGGATCTTACGTATATTATAAAGTGCGTCGGCGAAGATAATTTGATGGTCGGGTCCGATTACACGCATCGCGACCCGTCGATGGAGCTGGAGTTCCGCAAGGAACTGCAAGCACGCGCGGACAAGGGCGATATCCCGCAGTCTGCGGTGCAAAAAATTCTTTACGATAATCCGAAAGCGTTTTACGGGATTTGAATCACGGCGGGTCTCATTGCCCAGCTTGCTGCGTAGAGAACTATTTCAGACCTCTTAACGTCCGTCATTCCCGAATGCTTCTATCGGGAATCCAGGCGAGACCTGACCCCCCATTAAAACATCCGGGTGACGCCGTTGGGATAAATGTCGTCGCTATGATCTGATATCCCCGCAGTTGCTGCGGGTAGTTCATTTATCAATCTTGGGCGGAAAGAGCTGACCAAATCCTGGGCCGGATGGCTTCGTCTTACGCAGTCATCCGGCACAGTCGTATTTTAGGTTCCGACAACGCTAAGGATTTGGACCGATGGGATGTGTTTTCGGAAGCGCTTCGGCGATTGCTTTCGGATCTCCAACAGGCGCGCAGTTTGGATGAGCAAAAGCAGCTTGTAAACCCGACGACGGAGCAAAAATAATATTGTCGTCGCCCGTAGCGCTGATCCCCGCGGGCACATTGTCGAGGTTTAGACGGTGTCGAACTTTCCAGGCGATGATGTGGTCGGCGCAAGACGTATCCCCGCTCACACCTAGACCTCCGACAAAATCTCCGGCTGGATTGTAAAGCGCGAGGCCGCCGCCGAATACATTGACACCGCCGACTTTTTCACCGACCAACGGATCGTTGGGTTGGCCGAAATTTGCCGCGTTTCCTTGATACGCCGCTTCGGCATCGACCGGATTGCTGTGTTGTAAACCGAAAAGGCTTCCGCCGGGCTGAACGGCGGCAAATAAATTCGCCGTCGAAAGCGCTCCGGCGAACCCAATGACACCTCGTGGCCGGCTGAATGCGTTCGCTGTGTTTGCCTTTTGTGCGGAGATCACGCGGCTACCAAGCCACTGACTGCCGCGGTCGGCGCCGGTAAAAACTACGCCGCACACAACACCGTCACGATTGACTACTGTTCCCCACATATCGTTTCCTAGTCCGCCGTTGCCGCCCAGCGCAACTACGGTTTGGAGAACCGATCGCAATTGAGCGTGACTCGGCAAGGCCGCGCAACTGCTTGAGTTGTCCGACGCCGCTAGCGCCGGACTGTCGGCGAATCCCAACGAAGTAGCGAAACTAGCGGCGAACGCCAACCGTTTTATGACAACCGTAAATAATTGAGTCTTCATCTCCACTTTCCCCCCTTTTTGTGATTGGTCCCGAAACTATATGCTAAGTCGGAATTCAGAAACAACGATTATTTTTTGTCGTGACTGTAATGGTCGCGACGCTGACTGCCTAAAAGCAGCGCTCGCTGGCGACAAAGTCAGAGCGGCGCGGCAGCGCGGCTTTGACAGCAGCGGGGTTGCTCAACTATATTCCGAGCATGAGACGAAATAGACGAAACAAGGAGAGGAGAATCACGACATGATTGTTCTCAGTCCGGAAGGAAAGGCGCAATACTCGGCGGCGAAGGTCGCGAGCTTGCCGCAGTTCGCGGACCTGCGCGGCAAGGTGATCGGCTTGCTCGACAACAGCAAGCCCAACGCTGACAAATTGGGCGATCGCTTCGAGCAGTTACTGCGCGAGAAGTATGGCGTGGCAGGCGTGGTGAAACGCCGCAAGCTCACCGCGCAGCAAGGAGCGCCGAAACAATACCTCGATGAGTTGGCGGCGCAGGCCGACTTCATCCTCAGCGGACTCGGAGATTGAGGCTCGTGCACATCGTGGAGTGTCCACGACTCGATCGAGCTTCAGAAGCGCGGCAGGTTCGCGGTCACGGTGATTACACAGGCCTTCGACGCGCTCGCAAAATCCGAGAAGGAAGCCTTCGGCGCTCCGGATCATCCGGTGCTGGTCGTGCAGCATCCCATCGGCACGGTGAAAGTGGACGAAGTCAACAAGCGGGCGGACGCGGCGTTTGAGAAGCTAGTCGATATTCTGCTGGCGCCCGAGGCGGCGAGAGCCAAGGTCGCATAAACAGTTGGTTTCGAGGTTCTGGTTGAACGACCAGGCTGCTGAAAAAAGGTTGTACATGCTTCGATCGTTCGACTTCGCTCACGACAGGCTCCCTCCGCTGTGCCTTTAGTCCCGAGCTTGTCGAGGGATCAGCATGAACGGAATTCACTCTAT
>Ga0066710_100005038_pt1 | contig 11902 bp, 13 predicted proteins | sample GraSoiAngelo_159_FD_79666 | JGI IMG/M metagenome (GOLD analysis project Ga0066710, IMG submission 79666) | Grasslands soil microbial communities from the Angelo Coastal Reserve, California, USA - 14_1009_16_40cm | ecosystem: Environmental > Terrestrial > Soil > Grasslands | place: USA... | reverse complement strand
ATCCGCACCCGAACCGGGCAGCGCGTCGCCCATATATGCATCATGGCGTCATGCCGCGAGGACGCCGAACGACGGCTGAGGCAGATGTACCGCGTTTGTGAGATCGTCGCGTGTCAGATCGAGGCAGTGGGGCGCGCCGATTCGCTGGACATCGAAGGGGTCATCGGAATGATCAGCAACGATCCCGTGACCGTCCCTGCGGTGGCCCGCTCGGTGCTACGTTACAAGTCCGGCGGCCGCTAACTCCTCGACCACCGCATGATAGTCGCGCGCGCCGCGGCTCTGCGGCGCGTGCCGAAATACATCCAGGGCACGAGCCGGGCTTTCTGCCAGGCTGACGTTCTCCTGGACGCGCGTGGCGCAGATCTCTTCGGCACGGAAGGCCGTCGCCATGAGGTCCGCCACCTCCGAGCTCATCCTGCGTCTTGCATCGAAGCGTGTGAGCAGGTAGCGCCGCGGCACCCGGTGCTTGAATACCGGCTCCAGCGCGTTAAGGCTGCGCTCCACCTGCTGCGCTCCCTGGAACGCAAGATAATCGGCCGATACCGGGACGACCACCACATCGCACGCGAAAATCGCGTTAAGCGACAGCACTCCTAGCAACGCACAGCAATCGATGATGACCGGTCCCGGCACTGCATCCTTTGACTTGAGCGCCGTCCGCAGGCGCGTCACCACGTTGACTCCTTTCCCGAGCAGCGTATCGAGCTTGGTGAGCTCGAGGTGCCCGGGACAGAAAATCACGCCACTCGCGGTGATCTGAGCAACGTCCGCGAGTGGACGCTGGCGCATGAAGAATGAATAGACCGAATCGTCGGCGAGAGGCGGATGTACCCCGAAGATGGTCGACAGGTGGGCCTGAGGATCGAGGTCGATACCGAGTGGCCTCTTCTTGCGCAAGGCGATCCCGGCAAGGAGATTGAGCGCCGTGGTCGTCTTGCCAACGCCGCCCTTCTGATTGAATACCGCGATGACCGTCATCTCGCAGGCACCTAAATGATTCGCTTGCGGACGAAGGTGACTGCAAGCTCGGCGAGGATCACGACGAAGAAGATCGCCGCGAGGATGGTCGCCACGCGGTTCCATTGAAACAGGTTGAGAGCCGAATCCAGCGTCATCCCGATACCGCCGGCGCCAACCAGACCCAGCACCGCTGATTCGCGGACGTTGATATCCCAGCGGAACAGCGCGATTGACCAGAAGGAGGGCTTCACCTGCGGCCAGTAACCGAAGCTCAAGCGGGAGGCCCACGGCGCTCCTGCGGCGGCAAGCGCCTCAATCGACCCACGGCTCGTCTCTTCGAGTGCTTCGCCGAAGAGCTTGCCGACAAAACCGATGGAGCGGAACGCGATCGCCAGCGTCCCCGCGAGAGCGCCGGGACCGAAAATGCCGACGAACAGAAGCGCCCAAACCAGCGAATTCACTGAGCGCGACGACACGAGAATCAGCTTGGCCACCAGGTTGACTGGCGTGAACGGGCAGACGTTGTGCGCGGCAAGGATCCCAACAGGCAACGCGAGAATCAGCGCGAGCAGCGTCCCCAGCGACGCGATGTGAATCGTCTCCATCAGTGCGGCGTGCACGCCTTTAGGGTAGTAGGCGACATCGATCGGCCACATGCGCCGGAGCAGATCCGCCACTTGCTCGGGCGCGTCGGACAGAAATTCCGGGATGATCTCCACGGTCTGGATCGAAGTGACGATCGCGGCGACAATCGCCAGATAGACGGTAAAGCGCGCCAAGCGCTGGGCGGGAGTAAAGCGTCGCCAGCTGTGCGTGGCAGGCACGTCATTCATCGTCGAACCGCCGCTCCGGTCGCGTCCCGAGCGCGCTTAAGCGACGATGGAACATCTCCGCAAAAGTCATCCCGTCGATAAAGATGGCGCGGACGTAGGTCGCAACCATTTCGCCGATCATGATAAGAGCGATGATGGAGATCAGGATCGCGCAAACGTAGTCGTAGTCGAAACGCTGAAAGGCCGCAAACAGCGTTCCTCCGATGCCTCCCGCCCCCACGATGCCGACCATGGTGGAGTTGCGCAAATTGGAATCGAGCTGGTAGGTGCAAAAGCCGATGAATCGGGCGAAGACCTGGGGTAGCACTGCGATCGCGACGATACCCATGAAACTGGCGCCTGTTGCTCGCACAGCCTCCACCTGTTTCAGCGATATTTCCTCAATGGCTTCGGCGAAGAGTTTTCCGATGAAGCCAATTGAAGCGACTGTCAACGCCAGGATTCCGGCTAGCGCGCCAAAGCCCACCGCCTTCACGAATACGATCGCAACGATCACTGGATGGAACGAGCGCGCGGACACAATGACGAGACGCGCAGGCCAGCTCGCCCATCCGGGCATGAGATTACGCGCTGCGATGAACCCGAGGGGCAGCGAAAGGACAATGCCGAGCGTCGAGGCGAGCACCGCGATCTCCAGGCTTTCGAGCAGACCGTTGCTGAGCAGTTCCCAGCGTGAAAAGGTGGGAGGCAGAAGACGAGTCAGAAAATGAGCCGCGTTGTGCAGTCCCGCGGCGACGCGCTCCCATGACACGTCCATCTGCGCCGTGGCGTAAACGACGTACGCCAAGAGCAAGAGTGCGCCGAGTCGCGCCCAGCGATTGGGGCGCAGGACGGCGAGACGGTGCGCTGTGCTGGTCACCATGCCATGCGATTTTCGACCGCCGTCCTAGTGCATCCAGTCTTCGCCGCCGTAGATCTTCTTCAGTGCATCGTCGGCGAGAAGACCAGGTACGGCGTCGAAGACAACGCAGCCGCCCGCCATGCCGATAATGCGGTCGGCGAAGCGCCGGGCGAGCCCGACATCGTGCATATTGATGATCACCGGAATGCCGCGATCGCGAGCGATATCAGTCAGCAGTTGCATGATCTCGACCGAAGTCTTGGGATCGAGCGACGAGGTCGGTTCGTCCGCCAGGAGCAGTGACGGTTGCTGCATCACCGCACGGGCGATGCCGACGCGCTGGCGCTGGCCGCCAGAGAGCGAATCCGCACGCGCATCGGCGAAGCCTTCAAGGCCGACAATATTCAACAATTCAAATGCGCGTTCGATATCCTCGCGCGGAAAACTGCGCCGCCACGCCTTCCACGCAGACACGTAGCCCAACCGGCCGGAGAGCAGGTTTTCCATCACGGTCAGGCGCTCGACCAGGTTGTATTCCTGAAACACCATGCCAACGCGCCGGCGCGCCTCGCGCAGCTCTCGCCGCCGAAGACGGATCAAGTCGGTTCCCTCGAACATGATCGAACCCGAGGTCGGTTCGACCAGGCGGTTGATGCAGCGTATCAAGGTGCTTTTGCCGGTGCCCGACGGGCCGATGACTGCCGTGATGCTGCGAATCATGACTTCCAGGTTGATATCGGTGAGCACCGGCTGCCCGGCGCGGTACGACTTGCACAGATGCCGCACCGAGAGCACCGTGCCGGCAGCGCTCATTTCTTCTTCGCGGCTTCGGCAGCCTCTCGCGCCGTTTCCTTCTCGTAACTCGCCTTGTCAAACGCGCCGCCGGAGCCTTTCGCTACATCACGCACGACGGCCCACGTCGTTTTGTAATTGATCGGGAAGAAACGGTCGGCACCGTCGAACGCCTTTTTCATCTCGGGCGGGAATCGATAGTCGTAAAAGCAGCCAAGCAGTTTGTCGACCAGCGGTGGGGCGAGATCATGCGCATAGGCGAATGACGAAGTCGGAAACTTCTGGCTTCGGTAGATGATTCGGAAATCCGACTCTTTGACCTGGCCGCGTTCCGCCATGCGGTGAAAGACGTCGGAAGCAACCGCGCCGGCGTCGTAATCGCCCGAATTGACCCCCATCACTGACTGATCATGCTTGCCGGAGAAAATGATCTTGTAATCCTTGTCCGGTGTCAGGCCCTCGCCCGGAAAGAGCGCCATCGGCGCAAGATGGCCGGAGTTGGACGATGGAGAGGTGTGCGCCACCTTCTTGCCTTTGAGATCTGCGAGCTTCTGATAGGGGGAGCTCGCCTTGACGATCACGATCAAGTTGTAACCTTGAAAATCCTTCTCGGTTCCTTTGACTGCGAAAGGGACCGCACCGGCAAGGTTTACCGCGAATGCCGTCGGCCCGGTCGAAAATCCGGCGACATGAAGGCGGCCGGAGCGCATCGCTTCAATTTCAGCCGCGTTTGATTGAACCTGATAGAAGACGACCTTCTTATCGAGGCACTTGGAAAGAAACGTCGTGAATGGCCGGAAGATATTCTCGTACACCGCCGGATCCTCGACCGGCGTGTAGGTGAACACAACGGTCGAGGGATTTCTCCACTTCTTGGAATCGACCGGAGCGTCGGCGACCATGTCGCCGTTGTCGTCGCAATACATCACGTCGAGCTCACCGCGATGCTTGCACGCGTCGGCCGCGCCCACGACGCCGGAAAGCATCCCGAGGCAGAACCCCGCGATGATGGCTGGAAAGAAGCGTCTGAGCATGGATTCCTCCTCTTGAGCCGTCGGTTGCGGCTGGCCGCGGCATTTTCGCATAGAACGCTTGCCGCGAGCCGCGCATCTCAAACGCCGAACGGTGCGCAAACACCGACGGCGCGAACTTGGTCGCGAGCGAAAAATGCGATAATCGTCGCTTGTGAAGGCAGCGCTGCAAATAGCGATTCTCGCCGCGGGCGAAGGCAAGCGGATGCGCTCGGCAATCCCGAAGGTGCTGCACCCGCTCGCGGGGCGCCCGCTTCTCGGGCATGTCATTGAAACGGCTCGTTCGCTCGAGCCTCGCGCCATATGCATCGTTTATGGCAGCGACGACGGGGAATTGGAGCGGCGCTTTCCCGATCGCGACCTGCAGTGGTCAAGACAGGATCCGCCCGCGGGGACGGGAGACGCGCTCAGGTGCGCGCTCACGCGTCTTCCCGAAGATGGGGTCACGCTGGTGCTCTTTGGTGCCGATCCGCTGGCTCGCGAACAGACCTTGCGTCAAGTGGTGAAGTGCGCGCAGGAAAACGCGTTGTCGCTTCTCACCGTCGAGCTCGATGATCCATCGGCCTATGGACGCATCATTCGCGATTCAAGTGGCGCAGTGACCGCGATTGTCGAGTACAAGGATGCCAGCGCAACTCAACGTGCCATTCGTGAGATCAACACCGGTGTGATGGCCGCGCCCACCGCGGCGTTCAGTCGCTGGCTGACGCAAATCGGTAATCGCAACGCAAGCCGTGAATACTATCTCACCGATTCGGTCGCGCTGGCAGTGAAAGAAGGGACCGCTGTCGTGGCAACGCGTGCCGGGAGCGTGATGGAGACGCTCGGGGTCAATAGTCAGCGTGACCTCGCGCAGATCGAACGACTCTACCAACGCGCGAGAGCGGAACAACTGCTTGATGCCGGCGTAAGACTCGCCGATCCGGACCGCATCGACGTTCGGGGAGACCTTGGCTGCGGCAAGGATGTCAGCATCGATATCGGATGCATTTTTGTTGGCGAGGTCAGCCTTGGCGATAACGTCGCTATCGCTTCATACTGCGTCCTTCGCGACGTCAGTGTTGGTCCCGGCACGGTTATTGCGCCGTTCTCCCACTTAGAGGGTGTTCGCATCGGCGCGCGTTGCTCAGTTGGACCCTACACTCGCATCCGCCCGGGAACGACGCTTGCTGACGAAGTGCACCTAGGCAATTTCGTTGAAATCAAGGCGAGCGCCATTGGTGTGAGCAGCAAGGTGAACCATTTGAGCTATGTCGGTGATACCACCGTGGGTCACGACGTAAACGTTGGCGCGGGCACGATTGTCTGCAATTACGATGGCGCATACAAACACCGCACAGTGATTGAAGACGATGTTCATATAGGCTCAGATACGCAACTCGTCGCACCCGTGACCATCGGCCGAGGCGCTACGATTGGAGCGGGCACGACGGTATGGAAAGACGTGCCTGGAGAATCGCTTGTTCTGAACGAAAAGACGCAGATTGCTCGAGAGAATTGGAAACGACCGACGAAAGGATAATCTCTCATGTGCGGCATTGTCGGCGCGGTAGCCCGCGACAACGTAGTCCCCATTCTCATCGAAGGCGTGCGCCGGCTGGAGTATCGCGGCTACGATTCGACGGGTCTTGCAGTGCTCAACGGCGGCCTGCATCGGCTGGTCAGCACGGCGCGCGTTGCGGATCTCGCGGCGCAAGCCGATGCCCGCCGCATCGAAGGCACCACAGGCATCTCGCATACGCGCTGGGCGACGCACGGCGCGCCGACGCCAACCAACGCGCATCCGCACGTCAGCAATGACGAAATCGCCGTCGTTCACAACGGCATCATCGAGAACTTCGAGTCGTTACGCGAGCGGCTGCAGCGCCAGGGTTACCGCTTTGTCACACAGACCGACACCGAGGTCATTGCCCACCTGATCCATGCGCACTACGCCGGCGACTTGCTCGCCGCGGTGAGCAAGGCCGTCGCTGAATTCAAGGGCGCTTACGCGATTGCCGCGATCACTACGCGCGAGCCGGGACGCATCGTCGGCGCGCGCGCCGGCAGTCCGCTCCTGGTCGGCATCGGCGAGCACGATCATTTCCTCGCGTCCGATGCCGCAGCCCTTGCGCCCGTGACCAAGCGCGTTGTGTATCTCGAAGAAGGCGATGTTGCGGACGTCACGCTGGAAAATTATGCCGTGTTCGATGCTCGAGGTGCGCGCGCGTCGCGGCAGGTCGTGACCGTGAAGACCTCGGGCGATGCGGTGGAGCTCGGCCCATACCGCCACTTCATGCAGAAGGAGATCTTCGAGCAACCCCGAGCGATCGCAGACACGCTGGAAAGCGTCGGCGCGATTGGCCCGGAGCTCTTCGGTTCCGGCGCGGAGGAAGTCCTGCGGCACGTCGGGGCGGTCCATCTGCTCGCCTGTGGCACCAGCTACTATTCTTCGCTGGTGGGCCGGCTATGGCTTGAGGCGATCGCCGCTTTGCCGGCGCAGGCGGAAATTGCCAGCGAATACCGTTATCGCGCGAGCGTGCCTAATCCCGATGCGCTCGTCGTGGTGGTATCGCAATCAGGGGAAACCGCGGACACGCTGGCAGCATTGAAGCACGCCAGAGATCGGGGTCACCGTCATACCCTCGCCATTTGCAACGTTCCCACCAGCTCGATGGTGCGCCAGGCGGCGCTCACGTACCTGACGCGCGCCGGCACCGAGATTGGAGTCGCGTCGACCAAGGCGTTCACGACGCAGCTGATCGGGCTATTCCTGCTCACCTTGACGCTCGCCAAGCTGCGCGGCCGATTGAGCTCCGACGATGAAGTGCGCTGGCTCAAGGGAATGCGGCATCTGCCGGCAGCGATCGGTGCGGTGCTCGCGCTCGAGCCCGCGATCATCGCCTGGGCCGAGAAATTCGCCAAGAAGCAGAACGCTTTGTTCCTCGGACGGGGGCTTCACTACCCGATCGCGCTCGAAGGGGCGTTGAAGCTCAAGGAGATCTCGTACATCCACGGGGAGGCGTATCCTGCCGGCGAGCTCAAGCACGGGCCGCTCGCGCTGGTCGACGCGAGCATGCCGGTGGTTGCGATCGCTCCCAACGACGCGCTGCTGGAGAAGCTCAAATCGAATCTGCAGGAAGTACGCGCGCGAGGTGGCGAGCTTTACGTTGTCGCCGATGCCGACAGTCACATCGAGTCGAGCGAGGGCGTTCACATCCTTCGTCTTCCCGAACACGCCGGCATGCTTTCTCCTATCGTGCATACGATCCCGCTGCAGCTACTTGCCTATCACACCGCGGTGCTGCGGGGAACGGACATTGACAAACCCCGGAATCTGGCGAAATCGGTCACCGTGGAGTGAAGCCGCAGGTCCAGTTTCGCCTGCGCATCCATCGCGGCCCGGACGTCGCTGTCGGCCCGGGGAAGATCGACCTGCTCGAGCAGATCCAGAAGACGGGATCCATCACCGCCGCGGCTCGGTCTCTCGCCATGTCGTATCGCCGCGCCTGGTTGCTGGTCGATACGATGAATCGCTGCTTCAAACGTCCGGTCGTCGAGGCCGAGGCGGGAGGACCGCGTGGAGGCGGGACTCATTTGACCGCTCTTGGCGAAGAAGTCGTGCGCCGTTACCGCAGGATCGAAGCCTGCGCCGCACAGGCTGCCAGCACTGACATCGCGGCGCTGACGCGCCTGCTCCGCCGCTAGACGTGGGTCGACCTCGGCGTGCTCGGCGTTGGCAAATCGAACTGTTCGCGAAGTGCCCTCTCGCCGAGGGGCGTGAAGCCGACTACGCGCGAGCCCTTGGCGCGTCGCGCCCACCTCAGGTCAATGCACCGGCTCAGCATTGCCGAGCCGACCGCGCCGGCAAGATGGTAGTGGCGCGCGCTCCAGTCCAGGCACGCCCGGCACAGCGGACGCCGCTCGCGGGCGAGCGTGTCGACGTCGATCCCGATCTCCTTACAGAACTCCCTTCCCCGACGGGTAAGCTCCCATTCGTCCCCACTCGACCGCAGAAACCGCCCTTTTTCAAGACTCTCGAAGATGAGCACGCCCAACTCGCCAGCAAGGTGGTCGTAGCAGACCCGTGCTTTTCTCAGTGCCGGCTCGCGGGGGCTGGAGCGGACGCGCACCGCGCCGACCCGGTACGCAACGCCCATGAGGCTTTCCAGGACGTGCGCAACGTCGCGATCGGCGAGTCGATAGTAGCGGTGCCGCCCCTGGCGCTCCACGGCGAGTAGCCCCGCATCGAGCAATTTGGCGAGATGCGTGCTGCCGGTCTGCTTGGTCACTTCCGCCACGCCAGCAAGTTCGGTTGCCGTTAGTGCCTGCCCTGCCATCAGCGCCGCCAGCATTTCCGCGCGGGCATGATCGCCGATGAGTGCGGCGATGCCCACGATATTCGGTCCATCCTTCATGGTTCGATCTTAATCGAACCATTGCAGCCGATCAAGACGCAATAGTTATGGCTTGTATTTGACGCGGGAACCACCATGACGATCACCTGCTTCATCCGCTACGAGATCGATCCCTTTCAGCGCGAGGCATTCGCGGAGTATGCCGCCCGCTGGGGTCGCATCATCCCGCGCTGCGGCGGCGACCTTGTCGGCTACTTCTTACCGCACGAGGGTACGAACAATGTGGCCTGGGGTTTGATCGCATTCGACACGCTCGCAGCGTACGAAGCCTACCGTTCGAGACTGAAGAGCGACGCGGAAGGTTGCTCGAACTTCGCGTTTGCGCAATCGAAGCGACTCATTCAAAGCGAAGAACGAACGTTTCTGGAGATCGTCGAAGGCACATTTCGCGTCGCCGCATCGAAAAATGGGGACCCCGTATGATCGCCGTGATCTTCGAAGCGCAGCCGCGTCAAGACCGGAAACAGGCCTATCTCGATGCAGCGGAGCGTCTGAGACCGCTGCTCGCCAGCATCGATGGCTTCATTTCGATCGAGCGCTTCGAGAGCCTGACGCACCCGGGCAAGATACTGTCGCTGTCCTACTGGCGCGACGAGGAATGTGTCCGGCAGTGGCGCAACGTCTCGGAGCATCGCCGGATTCAGAGCGTGGGGCGGCAGACGATCTTCGCCGACTACCGGCTGCGGGTGGCGCAGGTGATTCGCGACTACGGGATGAACGATCGCGCCGAGGCGCCAGGCGATTCACGCAAGGCTCACGGCGCATGAGTGGGAATCCCGGGTTTCGCCCTGCGGGCTCTACCCGAGCTACGCGTATCCCACGCTGCGGCGGTCGATCGACACTGCCTTCAGCAGGGCGTAGACCTCCATTCCCTGCTCAAGCCCGAGCTCGGCACGCGAACGACGGGTGATTCGGGCGATGAGCGACGCCTGACCGACGCGGACGCGGATGTCGACGATGGGACCCTCCTCTCGAGCGATCGCGGCGACCGATCCCTTCAAAATATTGAGAACGCTCACGCGGCGCGGTGGCTCGGTTGCCAGCGCGACATCGCGAGCCCTGATGCGTACGCGCACCCGCTCGCCAATGAGCGCCTCCACACTGGGTACCACAAGCTCGCCTCCCTGGAACTTGAGCGTTGCAAGTCCGTCGGTGAGGTCATGTGATGCGACCGTGGCCTCGATCACCGCGCCGGCTTCGTAGCGGCCGGTGTGCGGGCGCAGCTCAAGGCGGCCCATCACATCGTCGACGTCGCCAACGGCGAGCGACTTGCCGTCGGCAAGCAGCACCACGATGTCGGCGAGGCGCGTGATTTCGCCCACCGAATGGCTCACGTAGACTATCGGAATGTGAAGGTCATCGCGAAGCTGCTCGATATAGCGCAGTACCTCGTTCTGTCGCAGCACGTCGAGCGACGCGAGCGGCTCGTCCATGAGCAGCAATCTTGGTTGGGCAAGCAGCGCGCGACCGATCGCGACGCGCTGGCGTTCGCCGCCGGACAACGCTGCAGGAAAGCGGCGCAACAGCCGCTCGAGTCCAAGCAGCTCAACGATGTGTCCAGGCTCGATAGCTCGCGCGGCCGGCGGTGCGCGGTGGAAGCCGTACAGAAGGTTCGCTTCCACGCTCAAATGCGGAAAGAGCAGGTCATCCTGGAAAACATAGCCCAGGCGTCTTCGCTCCGGAGGGAGATCGACGCCGCCATCACTGTCGAACAAGGCTTCGCCGTTGACGACGATGTGTCCCCGCTGTGGCCGGCTCACTCCTGCAAATGCGTTTACCAGGGAGGTCTTTCCGGAGCCGGAGCGACCGAACAGGCCAAGGATGGGCGCTTCCGCCCGGAAGGAAACTGAGAGCTCGAAGCTTCCCAGCCGCTGCTCGATATCGACGTCGATCATGGCCGAGCCACGAACTTCTGCGAGCGCCGCGTGAGCCATTCAGACACCGCCAGGGCAACGATGGAGAGGACGATGGCAATCCCACTCAAGCGTAACGCTTGCGCGTCGCCGCCCGGCGTCTGAATCAGCGAATAGATCGCCAGCGGCAGCGTTTCAGTCTCACCTGGAATGTTTGACACGAAGGTAATCGTCGCACCGAATTCGCCCAGGCTACGCGCGAACGACAGGAGCACGCCCGTCACCACACCAGGCAGCGCGAGAGGCAGCGTCACCGAGGTGAAAACCCAGAGCCGCGATCCGCCCAGCGTGCGTGCCACTGTCTCGAGACGCCGATCGATCGCCGTGATGGACAGACGGATCGCCCGCACCATCAGAGGAAATCCCATGATGGCGGACGCAAGCGCAGCGCCCGTCCACCGAAACGCAAACACGATGCCGAACCAATCATCGAGCCATCGACCAAGAAAGCCCTGCTTGCCGAAGAGCAAGAGCAAAGAGAAGCCAACGACGACGGGCGGCAGCACGAGCGGTAGATGCAGCAGCGCGTCGAGAAGCGTCTTGCCAGGGAAGTTCCAGCGGGCGAGTGCATAGGCAAAAAAGATCGCCGCAGGGACGCTGAACACGACACTCGCCGTCGCCACTTTGAGGCTGAGAAGGATGATGCCGGCCTCGTCGCTCGCCACGATGCTCAGCGTGCCAGCAAGGTGAAGCCGTGGTGGCGCCACGTGGCTTGGGCCGCCCCCGAGGCGAGATAGGCGAGCAACGCCCGGGCTTGTGCACGCGCGCGGCTCGTCGCGATGACTGCCGCCGGATAGACGATCGCGGGGTGAGTGCCTGCTGGAAAAGTGCCGACCACGCGAACCTTGGGTTCTGCGAGCGCGTCCGTTGCGTAGACGATGCCCAACGCTGCCTCACCTCGCGCCACCAGCGCCAGCGAAGCACGAACGTGCTCCGTTCGCGCAACCTGTTTCTGCACGCTGGGCCAAACGCCAAGCGCTTCCAGAGCGGCTTTTGCGTACTTGCCGGCAGGGACGCTGTCGGGGTTTGCCATGGCAAGCTTGCCCGCGCCCAGCGCTGGAGAAAGGGCAAAGCCGGGCGCGATGGTCAAAGCCGAGTCGTTGTTTGCCGGCGCAATCAGGACCAGACGGTT
>Ga0066710_100005034_pt1 | contig 11906 bp, 12 predicted proteins | sample GraSoiAngelo_159_FD_79666 | JGI IMG/M metagenome (GOLD analysis project Ga0066710, IMG submission 79666) | Grasslands soil microbial communities from the Angelo Coastal Reserve, California, USA - 14_1009_16_40cm | ecosystem: Environmental > Terrestrial > Soil > Grasslands | place: USA... | reverse complement strand
GCTAGCTGCGGACGAGATCGTCATGGACCCCAACGCGGTCCTGGGTCCCGTCGATCCGCAGATCGGCGACCTGCCGGCGGGCTCGATCGTCAAGCTTCTCGAGCTGAAGAAACCCGCCGCGATCAGCGACGAGATGCTGATCCTCGTCGACATCGCGGCAAAGGCGCGGCTCCAGGTGGCCGTGTTCGTCGCCGAGGTGCTGGCAAAGCACCTGCCGCGCGACAAGGCCGCCGCGCTGGCCACGGCGCTGACCGAGGGCCGCTGGACCCACGACTTCCCCATCACCGTGGAGCTGGCTCGCCAGATCGGGCTCGCGGTTTCTACCAACATGCCGCGTACCGTCTACGACCTGATGGACCTCTACCCGCAGGGCGGCAAGGGACGCCCGTCGGTCCTCTATGTTCCGTTGCGACCGATGATGCCGAGCCGCGGTGAGACACCGAGGGCGCCGTCCAGCGCGCCGGAGGTTCCCACCCGATAAGTCAACGCAGTTCAGCTCTTCTCGATGTCGTAGCCTCGAGGCTTGAGACAGTCGACAAAGACCTGCCGGCGCTTGGTGACGCTGCCCCAGCTCCAGCCAAGGTTGTCTCGGACCGCCTTTCCCACCATCCCGAGCCCGCTCTCGGCTTCCCGCTGTGCCTGGCTGTCGCATTCGAGAAAGTCGATCAATACGCGTATCGGGTCACTCGTGGTCGGCGTGCGGGCCAGCCGCACGCGCTGCGACGTGGAGCGGACTCCTGGCGGCGCCTCGTATCCCGCGGAGATCATGCATGCGGCATAGCCGACGGCGACGTCCGCTGTCTTCTTCGCCCACTCGTCGCAACGGGCACGGTCGGCTTCGATCTGCGACGCGCTCTGATCTCTGAGTGGCGTCACCGTGACCCTTGCCGCCGCGGTGCAGGAAGTCAGGGTCAGGAGGGTGGCGAGACCGAGCAGAGCCTTCAGCATTCGCTCCGAGCGTAGCACGCGCTCAAGGCCCGACAGCCCTTATCCGCGTCCGGCTCGGGCGCTCTGGGCGAACGCGAGCAGGTGTGCGATCTCCCCGCGGGCCGGACGCCTACGCAGTCGGGCAAGCCGATCTCGTGTTACAGTGAACTCCGCCAGCCACTGTGGCCCCTAGGGTTGACGCGGGCGTGCGTCGAGACCCGGTGACGAAGGCACAGATTTCCCTTTCGGTCTGGAGTGCGCCATGCAGAGCGTTCAAGATCAACTCACAATCCTGCTCCGGGCGTACCGCACGATCCGCTTCTGTGACGCGTGTCTGGCGCTGAAGATGGGGGCCTTCCCCCGAGAGGTCCGGGAAGCCGTGGTCTTGATCGGCGCTGGATTTCAAATTTCTTCTGGACAGTGTTCCGAATGTCTACAGGAGAGGACGGTCGTTCGCGCTCTCGCAGCCTGAGCTGTTTCCACAACTGGAACCTACCGCCCCCACCGTCCCTTTAGAATTGTTAGTCGTCGATCGTCCGCCGGCGCAGCTCGTCGATCGCGCCGGGTGGCACGAGGAGCGGCAACGCCCGGCGCCAGACCGTCGGCGAAGGATGGCGTGATCACGCCGAGCGGCTCCGTCCCCTCGTACTGGGAGAAGTACGAGCCCGTGAAGGCAGCCAAGCGTGTCTACGGCGTCAGGGCCGTCGTCGACGAGATCGAGGTCAAGCTTCCGGGCTCCAGTGAGCGGACCGACAGCGACATCGCGGAGGCCGCCGTCAGAGCCCTGAAGAACAACCTCTCCGTGCCCGACGACAAGATCAAGGTCACCGTCCGCGAGGGCTGGATCACCCTCGAGGGCGAGGTCGAGTGGCAACACCAGAAGACTGCCGCCGAGAGCTCCGTGCGATACCTCGTCGGGGTGAAGGGGGTCAGCAACCTGATCACGGTCAAGCCTCGCGTGACCCCGGCCGACATCAAGATGAAGATCGAGGATGCGCTCAAGCGTAGCGCGGAGATGGACGCGCGCCGCATAACTGTCGAGGTCTCCGGTAGTAAGGTCACGCTTCGCGGCAGCGTGCGCTCGTGGGCGGAGAGCAAGGAGGCCGAACGGGCGGCCTGGGCGGCGCCCGGAGTCTCCCACGTGGAGAACCTCCTCTCGATCATGCCGTAGCCAGCGTTCGACCACTTCGCGCCGGTGGCCCGGGGCCGGCGAGCCCTGGGCTCACCAAGGCGTCGTGGCTGGCCGCGATGGCCGGCGGCTTCGCCCATCTGCTCGCGCTGCCGAACAAGATCGGGTTGTCTCGGGAAGGCTACCTGAGGGTTCAGCAGATAGGCCCCAACGGGATCCCGATAACACGCGTCGGCGCCTTGCGCGCCGGGTGTGAATTGACAACACTGTCCCCATGGGGAAGGTGTCGCAAACCGTTCTGGAAGCAGCCGGGCGCGAGGTGGTGATCACCAACCCGGGCAAGGTGTTCTTTCCCCAGGCCGGCCACACGAAGCTGGACCTGGTGAAGTACTACGCGGCGGTGGCCGAGGGGGCGCTGCGGGGGATCGCGGCGCGGCCGATCGTGCTCAAGCGTTACGTGAACGGCGCGGAGGGTGAGCCGTTCTTTCAGAAGCGGGCCCCCGAACAGCATCCCGAGTGGATCGAGACGGTGGAGCTGCGCTTTCCATCCGGCCGGACGGCGCGAGAGATCGTCGTGCGCGACGCGGCGCAGCTTCTGTGGATCATCAACCTGGGGTGCATCGACCTGAACCCGCATCCGGTGCGCACCGACGATCTCGAGCATCCCGATGAGCTGCGCGTCGACCTCGACCCGGGCCCGGGTACCAGCTGGGACGACGTGCGGCGCGTGGCCCTGATCGTCCATGACGTGCTCGACGAGCAGAAGCTCCGCGGCTGGCCCAAGACCTCGGGATCACGGGGCATGCACATCTACGTGCGCATCGAGCGGCGCTGGAGCTTCGATCAGGTGCGGCGCGCCACGCTGGCCCTCGCTCGCGAGGTGGAGCGGCGCGCGCCCGGGCAGGCGACGAGCAAATGGTGGAAGGAAGAACGCCACGGCGTCTTCCTCGATTACAACCAGAACGCCAAAGACCGCACCGTGGCGTCGGCCTGGTCGGTGCGGCCGACACCCGACGCGCGCGTGTCGATGCCCCTCGAATGGGACGAGGTCGCCGGCTGCGATCCGGCGGCTTTCACCCTGGTCACCGCCCCTGCGCGTCTGGCTCAACGCGGCGACGCGTCGGCGGCGATCGACACCGCCCCGGGATCGCTCGACAAGCTGCTCGAGCTGTCCGCCGCCCAGGAAGCCGCGGGCCTCGGCGACGCGCCCTGGCCGCCGCACTACAAGAAGCAACGCGACGAGCCCCCGCGTGTCGCTCCATCACGCGTGAAGAGCGCGAACGTCACCAAGAAAGGGAGCGGCCACCGGCAATCGACACAACCTCTCATCACGGTCGCCAAGGCGAAGCACAAAGAGGACGCGCTGGCCGGCCTCGAACGCTGGAAGGCACGCCATCCGAGGGCTGCGACATTCCTCCAGGTCGACGACGTCCTCGTCGACTCGATGCGCGGACGCTCGTCCACGTGGACGCGGATCCGGATCAATTTGCGCCATGTCCCCGATAGCGAGCGCGGCGCCGAGGAACCGCCTGATCCCGACTACGATCCGTGGCGCGACATGGATTCGGGGCGGCGCGAGTCGCGGGCGCCGAAGACGCGCTCCAGCTCGTAGGGAGGCGTGACCTCCAGCTGATCGTAACGGCAGTCCCGGGGTCGCTTGTCGGGGCGCCAGCGCACGAACTGCGCGGCATGCCGGAAGCGAGTCCCCTGCATATGGTCGTACGCGACCTCGCAGACGCGCTCGGGCCGGAGCGGCTCCCAGCTCAGGTCCTTGCCCCGATTCCAACGGCTGCTCGCCCCGGGCAGGCGCTGCCCCGCCGCGTTCGCTTCCGACTCCGCCTCCGCCCAGTCGCGCCAGGGATGGCCCTCGAGCGCGTTCTGCCGCAGCGGCGCCAGCTCGGCGACGAGCTGCTTGCGCACAGCATTGGTGAACGCCGCGGTGACGCCGACGTGATGCAGCGTGCCCTCGTCGTCGTAGAGGCCCAGCAGGAGCGAGCCAACCATCGTGCCCACGCCGTTCTTGTGCCAGCGGAAGCCGGCGACCACGCAGTCGGCGGTGCGCGCGTGTTTGACCTTGATCATCGTGCGCTCGCCAGCGCGGTACGGCGCATCGAGACGCTTGGCCATGACACCGTCGAGCCCCGCGCCCTCGAAGCGACGGAACCAGTCCTCGGCGAGCGCGCGGTCGCGCGTCGCCGGTGAGAGGTGCACCGGCGGCGCCGCGCCCGCCAACACCTGCTCGAGCCGCTCGCGCCGCACGGCGAGCGGCGCCTCGCGCAGGTCTTCGTCGCCCAGCGCGAGCAGGTCCCAGGTCACGAACGAGGCCGGCGACTGCGCGGCCAGGAGCTTCACCCGCGACGCGGCGGGATGGATGCGCAAGAGCAGCGCCTCGAAGTCGAGCCCGCCGGCGCCGACGATGACGATCTCGCCATCGACGACGCAGCGCTCGGGGAGCGCGGCGGCCAGAGGCGCCAGGAGCTCGGGGAAGTATCGGTTCATCGGCTTCTCGTCACGACTCTGCAGCAAGATGTCGTCACCGTCCCGAAACACCAGCGTACGAAAGCCGTCCCACTTGGGCTCGAACAGCCAGCCGGCGCCGGCGGGCAGGACTTCGGCGGCGCTGGACAACATGGGCTGGAGCGGCGGGCTGAAGGGCAGGCCCACGGCTCAATCTTAGCCCCTGGTCATGACTCCTGCCTCCGCCGCCGCAAGGGCCTGCCGTGGGTGCGGGGCATGCCGTATGATATGCGGCGATTCACGAGGCAACGCCATCCTGACGGCCGAGCCACGGGGGAATCTGCCACGGCGCCACTTCTGACCGTCACCGGTGTCACCAAGCGTTTCGGCGGCGTCGAAGCGCTCGCCGGTTGCACACTCGCCATCGCCGAAGGCTCGATCACGGGCCTCATCGGACCCAACGGCGCGGGCAAGACCACGCTGTTCAACGTGATCAGCGGGCTCACCCCTGCCGACGGCGGCGAGATCCGCCTGGGCGCCGATCGTCTCGACGGGCGTTCAGCGCACGCGATCGCTCGGCGCGGTCTCGGGCGCACGTTCCAGATTCCGCGCCCACTCGGCCGGATGACCGTGATGGAGAACGTGCTCGTCTACGCCAACGATCAGCCGGGCGAGAGGCTCGCGCGCGTGTTCATGGCACCCAGGTACGTGAGAGCCGAGGAGCACCGCGCCCGCGCCCGGGCGCAAGCGATCCTCGACTCCATGGAGCTCGCGCACCTCGCATCCGCGCGTGCAGAGACGCTCTCCGGCGGCCAGAAGAAACTGCTCGAGCTGGCGCGCGTGCTGATGAGCGACCCACGCCTCATCCTCCTCGACGAACCCGGCGCCGGCGTGAATCCGACCCTGATGCGGTCGCTGGTCGAGACGATCCGTGCGCTCCGCGCGGCCGGGCGCACGTTCCTCCTGATCGAGCACGACATGGATCTCGTCACCGAGCTCTGCGATCCGGTGATCGTGATGGCCCAAGGGCGCACGCTCATGGAGGGGCCGTTTGCGGAGGTCCGGCGTGATTCGCGGGTGCTCGAAGCCTATTTGGGAACATGATGGGCCCCGAAATGGCCCCCCATACTCCCCAATGCTCGGAGCGCCCCGGCCAAGCCGCGCCGCTGCTCGAGGTGCGCGATCTGTCTGCCGGCTATGGCGACAACGACATCCTCCGTGGTCTCTCGCTTCACGTCGACGATGGCGAGCTGGTCGCCGTGATCGGACCGAACGGCGCCGGAAAGTCGACGCTGCTGAAGACGCTGGCCGGCCTCGTGTCCCCGCGCTCTGGTCGAATCGCGCTGCGCGGAGCCGACATCACCGGCGCCGGCACTCGACGCATCGTCGCGAGCGGTCTCTGCTACGTGCCGCAGGAGGCGAACGTCTTTCCGTCGCTCAGCGTGTGGGAGAACCTCACGATCGGCGCCTGGACGGCTCCGGGCACGTCGAGCGCACGGGCTCGCGCCGTCGTCGAGCTCTTCCCGGTCCTCGCCGAGCGCCGGCGGGCCCGGGCCGGAACGCTCTCGGGCGGCGAGCGACAGATGCTCGCGATGGCGATGGCGCTCATGGTGGAGCCTCGCCTGCTGCTGCTCGACGAGCCGTCGGCGGGGCTCGCGCCGGCGCTCCAGCGCCTCGTGTTCGACCGCGTCCGCGAGATCAACTCGCGGGGGCTCGGCATCCTTCTCGTGGAGCAGAACGCGCGCGAGTCGCTGGTGCTGTGTCAACGAGCGTATGTTCTCGCGATGGGGCGGGTCCGCGCCGAAGGACCGGGCGAGATGCTTCGCGACGATCCCGAGATCCGACGTCTTTATCTCGGCGGCTGACATCACGGGGAGAGAGACATGACGACCATGACGCGGCGGCAGATCTTGAAGGCTTCGGGAACAGCCGGACTCGTGTTGAGCGCACCGGCGATCCTCACGGCGCAATCGAAGGATCCCATCCCCATCGGGACCCTGTGTCCACTCACCGGCGCCGGCGGCTCCTATGGTCCCGACATGCAGCGCTCGGTGGTGGCGGTCGTCGAGCGGATCAACAAGGCCGGCGGGATCCACGGCCGACCCGTCCAGCTCTTCCACGAGGACGACCAGACGAACGCCGAGGCAGGTGTGCGCGCAGCGCGCAAGCTGATCGACGTCAACAAGGTGGTCGCGATCGTCTCCACGTGGGCTTCCGCAGTGACGCTGGCGGTCAGGCCCCTCTGCGTCGAGGCGAAGGTCTTCGTCATCGGGGTGTCGGGCGCGGACGCCGTGACCCAGGGCGATCACAAGGGCTACATCGCGCGCACGCAGCCGAACACGCAGCTCCAGGGCCGCATGTACGCGAAGTTCGCGCTCACGAAGAAGGAGTGGAAGCGCGTCGCCTACATGGCGCTCCAGACGCCGTATGCGCAGTCCTTCGGTGACGCCTTCTCGGGTGTCCTGAAGGGCGCGGGCGTCACGATCACCGACAGCCTCATCTACGAGGACAAGAAGCCCTCGTACCGCAGCGAGGTCACGCGCGTGATCGCGACGAATCCCGACCTGATCATGCTCGAAGGCTACACACCCGACTCGGTCGTCATGGCCAAGGACCTCTACCGGGCCGCCTACAAGGGCGCGATCCTCGCGCCGAGCTTCGCGGTCAACGCGAAGTTCATCGAGGGCGTGGGCGCGGACGTGGCGGAGGGGATCTGGAACATGGATCGGGCGCCGTTGTTCGATTCGGCAGCCTACAAGGAATTCTCCGCCGCCGTGCCGCGCGGGGACCAGAGCCCGTACGCCCCACAAGCGTGGGATCAGATGACGCTCGTCGCGCTCGCGCTCGCGGCCGCCAAGGGGGAGGCGTCGGGAACCGTGATCAAGGACAATTTGAGAACGGTCTCGAACCCGCCCGGCACCGTCGTGTACTCCTTCGCGGACGGCGCAAAGCTCCTCGCCGACGGCAAGAAGATCAACTACGAGGGCGCGTCGGGCTCGTGCGACTTCGATCAGATCGGCGACATTCTCTCGGCCCCGTTCAGTGTCCAACAAGTACGCAAGGGCAAGTCCGAGCCCGTCATGATCGTCAACCCCTGACGGTTCCTTCGGGGGATGCCGCCCATCGCGCAGTACATCTTCAACGGCGTCGTCACGGGCGGCATCCTCGCGCTGCCCGCGGTCGCGTTCTCGCTCCTCTGGCGGCTCTTGCGCTTCCCGAACTTCGCCGTCAGCACGTACCTCACGGTCGGCGCCTACGTCGCGCTGGTGCTGAACCACGGCGTGCGCGCCTCGATCGGGCTGGCCTGGCTCGGCGCGCTCGTCGTGACCGGCGCCGTCGCGCTCGGGGTCGACCGCATCGCGTTCCGACCGATGCGCGATCGGCGTCCGTTCTCGCTGGCCATCGCGTCGATCGGCGTCGCGTTCATCCTGGAGAACGTCGTCCGCTTCGTCTGGGGCAATGACTTTCGGAGCTACGACGTGCCCGTCACGCGCGGCCTGAGCGTCGCCGGGCTCCGGGTCGGCCGCGACCAGCTGCTCATCCTCGGCGTCGCGGTGATCTTGATGGCGCTCGCCCAGACGTTTCTTCTCCGGACACGGCTCGGCATCGCGATGCGCGCGACCGCCGACAATCCGCAGCTCGCGGCAGTCAAGGGCGTACCCACCGAGCGCGTGATCGCACTCGCCACCCTGGGCGGCGGTGCGCTCGCGGGCGGTGCCGGCGTCTTCCTCGGTCTCGACGCCAGCATCGATCCGTTGATGGGCGGCGGGCTCATCATCTCGGTCTTCGCCGCGGCCATTCTCGGTGGCATCGGGTCCGCGCCGGGGGCCCTCGCGGGCGCCTTGATCGTCGGCGTCATGGAAGAGGTCGGCACGCTCGCGGTCCCACCGACGTACAAGACGGCGATCGGCTTCACGATCATCCTCGCGGTGTTGCTGGTTCGGCCGACCGGCCTCGCCGGCGCCCGCTCGTGAGCGATCGCGAGTGACCGCGTACCTCACCGCCATCGCGACGCTCGTCGGGGTCCGCGCCCTCCTGACGCTCGGGCTGAACGTCCAGTGGGGGCTGGCCGGTCTCGTGAATCTCGGCGTCGTCGCGTTCTTCGCCGTTGGCGCGTACACATCGGCCCTGTTGGCCGTCGGGGGCACGCCGCTCGCCCTCGCGTGGCCGGCGGCGATCGGGCTCGCCGCCGCCGCCGGCGCCGGCCTGGCGATGATCGCCCTGCGGCTCCGAGAAGATTACCTCGCCATCGTCACGCTCGGGTTCGCCGAGGTCTTGCGGCTGTTCCTCTTGAACGAAGCCTGGCTCACCCGCGGCGCGAACGGCGTGACCGCGATCCCGCGCCCGCTCCACGGTCAGTTCGCCGCCCACTACGACCTCTTTTACCTGGCCTTGGTGCTGGGCACGGTCGCGCTGGCCTACGCCGCGCTCGAGCGCCTGCGTCGCTCGCCGTTCGGCCGCGTCCTTCGCGCGATCCGCGAGGACGAGATCGTCGCCGCCGTCGCGGGCAAGCCCGTGTTCAGGTTCAAGGTCCAGGCCTTCGCCCTCGGCGCCGGCGTCGCGGGACTCGCCGGCATTCTCTTCGCACACTATCTCGCCTACGTCGAGCCGAACATGTTCCTGCCTCAGGAAAGCCTCTTCGTCTGGCTCGCGCTCATTCTCGGGGGCAGCGGCAACAACCGCGGTGCCCTCCTCGGCTCCGCCGTGCTCCTCGGCCTTCTCGAAGGCAGCCGATTCGCGAAGGACGTGATCCCGTTCCTGACGGGCGTACGGCTGGCCGCGACGCAGCAGATCCTCGTCGGCGTGGTGCTCGTGGTACTGATGATCCGGCGTCCGGAGGGATTGCTGCCGGAGAAGCCGGGTTCCGCGTGAGGGGTCGGGTGTCGTGCCTCGTGGGCCGTTCTCGAAGCGGGAGGAAGCGATGCGCGTAGGGTTCATCGGCCTGGGGAACATGGGCGAGCCGCTCGCGGACTTCGTGCGCAAGGGCGCCTTCTCGCTCGTGGTCCACGACCTGAGGCAAGAGGCGGCGGCGACGCTACTCGACCGTGGCGCCGTGTGGGCGCCGTCGCCGAGGGACGTGGCCGCGCAGTGCGAGGTCATCTGCGTCTGCGTCCCCGGTCCCCCGGAGATGCAGGCCGTCACGGTCGGCGCCGGCGGGATCCTGGAGGGCGTGACGGCGGGATCGGTGGTGATCGACCACACCACGAACGCCCCGGCCGTCGTGCGGGCCGTCGGCGACGCGCTGAAGGCGCGCGGCGCGCACCTGCTCGACGCGCCCCTCGACGGCGGACGCGAGGGCGCCCTCGAGGGGAAGGTCACCCTGTTTGTCGGTGGCGATGAGGCCATCCTGCATCGGGTGAAGCCGGTGCTCCACACCTTTTCGACGAGCGTGGTCTGGGTGGGCGAGCTCGGCGCGGGATCGATCACCAAGCTCGTCCACAACGCTCTCGCGATGAGCATCGATCTGCTGCTCGCGGAGTGCCTGACCCTCGGCGCAAAGGCCGGCGTCGCGCTGCCTCGACTCGTCGAGGCGTTCCGCGAGGGCTGTATCGTCGGCCAGAACATGACGTTCACGAAGCGGCTGCCCGCCACGCTCTTCCGCGGCGATTTCGCCGCGCGGTTCGCCCTGGCCCTCGCCTACAAGGACTTCCGGCTCGCCGCAGAGCTCGCGACGCAGCACGGCGTGCCGACGCGCCTGCTCGACCTCTGTCAGATGGAGCTGCTGGAGGCGATGAATCGCGGCTGGGGAGATCAGGACCGCACGAAGGCGTCGACGCTCCAGGAGGAACGCGCCGGCGTCACGCTCAGGCTGTAGCCGCGAATCCGGCTTACCGCGCTGAGACCGTCCCCGGCATCGTGGCCCGCCGCACCTCGTCGGGCTCCGGGCGCGTCACCGGCGTCCCGCGTCGGCCGAGCTTCGCCTTGTCCATGCCGTAGAACTTCAGGCTGTTGTCGAGCAGCATCTTGCGCTTGGCGGAGTCCGGCACGTCCTTGCGCCTGAGCAGCGACGCGACCGTCCCAGGATACGGATTGCCGTCGTGCCCCGTTTCGCCGACGAAGAGTGCGTCGAAGTGCAGATAGTCCGAGGCGAACAGCATCGCGTCTTCGCCGACGTGCTCGAGGAACAAGGGGATGAACTCGTCGCCGGGCTCACAGCTGAAGAACACGCGGCCGCTCCGAACGTACTCGCTCGGCTTCGCGGAGATGTGCGCCCACCGCTCCGGCGCGACCTCGTTGTACTCGTCCATGCGGTGGATCCAGTAGGGCACCCACCCCGCGCCCGCTTCCAGGAACGCGATCCGCAAATTCCTGAACCGCTCCAGCACCCCACTCGTGATGATATTGGAACACGCGAGCATCTGCGCGAAGGTGTGCGCCATGTGCGAGGCTTCGAGCATGTGATCGGGGCGGTTGACGTCGAAGTAGCTCCGGAACAACGACGGCAACGCAGGACCGTGGACGGCGACCGCCACGTTCAGTCGCTCCGCTTCCGCCCAGAAGTCCGTGAGCCGCGCGTCGCTCAGCAGCGTGTCTTCGCGCACCGTGCACCCGATCTGGATGCCGACCATCTTCAGCTGAGTCACCGCCCGATGCATCTCCTCGATGGCGCCCGGCACGTCCTGGAGCGCCACGATGCCGATGCCCTTGAGCCGCTGGGGGCACACCTCGCAGTAGTCGTGCAGCCAGTCGTTGTACACGCGCGCGCGCGCCGCGGCGAAGCCGGCGTCGTGGGTCACCGTGAGCGGCAGTTCGTCGGTGGGGTAGATGACGGCCACGTCGATCTGGTCGCGGTCCATGTCCGCGAGGCGGGCCCACGGATTGTAGGTCCCCATCCGGCGATAGTGGGTGGCCTTGCCCTTGGGCGGCGGCAGGTTGCCATTGACGCCCACGAATCCGCACTCCGTGTCGGGCCCCCACACCTTGCCGTCCACGAGTCTCACGATGTTGCCGCGGGAGGCCTGCGTGTAGACGGGGCGCCTTTCCCGGTATTTCGGATCGATCCGCTCGTAGGTTTCGTTGACCTCGATCACGTGCCCGTCGCCGTCGATCACCAAGTCGAGTCCGTCGATCATCGCTGGCTCCTTTTGCGTGACGCGTGTGGCCTACGCCAGATCTTTGTCGCCCCGCGCTCCTGCCGACCTACGATGCCCGGCGCGCCGCCGTCACATTACGCGCGATGAACGCCTTCACCATCTCGTGGGCGCGGTCGGTCTGCGGCCCCAGCTTCGCGACCCACTCGTGCTCGCACCCTTCGAAGACGTGCAGCTCACAATCGCCGCCCGCCGCGCGGTACGACGCGGCGAATTTCTCCTGCACGGCCGGCAGCACGTTGTCGTCGAGCGCCCCTTGCATGATCAGCAGCGGCGGCAGCGTCGCCGCCTCGCGCCGATCG
>Ga0066710_100005033_pt1 | contig 11907 bp, 10 predicted proteins | sample GraSoiAngelo_159_FD_79666 | JGI IMG/M metagenome (GOLD analysis project Ga0066710, IMG submission 79666) | Grasslands soil microbial communities from the Angelo Coastal Reserve, California, USA - 14_1009_16_40cm | ecosystem: Environmental > Terrestrial > Soil > Grasslands | place: USA... | reverse complement strand
CGAGGCTCGCTCAGCGGCGACGCGCAACTCGAAGAGGGGATCCTGATTGAGAGCCGCCCACAGAGCGACCTGAGGGTCCGAGTCGTTCGTTGCCGCCCGTGTCGGCGGTTCAGGCAATGTCGCGTTCACCCGCGTCAGATCCGCCCCTTTGGCCTGTCCCCAAGGACAGCCCACAAAAGTCACGCCATCGAAGCCATTCTTCCTCGCGCGTTCTTGGATCATCGTCCAGAACTGCGTGTAGTTCGGCTCGCGAACTCCCGTGCCATGAACAAAAAAGAAGGTGCCTTGCATCGCTAGCCGATCCCCACCCGGTCGGTTCGCTGTGGTGCGTGCCAATGGCGCTCGCGGTGGACTGTCCGTTGCATCCGTCCGGCCTCATAGCATTGCACTGCCGCTGTGGCGAAACGTACCGAAGCACAATGGGTCGCGACATCGAATCGGGTGTAGTCCGCGTGCGGCCGGCGACGAGGGCGCAGGGTCACTGCCACTTCGCTCACTACTTCACGGCGTTGTTGAAGGCCTTGAGGAAGGGCATCCACTTCCCGGTCTTACTCAGTTCGAGCGCGTCATAGTCGGGCGAATAGTCCTCAGGCTGTGGGAAGTAGATAGACACCCCCGTGGCCCGGCCAACGGACTTTCCCCAGATCGCATTGGCCATAACGAATTCGTTGCCCGGCGGCATGAGCGCCGAGTGCACCGCTGCTGTTGCGGCTTTCGCCTTCGAGTTGGCGGGGAGCTTCGCCTGTAGCTGCGTCACAAAGCTGCCAAGGTCGATGTATTCCGGGTACTCAAACTTTTGCGTCCCTGTCTTCGCGACTAAAATCGCGCCGGCGATGCTAGGCAACTCGGAAATGAGCGCGCGCGCGAGATCATCCACGGCCGTTACGATGTTGCTCAGCTTGCCGAGATTGAGGGCGGACTGGGTTGCCGATCCATCAGCCCCGGTTCCGCGGGCCTGATACCAAGCGCCGTATTCCTGTGCGATCGTCCTCGCCAGATCGGCTGGGCTCATGTTTGGCCGAGCCGCCAGCTTGTTCAGAATCGCCGCGTAGGGCCAACCTGCGTTGGGCTCGGTCTGCTCGGATCCCACCATGTATTGCGCGGTCGTCCGCATTTCGTAGGCGATCTCCAGCATGTTCATCAGGCAGGCATCGCAGCCGAAGATGTCGGCTTTGCTCATGGGGCCGAAGCCATCGCTGAGCGCGTGTTTGAGTTCCTGGTTGTCCAGGTAGTCTTGCGATCCGGTGTCGATCGCGACGGCGCGCGAGAGCGCACCATTGAGCGGTGGACGCTTGAGGACCTCCTCGGCGGTGGTCCGAAAGACCGAGCGCTTCAGGCGCTTTAAGCGGGCGGCGCGGGCCGGCTTTGTGCTGCGGAGTTCCTCGTAGTCGTAATCCGGCGGCAGGTTCTCCCAACCTCCACCGTGGTTCCAGATGTCAACCAAGTAGTGCTCGGCCGGGTATTTCGCGATCGTCCATTGGATGAACTTCGCCAAGACCTTGGGATCACCGGTATCGACCCCAGGCATCTTCTCAATGGTGGCGAGTGCATTTTTTTCGACGCGGTAGCGCGTGGTGCCCTTCACCTCGGTGTCGAACTGAACAATGACGTTCACGCGTTCGGATGACCCGACCTGCTGCATTTCTTTGAGGTCATCATTGCCGGCGCCTTCGAGGTTGTTGTCGCCTGCCAGATAGACCATCCACGTCCACGCTGCTGGTCCCATTGCTATCGCCCTCCCCCTGCGCTCGTTAGTCCATGCGTTCGTTCAACGTAGCGTTGCGATTGACCGCCAACCACTGGATTTATCGCTGAGACGGCGTGGCACCGCCATCGTTGGGTTGCGCCGGATCTGTGGTGCGCGACTCGCGCTCAAATCGCGCAGTCGCCTCCCCCTTCCCCGACCTGCTTGCGCGAGGCGAGTAAGTGTGTCGCGCTGTATACACCTGCTATCCCGCGAGCGCAATCCCCCGCGCAACGACGACGGCAGCGCGCGACCGTGGGTGTGCACTCCATCGGTATCTCCTCCTCTGCTTCGTGCTCCGCTGTTCGTACGTCGACGATGTGGTCGGTCGAGGTTGTTGTCGGCCGCTAGGTAGATCATCCAGGTCCACTCGGCCAGTGCCGCCATCGCTTCACCTCCTCCCGACGACCGGTCGTGGCTCATGGTCGATCGTGCCTCCCCTTATCACCGCCATGGGTCTGCTAGGCGAGGCCTTTTGTGCGGAACGTTCTGTACGTCGATCCGCCCAGAACCTCGTGGCTCTTGGCGTCGCGCTGGACGATGTTGATTGCGCCGAGGTCGGCCTCCGCGACATCGGAGCGTAGGGCGAGAAAGATCGGGTATCGCTGGCCCGGGTGGAGGCTCATTCCTCCAAGCACCGCGGTCTTCTTCCCGCCGTCAGCCAGCAACAGGGGGCGACCGCTTACTGCCCGAAGGTCCTGCATCATCTGCTCGCAGCCGCGATAGCTGTAGCGCCCGTTTCGCATCAGGATCTGCAACTGCCCGGTCTGCTTCTTGATCCACTCCTCAATACCGGGCTCTTTGGACTCGACCAGGCCGCTGATCCTCGCCGGCTTCAGGTTCGGTGGAAGCAGGATGCCCAGCATCCCCTTGAAGCCGCGGCCATCGATCACCAGCTCGCGTAGGTTGTCTCCTTCGGCGAAGAGGTCGAGACGTGACCAGGTCCACGGCGCGGGAGGGGGCGGTGTCCCGACGAACGCGATCAGCTCGAGGTTCCGCTGAGCCACCTTGCGGTCGGTGATGGTGAGGCTGTCGGCGTTTACGGCCGTGCTCGTGAAGCCGTCCTGGCTCGAGTGAATGATTGCCAGGAGACAGTGGTGGGACTGCCCGGGGAGGCTCGCGGGAGGCGGCAGCATCGTCGAGGGCAGGTTGAACTCCGCAACCAGCGGGAAGCCGGCGCGGACACTGTTGAGTGTCTTGACCCCGACCGTCTGCCAGTTCGCGCTGGTGATCGGCGTTCCTGCCAAGACATTCGCCTGATAGCCTGCCGGCAGCAGCGGCAAACCAGCCGATGCGTTCGCGAGTAGCAGCATCACTTGGACGTTCGCCGCCTCGACGATGCCGCGGTTGTGGATCTCGACGTAGACGCGGTTGACCACCGTTCCGTTGACTGGGTCGATGGTCGCGGTGCCTTGGCTCCCGTCAACGATCACGTCGTTGAACTGCAAGAAGTCGATCGCGTTGGAGGCTGTCTGATACCCAGCCGGCGTCGGTACGTCGACCTTGATGTTCCGCGAGAGGTAGTGGAGCACGGGTTGGACGGGCCAGGTCTCGGGATCGCTGAGCCCATCGAGCGTGCTGGCGCGACCGACATCGAGCGAGGTGTCTCGCGCGAAGAGCTCGACGTCTATCTGCGCCGGGGCAGAGAGCTTGAACTCGAACATCCCGCGGCCGTGCGTGCTCGCGCGCATGATCCGCGTCGCGGGATGAATCTGTAGATCGAATACGGCCGCGTCCGGAAGCCCGTTCTCCATCGGGCTCCAGGTGGCCCCGCTGTCTGTGGATTCCCAGACCCCGACGTCGCTGCCGACGTAGAGGGTCCCCGCGTTCGCAGGATCGGCGAGGATGCAGTTGTGCTCGACATCGAGCAGAGCCGAGGCGCCAGAGCCGCTGCGTGCGACCCACTTCGTCCCGTCGAAGTGCCAGACGTGACGGAAGTCTCCCGATCCACCCATTGCGATATAGATCGAGGCCCCGGTGGCGTCGGCCGGGTCGACCTGAATGTCCGTAATGATTCCGGCGAGGGGGAGGGCGCCACCGGCCGCGTTGTCAATCCGTGTCTGCGTCCAGGTGGTGCCTGTCCTGTCGAACCGATAGACCAGGCCAAGCGTCGTGCCGAGGTAGAGCCGCGCGGCCGACGCAAGCGTCAGCGCGAAGATGTTCTGCGGCAGCACGGTCGCCGCGCTCCAGGTGGAGCCGAAGTCCGAGCTGAAAAACAGGTTCGTGCCGGCACCGAAGGCCACTAGGTCGGCGTCGGATGGAGTTGCGGGATTGATCGGCGTGGTGACGAGTGGTTCGGCCATGACCATCCAGGCCGGCGAGAAGACGGTCGTGAAAGAGGCTGTGGCTTGGCCACCGTCGGTCGCGCGGCGTAGCGCTCCGTTGGCGTACGCCAAGACTTTGTTGGGATCGTTCCAGTTGATGAGGGGGTACCCACCGTCCCCGTCGAAGACGTGCTTCCACGCCTCCTCGCCCGTGTAGCGCGCGGTGCCGTTGTCCTGGAGTCCCACAAGGGCCACGCCCAGCTGCGTCGGGTGCTGTGCGAAGAAGTTGCAGCACAAAGTGGAGAGACCGGTGTTGCGATGGACGAAGGTACCCGTACCGGTTGCGGCCGTCGTCCGGAACACGCCGCCATCGGTGCCCGTCCAGAGCGTGGACGAATCGCCCGGCGCGTGGATGAGCGCATGAACGTCAGCGTGTACGGCGCTGCCGATGAACGTCGTGGTCATCGAGTAGGTCAACGACCCGCCACTTCCCGCGCTCGTGATGGCGCAGCGGAAGATCGAGCCATTGCCGCCGAACGCTGAGCCAGCGAGGTACACCACATTCGCGCCGTTGGGGTCGACGGCGATCGGCAGGTTGTAGCTCGCCTGGCCGCCGAGGGTGGGGAGACCGGTGACGACTCGCCAGGGGCCCGTTCCGCCATCGAGTCGGAACAGCCCGGTGAAGGTGTCTCCGGAGGCCACAAAGGCGTAGAGCACCGTGGGGTCAGTCGGACGAACTCCCAGCGAGACGCGTCCCGTGGTCGCCGGAAAACCGGTGCCGCTGGCGGTCCACGTGCTCCCGTCGGCGGATGCGAACACGCCCCCACCTTGGGCGGCCGCATAGAAGGTCGTGATCCCACCGGCGCGGCACACGACCACACTGGTGTGCACACCGGCACGTTTCTGCACCCATTGGTACCCGCCGGTGCCATCCGGTTCGCGGCGGTACAGGCCGACCGTGGTCGCGGCGACCACGTTCTCGCGATCGCCAGGGTCGACCGCGAGGTCGAAGAAGCCACAGCCGACGAGCGTCGGCGAGCCCGCAGCAGTTGGTTCGGTCACCCACGTCGAGCCGCCGCTGTCGCTGCGAATCGGTCCGATCCCGTGATACGTCGGCAGCGCCGTCACGACACGGGAGGCGAAGAATGCCCAGGTGTCGGCCTCACCGGTGCCAACGTAGACGCGCGCCGGATCGAGCGGATCGATGGCGATCGCACCGCACGCGCAGCTGGTCGACGCGAAGGACGTGGAGTCGAGATCGAAGGCCTCCATCGTGCTCTTCCACGACGCGCCGGCGTCGTCGGAACGCCAGACCCCGCCGTCAGCCGTCGCGATGTAGACAAGGGTGCCGCCTGGCGCGACAGCGATCTTGGTGACGCGGCCGCTGATCGGCGGATTGGAGGTAGCTTGTCCCTTGCGCACGACCGATGGTCCGATCGGGATCCAATTGTTCGTCCCGGGGATGCCCGGAGCGCTCGCGACGCTGGCGCCCGCAGTCGTGCGCGCCCGCAGCCTCCGCAGAGCCGGCTCGTTCTTCGCAATCCGTCTTTGTGCATGCTCCTGGCGAATCTTCAGCCAGTAGTCGGGCGGCAGCTCGGCCAACGCCGCAGGCCCCGGTCCGGGAGACAGCAGGCTGGGTCCGACACCCTTCTTGATTTCGATGTGCTGTGGGAGACCGCGGTGCCACTCTTTTGGCGCGAGTCGGGTGTATCGGACCTCGGTAAGTGGGCCGAACCAGTGAGCGGCCTCGCCGCCGTCGATCTCGGGTTTGGTCTCGACAAGCTCCTCGGTCTGTTCTTCGATCGTCATGATGTGAACCTCCCCATTACTGCTGGTGTTGGACGCGATGTCCTGTAACTCGAGTCGCCAGTTCTTACGTGGGCAACAAATGCGAGAGGCTCGACCGGGTGGAGCTCGACTCGAGCGCCACCGTAGGACCTAGCGCGCGGTGAGGTCCTTGACGGCGGCCATCGGCCCCTCACGCTTCACGATGTTGATGCCGTTCTCGCAATCCGCTCGGTTGTAGTAGCTCTCGGCCGAGTCGGCGACGATGCGACCGTTGTTCGCACGGAACCGCCAGATGAACTGACCCTGCGCATTCTTGTCGAGCTCAAATTGAGCCACCAAACCCTCCCCTCCGTCGCCGCCCTCTCCGAGGCGAGTCAACCCGATCGCGGTATACACCTGCTATCCCGTGGTGGCAATGGATTTGGGACGTCAGTGAGGAAAGCTCTGAGAGCCAGTCGCTCCGTAGGGCCCGTCGAGGTGCGAGGGTCGTTGCTGATTCGGTGGGCACGCGCGGCGTGGGGGCGAGCGACCGTACCGCATGCCGGGATCCGTTTCCGCGAGAAGCTGTCGTTGGTCCTGGAGCGACGGCGCGGCGCGCGCCCTAGCCAGGCTCAAGAGCCGCGTGAAGCTGGATCGCCTGACGACGGTTGTCAAACGTGACGGCGTGAACACGGATAGCGCGGTATAGAGAACAGTGCATCGGTGTACCCGTAGGCTACTGTCGCGCCCGGCTAACCGGCAGAGACGTGTAAAAAAGCACCGGTTACCGGGAGGCATTCCATGCGCGGAGTCTTGGCGATCGTCGCGACCATCGCGGTTAGCGTCCTCTTCAGCCTCACGGCGCTCGCACGCCCATACCCGGTCTGCGTTCCGCCGTACTGCTAGCCGCGCGCGTCCGGCGCGGAGCCCAATCGGCTCCGCCCCGCCCGTATGCTGGCCCCAAGTGCTACAAAGAAAGCGACTCGAATGAGCCCAGCACAAGGGATCCGCCGAAGAGTCCGTCAGAAGGCAAAGGGCCCGATCGATCCGGGAGTCGGTCGCAAGGTCAAGGCATTGCGCTTGCGTCGCGGCCTCACGCAACGGGGTCTCGCGGGGACGGAATTCACCAAGGGCTTCATCAGTCATCTCGAAACCGGCCGGACCCGCGCGTCACTGCGAGCGGCTGGAATCATCGCCGAGCGCCTGGGCGTGAAGGTAACGGAATTGCTCTCCATTCCGACAGGCGAGCGCGAGGCGCGAACAGAACTGCGTCTGCTCGACGGCGAGCGCGCGCTAGCGGCCGGGCAGCCTGCGGCGGCTCTTGATCTGCTTGCCTCGATTCATCCGCAACCGTCTGGGGTTTTTCGGGCGCGGCTGCGTCGCCTCAGCGGCCGGGCGTTGCTTGAACTCGCGCAAGCGACCGAAGCCGTTGGACTTCTGATCGAGGCACTCGAGATTGCTACGCGCGAGGAGGCGGACGAACTGCGGACTCGTGTGTTGTACGACCTCGCCGACGCGCATGCGCGTCTGGATGCGCCGGGCGAAGCGCTGGGATACCTGCTCGAAGCACAGCGCGCCCTTGAAGCCCGGACGCTAGTCGATCGAACGCTCGAGCTGCGCGTGTCCGGTCTCTTGGCCGCAACCTATGTGCGCCTTGGCGATATCCCGTCCGCGGGCCGGCACGCTGAGCGAGCGGCCAAGATCGCGTTGGACGTAGTGGACGCTCGTGCCCTCGCCAGCACCTATGCGACTTTGCTTGCAGTCCGCGAGAAACAAGGGGATCTTGAGGGCGCGCTTGTCTACGCGCGCAAGGGCCTCGATCTGCAGGAGAACGTCGGCCGGCAACTGGCCGCCGCGCAAGCCTGGAACAACATCGCCTGGGTGCAGCTCCAGCGTGGTCAATTGCGCGCCGCCGAGGATGCCATTGCGCGGGCGCTCACGATTGCCGAGGCCGAGGGCGCGGCCCGTCTACGCGCGCATTTCCTCGTGACCCGCGGGGAGATCCGCCTCCGCCGCGGAGAGCCGCGCGCAGCCGAGTCGCTCGCAGCTGAAGCCATGGAGATCGTCGAGGGTCGCGAGGCGATTCGCGCGTCAGCGTTGCTGCTAATCGCGCAGTCGCTCGCGCGACGCAGCGCGCCACTGGGCGCGGTGCGGCGTGCATTCGATCGAGCCGTTCGCGCGCACGAGCGAGAACCCCTCCGGCAGCAGGCCCAGGTCCACGAGGCGTACGCCGCCTATCTTGCCGCCAAGCATTTGCCACGGGAGGCCTACGGGCAGGCGCAACGCGCACTAGAACTCCAGCGCCCGACGCTCAGCTAGGATTTTCCAGTCGCGCGCAGCGTGTCGCGTCGGCGGCGCTCTAATGTCGCCTCAGCGCTGGCGAATAGCTTTAGAGCGACGCCCGCGAATCGCTAGGACCCCGACGACCACCGCACCGATCGCTGCGGCAATGAGCGCTTCCAGACTTCCGCTCGCCGCATCGGGCGAGATGCCAAAGAGTTGCTCGATCCAGTCCATTGGGCCCTCCCCAGCGTCGACAATAATGTAACCCCCGGACGAGTGATCTCGTCCTGTCGGTAGAGTATTACTCTACGACAGATCCGACGACGTATTGGTCGGGGGAAAGACGTTGCTGATCGCGATGGTCTGGTGGGCCGATGCGAGTTGAGTTCGAGCTGGGACCTACCCGCGTTCGCCACGCTGAGCGGTTTTTCGTCGCAGTCGATGCACTCTTCCTTCGTTGGGTGTTGGCGGTTCTATCGCATCGCTCTTAGCCAGGGGATGACGCGTCGAGCGGTCGTCACGGCCGCCCTCGCCGATTCAACGTTCGGGACCTCTCCCCGATGGGCGATGCCGTTGCGAAGGGTGAAGAGCGCGCCGACCTCCGTGTAGAGCGGCTTGTCCGCGCTGCGAAGGCTGACCCCGGCAACGGCGCCAAGGACTTGATCAAAAAGCGCGACCGCAGCGACGGAGAAATCGCGGGGGTTACTCAAGAGCACGTCGAGAAGAGCCGAAACTCCACGTCTGTCGGCTGCGCGTCGGAGAGTTTCCTTGACAGCAACCTCGCACGCGATCGCTGCCAACAGAACCGCCCTGGACCAATCGCCGGGAACCTCGGAGCGCATGAGGAAATGAGCGTCGGCGGAGAATGCCTCAGGCAGTGGAGCTTTGTAACCGTCTGCAAGCACGCGTTCGATCTCAGCAAGCCGACCCTCGTCGATCGCGGTCTCCTCACCACCGACATGAATGATTGTGCTAATGGGCGGCCACCCTACAGGGATGCGTTCGCCCCCCGAGTCGTACAGTACTCGAGGCAGGGCCCCGATCATCGTAGGTCGCGTGCCGTGGAGCCCTAGCCAGGTCTGCTCGTATTTGACGCGAACCCACTCGGAGAGCTCGGTCACCACGTCCGTGGCGAGCCTAGCTGCGCGGCGGAACCCTTCGAACGCTCGGGTCGTCGCTCCGTCTGCGCGTCCGCGCAGTTCGGCTGCCGTCACATCCAGATCGAAGATGACTTCCGCATGCAAGAGCCGAATCTCCCGAAAGGTCCGGCCATCGTTCTCGCTTGAGCCGCCGCCGAAGGCGTCGAAGTCGAGTTCCCGTGGGTTCTCAAAGGTCGAGCCCTCATCGGCGCGGGGCAGACGGACCCGGACGAGCGCGTCATCACGGCGGACCTCGATGGCCCTACCAAGAAGCGCCTCATCGATCCAGAGGTCGTTAACCTCGAAGCGAAATTCCGCCCGGGCCTGCGCCATTAGAAAACGGAGCCGTCCAGAGTGAGACTCAGTTCACGCATCGGACAGAGAGTATCGGCACGATCAGAGCGGCGGTTAGGCTCGGCAGATCGGAGAATGCCATGCGACTCAAGGCGATCGGAGCTGCGGTCTCGCGACTCGCACACGAGTACCGATATTTTGCCGCGGTCCTTCTGGCCACTCTCCTACTTTCGTTCCCCGCGTGGTGGCTTTTCGACACGACGGCATATGCCGTGGCTACAAATGTCTTCGCCTCGATTCTGGTTGTGCCGATTCTCCTCTTCGGGGTGGAGGCGGCTCTCAAGCGACTCGAATCTCGGCGTATCCTTCCGCGTGCTCGCGCAATACGGTCAGCTCTAGACCTGAGCGTCATTCGTCTGCTGCACGAGGCGCTCTCCGGCGCGACGAAGGAGACGCCGACAGGCTTTATCTCGTTCATTACGGGTGCGGTCGGTAAGGGGAATGACGTGAAAACGATCGTCGCCGGCATGGACGACAGAACTGCCAAGTTTGTGGTCGACAATGCCGATGCGGTCGGCCAATTCCTAAGACAACGTGCATGGGAAATTACTGACCTGGCCGTGCGCGGAATGTTGCAGGAGTCGAAGGCGCTACAGGACATGCTTTGGTTCGCTCAGGATGCCGCCTCCCCGAAAGACTTCGCCACGGCTTTCGAACTGCACGAGGAGGTCGCCGATTTAGAGATGTCCCGGTTCATGGCAGCGCAAGAGATAGGGGGCAAGATAAACGACGCCTTCGTCCCCGAGGTTCGGGCGAGCGTCGCCGATCGACTCGCGAAAATGGCTGAAACCTTGGCGGAACTGCACATCTCGTTGTCTGACGAGTCCTGACGAGGCGCGGCTGGTCCCGACCCGCGAACGACCGGTCCGGTGGGATGGGGGCCGATCGCGGCAACGGGATTAGGTCCGCGGCGTTACCAGCTGCCCGGCCACGGCCGCGCGGATTCCTGCGTCTTCTTGGTCTAAGCCTACCGCCCTCTCGCCGTGCTCGTTATTGACGTGAGCGGCGGCAAACGCATGTCAGTGCAACTGTGGATACATGACGGTAGATCGTGGGACGTCACGGTATAGGATTACTCACGCGCGACCACGATGGTCGGCTTCGGGGGGAAGGCAGTGATGCGGCGCTTGCGTGTGGTCATGCTCGCGCTCATAAGTGCGCTCGTCGCGTCGCCGGCGCTGGCGACGCCACTCAACGCGCCAGTCGGGTACGACGCCGACTACGCCAGCGAGAGCGCCTTCCTCACTCTGCATCACGGTGACACCGGTACGTTTCAGGTCTTGTTCGTGAACACGGGAACGGTGTCGTGGGTGCGTGGCTCAGGTACCGAGGTCGGGCTCAGCATCTGCGTCGACACACCCGCGCCCCAGCACTTGCGGTGCAACGTTCTCTCCCCCTACGCGGATTGGGCGGTCAACTGGGTCTCCCCGCGCCTCTACGCCGGCACCACCCAGTCCGTCACTTCACCGGGTCTGCTCGCGACGTTCGTCTTCAGCGTGAAGGTGCCTATCGACGCGCCTGCTGGTGACTACTACTTCCGCGGGGAGGTCGTGCAGCTGGCGACCGGAACTGTGCTGCATCCAGTCGGCTACTACGCGCTGGTCACGGTCCAGTAGGGCGAAGGGAACGGACCGTCTGCGTGCGCGGCCTGCACAGCTCGCGCGTGTCGCCTAGGGCGCCAAGAGCGACGGATGGGCGGCGATGCCGCAGTCAGTTGCGTGGCGACGGCCATACAGATGTGGCTTAGGCGCGCGAAGCCGCGAGCGGCGGCCTCCCTCGTTCGGCACTTCCTCTACGTCGATACGGAAGAGGTCTTGAATCTGCTGTCCTGCTTTAACGACGGGGACATCGAGGATCGGACAACAAAGACGATTCAAAGTATGGGTGGCGGCATCAAAGCCAGCATCCCGTACGTCCTGGGCACCCTGGACCTCGAAGGAAAGCGGAGCCGAACCCTGGAGGAGGAGGTTCGGCGCAAGCGAACGGTCTACTCCGCGATCACCGAGTTGCTGAAGCGACTCCGCGCCAGCGATGACCTGAGGCAGCTCGACACCGATGAGCCGCAAGAGTTTGATTTCCAGGAGAACGAGCTGATCGAATTCGCCGGAGACATCGAGCTCTATCCGGCTCGGCAAACGCCCAAGAGCAGCCCGCCGTGGTGGTCGGGACTCTGGTCGAGCGAGGCCCGTCGCCGCCGTGCACGCCGGGCGACGCTCGACGTTCCGGCATACATCATCGCGCGAATGAGGATGGGGTCGGACGGCCCTTGGGCGGTCATGCGACTGGACGCGGACTACCTTGCGTTTCGGGAGATGGACGATTTTCGTCGGCTGGTCACGGTGGTCGGTCAGCTGAT
>Ga0066710_100005030_pt1 | contig 11908 bp, 10 predicted proteins | sample GraSoiAngelo_159_FD_79666 | JGI IMG/M metagenome (GOLD analysis project Ga0066710, IMG submission 79666) | Grasslands soil microbial communities from the Angelo Coastal Reserve, California, USA - 14_1009_16_40cm | ecosystem: Environmental > Terrestrial > Soil > Grasslands | place: USA... | reverse complement strand
GGGTCGGCCATGAAGGCGGGCGAGTCTGTCACAGCCGGCCGGACGAAGGCCGTCCGGCGCAAGGGCGCCCGCTGGACGCAGGGCCGCCGTGCTATCCATGACGGTCGATGAGCGACTCCCGCGAGACCGAGTTCACCGTCGAGGGCGATCTGCTGACCGATGTCGGCGGGACCATCCCGGTCAAGGTGCTCTCGACGCCCGGGATGATCGGCATGATGGAGCGCACCGCCGCGATGCTCGCGCTCGAGAAGCTCCCCGACGGGAAGGCGACCGTCGGCTTCGAGGTCTGCGTCAAGCACGTGGCGGGCGCCGTCGAGGGCGCACGGTGCGTCGCGCGCGCGACGCTGCGCGAGGTCGTCGACGGCCGCAAGTACAGGTTCGACGTCGCGGTCCTCGAGGGCGAGCGCACGATCGGCGTCGGCACCCATGAGCGGCGCGTGGTGCAGCGTGCTGCCTGACCGGGTGCGCATCCGCGAGGTCGGTCCGCGCGACGGCTTCCAGAACGAGCCCGAGGTCATCGCGACCGAGGACAAGATCCGGCTCGTCGAGCTGCTCGCGCGCACCGGCCTCAAGCGCCTGGAGGTCACGAGCTTCGTGCGCGCCGACGTCATCCCGCAGCTCGCCGACGCGCGCGAGGTCCTCGCGCGCGCCGAGATCCCGGGCGACGTCAGCGTCTCGGTGCTCATCCCCAACGAGCGCGGCCTCGAGCACGCGCTCGAGCTGCGCGAGCGCCTCGACGAGATCAACGTCTTCCTGAGCGCCTCCGAGACGCACAACCGCAAGAACGTCAACCGCTCGGTCGAGGAGTCGCTGACCGGGCTCGAGCGCGTCCTGCCGCGCGCCCGCGAGGCGGGCCTGCGCTGCGAGGGCGTGATCAGCGTGAGCTTCGGCTGCCCGTACGAGGGCGACGTGCCGCGCGAGCGCGTCTTCGCGATCGCCCGCCGGCTCGTCGCGGCCGGCGCGCAGGAGATCGGCTTCGGCGACACGACCGGCATGGCCAATCCGCGCCAGGTGCGCGAGTTCTTCCCCGTCGCCCGCGAGGCGCTCGGGGACGACGTCGAGCTGACCGCGCACTTCCACAACACCCGCGGCCAGGGGCTGGCCAACGTGCTCGCCGCGCTCGAGGGCGGCTGCGAGAGCTTCGAGTCGAGCTTCGGCGAGCTCGGCGGCTGCCCGGTGCCCGCCGGCGCGACCGGCAATATCGCCACCGAGGACCTCGTCTCGATGCTGCACGAGATGGGCATCGAGACGGGGGTCGACCTCGACCGCCTGCTCGAGGCCGCGCGCGAGGCTCAGCGCGTCCTCGGCCGGCCGCTCGGCTCGCACACCCTGGTCGCCGGTCCGGTCGACTGGGGCGCGCCCGCGCGCTGAAGCCCGGATCCTCAGCGCCGGGCAACCCGGTTCCGGCACACTGGTGCCGTGAGAGGGCCGAGCACGTCGCCGCTGATCGTCATGTACGCGCAGAACGGCGCCGGGCTGGGCCACTTCCGGCGCTGCGCGAACATCGCCAACGCGCTCGCCGAGCGCGGCGGCGACGAGCGCGTCGTGATCGCGAGCCGCTCGCTGGCCTCGGCTGCCGCGTTCGCGCTGCCGGCGAGCTGCGACGTGCTCAAGCTGCCGGCGTTCGTGCCGATCGGCGACGACGCCAACGGCGAGCGGCGCGCGCTCGTCGACCGCGAGGATCCGCGCTTCGCGCGGCTGCGCGGCCGGCTCCTGTTGACGCTGCTCGCCGAGGGGCGCCCGCGCGCGGTCCTCGTCGACAACGAGCCGCGCGGCCTGCAGGGCGAGCTCGTCGCCGCGCTGCGCGAGGCGCGCGCGGGCGGGCTGGTCGAGCGCGTCCTGTGCGGGATTCGCGACATCCGCGGCCGCCCGGGCTACGTGCGCGAGAAGTGGCGCCGCGACGGCAGCGCGGAGACCCTGCGGGCGCTCTACGACGGCGTGCTCGTCTACGGCGACCCCGCGCTCTTCGACACCGCGGCGGCCTACGGCCTGGGGAGCGAGATCGCCGTCGACGTCCGGCCGACCGGGTACCTGTTCCGCGGCCGCCCGGAGCGCGACGCCGAGGCCGTCCGGCGCGACCTCGATGTGCCCCCCGGCGCGGCCCTGGTCGCCGTGACCGGCGGCAGCGGGGCTGACGGCCGCCCGCTCTTCGACGCCTATCTCGCCCACGCCGCTCCGCGGCTGGGCCCCGACGTCATCAGCATCCTGGTCGCCGGCCCGCTCATGCCGGCCGCCGACGTGGCGGCACTCGCCGCCCACGCGCGCGACTCGTGCCGACTCGTCCGCGCCTACGACGTCGCGAGCCTCGTCCACGCGGCCGACGCGGTGGTGTGCCGCGGCGGCTACAACTCGCTCTGCGAGGCCGTCCACGCCGGCCATGTCCCCGCCGTCGTTCCCCGCATGACGCGCTCGGGCGAACAGGAGACGCGTGCCGAGGTCTTCGCTGCCCACGGGCTCGCCGCCTTCGTCCCGCCCGGCCGGGTGACCGGCGGCGCGCTGGCGGCGTCGGTCGTCGCCCAGCTCGAGCGCCCGCGCTCGCGCCCGTCCCCCTTCGACCCGGCCGCCAGCGCGGCGCGCGCGGTCGCGGCGCTCGTCGGCTGAATCGATGGCGGTCCGGGTCTTCATGTACGCGCAGGACAACCGCGGGCTCGGCCACGTCCGCCGCTGCGCGATCGTCGCCGAGGCGCTGCTGCGCCGTCGGCCCGACGCGGCCGTGCTCCTCGCCACCAAGTCGCCGTGGGCGCCCACCATCGCGGCCGGCGAGCGCTTCGACGTGCTCAAGCTGCCCGAGCATCTCGCCCGCGGGACGCTGAGCGGCGACGAGCGCCGCGCCGAGAGCTCGGCGCTGCACCGCCTGCGCCGCGTGCTCCTGCGCGAGGCGGTGACGCACTTCCGCCCGGACCTGATCCTCATCGACAACGAGCCGCTCGGCTTCCGGGGCGAGATGCTCGAGGCGCTCGACGCGGCGCCCGCCGGCTGCCGGTTCGCCTTCGGGATGCGCGACGTCGTCGACGATCCCGAGCGCACCGTCGAGCAGTGGGCGAACCAGGGCGTGCCGGACGCCCTGCGCGAGCGCTTCGACCGCATCGTCATCTACGGCCATCCCGACCTCTTCGACACCCTCGGCGTCTACGGCGTGCCGGCGCCGGTGCGCGCCAAGGCGGCCTACGGCGGCTACGTCTGCGCGCGCCGCGACGACCTCGACGCCGGCCGGTTCCGCGCCGAGCTCGGCCTCGACGGGCGGCCGCTCGTGCTCGTGACCGGCGGCGGCGGCGAGGACGCGCTCGCCCTGCTCGTCGCGACCATCGAGGCGCACGCGCTCGTGCGCTCGCCCGCGCGCCTGCTGCTGGTCACCGGCCCGTTCATGCGGCCCGAGGATCGCGCGCGCGTCGTCGCGCTCGCCGCGCCGGCGGGGCACGTCGTGCGCGACCAGGCCGACGTGGTGGCCGCCATGGCGGCGTCGCAGGCCGTCGCGACGATGGGCGGCTACAACACGCTTGCCGAGGCGATGATGCTTGGTCGCCGGCCGGTCGTCGTGCCGCGCGCGACACACAAGCGCGAGCAGCTGATGCGCGCCGAGGCGTTCGCGGCGCGCGGGCTCGTCCACTGCCTGCCGCCCACCAAGGTCACCCCGGCGCTGCTGGCAGCGGCGCTCGAGGACGAGATCGAGCGCCCGACGGCGGTCGAGGCGCACGACTATCTCGACGTCGACGGCGAGCGCGCCGCAGCGCTCCTCTTGGAGACCCTGGCATGAGCCTCTGGCGCCACCGCGGCCCCGACGCCGAGGCGGTCGAGCGGCTGCGCCGCCGCCATGCCCGGACGCTGAACGGCGGCGAGCTGGCCGCCGCGCTGAGCCGGCTGGCCGCCGACGCGGGCGTGCCGCCGATCGACCCGGCGAGCGTCGTCGCCCAGCCGCTCGTCCTGCGGCGCGACCGCTTCATCGTCACCGTCGACGCGCGGTCGGCGGCCGGCCCGGTGGCGCTCATCGCGAAGGGCTATACCGACGAGCGCGCCGCGCAGGCCTTCGCCAACCACCGGGCGCTGTGGGACGCCGGGCTCGGCGCCGACCGCGACGTCGACATCGGGCGCCCGTGGGGCGTGATCGACTCGCTCGGCCTGGTGGTGACCGAGCGCTTCCCCGGCCGCCATCCCTCGGCCGGCGACCTCGAGGGCGCGCGGCTGGCGGCGCGCGCGACTGCCCGGCTGCACGGCTGTGCGGCCCGGCTCGCGCCGCGCGTCGAGCTCGGTGTCGTGCTCGACAACCTCGAGCGGCGCATGCGCCTCCTGGCCGCCCGCGCGCCCGATCTGGAGCGCTCGCCGGTCGAGCTCGCGCAGACGGCGCGGGTGCTCGGCGACGAGCTCGGCGGGCAGGACGCGCGTCCGGTCAACGGCGATTTGTCGCGCGAGAGCTTCATCATCGTCGACGGGCGCACGCACCTGATCGACTGGGACCTCAGCTGCGAGTTCGACCCGGCGTGGGACGTGGGGCACTACCTCGCCCAGGCGCGGCGCTACGAGCTGCGCCACCCGGTCTCCACCGACCAGCTGCGGGCGACGTTCGTCGAGGCCTACGTCGACGCGACGGCCGCGGACGCCGCCTTCCTGCGCCGCGTCGACTACTACGAGGGCATCGTCTGCCTGCACAAGGCGCACACGATCGGCCGCTACGGGGCGCCGGTCGAGCACTCGGCGGTGCTGGTCGACGCGGCGGCGCGCGCGCTGGCCCGGGCCGGGGCATGAGCGGCCGCTGGGCGCAGCGGGCGCGCGCGGCCGCCGCGCGCGTGCTGGGCGGCGAGCCGGACGTGCTCACCGTCGCGGCGCTGCGCGTGCGCGAGGGCCGCGAGGTCTATCTGTGCTCCGCCGGCGAGCGCGCCGTGGTCGCCAAGTGCTACCCCGACGCCGAGCGCGCCGCCGCCGCGGCGCGCGCGCTCGAGCTGCTCGGCGGCGCCCACGGACCGCTGCTCGTCCCCGAGTGCCTGGCGCTCGACGCCGGCGAGCGCGTCGTCGTCCAGAGCCACCTGCGCGGTCGCCCGCTCGGCGAGCGGCTCGCGGCGGGCGCCGGTGACGAGGCGGTCAGGCGCCTCGCGGCCGCCGTCGGCGCTCTGCACGGCCTTGGCGTGCGGCTGCCCGCCGAGGTCTCGCGCGCGACGACGCTCGCCGCCGCCGAGGACGCGCTGCGCCGGCTGTCGGGAGCCGACGCGCGGCTCGCCGCGCGCGGCGTGGCCGGCGCCCGCGAGGCGTTCGACGGCGCCCCGCCGCTGGGCCCCGTCCCGTCGCACGGCGACCTCGGCGTCGCCCAGATCCTCGACTGCCCGCCGCACCTCGCGATCGTCGACTTCGACAAGGCGGCGCAGGCCGAGCCCGCGCTGGACGTTGGCAACCTCGTCGCGCAGCTCGTGCGCTCGCGCCCCGGCGACGGCGCCGCGCTCGCGGCGGCGCTCGTCGCGGGCTACGAGGCGGCGGCCGGGGCGACCGTCGCGCCGCTCGCCGCCGCCTACGCGCTGCTGGTGCTCGCGCGCAAGCTCGCCTGGCTGGCGCCGGGCCGCCGCGCGCCCGTGCGGGCGGCGCTCGAGGCGCTCGTCAGCTCGCCGCTCGCGCCGCTGGCGCCGCGGTGATGTCGGCGTGGCGCGTCGTGCGCTGCGCGATGCGGCCGTCGTCCACGACGAGGACCTCGTCGGCGGCGAGCACCGGCGCGTCGTGGTGGGAGATGAGGATCGTCGTGCGCTCGGCCATCAGCCGGCGCAGCGCGTCGAGGACGAGCTGCTCGCTGTCGCGGTCCAGCCCGGTCGTCGGCTCGTCGAGGATGAGGATCGGCGCCGAGCGCAGCATCGCGCGCGCGACGGCGATCCGCTGGCGCTGGCCGCCCGACAGCGTGGCGCCGCGCGGGCCGAGCAGCGTCTCGTAGCCCTCGGGCAGCCGCGCGGCGAACTCGTCGACGTTGGCCTCGCGCGCCGCGTGCTCGACCTCCTCACGGCTGGCGTCGGGCCGTCCGTAGGCGATGTTCTCGTAGACCGTGGTCTGGAACAGCCACGTGTCCTGCAGGACGAGGCCGATGGCGTTGCGCAGCGCGGGCAGGTGCCACTGGCGGACGTCGATGTCGTCGATCGTGACCGCGCCGGCCGACACGTCGTAGAAGCGCGGGATCAGGCTGGCGATCGTGCTCTTGCCCGCGCCGGTGCGGCCGACGAGCGCGACGACCTGACCCGGCTCGGCGACGAGGTCGACGTTGCGCAGCGCCGGCCGCGAGCGCGCGGGATACGTGAACGAGACGTCCTCGAAGCGCACGCTGCCGGTCACGTGGCGCGGCCGGTGGCGCGGCGGGCGCTCGGGCAGCGCGGCGTCCGCGCGCATGACCTCCTCCAGGCGCTCCGCCGCGGCGGTGCCGCGCGACACCACGTAGGCCAGCTTGCTCAGCTGCTTCATCGGGCGGTACAGCGCGCTGACATAGGAGAGAAAGACGATCAGCAGGCCCAGCGTGAGGTCGCCGCGGAGCACCTCGTGCGCGCCGACCCACACGACGACCACCGTGCCGCCGGCGGCGAGGAAGTCGACGATCGGCGAGAAGCGCGCCTGCAGGATCGTCGCCCTGATCGACGCCTCGAGGCTCCCCGCCGCCTCGCGGCGGAAGCGCTCGAACTCGTAGTCCTCGCGGGTATAGGCCTGGACCACCTGGATCCCGCCGAGGCTCTCCTGCAGCGCGGCGGCGACGCGCCCCTCCTGCCGGCGCCACTCGCGCGAGGACAGCTTGATCCGGTTCGTGTACCGGTAGACCGCGACGAAGAGCGCGGGGCTGAAGGCGAGCGCCACGAGCGTGAACTGCCAGTTGACGACCAGCATGATCGCCAGGATCCCGAGCAGGGTCAGCACGCTGGTCACGAAGTTCACGAGCACCGCGATCACGACGTCCTGGACGCGGTCGACGTCGGAGGTCAGCCGTGACGCGAGGTCGCCCGGACGCTGCGAGTGGTGGTAGGCGAGCGACAGGCGGTGCAGGTGCGCGTGGACGGCCTCGCGGATGTCGAAGACCATCCGCTGGCCGGTCGTCTGCGCCCAGTACGTGCCCAGGTAGGTCACCAGGCCGCCGAGCGCGGCGATCGCCAGCAGCGCGAGGCAGAACGAGGCGATCCGCGCGTCGGCGGAGCCTTCGCGCAGCCAGCCGGGGAAGCTCGCCGGAAGCGGGTGGTTGCCCAGGACGCTGTCGATGACGAGCTTGAGCGGCCAGGGCTGCGCCAGGTCGGCGGCGACGCTGAGGACCAGCGCGACGAGGGCGCCCGCGAGCCGCAGCCGGTACGGGATCAGGAAGCGGCGGAAACGGAGCAGGAGGGCGAACATCGAGGGCCGGTCGCCGGCCTCTCACCGGCCCGGCGCTGGGGGCGCGGGCCTCATGCGATCCAGATCCGCCGCACGGCGCGCCGGGGAGCGGTGGCGAGGTCGAGCAGCTCCTGGGCGGCGCAGTCGGCGCCGCCGTGGTCCAGCAGGGCGGCGCGGGCGGGGTCGCGCCCGTCGGCCAGGGCCGCGTCGACCGCGGCCCGCAGCGTCGTCGCGTCGAGCCGGTCGGGCTCGAGCAGGCGGACCAGGCCGCGCTCGGCGAACGCGCGCGCCCGGATGAGCTGTTCGACCCGGGGGCGGACTCGCGGGACGCAGACGATCGGCACGCCGGTGGAGACGGCCTCGACGAGCGTGTTGTAGCCGCCCATCGAGACGACCGCGTCGACCGCGGCGAACCAGCCGGCCAGCGCCGGGATGAAGTTCACGACCCGCACGCCGGCCTCGGCGCCGAGGACGGACAGCCGCGCGAACTCGGCGGGCGGGATCATCGGGCCCGCGACCACGACCCCGCGCCACGGGGCGCCGATCGCCGCGCGCAGGAACGCATCCAGCAGCGCCGCGCCGTCCTCGCCGCCGCCCGCCGTCGCGAGCACGACCGGCCCGCAGTCGTCGCGCCACGGCACCGTGACACGCCCCGGCGGGTCGTTGACCACGTAGCCGCAGTACGAGCTCAGCCCGCGGACCGAGTCAGGCAGCGCGTTGTCCGTGAGCGGGTCCAGGAACCCCTCCGTGCCGTAGACGAGCACGCGCGAGTAGTGCCCGAGGATCGCCGGGACGGCATCGGGGGTCCACTCGGCCGCCACCGTGGCGCTGTCGTCGAGGACGTCGCGCAGCCCGAGCACGGCGCTCCCGCCGACCTCCTCGAGCGCGTCCAGGGCGCCGGCGAGCTCGCCGCCGGCGCCGAGCGGGCTCTTGTCGACCACCATCACGTGAGGCCGGAAGGAGCGCACGGTCGCCGCCAGGACGTCGGCGCGCAGCCGATGGACGTCCGCCGCGTCGACGCGCAACCGGCGCGGGGCGTAGACCCCGTTGGACACCTTGGACAGCGCCGGCAGCTCGAGGATGTCGGTGCCCTCGCTCAGCTCGAACTGGCTGGCCACGTCGCTGCCGGTGACCACCAGCACCGACGACGAGGGGTCGAGCTCGACGACGCGCCGGCTCAGGGCAAGGTTGCGGCGGACGTGTCCAAGTCCGAATCCGTCGTGCGAATAAAAGACGAGCCTGGCCATTCCCGGTTGCCCGGCGCCCTGGTCAACCTTCTCATACGGTCAGACCGGGTCGTTGGCCAAAAAAACACCCAGGTCGTTTGCAGGACTGGTAGCGGACGTGCCGGTCCGCTACCGCACCTCGACGTCGTCGGCGACCACGGTGAAGGGCTGCGCCTTGGTGTCGTTGCCGAGCTGCACCGCGCCGACGCCGGCCAGGCCCAGGGAGGCGGCCGGGGTCCGGTAGACCTCGATGCCGTCGACGCTCACGACGAGCGTGCTCGCGCCGTCGCCCCCGGTCGTGGCATCGACCTGGAAGCGGCGGAACGTGCCGGTGGGCAGCCGCGCCGCCGTCGGCACGAACGTGCCGCTCCAGCCGGCGTAGACGACCGTCGAGCCGTTCGGCCGGTACAGCGACAGCAGCCGATGGCCGCTCGGGTCGTAGAGTCGCAGCAGCGGGACGTTGCCGCCGGCCGCGCCCTCGCCGTCGATGCGCAGGGTGGCCGCGGCGCTCACGCTCGTCGGCGCCGTCGACAGCGCCGTGCGGGCGTAGGCGAACGAGCCCGTGGTCGCGGTTGCCGACAACCGTGCGGCGAAGGTCCCGCCCGACACGGTGTCCGCCTCGACCTGGGCGCTGCCCTCGGGGCCGGTGACGACGCTCGACCAGCGGCTGAGGTCGCCGGTCTCGAAGTCATCGGCGAAGAGCGGGGCGGTATCGCTGACCGTCCAGGTGCGCGTCGCCGGCGAGGGGTCGGTGTTGCCGGCGAAGTCGGTGGCGGCGACGGTGAACGTGTGCTGGCCGGGCGCCAGGCCGCTGCGCGTGAGCGGCGAGCTGCACGGCGTGTAGGGGAGGCCGTCGAGCGTGCAGGTGAACGCCGAGCCCTGCTCGGAGGAGTCGAAGGTGAGGTTGGCCGACGTATCGCTCGTCTCGCCCGCCGGGCCCTGCGTGATCGTCGTCTCGGGCGGCGTGAGGTCCGGGCCGCTGAGCGACAGCAGCGCGCTCCAGTACTCGCGCGTGTTGTCTGCGCTGGCCATCATCAGCAGGTCGGTCGACGCGTCGACCGGGTCCTTCGTCGTCGTCGGGTTGTTGATCTTGGCGCCGGTGCCGTCGAGGATCGGCGTCCCGAGCGATGCCGCGTCGAAGCTCGGGTGGTCCAGGCTCGTCTTCTTCATGTAGACGATGCCGCCGGCGCAGCACGGGGCGGCGGCGAAGGCGTAGATCTCGCGCCGTCCGCGGTCGATGACGATGCTGCCGCGCGTCGGCTCCGCGGTGACGGGGCCGTGGTTCCACACCGGATAGTGCGACCACCGCCCGCGCGCGTCCATGACGACCAGCATCTGCAGCGGATCGCTCGTGCGGTCCAGCGACGTCTTGACGATGCCGAAGACCTGCCCGGCGGGATCGCCGCTGAGCGCCTTGATGTTCATGTGGTCGTCCGACCACTGCGGCCCCCTCAGCGCGACCGAGGCCTTCCAGCCCTTGTTGGGCGCCTGGCCGTCGTCGTGCGCGCCGAAGTAGTACGCGCCGTCCTTCTCGTTGGACCACATCACGCCGATGCGCCTGTTGAAGCTGACGACCGAGGAGATCTCGTCCTGCGGCAGCCGGTTGGCCCCGCCGACGGGAAGCACGACGGGTGAGGCCCACGAGCGCTGATCGGGCGTCGACCACGTGATCCACACCTTCAGCGCGTGCGTCCAGGTCACCCAGAGGCGCCCGGTCGAGTCCTCGTCGATCACGGCCGCCTTGACGCCGTAGCTCGAGAGCGGGACCTCGCTGATGTCGCGGATGTACTGCTTCGCGACGGGGTCGTAGGAATAGCGCGAGTAGAGCACGGCGTTGACGGGGTCGTTGGCCGCGGGGTCCAGCGGGGCCGGCCCGTGCGAGACGATCTGCAGGTGCGTGCCGTCCCACTTCGCGTCGGCCCACGTCTTGTTGCGCAGGTCGACCTTCGTCCCGGTGCTGGTCCAGCTGCCGTCGACGCGCTTGAAGATCTCGAAGTCGCGGGTCACCGAGCTGAACATCACGCCCCACCACGTGCCGTCGTTGAACCACAGCTTGCTCTGCGGCTTCTCGCCGGTGGGGGCTGTCGCGCCCGTGTACGCCGGGCCGAATGTTCCGATGTCTGCTCGGGCGGGCGCGGTGGCGAACGCCAGGACCGCGAGCGCCGCCAACGAGACCAACAGCGTCCGTGCTGTCTTCACGTCAGGACTCTCCTTGTCGCTGGGGGCGACGTTACCCCAAACCACAGATCGTTGGGGAGCTTTCTGCCCCGTATGTTCGTCCAGCGACCACAGAAGCCGGTGCCGATAGGGTCCGCGCGCATGGCAGAGATCAAGAACGTCGGGATCGTCGGCTGCGGCCAGATGGGACACGGGATCGCGCAGGTGTCGGCGACCGCGGGCTACGCGGTGGTCGTCCGCGAGGTCGACGACGCGACGCTGAACAAGGGGCTCGGCAAGATCGAGAAGCAGCTCGCCCGGGCGGTCGAGAGGGGCAAGTCCTCCCAGGAGGACGCCGACGCGATCCGCGGGCGCCTCCACGGCACGACCGACTACGGCGAGCTCGCCGACTGCGACCTGGTCGTCGAGGCGATCACCGAGAGCCTCGAGCTCAAGCGCCAGATGTGGAAGGAGGTCACGACGATCGTCAAGCCCGAGGCCTTCTTCGCGACGAACACGTCGACGCTCGCGGTGATCGATCAGGCGGCGGTGACGGATCGGCCGGAGCGCTTCCTCGGCCTGCACTACTTCAATCCGGCGCAGGTCATGAAGCTCGTCGAGGTCATCCGCGCCGTCACCACCTCCGACGAGGCGTTCGAGGCGGGCCTGCAGTTCGCGCGCTCGCAGGGCAAGCTGGCCATCCCGACTCGGGACACGACCGGCTTCATCGTCAACCGGCTGCTCATCCCCTACATGCTCGACGGCATTCGCGGCTACGAGGAAGGCATCGGCTCGATCGCCGAGATCGACGAGGCGATGAAGGCGGGGGCCGGTCACCCGATGGGCCCGCTGACGCTCGCCGACTTCGTCGGGCTCGACGTCATGGGCGCCGCGGCGAGCGCGCTCTTCGACGAGTTCCGCGAGAAGCGCTTCGCCGCGCCGCCGACGCTGCGCAAGCTCCTGTCCGCCGGCTGGCTCGGCCGCAAGACGGGCCTGGGCTTCTACGACTACTCCGGCGAGCAGCCCGTGCCCAATCCCGCGCTGTGACCGACGTCGAGACCGCACTCGAGCGCGCGCTGGCGGGCGGCCCTGAGCGCCACCGCCAGAAGGCCGCCGAGCAGGGCAAGCTGCCGGTGCGCGAGCGCGTCGCGCGGCTGCTCGACGACGGCTCGTTCGTCGAGGAGGGCCTGCTGGCCAACTGGCAGGAGGAGGGC
>Ga0066710_100005029_pt1 | contig 11908 bp, 9 predicted proteins | sample GraSoiAngelo_159_FD_79666 | JGI IMG/M metagenome (GOLD analysis project Ga0066710, IMG submission 79666) | Grasslands soil microbial communities from the Angelo Coastal Reserve, California, USA - 14_1009_16_40cm | ecosystem: Environmental > Terrestrial > Soil > Grasslands | place: USA... | reverse complement strand
TCGCGACCCTGGCCGAGCTGGAGTCGGCGACGACCGAGCCGTTCCGCGCGTGGAAGTCGGCGCTCGACGCCGGCCGGGCGACGCGCTACGGCTGCGCGGTCGACGCGCTGCGACCGTGGCACGAGGACGACGTGTTCTTCCAGGAGCCGCCGCGGACGACCGGCCTCGGCCTCGATCGTCTCTTCGCGGACGCCGACCTCGTCGGGCTGACCACCTCGACCTACGACGGGTTGGGCCTCGACCTCCGCCCCGTCGTCGATCGCAGCGACCTCACGCCGCGCGAAGGCAAGAGCCAGCACGCGTTCTGCATGGACATCGATCGCGCCGGCGACGTGCGCGTGCTGTCGAACAACGCGGCCAACGAGCGGTGGATGGGCACGATGCTGCACGAGTTCGGCCACGCCGCGTACGACGTCGGAATCTCGCGCGACCTCCCGTGGCTCCTGCACGAGCCTGCTCACATGCTCACGACCGAAGCCATCGCCATGCTGTTCGGGCGACTGGCCCGGGACGCGACCTGGTTGCACTCGGTCGTCGGCCTGCCGGCCGCCGAGGCCGAGCGGATGCGGGCCGCGGTCGACGAGAGCCAACGGGGGGCGATGCTCGTGTTCGCCCGCTGGGTGTTGGTGATGACGCACTTCGAGCGGGGCCTGTACGAGCGGCCGGCCGACGACCACAACCGCCGGTGGTGGGACCTGGTCGAGCGCTTCCAGCTCGTGCGCCGTCCCGACGACCGCGACGCTCCGGACTGGGCCGCCAAGATCCACCTCGCCGTCGCGCCCGTGTACTACCAGAACTACCTCTACGGCGAGCTGCTGGCGTCCCAACTGCACGGCGCGCTGGGCCGTGACTGCGGTGGCCTGGTCGGGCACGTCGACGCCGGGAAGTGGCTCACCGAGCGGGTGTTCCGCCCGGGCGCGTCGGTGCGCTGGGACCACCTCGTCGAAACCGCGACGGGCGGGCCGCTCCGGGCGCAGCATTTCATCGCCCAGTTCGTCGGCTGACGCGCCGCCTGACTACCGTCGCCCCCCGTGGAGTTCAACCTCGCGGACCTGTTCGAAGCGGTCGTGGACGCGGTGCCCGACCGCGAGGCGGTCGTCGACGACGACGTGCGGCTGACCTACGCCGCGCTCGAGGACCGGGCCAACCGGCTGGCCCACGCGCTGGCCGCGCAGGGCATCGGGCCCGGCGACCACGTCGGCGTGTGGCTCTACAACGGCCGGGAGTACCTCGAGGCCATGCTCGCCGCGTTCAAGGTGCGAGCGGTCCCGATCAACGTCAACTACCGCTACGTCGCCGACGAGCTTCGGTACCTGTTCACCGACGCTGACATCAAGGCCGTCGTGCACGAGCCCGACTTCGCCGCCACCCTCGACGACATCCGCGCCGACATCCCACTGCTGCGATGGTCCGTGGCGCGCGGCGACGAGTACGAGGCGACGCTGGCCGCGGCACCCGGTGGCGGCGCTCGGGATTTCGGTCCTCGCTCGCCCGACGACCTGTACATCCTCTACACCGGCGGCACGACCGGCATGCCGAAGGGCGTGATGTGGCGGGCCGAGGACATCTTCTTCGGCGCGCTGCAGGGTGGCAACGCGGGCGGCATGCCGATCGAGCGACCCGAGCAGATCGCCGACTCGGCCAGGGCCGGCGGCGGTCGCACCCTGCCGGCCTGCCCGTTCATGCACGGCACCGCGCACTGGGTCGCGTTCTGGGCCTTCTTCGCCGGCGGCACCGTCGTCATCTCGCCCGATCGCAAGCTGGAGGCGGGCCGCCTCCTGCAGCTCATCGCGGCGGAGCAGGCCACCTTCCTCGTCATCGTCGGCGACGCATTCGCCCGTCCGCTGGTCGACGCGCTCGAGGCGGTCGACGCGAGCGACACACGGCCGGACCTGTCGTCGCTCTCCGCCATCCTCTCGGGCGGCGCGATCCTGTCGCCCGCGGTGAAGGACAAGCTCATCGAGCTGCTGCCGTCCACCATCGTCATCGACGGCTTCGGCGCGTCGGAGACCGGCGGTCAGGGCCAGATGGTCGCCACGTCGGGCGCGGCCGACGGCCGGCCGCGCTTCCGTGTGAGCGAGGACACGACCGTGCTCGACGACCACGGCACGCCGATCGAGCCGGGATCCGGTGTCGTCGGCCGGCTGGCCCGCCGGGGCCGCATCCCGGTCGGCTACTACAAGGACGAAGCGAAGACGGTGGCGACGTTCCCCGTGATCAACGGCGTGCGATGGGCGGTGCCGGGCGACATGGCAACCATCGAGGCCGACGGCACGATCACGCTCTTCGGCCGCGGATCGGTGTCGATCAACACCGGCGGCGAGAAGGTCTTCCCCGAGGAGGTCGAAGCCGCGCTGAAGTCGCACCCGGCCGTGTTCGACGCGGTCGTCGTCGGCGTGCCGGACGAGCGCTGGGGCGAGCGCGTCACCGCGGTGATCGCCGTGCGCGACGGCCACCGCGCGCCGTCGATCGACGAGCTGGCCGACCACGCGCGGCACCACGTCGCGGGGTACAAGGTGCCGCGCGACGTCGTCGTCGTCGACACTGTCGTCCGTTCGCCGTCCGGGAAGCCCGACTACCGCTGGGCCAAGGCCGCAGCAGTCGCGCGGTAGCTCAGCTGCCCGGCGGCTTGTACTTCACGTTCTGCTGCGTGCCGGCGTCGACCTCGTCGGGCGTGAGCAGCACACGCGTGCGCACCGCCGCCCCACCGGCGGCAGTGACCGCCAAGGCGAAGCCCGCGGCAGAGGCGTTGTCCGGGAAGTCGCAGATCGCGAACACATCGGTGTCGCCGAACGCGAAGTAGAACGACTCGAGCTTCCCGCCGACGCTCTTGGCCGCCGCGGCCGCGGCCGCCTTGCGGGCCGACCCACCCTTGGCGACGACGCCGTTGACGCCGTCGAGGGTGTAGTTGACCTCGAGCAGGTACTTGGCCATGGCCTTCCTCCCTGTCGCTATTTCGGCTGTGCGTAGGTTGCGGCCGAGGTGCTGTCGAACTCGAACGCGACAACCGGCTCGTCGCCCACGACCCACGCGTCGTGACCGGGCTCGATCGCGTACGCCGACCCCGGACCGATGTCGCCCTCCGACCCGTCGTTGTGCACGATGTGAAGCGCGCCGGAGACGACGGTGCCGACGTGGTGCGACTGGCAGCTGTCGGTGCCCGCGACCGGCTTGATGCATTCCGACCACTTCCACCCTGGCTGGAACGTGGCACGCGCCGCCTTGACCCCGTTCAGATCGACGACCTCGAGCGTCGTCTTGTCCGGCCTCCGCACCTCGTCGGCGGCGTCGAAGCTCTTCGTTGCGATCCCACCCATGACGATCTCCCCCTCACTCGTGGACAGACACGAGTCAACCACGCGATGAGGACTATGGGAATGGTCCGGCCATTGATCCCGCGATCGCGGCGACCGCGCCGATGTCGAGCGCGTCCACCTCGTGCAGCGCGGCGTCGCCGCCGAACTGGGCCAGCCTGCGCGAACCGTCACCAGGCGGCGTCGGCGACGCCGGCGTCTCGATCGCTGCCACAGGCACGGTGATCGCGGCCCGGCGGGCTGCGGTGTGGGCCCGTTCCCACACCGTCGGGAAGCCGTGGGCCAGGCGTGGGTCGGGCGACGACCGTGGCGGCGCCAGCGCGTCCGGGTCGCCGACGACCGCGTGCAGCCATGCGTGCTGGTCGGCGACGAGCGCGTCGACACCGACCCACGGACCGCCCAGCCCGTCGATGAGGACGAGGGCGCCGGCCCGCCCGGCCATGGCCACCAGCTCGGCCGCGTACGCGCCCCAGCCTTGGCCGACGACGACCGGCCACCCGTCGTCGTCGCCGTGAGGCCAGCCGGCGGACGCCATCGCGCGGGCCGCGACCACGGCGGCGTCGGCCGCGCTGTAGTTGCCGCCCTCGGGCGGAGGCACCTCGCCGTGGCCCGGTTGCACCGGCAGCAGCGCGGGACCGTCCCATCGGTCGACGAGCCGGGACCATCGCTCGACGGGCGACGGGTCGCCGGCGTCGTGCAGCACGAGCAGCCTGGTCACGAGAAGAAGCTCGCCATGTGCTCGACGACGGCGTCGGTACGCTCGACGTGGACGTAGTGCCCGGCGCCCGCGACCGTGTGATGCGCGACGTCTCCGATCGCGTCGAGCCGCCGGTCGCGATCGGCCGCGGTGAGGAAGCTCCACTGGTCGGGCTCGCGTCCGGTCAGCACGAGCACGGGCCGCCGGATGGCTCGGTACGAGGCCAGCAGCGTCTCCTCGGTGAACGGGCCGGGCGACCCAAGCCGGAAGTTCGGGTCGCTCTTCCAGATCCAACCGCCGCCGGGACCGGGCCGCGTGCCGTGGCGCACGAGGTGCTCGCACCACTCGAGCGGGAGCCGCGTGTTGATGGCCTTGCGCTTCTCGGCCATCTCCTCCTGTGTCGGGTACTCGCGCTGCCGCTCGGTTGCGAGCCGGTCGGCGTCGGCCAACCACTGGGCGGCCATCGCGGCGTGGTCCTGCACCAGCATCATCTCGGGCGGCGGGCCCAGCCCGTCGATGTTCACGGCCCGCTCGACGAGCTCCGGAAACGCCGACGTGAAGGCGAGCGTCAAGCCGCCGCCGAACGAATGGCCGGCGACGCGCACCGGCCTCGCACCGCGCTGCTCGACGATCCCGGCCAGGTCGAGCAGGAACATCGGCCAGAACGCGCCCGACAGCGAGAGCCGACCACTGTCGCCGTGACCGCGCGCGTCCGGCACGACGACGTGGAAGCCGAGCGCGGCGACCTCCGGCGCCAGCCCGTCCCACATGCGTCCGTGGTCCCAGCCGCCGTGCAACAACAGCACGACCGGGTCACCGGGCCGACCCCACTCCCACAGCCGGATGCGCGTCCGGTTGACGTCGACGAAGGCGGCGCGGTGCGGCTCGGCGAGGTTCAGTGGCACGGCGCAGTCTACGGTCGGCGGGCGTGGACCCCTTCGTGCGCGACGGGCTCGAGGTGTTCCTGGCCGTCGCCGTCGGCTGCGTGCTCTGGGCCGCGATCGGCCGACTGCGACGCGGCGAGATCCGGCCACCCATCTGCCCCGACTGCGGGCGGCCGGCCTCGCGGGCGTCCGACCGGTGCAAGCACTGCGGCGCACCGCTGGCCTGACCCTCTCGGTTTTCGGCGCGTTCTTGTCCGGAAGGCGGACGAAAACGCAGCGAAAAAACTCGGGGGCTACTCGCGCTCGATCTCGGGGCCGAGCCGGTCGCGCACGATGCCGGCGATCTCGCCCGGTTCCGCGTGACGGCCCAACGAAGCCTTGGAGAAGATCAGCTCCCCGTCGAGCGTCACCTCGAAGCGCCCGTTGGCCGACGGCACCAACGAGACCGTTGTGATGATCGGGGCCCACCCGGTGAGCAGCTCGTCCGTCAGACCGACGGCACGCGGAACGTAGTTTCAGGGGACGCAGAACTCGATCTCGAGCTCGTGGCGCGGGTCGAGCACGGACCTCCTCCTCTCTCAGGCTCTCCGTCAGTCTCGCGGATTCGCCGAGCCATCCGGGCGCGGTGCCCGCCGCAGCACGAGGATGGCGATGTCGTCGACCGTGCCGCCGGCGTGGCTCACCACCGCGAGCTCGACGCGGCGCGCGACGCCGATCGCGGTACGACCGGCGCACGTGCCGACCAGCTCGACCAGCCGCTCGACGCCGAACTGCTCGTGGTCCTTGTCGCGCGCCTCGATGACGCCGTCGGTGTAGAGCACGAGCGCGTCGCCGGGATCGAGCACGACAGGGACGTCGACCGCGTCGATCGTCGGCATGACACCGAGGAGCACGCCGTGCGGATGGTCGAGCAGCTCGGTGGAGCCGTCGTCGCGCAACACCACCGGCGGCGGATGGCCCGCGATCGCGAGCGTGATCTCGAGGCCGGCTGGTTCGATGACGATGTCAGCCAGCACGGCGGTCAGGAAGCGCGGATCGGCGTGGTGGACGTCAAGCGCCGCGTTCAGGCGTTCGAGGGTGTCGGGCGGTCGGCGCTCGGGCGCGGGGGCGCGGCGGCCGTAGCGGGGGACGCCCGTGATCGCGGCCGCTTCTGCGCCGGCGCCGCAGACGTCGCCGATGACGACGGACCACCGACGCTCACCCGAGCGGAACACGTCGTAGAAGTCGCCGCCGACGAGTGCGGCGTCGTCGGCCGGCCGGTACCGCGCCGCCAGGTCCATGCCGGGGATCGACGGCAGCAACGGGGGCAGCAACGAGCTCTCGAGCGCGAGCAGCATGCGCTCGCGCTCGGCTGTCAGCAGCACGGCGTCGAGCGCGATCCCCAGCGTCGAGCCGAGCACTTGCAGCTGCTGCTCGTGGTGCGGCCCGAAGGCGCGCGGACGCGAGTGGCCGAGGTAGAGCACACCATGCAGCTCCTCGGATCGGCCCCGCACGGGGACGATCAGCCAGCTCCGCACGAGGCGCCCGTCGCTCAGCACGCCGTAAAGCCCAGTCGCGGCTGCGCTGGGCATCCAACGGGTGACGTCGTCGATCGTCCGCACCGCGTCGCCACGGCCCACCGCGAGCAGAGGCGCCATTCCCGGCGCGGGTGCCTCGGCGAAGTCGGACCACTGGAGCCCGACCAGTGTCTGGACGTGATCACCGTCGGCCGGCACGAAGAGCCCGAAGGTGGCGTCGGTCATCGACCGGGCCGCGCTCGAGAAGCCGGCGACCAGGGCGTCGGGCTCGTTGGTCGCGAAGAGCGTCGGCAGCTCGATCAGCAGCTCGGCCAGCCTGCGGCGCTCCTCCTCGAGCCGCTCGATCGCCTCACGCTGCCGCGCGACCTGCGCCCGCAGCTCGTGGATCTGTTCCGTGCCGGTCACGCCCCCGCGGCCGTCTGGACCCGCGGCAGCTCGAACCACACGCATTTCCCGGTCCGGCGCCGCTGCACGCCCCACCGCGACGCCAGCTCGTCGACGATGCGCATGCCGCGACCACTCGCGTCGTCCGAGCCGGCGTTCAGGACCGTCGGCGCGATCTCGCTCCGGTCCGCGACCTCCACCCGCACGTGGTTGGCACCGATCGAGATCCGCACGTCGATGTCGCTGTCGGCGTGCCGGATGCCATTCGTCGTCAGCTCGCTGATGAGCAGCTCCACCGACGCCTGCACGTCGACGTCGCACCAGCCGTCGAGGGCGCGCCTGGCCAGCTGGCGGGACGCCCGCACGCTCTCGGCCGCCTGCGGCAGCGCGGTGCGGGCGGTGCGCAGGGCCCGCTCGGCGGTCGTCACCAGTGCGCCGAGCTCGATGATCGCGGCGGCCAGATGTCGCACCGGCACGTCCTTCGCCAGCGATCCGACCGCGCCTGCGGCGGCGACCGTGCCCGCCACCTGGCCCGCGGGCAGCGACGACGTCAGGACGACGCGCGCGTCCGGCGCCGCGGCCCGAACCGCGGAGAGACTCGCGAGCGCGCCGGGCATCGACGCGTCGATCAGGATCACGTCGGGAGCCGTCGACGCGGCAACGCCGACCAGCTCTGCCATGCCGCCGGCCTCCCCGATCACCGTGAGCTCCGGTTCTCGGGCGACGGCGAGCCCGACGAGCAGCCGGTAGTCGGCGTCGTCGTCGGCGACGACGAGACGGAGGGGTCGCTCGGTCATGTCAACTGTCGGTCCGGGAGCGTGAAGCTGACAACCGTTCCTGACGTCGGCCCGGGCTCGGCCCAGATCGCACCCCCGTGCCGCTCGACGATCCGACGCGACACCACCAGGCCGAGATCGCCCGACTGACCGGTGGTCGTGGCCGGATCACCGTTGAACATCGCGACAGCGTCGTCCGCGGCCAGTCTCTTGCCGTCGTCGACGAGCCGGACCAGCATGCCGCCGCCCTCCTGCTCGACCGCGATCGTGACGGTGGACGCGCCCGCGTGGCGCACCGCCCGCTCGATGAGCAGCTCGAGCAGACGGGTGAGCTGACCGGGGTCGCCGAGGACGGACGACGGTGACCCGCCCGCGACCTGCACCGTGGCACCACCGATCGCGATCCCGGCGCGTGCGCACGCCTCCTCGATCGCGGACGGGAGGTCGACCGGCTGGAGCTTCACGGTGGCCGATCCGGCACCGGCGTACTCGAGCAGCGACACCACCCGTTCGCGCTGGCGGTTGGCGAGGGCGACCGATCGCTCCACCAGCAGAGCGCCTTCGTCGCCGAGCACGTCGGCATGACGTTCGGCCAGCAGCTCGAGAAAGCCGGACAGGACGTCCAACGGCTCGACGAGATCCTCGGCCGCGCGCGCCGCGAAGCTGTCGAGCACCGCGTTGGACCGCTCGAGCTGGTCGTTCAGCCGGCTGATCGCCGTGACCTGATCGGCCAGGGCGGCGCGCTGCCGCTCGATGAGCCGGCCCCGTCGCCAGAGCTCGGCGAACACCGAGACCTTGGCGCGGAGGATGTCGGGCTCGAACGGCTTCTTGATGTAGTCGACCGCGCCGGCTTGATACCCGGCCAGGTGGTGGTGCGGTTCGCCGCTGATGGCGGTGAGGAAGATGATCGGCAGCAGGCGGGTCCGCTCGCGCCCCTTGATCAGCTGCGCCGTCTCGAAGCCGTCCATGTCCGGCATCTGCACGTCCAGCACGACGGCGGCGAACTCCTCCGCGAGCAGCGCGGCGAGGGCTTCGCCGCCCGACCCGGCGCTGACGAGCTCGACGTCGAGTGGTTCGAGCACCGCTTGCAACGCCAGCAGGTTGTCCGGCCGGTCGTCGACCAGCAGCACCTTCGGGACGCCGGAGGCCTCCCCCGGGTCGCTCACCGGGCCAGCCCCGCTGTCCCGATCTGTGTCTCCTGGTCGCTGCGCTCCGCCGCTGTGCTCCGGTGCTCGCTCACCGGTCGATCCACACCCGGAGGATGTCGAGCAGCTGGTCGACGTGCACCGGCTTGGTGACATAGTCCGACGCACCGGCGGCAAGGCTCTCCTCGCGGTCACCGCGCATGGCCTTCGCCGTCAGCGCGACGATGGGCAGCTCGGTGAAGCGCGACTGGGCGCGGATGGCCCGAATCGTCTCGTAGCCGTCCATCCCCGGCATCATGATGTCCATCAGCACGAGCTCGATGCCGTCGGTGGACTCGAGCAGCTCGAGACCGCTCTGGCCGCCGCTCGCGCACACCACGTCCATCCCGTGGTCCTCGAGCGCGCTGGTGAGCGCGTAGACGTTGCGCACGTCGTCGTCCACGATGAGGATGCGGTGGCCGGCGAGCTCCGTCATGCCGCCGCTGGGCGTCCTCTGCGGGATCGGCTCGCGGACCCGCTCGATGGCGGGGTGGGGCGACAGCGCGCGCAACGACACCGTCGGGAGCAGCAAGCTGAACGTCGTTCCCTGGCCGGGCGCGCTCTCCACCTGGATCTCCCCGCCGAGGAGCCGCGCGATCTCCCGGCTGATCGACAGCCCCAGGCCGGTGCCCCCGTACTTCCGGCTGCTGGTGCCGTCGGCCTGCTGGAACGCCTCGAAGATCACGAGGAGCTGGTCCGGTTTGATGCCGATGCCGGTGTCGATGACCGAGAACGCGACCACGTTGGAGGCGTCGGTGAGCTCCGGGTTGGTGTAGCGCGTGCCCGGCGGCGGTGCGCCGACCCGCAGCGTCACCGACCCGGTCTCGGTGAACTTGTGGGCGTTGGACAGCAGGTTCTTGAGGATCTGCTGGACCCTGTGCTCGTCGGTCGTGATGCTGTCGGAGACGTTGTCGTCGATCTCGACGCCGAAAGTCAGCTGCTGCTGCTCGGCGATCGGACGGAACACCTGCTCGAGGTCGGCGCACAGCGCCCGCACGCTGAGCGGCGCGACCGCGATGTCCATCTTCCCGGCCTCGACCTTGGACAGGTCGAGGATGTCGGAGATGAGTGTCAGCAGGTCGTTGCCGGCGTCGTAGATGCTGCGAGCGAACTCGATCTGCCGGTCGCTCAGGTTGCCGTCGGTGTTCTCGGCGAGGAGCTTGGCGAGGATCAGCAGGCTGTTCAGCGGCGTCCGCAGCTCGTGGGACATGTTGGCGAGGAACTCGGACTTGTACTTGGAGCTCAGGGCGAGCTGCTCGGCGCGGGCCTCCAGCTCGCGGCGGGCGAACTCGATCTCGGCGTTGGTGTGCTGCAGCTCGCGCTGCTGCCGCTGCAGCTCCTCCGACTGGCTCTGCAGCTCCTGCGCCAGCGACTGCGACTGCTGGAGCAGCTCCTCGGTGCGCATCGTCGCGACGATGGTGTTGAGCACGATGCCGACCGTCTCCACGATCTGCTCGAGGAACACCTGGTTGATCCCGCTGAGCGGGCGCAGCGACGCCAGCTCGATCACCGCCAGCACCTGCTCCTCGAACACGACGGGGAGCACGACGACGTTGGACGGGTCGGCCTCGGTCAGGCCGGAGCGGATCCGCGACGCGCCGTGCGGCACATCGACGACGATCGGCTTGCGCTCGATGGCCGCCTGGCCGACGAGCCCGTCGCCGAGCCGCCACACGGTGGGGACTCCCTTGCGGCCGCGGTAGCCGTAACCGGCCACCAGCCGGAACGAGACGTCGGCCTCGTCGTCGGCCGGCTCGCCCATGTAGAACGCGCCGTGCTGCGCGCCGACGAGCGGTGTCAGCTCCGACATGATCAGGCGCGACACCGTGCGCAGGTCGCGGTGCCCCTGGAGCATGGCGCCGATGCGGGCCAGGTTGGACTTCAGCCAGTCCTGCTCCTGATTGCGGCGGGTCGTCTCGGCCAGCGTGACGATCATCCGGTTGATGTTGTCCTTGAGCTCGCCGACCTCGCCGGCGGCGTCGACGGTGATCGTTCCGGTCAGGTCGCCCTGGGTCACAGCGGTGGCGACGTCGGCGATGGAGCGCACCTGTGTCGTCAGGTTGCCGGCGAGCTGGTTCACACTCTCGGTGAGGCGATACCACGTGCCGGACACGCCTTCGACCTCGGCCTGACCGCCGAGCTTCCCTTCGGTGCCGACCTCGCGGGCGACACGGGTGACCTCGGCCGCGAACGCGGAGAGCTGGTCGACCATCTTGTTGATGGTGTCCTTCAGCTGCGAGATCTCGCCGCGAGCCGGGACGGTGATGTTCTGCGACAGGTCGCCCGACGCCACCGCGGTCGTGACCTGCGCGATGTTGCGCACCTGGTCGGTGAGGTTGTCGGCCATGGAGTTCACCGAGTCGGTGAGGTCCTTCCACGTGCCGGACACGCCGCGCACGTCGGCCTGGCCGCCGAGCTTCCCTTCGGTGCCGACCTCACGGGCGACACGGGTGACCTCCGCCGCGAACGAACCGAGCTGGTCGACCATCGTGTTGATGGTGTTCTTGAGCTCGAGCAGCTCACCGCGCACCTCGACGGTGATCTTGCGCGAGAGGTCGCCCTTGGCCACCGCGGTGGTGACCTGCGCGATGTTGCGGACCTGGCTCGTGAGGTTGCCGGCCAGCTGGTTGACGTTGTCGGTGAGGTCCTTCCACGTGCCGGACACGCCGGGGACGATGGCCTGACCGCCGAGCTTGCCGTCGGTGCCCACCTCGCGGGCCACGCGGGTGACCTCGTCGGCGAAGGCCCGCAGCTGGTCCACCATGGTGTTGATGGTGTCCTTCAGCTCGGCCACCTCACCGCGGGCCTCAACCCGGATCTTCTTCGACAGGTCGCCCTGCGCCCCGGCAGGGGTGACCTGCGCGATGTTGCGGACCTGGCCGGTGAGATTGCCGGCCAGCTGGTTCACGTTGTCGGTGAGCGCCTTCCACGTGCCCGCGACGCCCGGAACGTCGGCCTGACCGCCGAGCCGGCCCTCGGTGCCGACCTCGCGCGCCACGCGGGTGACCTCGTCGGCGAAGGACGAGAGCTGGTCGACCATCGTGTTCAGGGTGTTCTTGAGCTCGAGAATCTCCCCGCGGACGTCCACGGTGATCTTCTGGGAGAGGTCGCCCTTGGCGACGGCGGTCGCCACCTCGGCGATGTTGCGCACC
>Ga0066710_100005027_pt1 | contig 11909 bp, 10 predicted proteins | sample GraSoiAngelo_159_FD_79666 | JGI IMG/M metagenome (GOLD analysis project Ga0066710, IMG submission 79666) | Grasslands soil microbial communities from the Angelo Coastal Reserve, California, USA - 14_1009_16_40cm | ecosystem: Environmental > Terrestrial > Soil > Grasslands | place: USA... | reverse complement strand
CTGAACGGGCACCGGCACGTGTTCGTCGAGCCCCGCGTCCGCCCCCTCCATCAGCAGCTCCATGGCTCCGGACCGGACTCGAGCCCGCTCCAGCAAGGGAGCGAGGAGAGGGCCGCTCCATTCAGCGGTGGAGACGAATCCCCCTGCCACGCCGTTCCCAGAGCACTCGAAGGTCGCCGTGCAACTCTCGGCCGGAATGCGCGACAGTTCGGCGAGGCTCAGGGAGAAGGGGCGCTCGACCCACCCGCCGATCTGAACCCGAAAGCCTCCCGGGTCGAGTCGGGGGATTTCCAGGTGGCTGCGCAGGAAGAACCGGGAAGTCGGCGTCAGGTAGGAATCGAGGCTGTCGAAGGGGAACCCGCGAATCTTCGTGGCCGATCGCCCCGCCGAGACACCGAGGGGTCCCGTTTGCGCGAGGGCGCCGGGGATCCAGCTCGATCCCGCCGCCACAAGAAACGCGCGGGCCGCCGTTCGAAGGAACCGGCGTCTTTCGCCGAGTCGGGCGGACCGGAAGGACATGCGTGAGCCTTTCCGGAAAGGTGCTTATTATAGGAACGCCTCGGACGAGGGTCAACGCCGAGGCGCCGCCAGGCTTGACAGGGCGGAGAGGATGCCGAAGAATGGCCGCGCTTTCGGAGACCACCGAGCATGCCCCGCGCCCCGAGCGTCCGACGATGGATTCTCCTCACCGCCCTGACGTTCCTGCTGGACTGCAGCCCCCGCGAATCGGCGGTTCGATTTGGGCAGGCCCGGGAGGCCTTCGCCCGAGGGGAATACTCCCGTTCCGTAGAGCTTCTGCAGCGGGCCGGCAAGCTGGATCCCCGCAATTCCGCGATTCGCGATCTCCTCGGGCTTTCGCTGAGAGGTCTGGGCCGCGACGACGATGCGGAATCGGCCTTCCGCGACGCGATCCGGCTCGACCCGGGCCGCCCGGAAAGTCACGATCACCTGGCCGCGATCTACTTTCAGCGCCGTCATCTAGACGGTGCCATCCGCGAATGGCGTGAGGCGGTGCGGGTCGATCCCTCCTACGCGCCGGGCCACTACAACCTCGGGAACGCGTATCAGGCCGCGGGTCGCCTCAACGAGGCGGCTGCCGAGTACCGCGAGGCTCTCCGACGGCGAGACGACCTGACCGTCGCGCGGATGAATCTGGGGAACGTCCTGGTTTCTCTGGGCCGTTTGGACGAGGCGGAGAAGGCACTCCAGGAGGCGGCCCGACAATCCCCCAGGGATCCCGAGATTGCCTACAACCTGGGTGGAGCTTATTTCGCGGGACGAAAAACCGCCGAAGCGATCCGGGAACTCCGGCGGGCCCTCTCGCTGCGCGCGGACTTCGCCGAGGCCCACGAGCGGCTGGGCAGCGTCTATTTCTACGACGGAAAGGCGGACGAGGCGCTCGGAGAGTACCGCGAGGCGCTCCGGATCAGGCCCGATCTGGCCGAGGCTCACTTCGGGATGGGCACCGTTCTTGTCGATCGGGGCGAAGAAGGCGGGGCGATTCGGGAGTACGAGCGGGTCCTGGAGCTCCAACCTCGGCACGCCGAGGCCTCCACGAACCTGGCACTTCTGTATGGCAGGACGGGCGCCCGATTGGATCGCGCTCCAAACCGGATCGCCGCTTTCGAGATCTACCGGAGGGCCCTCCTCCGGCAGGACTGGGGCGCCGCTTGGAATGTTCTCTCCCGGCGGACCCGTGAGCTCTACCTTGACGATTTCCATCGCTTCAGCTACGCCTGCCGGAAAGGGTTCGCCGATCCACCCATTCAGAAGAAGCTGGCGGAGCCCGGCTTCTTTCTGAAGTACCTCGAACCGCCCCACCCGGACCCCGCCTCGGGCTTTCCGTATGATCCCGCGCGGATGGAAGCCGTGCAGGAGGGGGAAACGGGCGACTGGAAAGTGGACTTTCTGGTGGTAGCGGCCTCTCCCACGCCGGACGATTACCGCTGAGGTTTGACACTTTCCGGGAGGGGATTTAAGATAACCGTTCCCGAAATCCCGCGACGGTCGCAGCTTCGCACCGATCGCCCCGACTCCTCATCCTTGATGAAACGATTCGTCCTGGTCGCCGCAGTCGCCTCGGTTCTCCTGCTGGCTCTCTCCGGCATCGGCTACGTCGGCGGGGGGGAAATCGCCGTCCTGGATCCCCGGTTCGGGGGCCCGGAAGTCTGGACGCGGGGCCTCCATTTCCGCGCGCCGCTCTTAAGCCGCGTCACGCGCTACCCTCTGGCTCCGCAACAGGTCCAAAGCCGAGTGCTGGTGGAGACGCGAGACAACCTCAACTTCCATCTCCGGTACACCCTGCGGGAGACTCTCGACCCCGAGACTCTTCTGGCCCTCCACGCCCGGAGGGCCGGACGCCCTCTCGGCCCGGTCCTTCGGCAGCTCTCCGACGAGGCGGTGGTCAAGGCGGCCGCCCTTCTGCGCGCGGACGAGGCCATGGAGGCGCCCGACCCCCAGAGGTGGCTCGGGTCCCTCGGCCCTCCCGCGAAGGAGAGGGGCCTCAGGCCCTTGAGCATCGAGATCGCGCCTCCCGACTCCAAGGTACTGGTCAACTCGGCGCTTCTCTACCAGCAGCGCAATCTCCCCGCCGCCGCGCTGCAGTTGATCCAAAGCGCGGTTCAGAGAGCGCCGCAGGACGCGTCGCTCCACTTTGGTCTGGGGAGGATTCTTGAACTCCAGGGACACCTGAAGGAAGCGGAAGACGAGTACCTCCAGGCCCTGTTCTTGGATCCGGCGCACCGGGCCTCCATGGGAAGACTGGTGGGTTCCCTGCTCAAGCGGAAGGAGTTCGAGCGAGCGCGACGCCTTCTGACGGCTGCCATCGAACGGGCTCGAACCTCCGCGCCCCACTACAACTGGCTCGGCCTGACGCTCCAGCTGGAGGCGCGAAACGACGAGGCGCAGCGGGCCTTCGAGAAGGCGGTGGAGCTGGATCCAGGCAGCGTCGAGTACCGCACCAACCTCGGAGCGCTCTTTCTGGCCAGGGGGGACCGAACCCGGGCGCAGGAATCTTTCAGGGAGGCGCTCAAGCTCCGGCCCAACTACGCCCTGGCTCTGTACGACATGGGCATCGCCCTGGCCATGGACGGGAAGCCCTCGGATGCGATTCCCTTCTTAGAACGCGCCGAGGGCTCCGGCCCCGCCACGCCGGGACTACTCAATGCCCTGGCCAAGGCCTACCAGGAGACCGGCCAAACGGCCAAGGCGGTGGCCGCTCTTCAGCGCTCCCTCAAGGTCAGGCCTCAGCAGCCAGAGCAGGAAAAAACCCTCCGCCGGCTCCAGGGTAGCTCCTCCCGACCTTCCGCGCACAAATCCCCCTGACGGCACCCGTCCTGATGTCGTAGTCCCGCTGAGACCGATCGGAGATTCCGTTCCGGGCCGCCGAGCGGGTCTTCCTAGAGGTCGAGCGAAATCACGCTGTGGTACTGCATCCGCTTCAGCGTTCGCTCGTAAAAACCCCCGCCCAGGGGGTGGAAGACATGGCAGACGTCCAGGTCCCGGCCGTAGATGTGGAGGCTGATAGCGGTGGCGTCGGTCTGGTTGGCGATCTGATGATACTCGACGGGAGGGATCAGCGCCCCGCAGGCGCCCACGCCCGCGCAGATCGCCGGACCGGGGGAGAACCGAACCCGGTCACCGACCTCTCCCAGGAGGTCGAAGCGCGTGACCTCGATCTGACCTTCGTAGACACCCTCCACGCACCAGACCCCGGCGTGGTCATGAATCGCCGTCTTCTGGCCCGGTCCCCACACCATTCCCACCATGCAGAAGCCGCCTCCCTCTTCCCGGTACATGAGGTGCCTTGCGTATCCGCCGGGGTCCCCCACGCGGCATTCCTCGGGCACCCATCCCGGCGTCCCGTGAAGACGCACGAGGCGGTCCTTGACCTCGTGGACCTTTCTCTCCTCGGGGATTTCGGGAGAGATCATCCCTCTCAGGTCCAGGATCAGATCACGCAGTGGAGCCGTCGCTCTGACAGGCCGAGATGGGGGCAACATCGTTGCTCTCCTATCCGATTTCGGGACTGGGCCTTCCCCGCCGGAAATAGTAGTTCACCATCATAACACCCAGGTAGAAGAGCAGGATGACCCCGATGAAGCCGGTGTAGGTCCGGAACACCGCCTGGAGACGCTCCCAGGAGGCACCGAATCGATTTCCCACCCAGGCGATCAGGAGAATCCAGGCCAGGTTGCTGAGATTCGCGTAGACAAACGTGGATCCCCTCGGCATTCTTCCCATCCCGGCCGCGTAGAGGAAGAAGCCGCGCAGGACCGGAAGGAACCGATTGATCAGGAGGAGGCGGTTTCCGAAGCGGTCGAAATAGCGTTCCAGGGCCGGCAGCGCCCGGCGAGCCAGCCGCGAGCGCCGGATGAAAAAATAGGAGCGCCCAAGCTTTCGTCCCAGTCGGTACGCCAACTCGGCTCCCAGGAGGCTTCCCACCATCGCCGCCCCGAAGACCAGCACAAAGGGAAGATCGCCTCGCGCAGCCAGGAAGAATCCGAAGAGCATGAGCGTGTCGCCGGGGTAGGGAGGGAAAAGGTACTCAACCATCCCGGAGACCAGCACCAAGCCCACGCCGAGAAAGGCGTGCTCCGGCGTCCAAAATCGGATTAGGTCCGGCATCGATTCTTCCGCTTCAGATCCTCTCCACAAAATCTCCCAGACCCGGGATCCGCCAGCGTTCCCCCTCAAACGCCTTCAGGATGCAGGCCACCACCAGGGCCAGGATGCCGAAGCAGGAGGTCAGAACGAGGATCAGGAAGAGAAGACCGAGTACCCAGGCGAAATGCCACAGAACCACGTTGACCAGGATCATGCAAAACAGGGTCACGAGAGAGACGCCGAAGAGAAGGAGGCCCTGCTTCGCGTGCCAGAGGACGTAGTCCTTTTTGGCCGTCAAGAAGGGCACGAGGGCCAGGATTCCCAGGTAGGCCAGGACCAGCAGGATCCTGTCTTCATCGTTCAGGGGAAGATCAGGCTCTGGCGCCCGCCGTTCCTCTTCCTCGTCCAGATCCGGATCTGGCGAAGAGAGCGATTCGTCAGGCATGGCCCGCTCCGTCTCCTCCTCGTCCATGGGATCGAATCTCGCCTCCGCCGGGAATCTTATAGACCACCCCTCCCCGCCTGTCAACGACACACCGGACCGGCGGGAGGCGGGATGCCCGGCCGCCCTGGGGGCCTGTGATAAACTTCAGTGCCCCCGATCACGACTCCCGCGCGACGGAGTGTCCCGTGGACGATCTCACCCCGATGCTCCGCCAGTACCACCGCCTGAAAAAGGAGCACCAGGACGCCATCCTGATGTTCCGGATGGGCGACTTCTACGAGATGTTCTTCGAAGACGCGCTCTCCGCGTCGAAGATCCTGGAGATCACGCTGACCGCCCGCGGCCGGGGTACCCCCGGTGCCGCTCCCATGTGCGGCGTCCCCTATCACGCTGTCGACTCGTACGTCGCCCGACTGGTCCGCAACGGCTTCAAGGTGGCCATCTGCGACCAGATGGAGGACGCGGAGAAAGCGCGCGGGCTGGTCCGGCGCGAGGTGGTCCGAGTGGTAAGCCCCGGGACCTTCGCCGATCCGGACCTCTCCACCGCGGGCGAGCACAATTTCCTGGCGAGCCTCTTCCCGGGACGGGATGGGATCGGAGCCGCCTATCTGGACCTCTCGACGGGCGATCTGACTCTCGCCGAGGCTCGGGGAGACCGCCGCTGGGAGGAGGTCTGGGACCAGATGGACCTCTTCGCCCCGCGGGAAATCTTGCTCCCGGAGGGCTCAACCGTGGCGGAGCGGATCCCGCCGGACCTCCGCTCCCGGGTTCTGGTGAATCCGGTGGCCGGGTGGTCCTTCTCCCATGACGCGGCCGAGAAGGCCCTGATGGGACTCACGGGGGCCAGCACCCTCGCGGGGTTCGGAGTCGAGGACCATCCCCTGGCGGTCTCGGCGGCCGGCGGCGCCGTCCACTATCTCAAGGAGACCCAGCGTTCCGATTTGAAGCATCTCCACAGGATTTCCTACTACGCCGAGACGGACCGCCTGATGCTGGACGCCACCACCCGCCGGAACCTCGAGATCACTGCGAGCCTCTTCGACGGAAAGCGTCCCGGCTCCCTGCTTCATCTGCTGGACCTGACCGTGACGCCCATGGGTGCTCGATCGCTGCGCGACGTCCTGGTGCGACCCTTCGGCTCCCTGGAGGAAGTGGAGAGGCGGTTGGATGCTGTGGAAGCGCTCACCCGTCACGGCGCCCGCCGCTCCGAGATCCGGCAGACGTTGGGCCGGGTCCGGGATGTCGAGCGGCTGCTGTCGCGGATCACCCTGAAGACCGCCGTTCCCCGCGACTTCCTGGCGCTCCGAGACTCGCTCGAGTCTTTGCCGCCTCTCAAACAGCAGGTGTGCGATGTGCCCGGATCCGGGCTCCTCTCCGATCTCGAGCGCCAAGTGGATCCCCTGGCCGACGTGACCGCTCTCCTTGGCTCGAGCATCGCGGAAGATCCGCCCGCCCACGTGCGCGAGGGAGGATACATTCGGGACGGCTTCCACGAGGAGCTGGACCGCCTGCGCTCGATCCGCAAGAGCGGGCATGGGTTCCTCGCGTCGCTTGAGACGCGGGAACGTCAGAGGACCGGAATCGCCTCCCTGAAGGTCCGCTACAACAGGGTCTTCGGTTATTACCTGGAGGTTTCGAAGGCGAATTTGGGGAGCGTCCCCTCGGATTACGAGCGGAAGCAGACTCTGGTGGGAGCGGAGCGGTTCATCACGCCGGAGCTGAAAGCCTACGAGGCCGACGTGGTCTCCGCCCAGGAGCGGATCGAGGCGCTCGAGCCGATGCTGCTGGACGGGATCCGGGATGCGGTGGCGGCCCGCGCCGTGCCTCTCAAGTCCACCGCGGTGGCGGTGGCGGACCTTGATCTCCTCGCCTCGCTGGCGGAGGCCGCCGTCCGGTACAGCTACTGCCGACCGTGCCTGCGGGAAGAGGGGCCCCTCCGGATCCGCGAGGGCCGGCACCCGGTGGTGGAGCGTCTCCACTCCGATCAGCGGTTCGTTCCCAACGACACGGATCTGGACGGCGAGGAGCGCCAACTTCTGATCATCACGGGACCCAACATGGGAGGAAAGTCGACTTACCTGCGGCAGGTGGCGCTCATCGTCCTGATGGCCCATGCCGGCTCGTTCGTCCCGGCCACGGAGGCGGAAATCGGAAGGGTCGATCGGATCTTCTGCCGCGTGGGGGCCTCGGACAATCTGGCCCGTGGGCAGAGCACCTTCATGGTGGAGATGCAGGAAACGGCCAACATCCTGCACCACGCCACGCCCCGCAGCCTCGTGCTCCTCGACGAGATCGGCCGTGGGACGGCCACCTTCGACGGCCTCTCCATCGCCTGGGCGGTGGCGGAGTACCTTCACCAGGAACCCCGCGTCCGCGCAAAGACCCTCTTCGCCACCCACTACCACGAACTGACAGAGCTGGCGTTGACCCTTCCCCGAGTCCGCAATTGTCACATCGCCGTTCGGGAGTGGAACGATGAGATCCGGTTCCTCTACAAGGTGCTGGACGGGGCCGCCGATCGATCCTACGGAATCCAGGTCGCGCGTCTCGCCGGAATCCCCCCGGAGGTCATCGAAAGGGCCCGGGAGGTTCTGCACAATCTGGAAGCCAACGAGCTGAATCGGGAGGGCGTGCCCCGGATCGCCGGCGACGGGGCGCGCCCGGCGGCCGATCCGGCGCAGATCTCCCTCTTCTCCGAAAGGCCGGATCCGATTCGCGAGGCGGTGAGGGAGGCGGAGGTGGAACGAATGACGCCGATCGAGGCGCTGAATTTTCTCAGCGAGCTGAAACGCAAGGCTCAGGAACCTAGAAGCTGACCAGACCTTCCTTCTCGTCCTTGTAAATTTCGAACACCTGCTGCAGCTTGGTGAGCGACAGAAGATCCGACACCCGCCCCGAGGGATTCAAGAGCTTCAGGCGAGCGCCCGACTCGGCCGCCCGCTTGTAGCAGGCCACCAGTTCTCCGATCCCCGCGGAATCCATGTAGGTCACTTTGTCCAAGTTGAGAAGGATGTTCTTGCGGTCCGACTCCAGCAGCTTGTTGACCTCCTCCCGTAGGACCACGTCGCCTTCACCGATGGTGATTTTGCCGGCAAGGTCGAGAACGGTGACCTTCCCAATGTTCCGTACCTTCGTTTTCATCAGACCCCTCCTCCTTCGCTGGCTTCCTGGTTGGCCCGCACCGTGCGACCCCGCCGCCCCCGTCTGATTCGTTTTTCCATAAGAATCTCCGTACCCCCGCCGTTCACCCGGGAGAAGGCGACCCGATCCACGAAGCTCCGGATGAAGAACAATCCCCGGCCGGTGGGTTTGAAGAGATTGTCGGGTTCCCGCGGATCCCGGAGCTGTTCGAAATCGAACCCCTCGCCCTCGTCCCGGACGGTCACCGCCAGCTTGTCGCGGTCGAGGCGAAAGACGACATGGACCTGCTTTTCACTCGCCAGCCGATTGCCGTGCCGGATGGCGTTGATGACCGCCTCGCGAACCGCCAGGCTGATGTTGAAAACCGTCTCTCGCCCAAATAGGGCGGCCCGGCAAACATCTTCTGTCGCCTGCTGGATCATGTCAATGAACTCGAGTCGACTGTCGATCTGGATGCGGATCTCTCGGTTGGACGGGCTCATGGCTTGGCGACTCGATGGTGCCGGAGGAACCGGGATTTCCTTCCGGCGTCGGTGCGCCTGGAGATTCCCGCAGCAGCGAAGCGCGGAATCCTATCCGAAAGGGGCGGATCAGTCAACCCTCGCGGGCAGCCGCCGCGGGCAGCCATCTGCAAGATCGGTCCCTCCCGCTTCGAGCGCCCGATTCCTCAAGGTCGGACCGGACGATGAGTCCGGGTGGAAACTCCTCCGGGAGCTCCCGAGGGAGTCGTGCCGACGCTTCGCGTGAGTCGGATCCTACCCTCGCGCCCCCCTTCCGTGGTCGAGAGGAAGCGGTGCGGCCCGGTGGCCCGCGTGGATGACGCTATGTAGTCGCATGGTCGGATATTACCACAGCGTTGGGTCCGGCGCGCAGGGCTCCGGGGATCCGCCGGCCGTTTCGCTCCGGCTGGTTGGGACGCGGCCGGGATGTTATGATGCGGGCCCTCTCTCCGGCACACCCGGAGGCTCCATGATCTCGGCGGATCCTGCGGACCCGGCACTGCGGCGAGATCGGCCCCTGCTCCTGCTTCTGGCGGCCGGCCTCCTGTTGCGCGTCGGCCTGGCCTGGGCCTCCTTCCCCTATCTGGCCGGGCGTGGCCCGCTCATCGACGACGCGTTTTACAGCTTTTCCATCGCACGGAATCTGGCGGCGGGCAACGGTCCGACCGCGGACGGGATTCATGAGACGTCGGGTTTCCAGCCCCTCTACACGTCGCTCCTGGTTCCGTTCTATCTCTTGTTCCCGCGGGATCCGATCCTGCCGATTCACCTCGCCCTCACCCTTCTGGCCCTGTGCGGTTCTCTCACGGGATGGTTTCTTTACCGGGTGGTTCGGCGCGTAGCCTCCCGCCGGGCTGCCCTCTTTTCCCTGGCGCTGTGGACCTTTTCCCCTTATTTCCTCACGCAAGGCGAGAATGGTCTCGAAACGGGGCTTTTCGGGCTGGCGCTGGCCGCGACCCTTGATTACCACCTCTCGAAGGGGCGGACACTGGGCTCCGCCTCGAATTCCGCCCGCCTGGGATTTCTGCTGGGCCTTACGATCCTGTCCCGCGTGGACGGCGTTCTCTTCGCGGCGGCCGTGGGCTACGATCTCATGCGAAGGCCTCGGGCGCCGGGTGAGCGAGCCCGCCATCTCGCGCTGGCCTCCTCGGTCGCCCTGGCGACCGTCTCTCCCTATCTCCTCTTCATGGCGCTCCGATTCGATTCGATCCTGCCGGCGTCGGGCAGCGCCACCCGCTTCTTGTCGCTTTGCTACGGGACACGGTTCACCTTCGGAGCCCGATCGGTGGTCACCTTCCCGCCGGAGTCGGTGCCGTGGACGTACTACCTCGGCAGCCTCCGGAAGGCGGTCCAGGTCCTCTGCGCCGAGCCCCTCCTGTTTCCACTTTCCCCTTTCCTTTGTCTGGCCTCTCTCGCGGGTTTCTTCACGCCGCGCGCCCTCCTGCGCGTCCTGGGGGGCGGCGCCGTTCTCCTCGCAAACCTGTTGGCCCTCAAACGCCCCACGGGTGCAGGTGAAGACGACTGGAAGGGTTTGGTCCGGGTGGGAGCAGTCTCAGCGACCCTTTGGATCCCGGCTTACGCCTTCGGAATACTGGGGCAGTGGTGGTTCGGCCGCTACTTCTTCCCTCTATTTCTGTTCATGACCTTGTTTTCCGGGCCGGCCCTCGATCGCCTCGGCCGCGGCTTGGCGGTTTTCCGGCGCTTGCGTCCGGCGCGCTTCCTCGCGGTCGGCCTCGCACTGCACCTGTCTCTTTTCGCCCTTCAGACACCGGAAAAGCTTCTCCGACACAAGCCTTATCTGAACATTTCCGAGTACTTGTCGGCGGCCCGCCTCCTCGACGAGTTTCTGCCTCCAGGAAGCCGCGCCGGCGCCTTCCAGTCGGGAACCCTCAGCTACTTCTCGCGTAGGACGGTAATCAATCTGGACGGAGTCGCCAACCCGGCCGCCGAGAAAGCGCTGCGGGAGGGAAGGGTGGCTCCGTACATCCGACAGGAAGGGATCGAGGCCGTCATCGACTGGCCCTGGATCCTCGAGGCTCTGCTCGTGCGGCGCTCCCCCGCCGGAACGACCGGTGAGGCGCTGGGACGCCCGCGTCAGGTAGGTCCGTTCATCCTGATCCAAATCGCCGACAGCGATCAACACTTGGCGAGCGCCGAGCCTCACAGAACCCGGAGGGGTCCGAAGGCATAGTACCGGATCAGCTCCAGTGCGTCGTACAGGCCGTGGCTGACTGCGGGCGCGACGACGCTCCGCCGGGCGGCGAACAGGAGACCCCAGAGCAGTCCCAGGATTCCGGCCATGATGGCCTCGTCCCTGCCCTGAATCAGATGTCCGAATCCGAAGAAGACCGCGTAGAGGAAGGCGCCCAGCGTCGCCGGTCCCAGCCCCTGTTCAAACCGCCGGATGACGAAGGCGCGCTGGACCTCCTCCCGCATTCCGCCGGTGAACAGAACCACGGCCACGAAAAGAGCCAGATCCCACGGGCCTCGCATCAGCTCCTCCAGGACGTTCTTTTCGCCGCTGTAAAGACCCGGCAACAGGTGGCGGAAGCCCGACTTGAGGAAATAGAGCCCGAGGAAAATCAGGGGGATCAGAAGGAGTCCCCGCGCCACTTCCCCCCGGATGGACCGCCGCGCCCCGAGGAGGAAGGGCATCGGGGCCTCTCCGCGGAGGCGCAGAAGGACCCCCAGCAAGGCCAGCAGAAGGCAGGAGGAGAGCGTGGTGACGCCTGCGAGGGCTATCACAGACCTTAGCGGATCAGCCGCGACTCCCAGGGGAGACAGGATCAGCAGGGCGAGCTGGTCGGTGGCGATTCCGAGCGCCAGGAGGATCTCAACGAGAGAGCGGAATCGCCGCTTCCAGGATCCCCTCGGGCCGACCTCGGGATGGTTCATGCTGGGTGCACCGGCTGTCGTCGTTGACATCCAGCTAAGCGTTCGAGGGCAGGGGAAACGCAAACGGGAGACCCGACTTTCATGATGCCCCCCGATCCAGAAGCCGGTACTGAATCGCCTCTGCCAGATGGGCTTGAAGGATGCGCCCCTCCCCTTCCAGGTCGGCGAGCGTCCGGGCCACCTTCAGGATCCTCTGGTGGGCCCGGGCGGAGAGGCCCATGCGCTCCACCGCCGCGGAGAGGAGTCTCCGGCCGGCCGCGTCGGGAGCGGAGTGCTCGCGAATCTGGAGAGAGCTCATCGCGGCGTTCGTGCGTGTCGGGGTT
>Ga0066710_100005026_pt1 | contig 11910 bp, 13 predicted proteins | sample GraSoiAngelo_159_FD_79666 | JGI IMG/M metagenome (GOLD analysis project Ga0066710, IMG submission 79666) | Grasslands soil microbial communities from the Angelo Coastal Reserve, California, USA - 14_1009_16_40cm | ecosystem: Environmental > Terrestrial > Soil > Grasslands | place: USA... | reverse complement strand
TGGTTAGGACTTTCCCGACCTTTAAATTAACCTGGCTGACAAAGGCACCAAGTTTTCCACAGGAAGCTTTATCATTTGCTGGATTACTGTCACTGAGTAACTTGGAAACTTCGCCAAGGGAGCTTGTCTGAACACCAAAGCCATTTGCAAGGTTAATCAGGTTCTTGGTAGCCTGTGATGGGCTAAGGATAGTCCAATTAAAGATGGCAGGAGTTGGGTCTGTGTTACCTGAGGTATCAACAGCTCTAACTTGGAAGGCATGACTGCCCACTGATAAACCTGAGTAGCTTTTGGTACTTGAGCAGGACGCAAATGTTGTTCCGTCTAGACTACACTGAAAGCCGCTGACTCCAACATTGTCACTACCAGTAAATGCAAATGTAATAGAGTTTGAAAGCGTTGTTCCACCATTCACCAAAGGTACACTATTGCCATCGATTGCAGAGTTGACTGCGGTATCAGGAGGAATGGTATCTAGACATGGAGCGTTATCAATTGGATTTCCTGAAATAATGCCGCTATTATTTATAATTCCCCCGCAGTCGTTGTGAATAATACCTAACTCATTGGAAATAACAGATCTCGCATCGTTATTGATAGTACCGCCGTTATTTAACTCACCAAGATTCTCGATTTCTGCAAAGCCATGGGTAGAATCAAAGTTGTTGTTGATAGTACCGCCTGCGTCGTTGTTAAGAACACCACTTACTGCAATATACCCACCAATGTTGTTCAAAACAGCTCCCGCGTTGTTGTTAACCACGCCGCCAATACGAAATTCGGATCCAGCGTCGTTAACGGTACCATAGTTATTGACAGTACCAACGACCAGTATGCTACCTACTCCAGAGGGACCACGATTTATCGATAAAGTCCCTCCAGCGTTTATGGTAAGAGTCTTACCGCTGTCAACTACGAAGTCATCATTATCTGCACTTGTCAGAGTTCCGGCAACAGTAAAATCAATATCCAGGTGCGCCTCAGTGCCATAACCACTGATAATGATATCATCAGTACTAGCAGGTAATGTATCAGTACTCCAGTTTAGAGGATCTGACCAGTGAAGCCCATCACCGCCGCCGTCCCAACTTACAGTTGCTGCGTCTGCTTTCTGACTAGATAAGAAAAGAAGAAAGGGCAACAATGCAAGAATTAAAAGAATTTTTTTCATAAGAATCTATTACAGCGAACACCCAGTGTGATCAAAATTGCAACTAAATTCTGTAATTGAAATTCGAACACACGTTGTTCCAACCCCTCTTTCCAAGACATTCAATATGGATTTAATTGTACTTAAGAGCTCGTGCCAAATTTGGAAATTACCTTCATAACAAACCATAACGTGCGATATAATCTAATGTCCAGCGAAATCATACGCTAGAGGACACTTTCATTTTTTCTCTTTGTATGACCATGATTTATTCGTGTTTTTTGTGTATGTTAGAAGAGATGAAGACAGCTGTTTAATAAACAAAATCACTTATAATATAATAGTTGTTTGCGTCCGACAACGCCGTACAAAAAGGACTTATTACACTAGCTGTAGAAAAAACTCTACTTGATATTGGAAAACCAACCTATGACAAAGTGACAGATATGATATACAAGGACTACCATTGTTATCTGCCAGACTGCTATGAGCATCCAGAATATCTAAATGAGACACTCAAGAAATTATTTGGAAACTCTTATCGTGTCATAGTGGAATCAATTCACAAACAACTAGAAGAATTTGCGTATAAGAAACCTGTGGAAAGATTTTTGGAAATTATAAGTCGATAATCGCAAACGCTTGATTCAGACTTGTGAGTATCTGCTCATAAGATAATCTATCCATATAGGATTCAATACAATATCTAGATATCCTAGCTCTAACTTGAACAAGACCTAGTGAACGAATAAAATTGACTGCCTTTCTTAATGACAAGATCAAACCCGTCTAATCAATGCGAAGGGAAAGACCAAGTGGGGTAACTCCAATTGGTGTGCTTGATATCGCTGGAGACAGCTCGTTCATAATAGGTGGAATTGTGCTTTTCATAGGAATTCCCACCCTTGCAAATAGCTCACAAGAGTACGGCATTGAACCCAATTCGTTTGCCTGGCAACTTCTGAAGAGTTCGTTAGGTTATGTAATAGCTAGTGGTTTGACTACCTTGGGAATTGTAAATGCTGGAGCCAGCATCGGTTTACTGATGGGAAAACATTGGGCATGGAATCTGACAATGGTTCTGGCATTCATTTCTGCAGCTGTTGACATTATAATTGTAGTTTTAGATGCAAACGTATCTAGCTTGATCAGCGCAATTATTGGTTGTATTATTGATGGCATCATCTTGTACTATCTTTGTAGACCGAATGTAAAATCATACTTTGGAAGAACAAATCGTGCAAGAGATACATAACGCTCATAATCTTAATTCATTTGGATTGGCAATAAATCAAGAACCTTTGTAGTTCCATCCATCTAGGAGGCTATTTTTCAGGCAGCCGCCGTTCTTGCCGTCATTTCTTTTTTTGATTTTCTTAAGAAAAATAGATTCATCACCTCAAAAGCACATCAAAGATTGATAGAGGAAGTAATAGACATGTTAGGTGGCGAATCGAATAATGCATTGGTTTCAAAATACTGGCGTGGAAACACAGTTTTATAATTAATTTTATCAAAATTTTTGTTCAAAGAAACATTTTTAGCTCGATTTGTTCGTAATAAAACAAGTGCTAAACATATTCAGAAAAACAACAGAAACTAGAGAAAAGAAGAGAATGTAATCATATCGTCATTTTAGGGGTTCAAAAGGGGTCTAAACAAAGTCAAGTGACGCTGATTTGAGGTGTGAAGAAGCAATAATGAGGGACAAGGAGGGTTCGGAAGGACACGAACTAGAATGATGAAGTATCTGAGAACAGAATACGGTAATGACGTAGCAGACAGGGCACTTAGTAGAATCAATAAGAGAATTCGTTTGAAGAAAAATGAAATTTGATTTTTAGGATCTTGGCATATTTCCATATTTGTCAAACTTGGCCTGTACGTCCTTACTTGCATTACCATACTTTATGTTCAGGTCTTTGTTGACTTGGATTATCTCACTTCTAGAACTGCTGGCATTTTGAATGAATGCGTTTCTTGCTTCATCATCACTGCCTCCTTTTTGAAGAATTTGATTTCTGGCAGCAAGACCATCATTTGTTTTCTGTTCGGTAAAGTTAAACTGGCCCCAGAAAATGGCCTGAACGGTTTGATTTACTTGAGAAATAAATGCAGCGTATGCATTTCTTGGGGTAAACGGATTCCATTGCGCAAACCAGCTTCCAAGGTCAATTTGCAGTTGTTGATTGGCAAGAGCTCGCTGATTTTCTACAAATTTCTTTTCTTCTTCAATTTTCTTCATCTTCGCATCCTGTTCTGCTTGTTGCTTTTTTGCAATCTCGATATTTTTGAGAATTCTAGATGCAATAGGATCTTGATTTATGTTGTTACCAGATACAGTTTTGGAGATATACTGTTGAGAATGTGATGTGGGAATTCCATTGACAAAAAAAGTCGTACTAGCAAGACCTATTCCATAGCCATCTCTTTGTGCCTTGACATTTACCATATACTGTGCAGGCGTAACAGGATTTGGATACTGATATCTGAACTTACCATCGGTGTCAGTAGAAATTTGGAAAATTCCATAAGAAGTATTGATGCTGACTTGGGCATTTGCGATTGGTCTGTTTGCCTGGTCCGTAACAGTTCCAACTAGCACTGGAATCTCATTGGATTCAAGAGGGCTTTTTTCCGGTTTTACTGTAACCACTAGCCCTCCCATGGGTACAATTGCAGATACTGTATGAATGAGTAAAACTGATGATACCATTATTGCCAGAAAGAGGGCTGTTTTCATTTCGTTTGGTGTTAATTTGAAATTATATTGAATGGTATCAACTGTTTTGATCAATCAATGTACATAATTTAGACTTGGAACAAAAATCTCAACTCAAATGGCTACAGTTCACCATAAATTGGACAAATACCAAGAGTTCTCATTTGGGGCGGTCCTTGCATGAATAGGACATAAACAACTTGTGTTTCTGGAAAAAGAATTACCAAGTAGGTCAAATATGATCCTAGTCGGAAAGACCATTTTCGGACTATAAGTGTCATAGTAATTCAAGTAATCAGGAATTCATCTTGACAAGGGATATTCAAGTAATTGTCACGATCTTTTCTCCATAGAACTTTATTCTAGAAAATTCACTCAAAATCGTTTTATAGAAACTTTAGCATGTTGATGAAGGAGACAAATCATTTGAGTTTAACAAAGATTGAGAACACATCGATCCGTTTTGGAAGTGAAAATTATAGCCAAGAATGGATAACGATCGAAGAATACAATAGAGTGAAAACAATTCTGGAATCATACAGTGATGAGCAGAAAAGATCAATTATCCATGCAGTCACGGATAGGCCCATGTCTTTTCTAGAAATTGCGCACGCCTGCAAAATCCCATTGGCTAGCTGTCACAGAAAAATTTATTCTTTAATAGAAGAAGGACTGCTTGTAGGAGAACGCTCCAATTTAAGGATCAAGTCCAAAAGATACAGGAGTACGTTTAAAGAGATGAGAATCAATGTGAAAAAAGATACAATAATTGTCGGCGTCAAACAACACTTGGACTAACTATTAGTTCAAAAACAGATTCCCAGAGAATATTATTTGGCAGGTATGGTCTAAGGACATCTTAAAGGATTAAGAGATACTGTCAAAACTCCCATCATTGGAAGATGAAAACATTCCATGAATGTTTTCGCATAATTTTTCAAAAATGAAAAAAACAACTTTTTAAACATCAACTGAGATAAATAAGTGGGGGTTGGGAGCTGAATGAGATTATCAAAGGATGTTGATGCATCAAGAGATATCATAGCATCTCTAGAAAAACATGGATTCAATAAAGTAAGAAAGGGGCTAGTATCTGTAGCTATTGAAAAAGCCCTTCTTGATATCGGAAATGGCCCTTATGACAAAGTAGTAGAAGAATTACACAAAAGATATAATTGCTATTTGACAGATTGCTATGAACATCCTGAATACCTTAAGCAGATACTGGAGGAATTGTTTGGTAGTTCACACAAAGTTATCATATATGCAATCCAAAAGACACTAAAAGAATTTTCAGGGCAAGAACAAATAGCAAGATTCCTGCAATTAATAAGCAAATAAACTCGCTGCGGTTATCATTGAGACAAGAATGTATATTGGAAGTATGGTGGAAGCTCCTACAACTAGTGAAAAAGAGTAAAAGTAATCCTTATCAACTTTATAATATGATAATTCAACATGCCACGAATAGTTCATTTTGACATGCCGGCTGATGACCCGACAAGAGCACAGAAATTCTATAGCGAAGTCTTTGGCTGGAAGTTTGACAAGTGGAATGGGCCAATGGAATACTGGATGGTAAAGACTGGAGACGACAAACAGCCTGGAATTAATGGCGGTCTTGGAAAGAGAATGCCTGGTCAGGCTGGTATGGTAAACACAATCGAGGTTCCCTCCGTAGATGAGTATACAAAAAAGATTCAAGCAAATGGTGGGCAGATAGTCATGCCCAAGATGGCAATTCTTGGAGTAGGTTACTTTGCGCAGTGCAAGGATACCGAGGGAAACATATTTGGAATTATTCACATGGACCAGAATGCAAAGTAGTCTGAACTTGTAAGAATCTGAAAAGGCAAAAAAAAGAACATTTCAATGGTGAGATTCGTGACCGTGAGAGGGTCATGAGAGGACTAAAGAAGGCTGACACGCCTATTTTGACAGGTTATCAGTTATTCCACAATTACATTCGACCTCACATGGGATTAGATGGTAAGACTCCTAGTGAAGTTGCAGGAATTAAGATAGCAGGTAAGAACAAATGGGTTACTTGCCCAATTCATAATGTTCCTCATCCACCACATTCAGGTTGCCCTAAATGTCTCTCTGCAAAAGGAAAATAGTTCTCTCTCCCGACACTTGACAGGGTGAATTATCTCCCACCAATTTGACAGGACCCAAAAACAACATATTCATTAAGAAGCCGTACCGTACTTTGGGTTCAGACTTTTGCCTGTTTGAACTTGTTTACAGAATTGGAATAAAAAATTTGGAAAGGAGTGAGATCCGCTAGACGGACTCTGGAACCTTGCCATCTACTAGTGCGCTCTAACAGGTTCTACAGGTTTCGGATGTTGAGGCATTTCACCGGGAGCGCATTTGTGGTCTCCACATACTAAACCATGATCCCACGAGGCTGTTACATGTGAATGCGAGTAACTGCCGTCTTGGTCATCGGCAAAGGCAATACCAGTAGTGTTTGTGCTTAGGACTACAAACATTGCTATTGAAAATAACAATGCCGTATAGTTTACAATCTTAACCATACGTCCTCCCACAGATCTCACACTCCCAATGATGCGTGACAATAGTCCACTTGTGTTCGTGTTTTGTTTCTGGTATCATATTGCTTTATTATAGTTACTATACAAAGGTAAGTATATAAACAGGCAAGTGATATGATAGTTATCAAGTGAGGATTTGGTAAGTTGAAAGAAGAAGAGTGCAAAGTGCTGCTAAACGAAATGAAGGCCTGTCCAATCGATAATACGTTTAAGATAATTGGAAAAAAATTTACAGTTCACATTCTTCGCAACATGACAAAGCTTGGTCAGACTAGATTTAACGAGTTTTTAGAATCAGTCGAGGGAATAAATCCAAAGACACTGTCTGCAAGATTGCGTGAGATGGAAAAAAACGGCATAATTGAGAGGCGAATCTATCCTGGAACCCCAGTCAAGATAGAGTATTCCATTACAACCAAAGGAATGGCACTAGATCCAGTGCTTGAGGCCATGGCTGCATTTTCCATGAAGTATTGTGCCAAGGACGTATTCAAAGATGGCAAACCACGCATAATAAAAGAGATATACTCCAAGTCGGCACAAAGTGCCTAGTTATTTCTAGATGTCTATCAAATTGCGATCAAAGTAACTTACCATAAATTAATCTGATTTCCAAAATTTCACTTACCATTTTATATACTTACATGTATATAGTAACTATATAAATGATAGTTAATAACAAATCAAAGGCGCAAGAGCTAGTATTCAAACATGGAATAGAAAATACGTGCCCGGAAAATGGCGGTCCACACGGACCATTAGTAACTGATAGTATTCGTGGAGAGATTCTGTGCGCCAGATGTGGCGCTGTACTAGTTGACAAAGTAGAAGATTCGGGTCCAGAGCAACGATCGTATACCATGGAAGATTACACAAATAAAAGTAGGACAGGCATTGGCTCAACTTTGGCGATACATGACAAGGGCCTGGCTACAGTAATTGATCCAAAGAACAGGGATGCATCAGGAAATTACCTGTCTTCTGATATGAGAATGGTATTTCATAGACTCAGGACGTGGGATAGTCGTAGCAAGTCTCAACATAAAGAAAAGAATATGAGGTCTGCCTTTGCAACACTTGAAATGTTACAATCAAAACTCGAGCTCTCTGATACCATAATTGAAAGGACTGCATATATTTACAGAAAGGCAGTCTCAAAACGAATGACTGCTGGAAGGAGCATTGTTGGAATATTGTCAGCTTCCCTTTATGCTGCATGCAGAGAACTTGGCGTTCCAAGGACCTTGCAGGATGTAGCAGACGCGGGAAATCTAACTATAAAGGAGCTCTCAAGGGATTACAGGATTCTAGTTAAAAGGCTAGAACTACACCCAGAATCGTATGATTCATCTGAATTTGTAACAAGAATATCAACAGGTGTTGGCCTCAGCGAGAAAACAAAGAGACAGGCACTGGAAATTTTGCAAAAGGCAAAGGAAAAAGGCATATCGGATGGTAAAAATCCAATATCTCTTGCGGCTGCTGCGCTTTTCTTATCCACTGTAATCAATCAGGAAGGAAAGACGCAAGGAGATATAGCAAAAGCATCTGGAATTAGCAGTGTAACGATAAGAAACGTTGCCAAAGTTATCAGAAAAAATTTGGAGATAAACCATCCATGATAAAAATAATAAAAGCAAATGAGCACTACAAAAACGAGTCGGACTGGCTTACCACGTATCATCATTTCTCTTTTGCAAACTATCAGAACCCCGACAAGATGAACTTTGGGCCTTTGCGCGTCTTCAACGATGATACCATAGAACCAGGAACGGGATTTGACTTTCATTTCCACAGCGATATGGAAATTATAACATATCTAATAGAAGGAGAACTGGAGCACAAAGACAATCAGGGAAATCATGGAGTGATATATCCTGGCGAAGTGCAAAGAATGACCGCGGGTTCTGGAATAATGCACTCAGAATTCAATCATTCTAAAGAAAAGCCACTCAGGCTATTGCAAATGTGGGTGTTTGCAAATAAAAAAGGACTTACGCCATCATGGGAACAAAAAAAGTTTGCAAAAGAAGAAAGAATAAACAAACTGCTACCAGTAGTTATATCTGAAAATACCAAAGACGGAAACGCATTACGGATACATCAGGATGCTGCCTTTTACCTCTCAACCTTGATTCCTGGAAGTAAAGTGGAACACACGCTAAGTACTGGACGAAAATCATACCTGTTTGTGATAGATGGAGAAATAAAACTCAATGATAACCTGATGCAAACAAGAGACGCTGCAATGATAGAGAAGGAAAACAGCCTGGTAATCAAGGCAGAAAAACCAACAGAATTAATTCTAATTGATCTGCCAGAAAAGTACGCCGTCAATAAATGAAAACTGGGATGGTCTTACTCCATTCTTTTGTAAATTGATTTAAAATCTTCTGCAATTAGATATGCAGTATTCTGAAGGTGCGTGACTTCAGTCATGTTTGATTTACCTCTGGCAATTTGCCTCATCTGTGTCATACATTTGTGAATTTGGTTATGGTCAGGAGGATCCTCGCTTGACCATGTATTGAAACAATCCACAAAATCTAGACAAAAATTCAAGACTATTAATTCCCAGTCCTTGGTATTAGTTGGATATCCAATACCATGAGCAAATACGCGAAATTCATTACTTCGGTCGATAAGAAGCATTTTTAGAGCTTGATGGGCCTTTGCTAAATCATATTTACTTAGAGCACTTGAGCCTTGCATAGTATATTATATCGATGTTTGTATTTTAAGATGTAGGGATTTTTAGTTTCAGTTAAAAACGAATCTACAATTTAAGATTTTATGTCGTTTTGGTGTTTAAGCGTTTTCAAATTTACTTCTGGTAAGGTCTAAGAAATTGAAACAGAGATCTCCTTCACGATAGGTTTCTGGGGTTTATTGATTTATGACTTCAAGGAATCTTGAAATGGATTTTTTTGTTTCAAATTCAGCCAATTGCTTCGTGATTGACTCTACAATAATTGTACCAGAATTGCCAAAAAGATCCTTAAGCACTTTGTTTAGATATTCAGGGTGCTCATAACAATCACTCAAGTAACAATGATGTTCTCTGTTTAGTCTCTCAATGACTGTTTCATATACTGCCTTTCCAATATCGAGAAGAGTTTTTTCTACTATCACTATGACTAGTGCATGTTTTACTCTTTCATCGTCATATCTCCATTCTCCTAGTAAATGCCGCTTGGGAAAACTCATCATACTGCCCAACATATCATTCCAGATGGTAAATCATTAAAAGGATGGAATTTTTTGCCAAAAACCAATTCCATTTTGGTCAAGTTTAGATGAAGACGTCAGCATATTTAGTAAAACCATTCAATAAAGATAAGTTCTCAAAGCTATGTCATATGTAATTGAAAATCGCAAGTAAATCAGTAATTCAACCGTGGAACTAGTAATAATTTTTGGGTATTATTGTAGTTCACTATCTAAATGAAATTTCGAGAGTTGCATTGCTTCAAAAAAGAAAACCTTGCAATCTTTACATGTTTGAGCATGCATTAGTATGCTGATAAACCTTTGAAATTCCCTTTCTTCAAAAGCACCGTCTAGAACTTGTAAAAGTTGTGTTTTTGTTATTTCTGGAAGATGAGATGGTAGAACATGTTCATGTTCCGCTTCTATTTCTTGTGTCACAATTATCTTGATATGATTATTGCATATAATGAGCAGGTAGAATTTATGAGAAAGATTAAAGTATCAAAAATGGAATTGAACAGAACCATCTAGCATGACGCACAGGTAGGAATCTGTAAGACTTTTCAAGTCATTCCGTTATGTTAACCGCACTTTATCTTCTTACAATTGTTATGTAGATTCTATTACACCATTATATTAAGGAGGAATCTGGTGTTTTTTCATGGAACAAAGATTAACATGTGCAAACCATTCAGGTGAAGAAATAGTTCTTGATCAAATAGGATGGAATAATTTTACATGTCCAAAATGCGGTAATGATTACTCTATTGGGAGAAAAGTAGTGGTATTGGCTCCAAAACTCGTGAAAAGATCCTGAATGTTTCTGTTACAGCTCGGCAAAAAAGGCAATAAAAAGATAGAATCAATTACTGAAAACACAAAGAAAATTCCAAATCTTGCGGTTTTTTGTCGATGCGCAAGTTTTACCTACTACTGGAACAGAGTAAGTACGTGAAGTTTCTCTTTATCACAATCGAAGCTCTCTCTCTTGACCTAGCCTACAAGATAAAAGAGGAAGGACATGAGGTAAAGTTTTACATTCAAAGCAAAGATGAAAAAGACATAGGCGATGGCTTTGTTGACAAGACAGATCAATGGGAGGATCTCGTCGGATGGGCAGATGTCCTAGTTTTTGATGATCTGGGCTTTGGTAAGAGTGCAGAAAAGTTAAGGTCTGAAGGAAAACGAGTAGTTGGGGGAAGCACATATTCCGATAGGCTTGAAAACGATAGAGAATTTGGGCAAAAAGAGCTAGAAGCTAGTGGTGTTACTGTTCTTCCAAGCTGGAATTTCACAAATTTTGATGAGGCAATAGAATTTGTTTCAAAAAATCCTGACAGGTACGTAATCAAACCCAGCGGAGCAGCACAAAACGAGAAGGAATTACTTTTTGTTGGCAAGGAGGTTGATGGAAATGACATAATACAGGTGCTGGCACATTACAAAAAAAACTGGTCAAATAAGATACGCGTTTTCCAATTACAGAAATTTGAAGCAGGGGTGGAAGTAGGAGTAGGAGCATTCTTTAACGGCAGGGATTTTGTAATGCCGATAAACATTAATTTCGAACACAAACGCCTCTTCCCTGGTGAAATTGGTCCCAGTACTGGAGAGATGGGAACCTCAATGTTCTGGAGCCAAAAGAACAAGCTTTTTGAACTGACACTTGAGAAGATGAAACCAAAGCTCATCGAGTCAGGTTATGTGGGATACATAGACATCAACTGCATTGCAAATAACAAAGGAGTTTATCCACTAGAGTTTACGTCAAGGTTTGGATATCCTACAATATCAATACAGATGGAAGGGGTGACTAGCTCATGGGGGGAAATTCTTCACAAAATTTCAGGTGGCGAGGAGATAGCACTCAAAACTAAAAAGAGCTTCCAAGTAGGTGTCGTAGTAGCTGTGCCTCCCTTTCCATTCAATGACGACAGGACATTTAGAAAATATTCTGAGGAAGCAACCATACTTTTCAAGAAAGATAACAGGGAAGGCGTACACTTGGGTGAAGTCAAGCGGTCAAACGGTGACTGGCATATTGCAGGTAAATCCGGATACATTTTGGTCATAACTGGATCCAGCACAAATATGAAAGATGCAAGAGGACAAGCTTACAACAGGGTTGAGAATGTCATAATACCAAACATGTTCTTTAGGACAGATATTGGGGAAAGATGGGTTATTGACAGTGACATGCTTTTATCATGGGGCTATCTTTACTAGAATCTCATTAACTGATCCTACAAAAGGCGATTCGGACTTGT
>Ga0066710_100005024_pt1 | contig 11910 bp, 7 predicted proteins | sample GraSoiAngelo_159_FD_79666 | JGI IMG/M metagenome (GOLD analysis project Ga0066710, IMG submission 79666) | Grasslands soil microbial communities from the Angelo Coastal Reserve, California, USA - 14_1009_16_40cm | ecosystem: Environmental > Terrestrial > Soil > Grasslands | place: USA... | reverse complement strand
GTGCGTCTGATGACGTGCGACGGTTGACGGTAGACCAGCAGTAAGACGGGACGTAGCGCAGCCCGGTAGCGCACCTGAATGGGGTTCAGGGGGTCGCGGGTTCAAATCCCGCCGTCCCGACTGGGGTTAGCAGAGGCCGGCCCGTATGCCACGGGCGCCCAATCTCCCGCGTTGCTGCCTGAGCGGATCGAGTCCTCATTTCGCAGGAGGACCCCAAGTGGGTTACGTCCGCCGAGCAGGTTGAGAAGCGCAAACACGAAGGTTTTCGGCAGGCCCAATGAGCATCCCATGCAAAATGGGAGACAATGTTCTGGCGGAACAGATGACCGCCCTCGGGTGTTGGGATCGCTTGTCCCAGGCTTTGCTCTAGCCATCGGAAGATAGGATGCCGAGATTCTCGTTAGCCATGCGCGCGAGAACGCCGCGGGGCTGGTACACATGTATGGGGAGGCCAGCCGTCGACGCCTCAAGGCGGCGCGGATGGCGCTCCTGCTGACGCCGAACGTGCGGGGCGTGTTCTCGAACCGGCTGCTCCACGACGTGCGGCTAGACACGTGGTGACGCGTCGGATGCCGGGGCGCGTGCGCGGGGATCGAGGCGACGCGATACACGACATGCGAAGCACGGGCATGCGGTTGTTTTACAGTTACGCCCACGAGGACGAGGCCCTCCGGGACCAGCTTGAGAAACATCTTGTGGCCCTACGGGCACAGGGGGTTCTGAGCGAGTGGCACGATCGAAAAATCGGTGCAGGAATGCCGTGGCGCGAGGCTATCGAACGGAATCTCGACACCGCTCACGTCATTCTGCTTCTCATCAGCCCGGACTTTCTTGCGTCACCCTATTGTTTCGACGTCGAGATGCAACGCGCGCTGCAACGGCACCGGGTCGGGACAGCCCGAGTCGTTCCGGTCCTCCTGCGGCCGACCGACTGGCAAGCTGCGCCGTTCGCCGAGCTGCAAGCGGTGCCGTCCAAAGGAAAGCCCGTGGTGTCGTGGCCGAATCGCGACGCGGCGTTCGCCGATGTCGCACGCCACATCCGTATTGTCTGCGAGCAGCTGCAGCAAACGCCAGGAGACCCGAGTAACCCGTACTCTGTTGCGAGGGTGGGCGATTGGACGGAGTACGAGACCTCCCACTACATCAAGGTTCGGGAGCAAAGGTTCGTCGCGCGTGCTCGGTCCGAGTTGGTGGAGAAGAACCCGCAGCACGCTGTGCTTCGCATGACGGCAACGTTCCCGGATGGCAAGAAGGAGGAACTCAGGTTCGCGATCCCGCTAGACCGGCCGTTCGAAGACGTATCCGCGAAGCTCGCTCGCGAAGCCGGTGAGAAGGTTCCGCCGAACGCCAGGATCGAGCGCAAACCGACTGGCGCCGGAACTGACAAACTCTTCATTGGCGAGCGGGTTTACTATACGACTTGGACATCAGTTGAGATCACCGTCACCATTGAGCTTCAGGAGACGCCGACGAATTTGAAAGTGTGGGTCTGCGACGATGTGCCGCTCGACGGGGTCGTAAAGGTGGAACAGGACAATCCGGCGATGAGCATGACGATGGTCCTCGTTGATTACGGGCGTGCACGTGGCAAGCGACGGTAGTCGCGGTGGCGTCGCGGCGAAGCGCCACGACGCCACAGGGCGACCCCGCGCTTGGTGTGAGCTGCCGGTAGAGGACGTGGCCGCAGGGGCCGCTTTGTAGCGGCACGCAGGTGGTCCCGCATGGATTGAGAAGACACCGCAATCGGCCCAGCCGATCATGCTCTTACTCCATTTGAAGCCTTTCACCAATGCGCTATGGCCCGACTCAGCGCACAAGCGGAGTTAGAGGGCAACCCGGACGCATGCGCGCCCCACCCATTGAGCTGCTTTCGTGGGTCGCGCGCTGTGAGTTCTGCTGTGAGTTTCTCACAACACTCGGTTGATCTTTGGGCCTGCTGTTACGACACCGATGCCCAGGACCTCGCGGGATTGCTACTCGGTGTCGTAACTCGGTTGGCTAACGACGCGTTCAAATCCCGCCGTCCCGATTGACTCGTAGATCCCGTGCGGTGAGCGACCGGTTGCTGGGTCGCTGCTCCAGAACAAGATTCATGACGCCGGTGGTCAACCGCAGGGTTCTCGCTAGCCGTGTCGGTGGATGGGGCCCTTACCAAGGGCTGAAACTGATGGACTCGTCCGTGAAGAGGGGATGAGGTCCGCCCCCGGAATCCTGCACTTCTGGCGAACAGATAACGGAGGCCCACGTGAACGCGAATGATGCAACGATGGAGCGTCTCGATGACCAGATCGCTTGGTATGATCGTCGGAGTCGGCGCAGTCAGCGCCTTTTTAAGAGCCTCAAGGTGGTGGTAATAATTGCGGCGGGAGTGATCCCGCTGTCCGCCGGCCTGGAGGCTCCTGCCTACGTGACAGGGGGCCTAGGTGCGTTGATCGCGGTGCTCGAGGGTTTACAGCAACTGAACCAGTATCAGCATAACTGGATCACGTATCGATCTACATGTGAGGCGCTGCAGCACGAGAAATACCTTTTTTTGGCCGCGGCCGGCCCATATGTCAGCGCGGCCAACCCGCGCGCCCTGCTAGCTGAGCGGGTCGAATCTCTCATTTCGCAGGAGCACGCCAAGTGGGTGACCGCCGCGGAGAAGGGTGCCAAGCCGCAAGGGGAGGAGAGTTAGGCGGAGTCCAAGGGGACGGTCGTCTCGACTCGCATAGCGTTCAGGGGTCGCGATCCCTCGGCACGGACGCAAGCACTCCCCGAGACTCCCGTCGTTTTGTGAATTTCAAATCCGTGGTCCCATCAGACAACGCCAAGTAATTGCTGCTCTTGGGCTTCCACGCCCCAGCCAAAGTTCGCTGCGTGCCGCAAGAACACCCCACAATGCCGCAAAAGCGCCCTTGCTGAACGGGCGACGGCGCTGAATCGTTTTCCGCGGACTTCGTTGCCTGTGGAGAACATTCGGACATCACGCGGCCTGGTCGTCCGCTGACTGGCGGCTAAGAATGGCATTCGTTCCTGGTTATGCCCACGATCTCTTTATCAGTTACGCCCACGTCGACGATGAGCCGATGGGCGACGCGAAGGAGGGGTGGGTCAGCACGTTGTTTCGTGAGCTGCGTGCCAAACTGAGTCAGAAGCTCGGTCGTACCGACGCCTTCGACGCGTGGAAGGATGACGGCCTGTCCCGCAACGAAGGCGTCACTCCGCAGATCATGGAAGCAATTACTTCGACCGCCTTGCTGGTGATCGTGCTCTCGCCGGGCTACCTCTCGTCCACGTGGTGTCTTCGGGAGAAAGACTCGTTCCTCCGGCACCTGCGCGAGCGACGTCGTCCCGGCAGTCGTGTATTCGTGATCGAGCGCGACGAAGTGGAACGGTCACAGCGGCCGGATAGTATCTCCGACCTCATCGGTCATCGCTTCTGGACGAAAGACAAGATCGAGGATCCGGCCGAAACGCTCTGTGAAGCAGGTCTGAACAGCACCGATCTCGGCTACCAGGAGTACTTCCGTCGACTCAACCACTTGGCGACGGATCTCAAAAAGGAACTGGAAGCGCTCAAGGCCGGCGGCGGACAGGTCCTGCAGCGGCACACGCGGCCGACGGTATTCCTCGCCGAATCAACGGATGATGTCGATAACCTCCGGACCGACTTGCTGGAATACCTGGATCAGCTCGACATACCGGTGCTTCCGCAGACCCTCTACGACCGAGAGGCTGAGGCGTTTCGCGATGCGATGACGACTGATCTGTCCCACAGCAAGCTGTTTGTCCAGCTCTTGAGCGGGCTCCGCGGTCGGAAGGCGCCAGGAGGCTCCGCCGGGTATCCGCGGCTGCAGTACGACATTGCGCGCGCGCGGGGAGCGGAGATCCTCCAGTGGCGGGATCAACGCTTGGACGTCGATGGCGTCCCGGATGAAGATCAACGGAAGCTGCTGCGCGAAGTGACCGTGCGTGCGGAAGGGGTGGAGGACTTTAAGCGATACATCAAACAGCGGTTGCTGGAGGAGCCGAAGCCTGTCGTGGTGCCGAAGCAAGGCCTGCGCGCGATCGTGTTTGTCGACAGCGACAAGGACGATTGGGACCTCGCCATCGCCATCCGCGATCGACTGAAAGCCCTGGGCGTGGACGTGTCACTTCCCGTTTGGGATCAGGCACCCGACGAGGTGCGGCTGGATCTCGAGGCGAATCTGAAGCAGTGCCACGCATTGATCGTGGTCTACGGGAAGAGCACGGTCAGCTGGGTGCGGCAGCAGCTCCTCGGGCTGTACCGCAAGGCGATTGCCCAGCGTGAGGAGCCACTCCAGGCACTCGCCGTCTACCAAGGTCCGCCCGAAAACAAACCCGCCCTACACATCGACATTCAGAACCTGCGTCTGATCGACAGTACCAACGTACCGAGTAATGAGGTGGACGCGATGTTGCGAGAGTTCATCAGCCAGCTGCAAATCATCTGATGCCAACGGGCCTGCCGTACCCCGGACTCCGGCCCTTCGAGTCGGAGGAGAGCTACATCTTCTTCGGACGAGAAGAGCAGACTGACGAGTTGCTCAAACGGCTCTCGCAAACGCGCTTCCTCGCGGTGGTAGGACCGTCTGGGTGTGGGAAGTCATCCCTGGTGCGCGCCGGGATGATCGCCGGCCTGGAGACGGGATTCATGGCCACTGCCGGCACGCGGTGGCGCGTCGCGACGCTGAGGCCGGGCGACCATCCCCTTAGTCACCTTGCCGCCGCCCTCACCAAGCCGGAAGCCTTGGGACCGAAGCTCACCGGCGACCCACACGCGGAGGAATTTCTTCACGCGACCTTGGCACGCGGGCCCCTCGGTCTCGTGGAGATCCTCCGAGATACGCCACTCGACGACCACACGAACCTACTCATCCTGGTCGACCAGTTCGAAGAGCTCTTCCGCTACCAGGACGGCCGCGTGAGCGACGAAGCCGAGGCATTCGTCGCTGTGCTCATCGCGTCGGCCGCGCAGAAAGAGGTGCCGATCTACATCGTGATCACGATGCGATCGGATTTCCTCGGCGAGTGCGCGCGCTTCTCGGGGCTGCCGGAGGTAATGAACGACAGTCAGTACCTCACGCCGCGCCCGACGCGCGAACAGCGCCGTGCCGCGATTGAAGGCCCGGCGCGCGTGTTCGGCGGGTCGGTCGAGGCCGAGCTGGTGAATGCGATTCTCAATGATATGGGTTCTGACCCCGATCAACTGCCCCTGATGCAACACGTCTTGATGCGGATGTGGATTCAAGCGGCGTCCAGGCCATCGCAGGGCGGTGCTCTCGATCTCAGCTCCCCGCGCACGCTCTCCCTGCGGGGTTATGAGGCGGCCGGCGGATTGCGACACGCGCTGTCCAATCACGCCGACGAAGCTTTCAACTCCCTGAGTCCGGCGCAGCAGAAGATCGCGGAGGTCATGTTTCGCAGCCTCGCGGATCAGGGCCGCCAGCAGCTCGACACACGCCGACCCGCACGCCTCGATGCGATCGCGGCCGTCGCCGGTGTCCCTCCTGCCGACGCCCGCAAGGTGGCTGATGTGTTTCGCGCGCCTGATTGCAGCTTCATCACACCGCCAGCCGGGGAACCGTTGCAGGACGACACGAGACTCGACATCAGTCACGAGAGTCTGATCCGTCAATGGCAGAGAATGGCTGAGTGGGTGAAGGATGAGGCGTATTCGGCCTGGCTCTATGGCCGGTTGAGGGAGCAGGCGAACCTGTGGAGAACAGGGAAGTGGGGACTCTGGACCACGCCCAATCTCGAGAACGGGCTAGCGTGGAAAGAGAAGTCCAAGCCGACCGCGGCCTGGGCCGAACGGTATGGCGGCGACTTCGATCTCGCGATGACCTTTCTCGATGCGTCCAGGCGCCAGAAGGCCATAGGCCGACGAAGAGTCGTTACCGGCGTGTCGGTGGCGTTCGTGGTCCTCGCCGGAATCGCCGCTATGGCGATTCGACAACGGGTCGTCGCCGGCCGGGAGAGGAATCAGGCCACCCTGCGAGCAGTCCTCAATGAGGCCGCGGACAAGATCGACGCGGACCCCGAGCGGAGTCTACTCCTCGCGTTACACGTCGCTGATCACATGCATCCCTCCGCGGCCGGCGAGTTGCCCGCCGAGGTGCAGACCCTGCTGCATCGTGTGCTGAAGGCATCGCGCGTCCGGTTGACTGGGGTGGGCCACGCGAGTCCGATCCTGGATCTGGCGTACAGTCCGAACGGCCGACGCCTCGTTGTCGGGGCTGCCGGGGGGCAGGCTTCGGTGGTGGACGTGCGCGATGGGCACGTACTCGTAACGTTGGATGGTCACACCAATGACGTATCGGCTGTTGCATTCAGTCCGGATGGTCGACGCGTGGTGACGGGAAGTCGGGACTTCACCGCCGGCGTTTGGGACGCCAATTCGGGGCGGCAACTGGTTCGTTTCGCCGCACACCACGAAACAGTTGGGCGAGTGAGCTTCAGCCCGGATGGCCGCTGGGTAGCTTCGGCCAGCGCCGATTCGACAGTCCGGGTATGGGACCCGGCGACTGGCGAAGAGCGATTCTCGCTCAAGGGGCAAAGAGGTTACGTCTGGGGAGTGGCCTTCAATCCGCAGGGTGATCGAATCGCCACCGCGAGCAACGATGGCACGGTCATCATCTGGAACGCCAAGAGCGGCCAGCCGATGGACACGCTGTTTGGACGCGCGGCGTTGAACAGCGTGGTGTTCTCGCCCGACGGCACCCGTATCGTAGCCGCGGGACAAGACGGGACCGTGAGCATCTGGGATGCCCACACCTACCAGTTCTTGCGCACCGTCGCAGCCCATTCGGGCGGAATCTGGGACGTCGTATTTGGCGGCGACGGCGAACGGATCGTGACAGCGAGTGATGACGGGACGGTACGAGTCTGGAATGCAGAGTCTGGCGAGAAAGTCCTCGACCTTGCGATCGATACGGTCGAGATGGCTGCGGTACGCGCGGTCGCGATATCGCCGGACGGCAGGGAGCTCGCGGCTGCAGGCGACGCCGGAATAATCTCTTTCTGGCACTTACCCTCTGGAGCACCTGCTCGGGCATACTTGTCTCGGCCGGCCGGGTTCAATGCGATCGCCGTGAGTCCCGACGGCATGACGATCGCGACTGCCGGCGTGAATTATGTGGTAGAGCTGTGGGACGCCGATCTGGGGACTCGTGCTGGAGCGCCGCTTCGTGGACACGACGATGCCATCACGGACGTTGGTTTCAGTCCGGACGGCTCACGCATTGTCACGGCCAGCTCCGACGGCAACGCTCGCATCTGGGCGGCTCGAGGTCACGCCCCGCTTCGGACGTTGACGGCCGCGTCCGGCTTGACGGCCGTCGCGTTTGGGAAGGACACCACGCGAGTCGTCACGGGCGGGGTAGACGGGAGGGCGGTGGTCTGGAACGCGCTGTCCGGCGACACCGTCATAACGGTCCATCACGGTGCCCCTATCACCGCGGTGCGGTACAGTCCGAACGGCGATCAACTTGCAACCGGCGGTGACGATGGCTGGGTCAAAGTGTGGGACGCCAAGCGGGGTCGATTCCTGTTTCGGCTTGGTGATTCGACGAACCTTGGTAGAGTGGACGCTATCTCGTTCAGCGCCGATGGGCGCCGTCTCGCCACGGCGAATTGGGATATGACAATCCGGATTTGGGACGTAGCCTCCCACCGCTCGTCGGTCACCATGGTCGGCCATTCCGGTCCGGTTCTGGCGCTGGCGTTCTCTCCCGATGGGAATCGGATTGCCTCGGGCAGTTATGATCGGACCGCGCGGGTGTGGGATGCCCGTTCGGGCCGCGAGCTGCTGAAACTCTCCGGCCATACCGATCAGGTGCCTGGGGTCGCTTTTACTCCGGACGGAGACCGACTAGTTAGTGCCAGTTCGGACGGCACCTGGAGGCTGTGGGACCTCACGGACAATCCGGAATTCGAACTGGGATCACTGAGCGCGGACTCGCGGGAAGTTTACCAGGCCGCGTTCAGTCCGGACGGCCGGCGGCTGGCGACTGTCGGCTCTGACGGCGCCGTGAGGCTGTGGGACGTCGCTTCGGGCGATAGCATTCGGAGCTTTGGCTTCGCGGCTCGTACTGCGGTTGCGTTCAGTCCGGACGGCGCCCGCATTGCGGCGAGTTTCGTCGGGGACCTTGAGCTGTGGGACGTCTACTCGGGCACCGTACGCGCCCTCACTGACCAGGCCAGCAGACTTCAACGGCTGGCGTTCAGTCCCGACGGCAAGCGCATCGTCACCGGCAGCGAAGATGGCGCGGCGCGAATTTGGGATGCCTCATCTGGAAAACAGCTTTCCCACCTCAAGGGGCACAACGACTGGGTTTTTGCAGCGACGTTCGATCCGTCCGATAGCTCGCGCCTGGCGACGGCGGGACGAGATAACAAGGCGATCATCTGGAATGCCGTCACGGGCGAGCCGGTCGCGACGCTGTTCGGCCAGCAATACGGAGTCTGGGACGTGGCATTTGTGCCGAATGGTCGACTGCTCGCGACTGCCGGAGGCGATGGGACGGTCAAGGTTTGGGACGCCCGCAGCGGCAGGGCAATCTACACCCTCAGAGGCCACACCTCGGTTGTGCCGAAGATCGCTGTTAGCCCCGATGGCCGCCTGCTTGCCAGTACGAGCTGGGATGGCACGACGACGGTGTGGGACCTGCGGACGGGCGCAGGCCTCTTCACTGTATCAACCGATCATCGCCAGAACTGGATCGGCTTCAGTCCAGATGGTCGCCGGCTGGCTGTTGCGGGAGTCGACGGAAAGGTGCGGTTCTATTCCGCGTCCCCCAACGAGCTCCTTGCGCTCGCGCGGACCCGCGCCACCCGGTCGCTCACCCCCGAAGAATGTCGCAAGTATCTGGAGCAAACAACGTGTCCCGCGGAATTGATCGATGCGCTCATCCGCGGCACGGCCCTGGCGAACGCAGGAGACACCGCGGGAGCCGAAGTGATCTTCAGCGCCGTGGCACGGCACGACAGAGAGTTGTATGGGAGTCGTGAAACCAGCGCGGAGTACCTGATGGCTCAGGGTGAGGCTTTCGCATCGAGCGGCGATGGAGCGGCAGGCGCGGCAAGCTTCCGCGCGGCACGGGCGGTGGGTGCCACGCACATCCTCGATCCGAACAAGGCGGCCAGACAGTTGACCGCCGGTTATCAGGCGGTCCGGGCGCATGCCCTCGCCCGGTCGGGCCACGACGGCGCCTCCGTCCAGCGCCGTCGGCTGCGAGAATCGCTCGACCCAGTGCTTGTTTTGCTCGATCAGGGGCGACGACAGCTGGAGCGAGGGCATATCGACAGCGCGATGGTCAGCTTCCGGGCGGTTCGCGAACTGGATGCGGAGCGAGATCTCGGATTTGAAACGCAGCTCTTAGCTGGGCGTGCGGCGGCGTTAGCCAGAGCGAATCACGATAGCACCGGCCCTGCAATTGCGGCGTATCGCGACGCGATGGGTCTCGATTCCCAACGGGTGAGTGCCGAACAATCTGATGTGCTTTGCCGGTTCGGAACTCTCTGGGGCCATGCGCAACAAGTGATGGATGCGTGCGACCGATCGCTTGCCCTGACGGGGGATTCCGCGTCCTTTAAGGAAAGTCGGGCCATCGCGCTCGCTGTCACGGGCCACCCGCGCGAGGCGATCGCGGATCTCCAGGCGTTCATCGAGTGGACGTCAGACGACCTCGAGCGGATCGTGCGGCAAGCGTGGGTCGATAGCCTCAACGCGGGCCGGAATCCATTTCCGCGGGCTGTTCTCGACGAGTTGAGAATTATCGAGCTTACTCATTTTGGATCGTATCGTGCAAAGGATTTGATTCGCGGCTACACAGCGGCGATTCACAGCAATCCCGAAGATCCGATGGCGCATGCTGAACTTGCACGGGCATACGCGCAAGGGGACAACGAAGCAGGCGCCATTCGCGAATACGCCGAAGCCGAGCGCCTGGCGTACCGCTCCCGTGCCAAGGCTCGCCCGTTGGCCCTCTACCGTGGCACCGTGACACACGATTCATTGCCTAACCGGCCCGCCGCCTTCGAGATACGCTTTGAGGGCGCCGGCGCCACCGGGATCATCGTCATTGGTCCGCCGCTCCACGGCAGCGGCCCTTTCAACGCGATTTGGGAGCATGATTCGCTGATCATCTGGAGCGCGGGAGTAGTAGGAGACACGATTCGCTGGGCCGCCGACGTCAGGGGCGACGCCCTGAGCGGGCGCTACGAAATCGCAAGCGGTTACGCGTCTGATGTAGGAGGACGCTGGACCGCCCGTCGCGCATTAGGGACCGCGATAAAGCAGGCAATACCGTCGAACACTCCTGCGTCAACGGACGCACGCTCACCCCTGGGCGGGGTATGGGTGGGGGACTGGACGGGGAGTGGGTACATGTTCACGGCTCAAATGACGCTCGCGCTGGCTGCCGACAGCAGCGTTCGAGGCTCCATCGTGTGGACGCTCAAAAGCTCCCCAGATTCTAGCGACCGCGAGCGGATCGGTCTCAGCGCGACGGAATACGTGGTTGGGAGCTACGACGCCGCGCGCCGCCTCCTGCGGGTCGCTGGCTATGGGAAGGACGACCCTTCGAAAACCATGGGCCTCGATCGCTATCGGCTGCACCTTTCTGACGACGGCGCCACCCTCAGCGGGGACACCCGCAACCACGGGCGCTGGGACGGCCGGTTCTCGGCGACACGCAAACCGTGACTCACGCTGATCCGCGCCTCCCGATTGGTTGACCAAGCCTTACCCTGAGTTACGTGTGGGGCTCTTCTCTCCATCCCTTCGCCACGCCGTCGCTAGCAACCAGACACTCCACGTCAGGACGAAAACAATCCCCGCCAGTGTGGCGACCGCATTGGCGGCGGAGAACCCTGGGGAGCCAATCACCCAACCCTGTGCGATGTACGCGAGTCCCGATAGTCCCATGATGTAACCGACCGTGCTCGGCACCCCGGCCGTCCGCGCAACGAGCGCGCCATATAAGGGGAAGGACGTACCGAGCAAGTAGCTGTGATAGCTGTGAACGCTCCACTCGGCCAGCGAATCGCCTCGGCGCTCGCGAAGCGCGCGGCTCGCTCGGTATCAGGTGCAGTCGCCCACGCATCCACAGCGTGCTTGAGCGCGACTCCATCCACCGCTTGGAGGACGCCGTACAACCCAAGGGCAAGCACGCCAGCAACGGCTCCGAACGGACCCGCTCATACCGATCGTCCCGGTCTCCCGTTGAGGACGAGGAACAACGCAACGAGCCCGGGATGAGGACGGTCATGCCCACGAACTGACCGAGGTGCACTGCGATCCAGGCGTCGCTGCGGGCGTAGTCCGCAAACGCGGCGGCGTGATCGTTGGCGGGTGCCTGATCGGGGTGAAAGAAGCCCGCCACCATGGCGAGCAGAACGCCGCCGAAGATCAGGGTGGCGGGCGCGCGCAAAGCTCGCTGGGAGTCGTCCATGGGGATAAGATGATCATCTAGGACATGCGCGCCACCGAACACGAGGAGACTCGCATGTCGTCATCACACGATCACGCGGCGCACCATCACGGTTCCGTCGTTCATGGGCCGCCTGCTGACGCGAGCACTGCACACCGCCAGGCGTTTGACGCCGCGCGCCCCGACCGCGGCAGGACCGTCGTTGCGGTGGACTTCGAGGCCCGCGAGTTCGATTGGACCATCGCTCCTGGAGCAACCGTCAAAGGGTGGGGGTTCAACGGCCAGGTTCCGGGGCCGACGATCGAGGCCCGGGTTGGCGACGTGCTTGAGGTGCGGTTCACGAATCGCCTTGCCGAGCCGACGACGCTGCACTGGCACGGGCTGCGGATCCCGGCCCCGATGGACGGGACGGATATGGTACAGAGCCCGGCGGCGCCGAAAAACGACGACCCCCCGATTCTTTCGGGGGGTC
>Ga0066710_100005022_pt1 | contig 11912 bp, 5 predicted proteins | sample GraSoiAngelo_159_FD_79666 | JGI IMG/M metagenome (GOLD analysis project Ga0066710, IMG submission 79666) | Grasslands soil microbial communities from the Angelo Coastal Reserve, California, USA - 14_1009_16_40cm | ecosystem: Environmental > Terrestrial > Soil > Grasslands | place: USA... | reverse complement strand
GGCGTCGACCTGATCTTCAAGCTGCCCCACGAGGAAACGAAGACCGTTGCCGATTATCGTCGCGACCTGATGGAACGGCTCTACCTGGGTATGCTCAACACGCGCTTCGAAGAGATCTCGCAAAAGCCCGATGCGCCGTTCCTCGGCGCCGGCGCGTCGAAAGAGAGCTTCTTTGCGCGCAGCACGGATGCGTTCAGCCTCGACGCCGAGGTGAAGGACGGTGGTATCGAGCGCGGCCTCGAGGCGCTGCTGATCGAGTCGCGGCGGGTGGACCAGTTCGGGTTCCTGCAATCGGAGCTCGACCGCGAGAAGCAGGACGTCCTGCGAGCGTTCGAGCGGTCGTATGCCGAACGTGAAAAAACGAACTCGTCGAATTTCGTCCAGGAGTACATCGGTCATTATTTGCATGGCGAAGCAATCCCCGGCATCGAGTACGAGTACCGCCTCGCGCAGCAGCTCGTGCCCGCGATCACCCTCGCCGACGTGAACAAGCTGGCGCGCAAGTGGATCACCGACGAGAACCGCGTGATCATCGCGCAGGCGCCGCAGAAGGACAGCCTCAAGACGCCCACGAGGGCCGACCTGCTCGCTGTATTCGTGCGCGCGACGAAGACGCCGCTGGTCGCGTACACCGAAAACCTTTCGGGCGCGGCGCTGCTCGATCGTCCGCCCGACGCTGGCAGGATCGTCGGCGACTCGTCGGCGCCGGCGATCAATCTCACCGAATGGAAGTTGTCGAACGGCGCGCGCGTACTCGTGAAACCAACCGACTTCAAGGAAGACGAAGTCCTCTTCTCGGCGTATAGTCCCGGCGGAACGTCGCTGGTGCCCGACTCGAACTACATGTCGGCGAGCATGGCGCAGCAGATTCTCGCCGTCAGCGGCGTAGGCAAATTCAACCGCATCGATCTGCAGAAGAAGCTGAGCGGCAAAGTGGCCAGCGTGGCGCCGAGCATCGGCGAGACAAGTGAGGGACTGGGCGGGCAGGCGTCGCCCAAAGATCTGGAGACGCTTTTTCAACTCGTCTACCTGTACTTCACCGAGCCGCGACTCGACACGGCCGCGTACATCGCCCTCAAGAATCAGATCGCGCCGTATCTCGCCAACCGCGGCGCCGATCCCGACGAGGTATTCGGCGACACGGTGCAGGTGACGATGGCGCAGCATCACTTCCGCGCGCGCCCGCCGACGGCAACGACATTCGCCGAGGTGGACCCGAACAAGGCGCTGGCGGTCTACAAAGATCGCTTCGCCGACGCCAGCGACTTCACCTTCCTGTTCGTCGGCAACGTGAAGCTGGAGACGCTGAAACCGCTGGTCGAGAAATATCTGGCGTCGCTTCCATCGACCGCTCGCAAGGAAACGTGGAAGGACGTGGGCCGCCGCGCGCCACGGGGCGTCGTCGAAAAGGTGGTGCGTAAAGGCACGGAGCCGAAAGCGAACACGGTGATCGAATTCACCGGAGCGTGTAGCTACAGTCCGGAGAATCGCTTCGCCATTCGCGCGCTCACGGAGCTCTTCCAGATCAAGCTCAACGAGACGCTGCGCGAGCAGCTCGGCGGCACGTACAGCCCGAGCGTCAACGGCGGATGCAGCCGCGTGCCGCGACAGGAATACGCCATCCAAGTGGAGTTCGGCTCGTCGCCCGAGAACGTCGAGAAGCTTTCGAAGAGCGTGTTCGCGCTCATCGACACACTGAAGGCGACGCCCCCCACACAAGGCGACGTCGACAAAGTGAAGGAGCAGCTCCTGCGGTCACGCGAAGTCGATCTCAAACGCAACGAGTACTGGCTCGGCAACATCGCCGGCAGAGATCAAGCGGGCGAGGATCTCGCCGGGCTCGGTGCTCCATATGACGAGATGGTGAAGCGGCTGACGGCGTCGCAGATTCAGGCCGCGGCGAAGCAGTACTTCGACGTGAACAATTACGCGCGCTTCGTACTGCTGCCGGAGAAATAGGCGAGCGGGGCGAGCGGGGCGAGCGGGGCGCGACCTGCCCGGCATGCCCGCCCCTACTTGCTCTTCGATCCGAAGAGCGACCCCACCATCTTCCGCCAACCAGTCGACGCTGGCGCAGCGGCGGCCGTCGCCGCGGCGCTCTCGGGCGACTGCAGCGCGTCGGCGAAGTGCTGCATCGATGGGAACCGATCGTCCGGCGCTTTGGCGAGTGCGCGAAAGACAACTTTCTCGAGCGCCGGCGATACGCCTGGAACGACGATCCGCAGCGACGGCGCCGTTTCCATCATGTGCTTCATGATCAGCACCTGCATGGATGGCCCGAGAAACGGCGGCTGTCCGGCGAGCATCTCGTAGAGCACGCAAGCGAGGGAATACTGGTCGGACGGCGCGGCGACGCTCTTGTCGGCCATCGCCTGCTCGGGGCTCATATACGGCGGCGTTCCCACAGACGTGCCGGTTTGCGTGAGCGCCGCCGCTTCGGCCGAGGCGCCGACCACGCGTGCGATGCCAAAGTCCGCGACAATGGCGCGCCCGTCCTCGAGCAGAATGTTTTCGGGCTTGATGTCCCGATGCAGAATGTCGTGCGAGTGCGCGTAGGCGAGCGCACTGGCAACCTCCACCGCGATGCGCACGGCTTCGTCGACCGGGACCTGACGCTTGCCGTCGAGGCGCGTGCGAAGTGATTCGCCGGCGATGAATGGCATGACGTAAAACAGCTTGCCGTCCACCTCCGCCGATTCGTACAACGGAAGGATGTGGGGATGCGTCAGCGTGCGCGCGATCGCGATCTCACGCTTGAACCGCTCGACGCCGACCGCCGCGGCCAGATCAGGACGCAGCACCTTGATGGCGACGCGTCGGTCGGATTTTACGTCGCGGGCGAGATAGACCGTGGCCATGCCACCGCGTCCAAGCTCGGATTCGATCGCGTACGAATCGGCGACGAGCGCCTGAAATGCGGCGAGGGCGGTTCCCATCAATTGAATCGGTAGGGGTTCGGCGATCGGATAGTATCGCCGGGTGAAGGCGAGCGCTACGGGCGGCCGCGCCGCGCGCCCGGTGCGAAGGACGCAGGCACCGTTTTGCATTTCGCACCGCCGCGCGGCAGAATAGCTCGGCACCACTTCACGCTCAACGCGGGATTCCAGCATGTACGCCACCCGGAATATGCTCGTGCAATCCGTCGCGTCCTCGCGCGCGGCACGGCTCCTTGTCTCGGCCGCGATGACGGTCGGCCTTCTGTCGGTGCCGCTCGCCGCGCAACGCGGTCCTCAGGCGCCGCGCGATCCGATGCAGGAGCTGCTACCGCTCAAGCCGACGCGCACGCTCACGTTCACGACACGGACCGGACACTGGATGTCCGTCGATGTCAGTCGCGACGGACAGACGATCGTCTTCGACCTGCTCGGCGACATCTACACCATGCCCATCAGCGGCGGCAAGGCGACGGCGCTCACGCGCGGCATGGGATTCGACGCGCAGCCGCGGTTTTCACCGGACGGCAAGCATGTCGTGTACGTCAGCGATCGGGACGGAGGCTACAACCTCTGGATCGTCTCGACGGACAAGAAGGACACGATTCAACTCACGCGCGGGAAAACCAACCGGTACTACTCGCCCGTGTACACGCCGGACGGGCGATACGTCGTCGCCACGCGGGGTACGCGACTCTACATGTACGACATCCAGGGCGGCGCCGGCGAGGAGCTTGTGCGCGCGGATCCGACCGCCGCTCCGGCGCCTGCCGGTGGACGCGGGGGCGGCGGAACGGAGAACCTGCGGCAGATGGGCGCCGCGTTCGGGGCCGACCCGCGCTATGTCTGGTTCGAGCAGCGTCGCGGATCGTTCATGTACAACACGCCGCTGCAAGACTACTCGCTGGCCGTTTAGGACCGTGACGCCGGGCAGGTCAACGTCCGCGAGAGCCGTTGGGGCTCGGCGTTCCGCCCCGTGTTGTCGCCAGACGGCAAGTGGCTGGTCTACGGGACGCGGTATGTCAACGAGACGCGGCTCCGCATCCGCGATCTCAATACGGGCGACGAACGCTGGCTCGTCTATCCGGTGAAGCGCGACGACCAGGAGTCGGCGGCGCATCTCGATGTCCTGCCGGGGATGGCGTTCACGCCCGATTCAAAGTCTGTCATCACGACGTGGGACGAGAGGCTGTGGAAGGTGCCGGTGCCGACCGGCAAGCCCGTCGAGATTCCCTTCGAGGTCGACGTCGTGCAGCCACTTGGGCCGCACGTGCGCTCCGAGTATCCGATTCCGGACTCGACGACGTTCGTCGTCAAGCAGATCCGGGACGCCGTTCCTTCGCCCGACGGACGACGGCTGGCGCTGGTCGCATTGGACCGGCTGTACGTGATGGATTACCCGAACGGAGCGCCGCGCCGACTCAGCAGCGCGAACGTCGGCGAGTTCGAGCCGTCGTGGAGCCCGGACGGACAGTGGATCGTATACGCCACGTGGAGTGCCGACGGCGGGAACATCTACAGGGCGCGGGCCGACGGAAGCGGACAACCGCAGAAGCTGACCACCGCGTCGGCGTACTGGCAGCATCCGGTGTTCTCGCCGGCTGGAAATCGCATCGTTGCGATTCGGGGGCCGGCGCGAGCGTTCGAGCAGGCGGTGGCAGCCGGTACACCGGGCGGCGCGGAGGATCTCGTGTGGATCCCAGCCTCGGGCGGCGACGCCGTTTTCATTGCGCCAGCCGCAGGCATGAACCAGCCGCAGTTCGTGAAGCGCGATACGACGCGCATCTACGGCTCGAGCGGCGCACGCGGACTCTATTCCATGCGATGGGACGGCACTGACGTGAAATCGCTTCTGCGTGTCGGCGCCGGCGGGCGCGCCGGCGGTGGGGGCGGCGGCGGCGGTGGCGGCGGGTCCATTTTCATCTCGCCCAACGGCGACGAGGCGCTCGCCGAATCGGGAATGGACCTCTACACGATGTCGATTCCCTGGCTTGGCGGACCGGCGCCGACGATCACGCTCGGTGACGTCGCGACGTTTCCGGTACGGAAGCTGACTGACATCGGCGGGCAGTTTGGTGGGTGGAGCGCGGACGGCCACAGCGTGCATTGGTCGATTGGCAATGCATACGTCGTCTACGACCTGGATCGCGCCAGAGTGGTGGATGATTCCGTGCGCCGCGCCGGTGGTCGACGCGCCGTGCCGGACGACTCTGCAGCGCCGCCGACGGCCGGCGGACGCGGGCGGGGTGGTCGTGGCGGCGCCGCCGCGGGCGGCGCCGGTGGATTGATCACCTCCGTGTATCAGCCGGTGGAAACACGCATCCGCATCTCCGTCGACCGCGATTTGCCCAAAGGCGTGTCGGTGCTGCGCGGCGCTCGCGTCGTCACGATGAAGGCCGACGAGGTGATCGAGAACGCCGACGTGGTCGTGACGAACAACCGGATTACCGCGATCGGCAAGCGTGGCAGCGTAGCGGTCCCGGCTGGCGCGCACGTCATCGACGTGAGCGGCAAAACGATCGTTCCGGGGTTCGTGGACACACACGCGCATCTACGAGTGGCGACGAACATTCACCGCGACGTGCAATGGAGCTACGCCGCGAACCTGGCGTACGGTGTCACCACGGCGCGCGACCCGCAGACGGGAAGCACCGACGTGCTCTCGTACGAGGACGAGGTGCGAGCGGGGAATGTCCTCGGGCCGCGCATCTACTCCACCGGCCCTGGCGTCTTCGCTCAGGCGGGAATTACGAATCTCGAGACGGCCCGCCGCGTGCTCAAGCGCTACAGCGACTACTACGATACGAAAACACTGAAGGAGTACGAGACGGGCAATCGCGAGGTCCGGCAGTATCTGATCGAGGCCGCCAACGAGCTGCACCTGATGCCGACGACAGAAGGCGGGCTCGATTACCCGATGAACATCACCGAAGCGATCGACGGCTACAGCGGTCACGAGCACACCATCCCGACGTTTCCACTCGGCGCAGACGTCATCAAACTGCTCGTGGAGTCGGGAATCACCTACACACCGACGCTGCTCGTGGCATACGGCGGTCCCTGGTCGGAGAACTACTGGTACGAGCACGAGGACGTCGTCAACGAAGCGAAGCTCAAACGCTTCACGCCGTGGAACGATCTCGACGAGAAGCTGTTCCGGCGCGGAGGCTCCAATAACCCCGCGCCCAACGGGGCCAGCGCGGGCTGGTTCCACGACTCGCAGTACATCATGAAGCTGGCCGGAGGCGACATCAAAAACCTCATCGCGGCCGGTGGTCGCGCGGGGATCGGGTCGCACGGCCAGCTCCAGGGATTGGGCTACCACTGGGAGCTCTGGTCGGTGGCGATGGGCGGGCTGACGCCACACGATGCGTTGCGTGTCGCCACGGCTATCGGCGCCGATGCGCTCGGGCTGGGCAAAGAGGTCGGTTCGCTCGAGGCAGGGAAGATGGCCGACCTGCTCGTCCTGGATAAGAATCCGCTCGAGAACCTGCGCAACACGAAATCGATCAAGTACGTGATGAAGAACGGCCGCTTGTACGACGGCAACACGCTGGATGAAGTGTGGCCGCGGCAGAAGAAGGCGGGACCCTTCTACTGGCAGACCGACGAGACACCGATGGTGAAAGCGAACAACGAACGGAAGGAGCCGTGAGAGCCGCCATCGTCGCGCTGTTCGTGGCATCCGGTGCCGCGACGCGCGCGCAGATTCCGCAGTCGGAGTACGCTGCGCGCCGTGACTCGCTGGCCGCCCGCATCGACAGCGGTGTGGTCATAGCGTTCGGTGGTCGAACGCCCGTCACCGATTTCGGTCCGTTCTATCAGCTACCTGCGTTCCATTATCTCACGAGCTTCGACGAGCCGGACGCGGCATTCGTGATGGTCGTTCGGAACGGGCACGGTACGAGCACGCTCTTCATCACGCCGGCGGAGCCGAGGGCGGCGTTCTATTACGGCTGGCGTCCCGATTCGGCAGCGGTCGTGACCACGTGGGGCATGTCGGCACGGTCGTTCAGCGCGCTGCGGCCGACTGTCGACTCCCTCGCGACGGCCGGATTCCCCTTCTACACGCTCGCTGATTTCGAGGACGCCGACTTCGCGCGCGCCGATTCACTCACGCGCGGACGGTCATTCATCGGGTCGCTCGTGTCGCGGCATCCGACACTCGTCGTCAAAGACGCGCATCCGATCGTCAGCCAGCTCCGTGCGCGGAAGAGCACCGCAGAGATGGCGCTGCTTCGAAAGGCGGCGGAGATCAGCTCGGAAGGCCATCGCGCCGTGATGCTCGCACCGACGCCGCGGCACGAGTACGAAATCCAAGCGACGCTCGAGTACACCTTTCGCCGACTCGGCGCCACCCGCCCCGCGTATGGCTCGATCGTCGGGGCGGGCGTCAATGGCACGCAGCTTCATTACATGAAGGACCGCGCGGCCGCGAAGGCGGGCGACCTCGTCGTCATCGACGCCGCGGCTGAATACGATGGCTATGCGGCAGACATCACGCGCACCATTCCTGTGAGCGGCACGTACACCCCGGCGCAGCGAGCGATCTATCAACTCGTGCGCGACGCGCAAGCCGCCGCCGAGCGCAACTCGAAGCCGGGGATGTCAGCGCAGGCGGCGCAGGACTCGTCGGTCGCCGTCCGCGCGCGCGGCCTCGCCGCGCTCGGCCTGGTCGACAGCGTCGACGCGACGTACGATCCGCCGTACCAGGTGGACTGCACCCGTACGCCGCCGTCGTGTCGCCAAGCGAATTTCTGGATGATCCACGGCATCAGCCATGGCCTCGGCCTCGCCGTTCACGATCCGGCGCAGTTCTCGTCCGGTGACCGGACCTTCAAGGCGGGCGACGCGTTCACGATCGAGCCCGGCATTTACATCAGCAACCGGATGCTGCAGGCCCTTCCCGACACGCCAAAGAACCGCGCGTTCATCGCGAAGGTGAAGCCGGCCGTCGCGAAATACGAGAATACCGGCGTGCGAATCGAGGACGACTACATCGTGACGGAGAAGGGCACCGAGCGGATCAGCACCGCGCCGCGAGAGATCTCCGAGATCGAAGCGCTGATGCGCTCGAGACCCGCGCGCGTCGTGCCTTAGCGCCGCGTGCGCTGCGCGGCTGCCTTCTCGACGAGCCGCCGCAACTCCTTGATCGGCTCCGGATTATCGTCCACTTGCAGCCGGAGCACGGTGTCGTTGTGCAGCCACACGCCACCGTCCTTCTTCACGATGATCATCGCCGCGGATTGCATCCCGCGCTGGTCGCCGCCTGCGGACTGACCACCCTCGAGGGCCGCGAGCAGGCGCAGGGAAAGATGGCCGGGCGTGCGTTCGAACCACGCCACCATGCTGTCGACGACGGCCGGACCGGCGAGGATGTTGCCTTGCGCCGTGCAATGCACGCCCGCCGCGGAGCACGATTTGTGGCCCGCCCACGGCGTCGCCTTGGGACCGGTGTACGCGGCCACGGTGCCTTTCGCGTCGATCACCGCGAACTGGCGTCCCTCTTTCGACCAGTCTTGGGGACGCGGATCCGGATCGTCGGTCCAGATCCGCTTGATGATTTCCTCAGGCGCCACGCCCGTCCGTAACAGCGCCAGCGCCTGCGGACCGTAGCTCACGTCGACCACCGCCTGCGTCGCGGCCGCGCCAACGCCCGCCTCCGCCCAAAGCACGCCGTTGCCAACCGAGAACACGCGCGACTGCACGGCGGCGCCGATTTCACCGGTCGTCGAGTCGAACGCGAGAATCGAGAAGGTTGCGACGGGCGGCCAAGGACGACTGCGGATCGAATCCCCTTGCGCGATCAGAGACGCGGACGGTGCTGCCACGAGGAAGGCGAGTCGGGTCATGCGGCGCATCGGAGGCTCCTCGGTTCGATATCGCTCAAATAATCGATGGGGATTGTAGGACGCAAAACCGCGCTGCATGATCTCAGGGCATCGCCCATCCCAAACGCTCTCCCAACCGCCGTCCGCCGTTCTGGAGATCTCATGAATCGTCGCCAACCACTGAGCCGCCTCGCGACCGGCATCAGCCTTCTCATCCTCGGGCTTTCGCAGCCGTCGCTCTCGCAGCAACAGCAGGGCCGCGGCCGCGATCCCGAGACCGCCTGGGACGTGACACAGCCGCGCGGCAAGACGCGCGCGATCGACTTCACGACCAGCGAAGGAACCTGGATGGCCGTGGATCCATCGCCCGATGGTCGCTGGATCTACTTCGACCTGCTCGGCCACATCTATCGAGTCGCCACAAGCGGCGGCGAGGCCGAGTGCCTGACGCAGAGCAGCGGCATGGCGATCAACATTCAGCCGCGCGTCTCGCCGGACGGAAAGGTGGTCGCGTTCATCTCGGATCGCCGAGGACAGAACAATCTCTGGATCATGAATGCGGATGGCAGCAATCCCCATCCGGTGTTCACGGATCTCAACGCCACCGCGATCGAACCGGCGTGGACGCCCGACGGCCAGTACATCGTCGTGCGCAAGGGTGGACGCGGCGGTGGTGGCGAAGGTGGTGGCGGAGGCGGCGGACTGTGGATGTATCACAAAGACGGCGGCCAGGGCGTGCAGCTGATCGGCGCCGGGGGTGGTCGAGGCGGCGGCGGCAATAGCGCGCCCGCTTGGCCGACCATCTCCGGCGACGGGAAGTACCTGTACTATCACGTCTCCATGACGGTGAACGATCGCGAGCCGCTCTCCGGATCGCAGCAACTCCGCCGATTCGAATTCAAGAATGGTGAGATCGTCGATATCACGGCCGGCGAGAGCAGTGGCGCCGCGGCGGGACGCATCTCGAGCGGCGGCGCGGCGGCCCCCGAGGTGTCGCCCGACGGACGGTGGCTCGCTTTCGCGCGCGAGATTCCCGACGGCACGATCTCCTTCAAAGGGCACAAGTACGGGCCGCGCACGGCACTCTGGCTGCGTGACCTCAAGACCGGCATTGAGCGAATGCTCATGGACCCTATCGAGCCGATGGTCGCGTCGGGTGGGAAAGCGATCGGGGTACTGCCGCGGTATCGGTGGGCGGGCGATGGCAAGTCGATCGTCGTTGCGCAGGGCGGAAAGATCCGGCGCGTGGATGTGACGGCCGGTGCCGTGTCGACGATCGCCTTCACGGCGAAAGTGCACCGCACGATCTCCGAGATGGCGCGCAAGGAATTCCGCATCACGGACGACCCGGTCCAGGCAAAGTTCATTCGTTGGCCGAGCACCAGCGCGGACGGGAAGACGATCGTCTTCCAAGCCGTCGGTCGCGTGTACGCGCAGGACGGCGCGACCGGAACGGCCAAACGCGTCACGTCGCCAACCTTCTCGCCGCTCGAATACGCTCCGACGGTCAGCCCGGACGGACGCTGGATAGCGTTCGTGACCTGGGACGACAGCGCGCGCGGCCATCTCTGGAAGGTCGCCATGGCGGGCGGCGCGCCGCAGCGCCTGTCGCGCGACGCCGCGGATTACGTGGACCCGGTGTGGAGTCCCGATGGCCGGTCGATCGTCGTCGCGCGCGGCTCGGCGACGGCGGCGGGTCGCACGATCACGCACAATCCGTGGTTCGACCTCGTCCGCGTCTCGGCGACGCCGCCCGCGGCCGGCGACACCGGCGAGGTGGTCACGACGGTCACGCGTCCGTCGGGCTCAGGGCTGAGCGGCGAGGCGCGGCGACAGCTCGTCCGTCCATCGTTCGGGCCCGACGGTCGGATCTTCTTCCCTGAAGAACGAGCGGCGCCCGTGGGCGGCACAGCGGCCGGAGGGCGAGGCGGCGGAGGAACGGCCCTCGTGTCCGTGAGGCCGGACGGCAGCGACAAGCAAGTTCACGTGACGTTCCCGGCGGCGGACGAGATCGTGCCGTCGCCCGGTGGAGAGTGGGTCGCCTTTCAAGAGGGCGACAATATCTACGTCACGCCGCTGGCGTGGAACGGCACCGGCGCTGAGGCATTGCGCGTCGAGAAGCGTCGTGGCGCGTTCCCGGTCACCCAGCTCACCCGCGACGGCGGGCTCTTCCCGCGCTGGCGCGACCGCGGGACGCTCGAGTACGGGAGCGGCGATCGGTTCTACATGCATCACATGGACACCGGCCGCACCGATACTGCGTCGCTCAAGGTGTCCGTGCCGCGCGCGATCCCGGTGGGCAGCGTGGCGCTCACCAACGCCCGCATTCTCACGCTCGATCATCGCAGGGTGATCGACCGCGGCACAATCGTCGTCAAGGGAAGTCGTATCGCCTGCGTAGGCTCTTGCAGCACCGCCGGTGCCGATCGCGTGATCAACGCTACCGGCAAGACAATCATACCCGGGTTCGTCGACATGCACTCGCATCACTACCGCGAGTGGCGCGGCATGCGGCCCAAGCACGATTACGAGGTCGCGATCTATCTCGCCTACGGCGTGACGACGAATCTCGACCCGTCGATGTGGAGTCAGAACATCTTCCCGACCGCCGAGCTCGTCGAGGCCGGCGAGATAATTGGACCGCGCGCATTCAGCACCGGCGACAACGTGACGAGCAACGACGGCGCGCGGAGCAACGAGAACTCGAGCCTCGGCGCCGCGCTGGCTACCGTGCGGCGGATGACGGATTGGGGCGCCGTCTCGATCAAGCAGTACGCGCAGCCGCGTCGCGATCAGCGCCAGTGGATGAGCGAAGCGGCGCGTCAGGTCGGCGCGAACGTGACCGCCGAGGGCGGCTCGTTCATCGAAGACATCAGCATGATCATGGATGGACAGACGGCGTGGGAGCACGCCTTCTCGGAGGCGCCGATGTACGCTGACGGCGCAAAGTTCCTTGGGCTCGCGGGCGCGACGTACTCGCCGACCATGGTCGTGGCCGGATCGGGCCCATGGAGCATCGAGTACTGGTTTCAGTCGAGCGACGTGTGGAAGGACGCCAAGCAGCGCTCGTGGTTCCCGTGGCGCATGCTCATCCCGCAGACGCGCGTACGCTGGTTGCGGCCGGAGACCGATTATCCGTACCCACTCG
>Ga0066710_100005021_pt1 | contig 11913 bp, 7 predicted proteins | sample GraSoiAngelo_159_FD_79666 | JGI IMG/M metagenome (GOLD analysis project Ga0066710, IMG submission 79666) | Grasslands soil microbial communities from the Angelo Coastal Reserve, California, USA - 14_1009_16_40cm | ecosystem: Environmental > Terrestrial > Soil > Grasslands | place: USA... | reverse complement strand
GCGTCGTCACGTCGCTCGAGTACCGCGTCCACGACGTCGACCAGGTCTACGCCGGGCCGATCTTCTACGAGCTCGAGAGCGCCGGCGACCTGTTCCGCATGTATCGCGAGTTCATCGCCGATGCGCCCCGGCAGTTCGGAGGTTTCCCGGCATTCCAGATAGCTCCCCCGCTGCCGTTCATCCCCGAGAACCGGCACGGCGACACGTTGTGTGCCGCTGTCGTGCACTGGGTCGGATCCGCAGACGAGGGAGAGAAGGCGATCAAGGCCTTCCGCGACGTGGCGCCGATCGTCGCCGACGGGGTCGGATCGCTTCCGTATCCGGCGCTCAACGGCGCCTTCGATCCCATCTTCCCGAAGGGCATTCGCAGTTACTGGAAGGGCGCCTTCGTGAAGGAGCTGACCGACGCCGCCATCGAGGCGCACATCGAGCACGGATCGAAGGTCCCGGAGGTCAGCGCGACGATGCACCTCTACCCGATCAACGGGGCGTGCCACGATGTCGCATCCGAGGACTCGGCGTTCGCCTACCGGGACGCCAACTTCGCTCCGGTGTTCATCGCCGCCTGGGACGGTGCGGACAAGGATGCCGAGCGAACCAAGTGGGTTCGCGATTACTACGAGGCCATCGCGCCCCATTCAGAGCCCGGCGGGTACATCAACTTCATGGACGACGACGACCAGGGCAAGATCCGCGACAACTACCGCCAGAACTACGACCGGCTCGTCCAGGTCAAGCGGACCTATGACCCGCACAACCTCTTCCACCTGAACCAGAACATCAAGCCCTAAAAGGCGATGAAAAAGCCGCCCCCGACCGCCGCGCTTTTTCATCGCTGAGATCGGTGTCGGCTACCGGCGGAGTGAATCCGCCTACGCCGACCCGTTTTCATTAGGCTGCTAAAGAGCTCGATCCACTCCCGTTACACGCCTGTATCGGGACTGCCCGAGGATTCGTGTGGGCCGTCGGGGAGACTCTCCCCGGGCGGAGAAACCGGCGCCCGCCAGCCGGTCCTTCGCCTTTTTTCGTGATCAGGATGGGGGCGAGACATCGCCCCCGTCCGCGGTCCGACACAGAGGTCCCGAGGGGAACATGGGGGACGATCACAGCGCCGCTGCCGGCGCACGGGCGGACGCCCGTCTCGCACACTGTGCGCCCATGTTCACGCCCGAAACCCTCGAGGTGGTGATGGTCTCCTTCGAGGGGCCGGACCAGTACAGCCAGGCCGGCGGACTCGGCGTTCGCGCTCGCGAACTATGCCGCGGCCTGGCCGCCGCGGGCTTTCGCACCACGCTCGCTTTCGTCGGCGATCCGGAGAAGCCGGAGGAGGATGAGGACCAGGGGGTCCACCTGCTGCGCTGGTGTCAGGAGTTGAGCCGTCGTTCGCCGAACGGGGTGTACCAGGGCGAGTACACGAAGATCGCCGAGCTCAGCCGAACGCTGCCCGGGCACCTCATCACGCACGTCATCAGGCCGGCCGCCACCCAGGGGCGGGTGGTCGCGGTGCTCAGTGAGGAATGGCACACGACGGCGTTTGTGCGCGTGCTCAGCGACCGGCTGCACGCCAACGGTCTGCGCGACCGCGCGGTCCTGCTCTGGAATGCCAACAACCTGTTCGGCTTTGATGGCATCGACTGGGGTCCGCTCAACTTCGTCGCCTCGGTGACGACGGTGAGCCGGTACATGAAGCACCTGATGTGGCCCCACGGCGTCAATCCCGTGGTCATTCCCAACGGCATTCCCGAGACGGCGCTGCGGCCGGTCGACGCCGGCGCAGTGCGGGCCATACGCTCCGCCGCGGGCACGCCGTGCCTGGCGTTCAAGATCGGCCGCTTCAGCCCCGACAAGCGCTGGCACCAGGCGGTTGCTGCCATCGCCGAGCTGCGCAGCGAAGGCCTGCCGGCGCGGCTGGTCATGCGCGGCGGCATCGAGCCGTTCGGCGCCGAGGTGATCGCGTTCGCCCGATCGGTGGGGCTGCGCGTCACCGACTGGCACGACCCGGTCGAGGACGCCGGCGGTGTGGTTCGCGCGCTCGTCGACACCGACGGCGCGCCGGTGGTCCACCTGCGGCGGTTCCTTCCGGACCAGGTGATCGCGGAGCTGAACTGCGCGGCCACCACCGTGCTGGCCAACAGCCGCCACGAGCCCTTCGGCCTGGTCGGCCTGGAGGCCATGGCGGCCGGCGGTGTGGCCATGGTCGGGGCCACGGGGGAGGAGTACGCCAGGCCGTACGGCAACGCCATCGTGGTGGAGACAGAGGACCCCGCCGAGGTTGCCAGCGCCATGCGAGGCCTCGTCGAGCAGCCTGCGCTGGCGCGGCGCCTGCGCGCTGCGGCGCGCCGCGACGCCGCCGACTTCGCGTGGCCAATCGTCATCGCCGGCTTGCTCGCACGGCTTCGTTTCATGTGCCTGCACCAGCGCGTGCAGCTGCCCGCCGCGGACACGGGCACGCCGGTGCGGCTCAGGCGGCCGGCGGCGGGCTCGCGCCCTCGAGGATCAGCGGCGGCCGCGGCGTCTGGCTGAAGTCGAAGTCGGCGCTCAGGTTGCCGAGCGCCGAGGCATTCTCGCGGACGTCGGGGCGAGGGTCCGGCCGTCCATCGGTGGCGGGATCGAGCCGCTGACCACCAAGGAAATCGTCCTCGATGAACTTCACGTACGCATCGAAGCTGAGCGTCTGATGATCGATGTACCCCCTGCGCGCGTAGGGGCTGATCACGATGCCCGGGACGCGCAGGCCGTATCCGTTCTCGTCGACATGCGGCGGCGGTACATGGTCGTAGAAGCCACCCCAGTCATCCCAGGCCAGGAAGATGGCGGTGCTGTCCCAGTCGGGACCCTGCATGACGGCGTTGATGAGCCCGGTCACGTACGCCTGGCCGGCGCTGACCAGGGCCGGCGGATGCTCGCTCACCGTGCCGTTGGGGACCACCCACGACACCGCCGGCAGCTTGCCGTCGTGCGCCGCGCTGTAGAAATGGTCGACGGTCTGGATGTTGCTCAGCTGGCCGTCGTCGTGCACCGTGTCGAAGTACGGCAGCGGGTTCCAGATCTCCGGTGTCCCGACGTGCTGCGGCGCGGCCGGGCATGTCGCTTCGTTGTCCGCGCAGTCGGGCTGCGTTCCCTCGGCGACGTAGTAGGACCAGCTGATGCCGTACTTGTAGAGGAGGTAGGTGAGGTCCGTCCAGGCGTAGATCGGCGGGGTCTTGCCGCGGCGAAACGATCCGGGATTCTGCACTGCGTTGGTGCAGCTCGAGGGGACGTTGCGCTGCGTGCAGCGCGCCGACCACTCGCTGACCATGAACAGGTGCTCCGGCAGGCTCCACGATCCGTTGGGCTCGAACATGCGGTCCTGGAGGACGAAGCTTTCCGCGTACGACCAGTAGTTGGGGACGTCCTGCCGGGTCTTGTAACCCATCACGTCGGTGCTGCCGTGGCCGCCGCAGTCTGGGTCGAACGGGTCCTTGCAGAACGCCTTGCCCTTCTCGGCCTGCTGGATGAACCCATCCATCTTTCCGCCGTCGATGTCGGCGGACGCGCTCTTGGCGCTGTGCGGTCCTCCGAGGTTTCGGTCCATTGCATCGTGGAACGGCTTGACACACGCCGCGGTCTGCGGGTCGGGAACGCACACCGTGGGCGAGCCGTCTCGCATCGGGATCCCGTCGGCGCCCGGATAGGTGCCGAAGTACTCGTCGAACGAACGGTTCTCCTGCATGATCACGATGACGTGCTTGATCTTGTGAATCTCCGGCGGCGACGATGGATGCGAGGTGGGCGCCGGCCCGCACGCCGCCACCGTGATTCCTGCTGCTGCCGCCACCAGCGCGCGCCGACCCGAGCGTCTCCTTTCCATGCAAACAGTGTGCAAGCGTGTCGCAGGTCACGCCTGAGGCAGCGCTGAGACGATGGCGCGCATATGATTTGCCACAACGGTCCGGCCTGGTGCTCGTGGAGGTGGCGGCGGTGAAAGCGGTGGTCATGGCCGGCGGAGAGGGCTCGCGCCTGCGCCCGCTCACCAGCCGCCATCCAAAACCGCTGGTGCCCGTGGCGGGCACGCCGATCATCGAGCACATCCTGCGCCTGCTGCGTGACCACGGCATCACCGACGTGGTGATCACGCTGGCGTACCTGGGTGCCGAGATCCGCAACCGCCTGGGCGACGGCGCCGACCTCGACATGAATATCGAGTACGTGGTCGAGGACCGCCCGCTAGGAACGGCCGGCAGCGTACGCAATGCGCAGCACCTGCTGGACGAGACGTTCCTGGTGATCAGCGGCGACGCGCTTACGGACATCGACCTCAGCGCAGTGGTCCAGCAGCACCGCGATCGCGGCTCGCACGCGACAATCGTGCTGCACTCGGTGCCCAACCCACTCGACTATGGCGTCGTCGTCACCGACGCCGACGGCAACGTCAAGCGCTTCCTCGAGAAGCCTTCGTGGGGCGAGGTGTTCAGCGATCATGCCAACACCGGCATCTATGTCATCGAGCCGTCGGTGCTCGAGCACATCAAGGCGGAGACGGTGGCCGACTGGTCGCACGACGTCTTCCCCCGGATGCTGCGGCGCAAGGAACCCCTGCACGGGGCCGTCATGCAGGATTACTGGACCGACATCGGTTCCATCCAGTCGTACACCCAGGCCAACTGGGACGCGCTCGAGGGCAAGGTCCGCTGCCACATAGCGGGACGCCGCGAGGGCAACGTATGGATCGGGGAGGGTGTCGAGTTCGGCGTGGGCGTGCAGCTCGACGGCCCCGCGTTCATCGGCGACGAGGTCAAGCTGAAGGCGGGCGCCTTCATCAACGACCACGCGGTGATCGGCAGCTACACGATCATCGACGACAACGCGAAGGTCAGCAACAGCATCCTGTGGCCGCACTCATACGTCGGTGAGCAGTGCCGCCTGCGCCAGACGATCATCTGCCGCAACGTCACCATCAAGAACGGCACGCTGATCGAGGAGAACAGCGTCATCGGTGACGACTGCGTGGTGGGACGCGGCTCGGTGATTCGTGCCGGGGTCAAGATCTGGCCGCACAAGGAGATCGAGCCCGGCTCCACCGTCAACGAGTCGGTGATCTGGGCAGGCGAGTGGCGGCGCGGCCTCTTCTCCTCGTACGGGATGGGCGGCCTGATCAACGTGGAGCTGACCCCGGAGTTCTGCGCCCGCCTGGGCGCGGCGTTCGGGGCGACGCTGCCCAAGGGCTCGCGCATCGTCGTCGGCCAGGACCATGCGCGCTCGTCGCGCATGATCAAGCGAGCCATCGTCAGCGGCATCGTCAGCGCCGGCGGCAAGGCCCGTGACGTGCGCGAGCTGCCCGTGCCGGTGACGCAGTTCGCCACCAAGAGCGGGCGCTGTGATGCGGGACTGCACGTCATCGTGTCACCGCTCGACCAGCGCAGCGCCGACATCCGCTTCTTCGACGGCGACGGCCTGCAGATCGACAAGCGCGCCGAGCGCAGGCTGGAGAACCTGCTCTTCCGCGAGGACTTTCGCCGCGCCGCCTTCTACGAGATGGGCGACATCGAGTACGACGAGCCGAACCTCGAATACGCCGAGCACCTGCTCGCCAGCGTCGACGTCGACGCCATCCGCGACGCCGGGTTCCGCCTGCTCGTCGACTACGACTACAGCGAAGCGTCGACGGTGCTGCCCGGGATCCTCAACGAGCTCGGTGTCACCACCATCCCGCTCAACGCCGGGCTGCGCGAGGGGCCGCACCATCGTGGCGTCCCCGAGGAGACGGCGCTGATCAGCCGCACCGTGCGCGCCGACGTCGGTTGCATGCTGAGCCCGACCGGCGAGCGCATCACGCTCATCGACGACACCGGCGAGGTGCTTACAGCGCACCAGACCTTCGGCATCCTCATCTCCTGGTGGCTGCGCTCGCACCCGGGCATCGTGCTCGCGCCGGCGGCGACGCCCGACTGGATCAGCACGCTCGTGCGCGAGTGCGGCGGGACGTTCACCGCCACGCCCGGCGAGCCGGCCACCGTGCTGCGCTCGTCGGCGGTGCCGGGGACGTGTCTGGCGTCGGACGGGGAGGGGGGGTTCGTCTGGCCGTACTACTTTGCTGCCTATGACGCCATGTACACGCTGGCCAAGCTGCTCGAGCTCCGCGCGATCACGGGCGTATCGCTCAGCGAGGCGCGCGCGCTGCTGCCCTCATCGGCGTACGTCACTGCCACCGAATTCTGCCCGTGGGAGGCCAAGGGGCGGGTCATGCGCGTGCTGCTCGACAGCCATCGCGACCAGGCACTCGACCTCGTCGACGGCATCAAGGTGTTCGTGGCCGACGGCTTCGTGCTCGTCCGCCCCGACCCCGACGAACCGGCGTACCACATCGTCGCCAGCGTTGCCGACGAAGCGCAGGGGCAGAACCTGGTGAGCGAATACGCGCGTCAGGTGCGCGAAGCGCAGCAGGGCAACGGCCTGCATCCCGCGGTGGAATCAGCTCTGCAGGGAGAGACCGCCTCGCAGTAGTTGGCCATGAAAAGCCGCTGTCACATGCCCGCGGCGCCGATGCGCCTGCGGTCCTCGACGACCTCGTAGACATTGCCGTCCGGGCCGCGAAAATACAGCCAGGAGTAGCCGCCCTGATGCTGCACCTCGCCGAGCAGCTCGGTGCCCGCCTCCGCGAGCTCAGCTTCCGCCTTGGCGATGTCGGCTACGAGAAACCCCACCGCCGGACCGCGCGTGACGTGCGTGTTGTGTGGAGAGTCGGCCGCGAAGACCTCGATGACGTCGGCATTGGGCAGCGTGTACTCCCTGAACCCGTCGTAGGACAGACCAAGCGTGAGTCCCATGGTCTTCTCGAAGAACGCGGTCGTCTCAGCGAACCGGTCGGTTCGTGTGCCCATCCACACCAGCCCCAGGACCTTCATGAACACCCTCCAGAATCGATCGCAGCCGGGCGTAGTGTAGCCGCGGCGGCCGGACCGGTGGTCATGCGCCTGCTCAACCGGCGTCGAGCACGACGTGGCGCACGATGAACGCAAAGAAGACGGCTGTCGCTGCGACGACCAGGAGGTGAAAGACCTCGTGATACCCGAACACCTGCGGCCACAGCCGGGGCCGGCGCGAAGCGTACGCCACCGCGCCGGCTGAGTACAGCAAGCCCCCGGCGGCGATGTAGGCGATGCCGACCGTTCCGATGCGCGTGAAGAACGCGGGCATCGCCGCCAGCGCGGTCCACCCCACGACGATGTACAGGAGCACCAGAGCCGAGCGGGGCACGGGTAGACCCCAGCCGACGATGACGCCTCCCGTCAGTGCCAGCATCCAGATGGCGGCCAGGAGCGCGACTCGCGGCCACCCGTCAAGGAGGGCGGCCGTGATGGGCGTGTACGTGGCCGCGATCATGAGAAAGATCGTGGCGCGGTCGGCCCGGCACCACGCCGCTCTCGCCCCCTCCGACCAGGGACCGACGTGATACAGGGCGCTGACGGTGAACAGCAGGGTGAGGCCCACGCCGTACACGGTGAGCGTCGCGACCTTGCCGGGGTCGCCGCGGGCGAGGACCACGAGGGTGGAGGCGCCGGCGAGCGCCGGAACGATGGCGATGGCGTGCAGCCATCCGCGCAGCAACGGACGCTGACGGTTCATGCGGCCGGCGCCGTCTCCTCGGCGGCCCGCTTGAAGCGCATGAACGGCGGCGCCCACCAGTTGACCCTGCCGAGGAGCCGCATCGCGGACGGCACCACCAGCGCGCGCACCAGGGTGGCGTCGACGATCACCGCAACCGCCATGCCGAGGCCGATGGACTTGATGAGCGTGATGCTGCTGCCCAGCGCGAAGCCCATGAACACGCACGCCATGATCGCAGCTGCTCCGGTCACCAGCCGTCCGCTGTGCTCCAGGCCGTCGGCGACCGCCTGGCGGTTGTCCCTGCTCTGGTGGTACGCCTCCTGCATGCGCGTCAGCAGGAACACCTCGTAGTCCATCGACAGGCCGAAGACGATACAGAAGAGCAGCACCGGTATCGTCGGATCGAGCGGCCCGGGGGTGAAGGCCAGCAGCGACGCGAGATGCCCCTGCTGGAACACCCAGACCAGAGCGCCGAATGCTGCGCCCAGCGAGAGCACGTTCATGAGCACGGCTTTGAGCGGCAGCGCGAGCGAGCGGAGCAGCAGCAGCAGCACCGCGAAGGTGGTGACGACCACGAAGGCCAGGGCAGCCGGCGTCTTGCCCAGCATGTAATCGACCAAGTCGATGCTGAACGCGGTGTCGCCTGTGACCTGTGCGTGCGCTCCGGCGATCGAGTCGCTGGCTCGCACGGTGCGCACCAGCGCCTCCGCCGGACTGCTCTCCGTGCGATACGCCGTCTGCACCTGCAGGACGGCGATCGACGCCCCCGTGAGCTGCGTGACAGCGCCGCGCACGGCCGGGGGCAGATCATCGCGAGCCTGTGCGTACACCCGCTGATACGCGGGAAGCGTGAGTGAAGGATCGATGTCCACGTAGCTGCGCACGCCGACCACGCCCGGCAGGGCGCGCAGCCGGCGGCTGAGCGCGTACGCCGCGGCGACGTTGTCTGCGCTCGTGGGCGCCCCGTGCTGCAGCTGCATCACGACGTCGATGGTGTTCTGCCCCGCCTGGGGGAACTGCCGCTCGAGCAGGTCCGAGCCGGCTCGCGACTCCGCGTTGACGGGCAGTTGTGTCACGTCGGTGTTGGCGAGATGGATGTTGAGGAATGGGGAGGCAGCGAGCAGCAGGACCGCGGCGGTGGGCAGCAGAACCTGCCAGGGGCGCCGCATCACCCACATGGCGAGCCGGTGCCAGGCGCCTCGACCGAAGGGACGCGGTTGCAGGAGGGGCACCCGCAACCGGTTCACGCGCGGCCCCAGGATGGCCAGCAGGGCCGGCAGCAGCGTCCATGCGTACAGCACCGAGATGGCGACAACGATCGCGCCGGCCACGCCCATCGACACCAGCGGCGTGCCAGTGTAGAAGAGCAACCCGGCGAGGCCGATCGCAACCGTCACGCCGCTGAACAGGATGGCTCTGCCGGCGGTGGCCATCGTGGTCGCCAGCGCTCCGGCCACGTCCGGGTTCTTGCCGAGCTGCTCGCGAAACCGCGTGACGATGAACAGCGAGTAGTCGATCGCTACGCCGAGTCCGATGAGCGTGACCACGTTCTCCGCATACGTCGAGACCTCGAAGCCGCGGGCCAGCATGAGCGAGGCGCCGACGCCGCCCGCCACCGCGAAGAGCCCGACGCCCAGGCACAGAAGAGCAGCGATCCCGGTGCCGAAGACGACGATCAGCAGGATCAGGGCCAGTGGCAGTGAGATCACCTCCGCCCGGCGCAGGTCGTCGCCGAGCAACGTGTCGTAGTCGTGCGACAGCGGTACGTCGCCATGCGTGCTCACTGCAAGCGAGCCGCCGTGCACCTCGCTGCGCAATTCGCCGAATTGCTGCCGCGCCGTGGCGAAATCGATGTTCAAACCGACCACCGCGAGGACGCTGTGCCGGTCGCTGGAGACGAGACGATCCCTGACGGTCTCGGGCGCGTTGTACGGCGTCTGCACATCGGTGACCCGCTTGTCCGAGTCCAGCGCCTCCAGAGCGCCGGTCACCGCTGTCTGCAGCCTGGGATCCGGATAGCGCAGCGAGCCGCTGCGCAGGATGAGATCGAACGACGCCCCGGTGCTGGCCGGAAGCTGTTGCTGCTCGAGGTCGGCGGCACGAACGGCTTCCACGTCGTAGTCGCTGGCGTTCTTCAGCTGGCCGCCGTTGCTCAAGGCGAGCACGGAGAGGACGAGCAGGATGACCGCCATCATCAGCACCGCCCACCGCCGGCGGTGCACAAAGTATGCCCACCGTCTCACGACTCAACTCCATTCACTGGCGCTCCGAGTATATCGAGCCCAACTGCACTGCCGGACCCGCGCGCACGAAGCGCGACAGGTGCGCGGCTTTACAAACGTTCACTGCAATCGCCGAGGGGAGTAGACTGCGACGCTCGCGTCGATGCCAGGGGAGAGGCAGCATGACCACACTCAGCGAGCCACCAGCAGGGATCGGGCTCACGCCCATAACGCACTTCGCCGCCGCGAGCGCGGAGGCACAGCCGGGAGCGCAGCTGGCCGCGATACGCGAGGCTGCTGCCGGTTTCCGCTCCTGGTTCGCCGCCACCGGCCGGCCTGAGTGGGTGGGTACCTTCGACCTGCAGACGCTGCCGTACCCGACGCGCTTCGGGCTCTTCAGAGCCGCGCTCAGCCCGACGCCGTTTGTCACGCTGACACATCGCATGCAGGTGATCCGCTGGCGCGAGCCGGACGGACGTGTGCGCACGCTGGTGTTCGAGCCCACCGATACCGAGCTGGCGCGGCGCACGCCCTATTTCGCGCGGCTGCAGGAGAGCACGCCGGACGTCTTCGAGCGCCTGTTTGCGCGGCCGCTGGGAGACGTGCTCTCGCATCTCCGTTCGATCGGCATCGCTCCTGAGGAGGTGGACTGGATCACGTTCGATCACCTGCACACGCAGGACGTGCGGCGCTGGATCGGTACCGGCGAGCCCGCCCCGGACATCTCGCCGCGATCCCCGGTGACGCCGCTGCTGCCCAACGCGAAGCTGCTCGTGCAGCGCGCCGAGCTGGAGTCGCTGCGGGCCCTGCACCCACTCCAGCTGCCGTGGTACCAGCCGCACGCGTACACGGATCTGCGCCGCGACGCGATCGTGGCGCTGGACGGCGACGTGCTGCTCGGACCGGGTGTGGCCCTGCTCGCGACGCCCGGTCACACGATCGGCAATCACACGCTCGTGCTCAGCACGGATACGGGAATATGGGCGAGCAGCGAGAACGTGATTGCGGCGGAGTGTCTGAATCCGGAGGCGAGTCGCATCCCGGGTGTACAGCGCTGGTCGCGGAACTGGGGCCAGGAGGTGGTGCTCAACGCCAACACCATCGAGGACACCGCGCGTCAGTACAACTCGTGCGTGCTCGAGAAGTCGATCGTCGATCGCAGCCGTGTCGACGCGCGCTTCGCGCAGTTCATGCCGTCATCCGAGTTGACGCGCAGCCCACTCGCACCGGGCACATCGCCGACGTTCGTGCACCGTGGGATATTTCACGGGGCGCTCACGCCTCGTCGGTGACGTGGTCGGGCGGAGGGACGCCGCTGCTGTAGCGGAGTACGCGGTCGGAGCCCCTCTGGGGCCCCGCCGCTCAACTCTCGCCGAGCCCTGCGCTCCGACCCCGTTCCGGCTCGGCTCCGAGATGCCTCCGCTCACGCAGCGGCGCCCCTCCGCCTTGCACGTGCACATCGAGCTCTCGCTTGACAACAGCTTCGAGTGCGCTGATCAGCAGCGGGGAGGTGTTCGGCATCTCGATGCGGTGCAGCGTGATGCCCGCACGCTCGGCTTCCTCGGCGGCGGCGACGTCGATGTCGTAGAGGATCTCGAGATGGTCGGCGAGGAACTGCACGGGGACGACCAGGACGTCGCTGTGGTTCGCCGCCCGCAGGCCGGGGAGCAGATCCTTCACGTCGGGTGTCAGCCACGGCTCGGGGGTGTGGCCGGCGCTCTGGTACGCGAACTGCCAGCGCGACGCGTCCAGACCCGCGCGGTGGGCGACGGACTCAGCGGTCCAGCGGAGCTGATCGATGTAGCCGGGGTCGCGGTCGACGACAGCGCGAGGCAGGCTGTGCGCTGTGAAGATCACCGGGATCGTGTCGCGCCGGCCGGCGGGCAGGCGCGCGAGCGCGCCGGCGACCAGCTCATGCAGGCACTCGATCCACTCATCGGTGTCGTGCCATGCGCGCGCGATGCGAATGTCAACAGCGGGGTGAGCGGCGCGCGCTGTCCCGATGGCTCGTTCGTAGCCGCCCAGGATGATCGACGAGTACTGCGGCGCCAGCACCACCGCCAGAATCGCTGTGGCGCCGCTGTGCACGAGCGCCCCCACCGCG
>Ga0066710_100005019_pt1 | contig 11913 bp, 14 predicted proteins | sample GraSoiAngelo_159_FD_79666 | JGI IMG/M metagenome (GOLD analysis project Ga0066710, IMG submission 79666) | Grasslands soil microbial communities from the Angelo Coastal Reserve, California, USA - 14_1009_16_40cm | ecosystem: Environmental > Terrestrial > Soil > Grasslands | place: USA... | reverse complement strand
TACACGATGAACAGCGTGAAGACCACGATCGCCATCGGGTACGCCAACAGCCGGCCGCGAAGCAGCGACGCGACGAGGAAGATCTTGATCACGCCGTGCGAGAGGAGATAGACGCCAGCGAACGTCTGGGAACTAGCCGAGAACCGGCGCGCGCCCTGGACGAGGTAGCTGGCGACGGCGTCGTCTTGATCGCGGCCTAGTTCGCGCTGCGTGAGAGCGATAACGACCCGGCTGATCGTCTCGGGCTTGATGAAGAACAGGAGCAGGCCGCCGAAGATCTCAAGCGCGCCGTCGAGGCCCTTGAAAAAGATGCCGATCCTGAACGCGATGTGGACCAATGACTGTCGTCGGAGGATCTCGCGCACGCGCATGGTCGGCCGGCCGGCCCTAGGATAGACTAAATCGACGATCTACCGAGAGAGCCTGAAAGGACAACTGGGATGACCGCATTCAGCGAGAAGACGTCGCGCATCGCCGCCGTTGCCGAGCGCTTCGCCAAGGTCAACGGGGTTTGATCCGCATGAGCAGGGTCGCCACGACATCGGATTGATAGTAGCCTATGCCTACGCCGCGCAGTTTCTGCGGGCTTCCGAGCGTCTGGTGCTGATGGATGCTTTCCCGCCAGGCATCGGCAACTGTTGAGGACGTCTGGCGGATGCGCGACCGGTGGCACTTCCGCTTCTACGGCGGTCTGCCGCGGGCCCTGGTCAGGGTCACGAACGGCCCTACTTCGGGCACTTCTGGAACGACTTCGCGGCCAATCCAAAACGCTCCCCGAGGCCGATCGCCGCATCTATGCGCGGGCCCACGCTCAACCCGGAGCCGTTGGCGCCTGCTTCGAGCACGTCCGCAACTTCGAGCGTGACGCCCAGGGCTTCGCCCGGTTGGGCGTAGCGCGTCCCACCATGCCGGTGACGGTCCTGAAGGACGAAGGGGCCAGCGGCAACTGCCTCGTCGAGCAGTCAAGCAGGTGACACAGTGAATCGTCACGAGCAGTCCCTCCTACAAGTGGGAGTGACCCGCTACGCTCCTGACTCTCCCGATGAACTGCACCATGTCGATGGCGTCTTCCAGCGCTCGATGGCGGCGTGGATTTGGCGCAAGCCGCCAGTGCTCTCGGAGCGAGTCCCGGGTACCGGGATCACGCCCGAGCGCCGCCGCGGATAGCTGTCGAACGTCCGCGTGGGGACGGTCGGCAAAGGGACACGACCGTCCCCAGCGGGCGGCATCGGCGGCGACGAAATCCCGGTCGCCACGACCCCAGCCGCAAGTCGGGGTCGTACCCGAGAGGTGCCGGAGCCACTCGGCAATCCGGGACACCACCTCTGGAAGGCTTGCGGCGTTGTCGATCTCTTCTTGCGAGACGCCGACGAGCGAACGACAGTACGGCGACAGCGTCGGATTCAGTCGGGGCCGGACGAAGCAGGAGAACGAATGACTCGGCTTCTCCTCCCCGATCGCATAACGGGCGAGGCCGATCTCGACAAGTTCGGGCGGCCGGTTCGGATCAGACCACCAGGTCGGGAGGCTGTCCTCCCAGCAAGTGAACTCGCAGTCGATCAAGATGACCACGCTGAGCGCCAGAAACTCATCGAGGGCAAGGGTCCGAAGCTTCTCGGTTGTCATCTCAGACCGTCGGGAGCTCGAGCGGGAACTGGGCCCGGGCCTCGGCGTTCCACCGGGTGTAGAGGATGCCTGGGAGCAGAAGGGGGACGCGGAGCCAGGGAGCTGCCTGTCCTCAGAGTGGGCGTTCATAGCGGCAGTTTACCCCCTCGATCTGCCTGAGTTAAACGATGGGTCAGGGCTTTGGGGAGATCCCGCAAGGGCCCTCTGCGCCGCCCCGGGGCATCGGCGCGCAGTTCCAGACGAGAAACGGATCGCGTATTCTTCATGGTCGACCGGGTCTCTTCGTATGTCGCTCTGCGCTGCGGGTTCTCCGCTCTCCGCTCGCTGCGTAATCGACGCTTTGCGATGGAGCCGGTCACTCTCTCGTGACTAACGCGGCGAGAATCGCGCTACTGATGACGCGGACGGACCGATGAACAGGCTTTCGGGGGTTCCGGCGTGCCTCCCATGATGGCTGTCGCCTGCCGGCGCCTCGCGCAGGATCCCGTGATGCGAGGGCTCATCCGCCGCCACGGCCCGTGCGGACTTGCGCCTCATGGTCTCTCGCCGTATGAGGCGCTGACGCGCGCGGTCGCCCACCAGCAGCTCAACGGACGCGCCGCCCAAACCATCCTCGGTCGATTCGTCCGCCTCTTCCCGGACGGGCGATTTCCGCGGCCGGCCACCGTGCTGGCTGCGCGCGCGACGACCCTGCGCCGCGCCGGGTTCTCACGTGCCAAGGTGCGCGCTCTGAAGGATATCGCCCGCCATACGCTCAAGGGCGTCGTGCCGACGCGGCGCGCGTGCCGGCGACTCAGCGACGACGAGATGGTCAAACGGCTAACGCAAATCCGCGGCGTGGGGCGGTGGACCGTAGAAATGTTACTCATCTTCACGCTCGGACGGCTTGATGTGCTGCCCGTGGACGACTTCGGCGTCCGCGAGGGCTTCCGCATTGCGTACAGCCGGCGCACGCGGCCTACACCGAAGGTGTTGCGCGCGTATGGAGAGCGCTGGAAGCCGTACCGCTCGGTGGCAGCCTGGTACCTCTGGCGGGTGGCGAACGAAGCGCGGACGGGTCGCCGACTAGGCCGACTCAGGGGCCTCGGCGCGGGAGCTGACGGGGCACGGACGCCTTCGCTGAAGACCTACCGAGGGCTGTCACGCTTCAGGTGGCGAGCTGGTATAGCGCGAGCCATCCGGCCGGCGACGTGAGCCGCTCGATGCGACCGCCAGAGCGAATCCCTGAGACGATTGACGTGAGCCACTCCCCGTGAGCCACTCCCCGTGAGTCACTCCCCGTGAGCCACTCCCCTTGACATGGCCCCTCCCCTCTGCCAACCTGCACGCGCTGCTTCGACGTCAGGAGTGTCACGACGGCAAGTCTCTGGCTGCGCGGTCGGTCTACTCATAAGCGTCCTCAACGAAAGGCAGCTCAGACACGCCACGTCAGTTCTGGCGACTCTCGCAAATCAGAACAGCGCTATCGTCTCCTCTTCCAGCTCAATCCGGCCGGGATGTTCCAGAGTCGTCGAGGCGGGCCGATATTAGAGCGCAACGACGCCTTCGTCCGCCTCCTTGGCTTCTCGTCACGGGCAGAAGTGCCCTCGCACAATCTGCGAGAGTTCTACGCCAATCCCGAGGAGCACGATGAATTGATGGCGCGCCTCAGGCCGGGAGGGGTCATGACCAACCAGAAGTTGCCGTGGCGCCGACACGATGGCGCACCGTTGTCAGTCTTGCTGAACCTCCGACAGGATGAAGGTGAAGTCCTTGAGGGGCTCGTGATTGATATGCCCAGCAGCGGGCTCACCGGTAGGAGGAACTCCTCGTGAGGATTCGCGACCTAAAGCGCACACCCGGCGAGTCCGGCCGTGGCTTGTAGGAGGCCGGCGATGACTGTGCGCTCGGCGATGTGGGCGTCCTCGAATCCGTCACGCGGCGGGTAACCGCCTCGAACACCTCTCACGCGTAAAGGAGGTCTTCGATGAAATGGAAGCCACTCTCTGTGTCGGCGTTGGCCCTGGTGTTCCTGGCCGCCTCGGGGCTGTGTGCCCAGGCGAGCGTCCAGTTCACGGATGCCAGTATTCAGGGCTCCTTTGGCTTCGCCTTCAACGGTACCTTCGTTGACGGGTCCGCAACTGCGGCGGTCGGCTCGCTCCAAGCGGACGGTCGCGGACATGCCGCCGGCGACCGCACTCTGGTCGTGGGACCCGGAGCGTTTTCGCGTCTGTGCGGGGGGTCCGCGACCACCGCGTGCCATCTGGCGCAAACCTTTGAGTGCACTTACGCCGTGAACAGTGATGGCACCGGCACTGCGCGATGTAATGTTTCTTCTCCTTTTGGCACTACGCAGGAGACGTTGGCCTTCGTGATCGACAGACTGGGCCAAGAATTCCAGTTGATCGGAACCGATCCCCAGGCGGTCGTACGGGGCGTTGCTGTGAAGCAGACGTTGCCGTGATACGGCGGCTCGTCGTCCCACGGGTGTCCGGGCCGCGGAAGACACACGGCAGTGACCGATGGTGGCGCCGTGGCCGAGGAAGTCCTAGAGCGGGGCGCGATGGTTAACGACCTATCACGACGTTGTTCTTCCGGTCGGGGCCGCCGTGGCCGGTGCGGATCCCGCTCGAGGCCGGCACTCCGTCGAGATGGGTGTGGAGCGCTGGGCGAGCCTCTTGGCCGACTCGCTGCGGCTGGCGGCCGGTGCCTCGCAATCTCTCGCGCAAGTAGGCCCTCCGCTCACGCCGGGCTCCGACAGCCCCCGAGGCCGAGAGCGCAGGCGGCGGGCCCCACCGCGCCGCTCAGGGTAAACGACGGGCGCGCCGCCGACCGTCTTCTCCTCGTTACGGGTCAGGAATTCGGGCTGGCGGACAGGCGAAGCAGGAGGTGGGCCGTGATTCTCCCCGCCTCCAGACAGAGGTCGACAAGGAGGACGATATGATCCGAAGACGAGTGGTTCTCGCCAGCGCCCTGCTGCTGCTCGCAGTCGGCGTCGCGCCACCCGCCTCCGCCGTGGCGCAGGACGGGTCGGTTCTGACGGCCGGCGCCCACGTGTATGAGCTCACCGAGAGCGCAAGATTCATTCTTCGAGGTCGGCGCCCCAGTGAAACCTCGACGTCCGAGTTCATGGGATTCGTAGACCCAGGCACGCCGCCGTGTCCGGAGATATTTGCGGCGCCGGTCCCCGTCCTCCCGCCGGATGGCAACGGCAACCCTCAGCGCAAGTGCGTGGTGAATATGACGGCCATGGATCGGATCAGCCTCGTCACGGGCCACGGCCCGATCAGCGGGCGATTCACCGTCGTGACCGCCGACGTGATCAATCCCGCTCAGGTCGACGCTCCTGAGACCGTCGTAATGCAGGGCACCTTCCTTGGGCAGATCGACTTCTCGCCCGCGCTCCAGAGTCCCCCGCTCCCGTATGGCACCGTCACCGGGCATCTCCAGTCGGACGAGGGTGAGCGCGTCGAGTTTTTTGGTGTCTTCCTGCTCCCTTTCGAGGTCGCCGGGGTCGATGTCTATCTCGCGTATACGCTGCTGAGCCCCGACCTGCAGGTTCTGCTGAGCGGCACCGTCGTGCCGGTACAGCCGTACGAGCGGGCGCTCCAATATCCGACCGCTCGCTTCGATCTCTACTTCCTCCCGTAGGACGTCGGCACGAATCCACCGGCCGCCGTTCGCGAGGCGGCCGGTTCTTTTTTCGTTCGCCGGACCGGGCGCTCTCCCGCCGACCCGTATCGGTTCGTCGGGACATCGAGACCGTTGTCAATCTACTTTTCTGGGGACTTCCCTCTTTCCTTCCGGCCCTGCCGCCCCGAGTCGATCGTATGGCGGATCCCCCAACGGACGAGCCGACTTCGCTCCGCCCCTTCCAGGAGCGCCGCGAGGTCGTCGTAGATCGTGGGGTCGGCGAGCAATGCGCCGAGTGTCCCCTCCCCGCGCGCCAGCTTTCCGGTGATCTCCTCGAGGTTCTGGGACAGCTTCTGCAGGTGCTCCACCAGGCGCTTCGAGTCGGGATCGAAGAGCAGCGTGGGAATCGCGCCGTCGGAGTGCCGAATGGCGTCGAGCAGGGCTTGCGTCGCCTGGAGCGTCTGCGAGACCTTCGGCAGCAACCGGCTGCCCTCGGGGTCGTAGACCAGCGCGTGCGCCAAACCTGGCCCTCGCCTCACGTCCGCAGCCAGAGCCTCGAACGCCTCGACCGTCCGCGCCGCGTGCTGCAGAAGCTGGCGACTGGCCGGGTCCCGCAACAGCCAGGCTGCCGCCCCCTCGCCTTGCTCCAGCGAGGCGGTCACCGCGCCAACGGACCCCAGCGTCTCGGCCAGCAGGCGCTTGCTCTCTGGATCGTTGATCAGCCACGGCAGCGCCCCGTCCCCCCGCGCGAGCGCGGCGGTGAGGCCTTCGGCGTTCCCGAGGAGCCGCCGCCCCTGGCCGACGAGCGCCGCCACGTCGATCGGGTCCTCGGCGGGTAACGTCGCGCCGTCCCCGACCTGAGGCTCCGCCGGGCTGCCGACGCTGACCTCCACGAACTTGTCGCCCATGAACCCCATCGTCTCCAGCCGGGCGCGCGAGTCCCGGCGGACGTTTTCGATAGCGTCCCCCGCCACATTGAACTCCACGAGGACCTTCTGCCCCGGCGGGCTCAGCAGACGGATCCCCGTCACGCGGCCCACGGCCACGCCCGCCAGCTGCACCGTTGCCCCCTCGTGCAGGCCGACGACGCTGGTGAAGCCGGTCCGGAGCGGATGCTGGACGGCGAAATACCGGCCCCGCTGGCCGAGGAGGAAGATCGACCCGGCGAACAGGAGCAGCCCGAGACACACGAATACTCCTACCGCCACCTTGACCCCGCTCCGCGGTTCCATGAGAGACCTCCCCGGGCCCGGTTGGACGTCGCGCCCTAGCGACGGGTGCCCGCCAAGAACTGCTGCACTTCCGGTCGGGGCGACCGGCGAAAGGCTTCGGGCGGCGAGACTTCGACCATCCGCCCCTCGTCGAGGAAGGCGATGAAGTCCGAGATCGCGAAGGCGCACTCCACGTCGTGGGTCACCACCACCGAGGTTTCACAAAGATCCCGGTGCAGCTCGGCGATCAGCTCCCCGATCAGCCGGGCGTTGCTCGGATCCAACCCCGCGGTGGGCTCGTCGAACAGGAGGAACTCGGGCCAGAGCACGAGCGCCCTGGCGATCCCCACCCGCTTTTTCATTCCGCCGCTCAGCTCGGCCGGATACCGCTCCTCGATCCCCGGCAGCCCCACCCGCGCCAGCACCTCTGCCACCCTCTCCCGCACCGCCGCCGGGCCGGTCTGCGTATGGACGCGGAGGGGAAACGCGATGTTCTCGCCGACAGTGAGCGAGTCGAACAGCGCCGCGCCTTGAAAAACCACCCCCATTCGCCGCCGGAGCGGCAACATCTCTTGCTCGCTCAGGGGCACCTCGTCCTGCCCGAACAGGACGATCCGGCCCTGGTCCGGCTTGATGAGACCCGCGATCAGCCGGAGCAACGTGCTCTTGCCGGTCCCGCTCCCGCCGAAGACGCTAACGGTCTGGCATCCCTTGAGGCTGAAGTCGACCCCCCGCAAGACGTCGCGCCCCTTGAAGCGCTTGGAGACCCCTTCGAGCCTCAGGACCTCGGGATGGCCACCGCCGAGCCCGGGCGTCGTCCCCGTGATCGCCGTTCCCGTCACCGTCTCCGCCATCGGTCCCCCCCTACACGACGAAAAAGAGCTGCGTCAGGAGAAAGTCGGCGATCAGCACGGCGCTGCCGATGGCGACGACCGTCGCCGTCGTCGCGTGCCCCAACTCCGTGCTCCCGCCGGTGAAAGTCAACCCCTTGTAGCACCCGGCCAGCGTCACGAGGAATCCGAACGCCACCGATTTCCCCACCCCGCTCAGGTAGTCGCGAAACGTCGTCAGATCGAGGACGGTGTTCCAGAAGAGCCGGGAATCGATGTGGAGCTGGAAGACCGCGATCACGAGGCCGCCCAGGACTCCGACGACGTTCGCGACGATCGTCAGGAGCGGAAAAACGAGGAGGCCCGCCAGCAGCCGCGGGACGACCAGAAACTTCACGGCGCTCACCCCGATCGCCCGCAGCGCGTCGACCTGCTCCGTCACCGTCATCGCGCCGAGCTCAGCCGTGATACCGGCCCCCACCCGGCCCCCGACGAGCAACGCCGTCATCACGGGCGCGGCCTCCCGGACGATCGAGCGGGCCACGGTCGGCCCGATGTACAGGGTCGCGCCAAAGCGCTCGAGCTCGTGGGCCCCCTGCAGGGCGACCACCATCCCCGCGAAGAGACCGGCGACCACGGTCAGGAGGAGCGAGCTCACGCCCATACTCTGGATCTGTGCCACCACGAGGTTGCTCCCGTAGGGCGGGATCAAGCCCTCCCAAATCGCCTGGGCGGCCAGCAAGGCGACCTCCCCGATAGACCTGAAGAAGGCTCTCATGTCATGGGGCCTATCATGCTGAAATCTAGGATCTGAGCCTCCTGGCATGGCCAGTCGGGTCACTCAGCACACGACAGCGAACCTGGAAGGGCCGCCAGCGTCGCGCCGACACGGCCACTACCTCCTCTGCCTGACCGAGACGCCCTCAGCGGCTTGCGTCGACCGAACTTCTGGGTCGTTGAGACGAGCGTGATCCCACGCCGCCCTGGCCCAGCATGGCGATGGTCTCGCCCCTGCCCCGAGCGCACTAGGCAGTTTTCTGCCCAAGGCATCGAGCTCACGATTGTACACGGGGCCCGAGGCGTGAGCCCGCGGCAGTTCCTGATCCGGCGCCGGATCGAGGCGGCCGAGCAGCTGCTGGCCGACCAGGGACCGCCCAGCGGCGAGGTGGCGCTCGCGGGGGGCTTCGGCAGCCAGAGCCAATCCCGGCGAGTCGCGGGCGTCACGAACGGCGGCATCGGCGAGCCGTGTGGGCAGATCCGTGCTCTCGTCGCCGTCGTCTCAAACCATAAGCGGGGTGAGGGAATGCCGAGCGACTGGTAATCATCCGAGGGCACGTGGGCCAGGGAGCAACGGACTGATCGATGCGGATCCGCTTACCTCACAATCGGCCCTGGCGCCGTCACTGTTAGTCAGCCTATTCATACGGCGTCCTGACGGACGGCCATCCTCCGCCCGGCGCCCGGTAGAGGTAAAGCTGCAGGACCGCGACCTGCTCGTCGCGCTTGAGAGCGGCGAGCTGCAGCTGGCTGTCGAACAGGCGCGTCTCGGCGTCCAGCACTTGTAAGGTCGCCATCGCGCCAGCGTCTTGCCACCCCGTGGTGGCGGTCCGGGAGCGGCGCGCCAAGGGCGAGCGCTGGCGCCACATCGGCCGCGCGCCCCGAATCCCTACCTCTAATGTTCGGCGGTATGCCAAAATCCGCCTCGGGGATTGAGGCACGCCTCGCCGCTGCTTCGGCGCCCGGCTGGCTGCTCGGGGAACGATCTGCTGCCGAGACTCAAGGCGGGCGGGGGCCGGCTCGGGCGCCCCCCGGCGAGATGAAGGCCGAGGGAATCGACCGGCGGCGCCCGACTTGCAACCTGGAGGCGCATCGATGACGGAACGCATGGACTGGAACCGGCTGGCCGAGGCGGCGCTCGCGGGAGACGCGATCTCGCCGGAAGAAGCGCGGGCCGTGCTGGCGGCACCGGAGGACGAACTGCTCCCGCTCCTCGCGGCTGCGGCCCGGGTGCGGCGGGCTCACTTCGGCACCACCGTCAAGCTCAACTTCCTCCTGAACATCAAGAGCGGCCTCTGCCCGGAGGACTGCCACTACTGCTCGCAATCGGCCGTCTCGACGGCCGGCATCGCGCGGCACCCGATCCTGCCGCTCCCCGACATCCTGGCCGCCGCCGACCGGGCCGTCCGGGTCAAGGCCGCGCGCTTCTGCGTCGTGGCCAGCGGTCGCGGCCCGAGCGATCGCGAGGTCGACGCGCTCGCCGAGAGCGTGCGGGCGGTGCGCGCCGCCCACCCCGACCTCGAGGTCTGCGCCTGCCTCGGGTTGCTCAAGGACCACCAAGCCGAGCGGCTGCGGGAGGCGGGCGTGTTCGCCTACAACCACAACCTGAACACGAGCGAGCGGTTCTACGCCGAGATCTGCGGGACGCACACGTTCCAGGACCGGGTCGCCACCATCGAACGGGCCAAGGCGGTCGGGCTCTCGCCGTGCGCGGGGGCGCTGTTTGGGATGGGTGAGGGCCCCGAGGACGTCATCGCGCTCGCCTACCGGCTTCGCGATCTGGGCATAGACTCGATCCCGATCAACTTCCTGATCCCGATCCCCGGCACCCCGCTCGCGGGGCGGCTGGCGCTTGGGCCGCGGGAGTGCCTGAAGATCCTCTGCCTCTTCCGCCTGCTCAACCCGGCGACCGAAATCCGCATCGCCGGCGGGCGCGAGGTCCAGCTGGGGTGGCTCCAGCCGCTCGGCCTCTACGTCGCCAACTCGATCTTCGTCGGCGACTACCTGACGACGAAGGGACAGTCTCCCCAGGCGGACTTCGCCATGATCCGCGACCTCGGCTTCTCGATCCTCGGCGACGGCGGCGCCGACCCGGCCGCGCCGCCGGCCTGGGCCGCCCGCGGGCTCGGCGAGGGGGATGCCGGCCGCGTCACCACGCGGCCCAACGCGTGAGCGGCTCGGGTGGCGGGGCGCGGCGAGAGCGCTGCGCCTGAAGAGGGTAGACTACCCGCCGGAGGGACGAGTCCTTCGGGGAAAGCGGAGACCGAGATCACGAACCGGACTTACGAGAGGCGGCCGACGAACACATGAGAGATTGCGTCGCGCTGTCGGGGATTGGGCTGGTATCCTCCCTCGTCGTCCTGACGGTGGCGGTTCTGCTGCTGGGCCGGCAGCCGCAGCCTGCTGCCGCGCCGGGCGTCGTCTCTGCCTTGCCGGTGGTCAATGCCGCGCTCAACGCGACCAGCGCTGCGCTGCTCCTTGTCGGATACTGCTTCATCCGACAACGAAAGGTGACGGCGCACTTGACCTGTATGTTGACGGCCTTTGGCGTTTCCGGCCTCTTTCTCGTCTCGTATGTCATCTACCACTACCATTCAGGCTCGAAGCCCTTCGGGGACCGCGGGTGGATTCGACTAGTTTATTACCCTCTGCTCATCTCGCACCTGACCCTCGCGGTACTGATCATCCCGTTGGCCTTGGCAACGATCTATCGCGCCTGGTCTGGGCAGTTTGCACGCCATAGGCGACTCGCTCGCTTGACGCTTCCGCTTTGGCTCTACGTCTCGGTGACCGGGGTCCTTGTCTATTGGATGCTGTATCACCTCGCGCCCCGGCCGTGACACCCTCCGACTTCATCCGGGTGCCCCGAGGGGAGGTCGGGGTCCATCCGGCCGTGACCCTCGCATTTCTGCGGCGCTTCGCCGCCGGCGGGTTCACGCGGTGGCAGATTGGGGGGGTTGCGTCGCAGCATAACCATCTGGTCAGTTCCTTCACCGCCTATCTCGACGCGATCGCGGGTCGGACGCCCGACGCGAAGGTGCGGCACCCGCTTATCCCGCTTGTCGAGACGACATGACGTAGGCTCAGAACAAGCTCGTGCGACGCTTCGCGGGGAGGTGAAGCAACCTCCCCGTGTCGAGGAGAAGATTCCGATGGCGGAGTACATCCCTAGCCCCAGGGAGTGGGTACGCGACCAGGTAGAACTCTACGAGCGCAGTGGCGGGACCCAAGGCACCACGCTCCGCGACACCGGGCTGCCGGTGATCATCGTCACCCATACCGGCAACAAAACCGGCGCGATTCGCAAAACCCCGTTGATGCGCGTCAGGGATGGCGCCAACTACGTCCTCGTCGGCTCGCTTGGAGGAGCGCCGACAAACCCGGTGTGGGTGTACAACCTCCGCGTCAATCCGGCCATCGAGATCCGCGATCACACCGTCGTACAGCCGATGCGAGTTCGTGAAGTCGCGGACCAAGCTGAGCGGGCACGGCTCTGGGGTCTCGCCGTCTCGGCGTATCCGCCGTACGCGGACTACCAGATGCGGACCACACGGCGGATCCCGATCTTCCTCGCAGAGCCCGAGGCTCCCCGAAAGGCGAGTCGCTAGTCGCTCGGGGAAGCGACTGATCGCGCGTATTCGGCGTCGACCGTATCGGCGGCAACGGCCCCAAGATGCGACCTGGACCTCCACGTAGCCTTGGCAAAGGGCTTTAGATAGAACCTGCCGGATGGAACCAGGTTGCACGCTGTTGGTGGAAAGCGGGGACGAGTACCGCAATGCCCAGAGGGTGGAGAGGCCCAGCGGGGCCCTCGCAAAAGGAGTTCGGTCGGGAAGACTCTAGTCGGCGCTAATTCC
>Ga0066710_100005018_pt1 | contig 11914 bp, 12 predicted proteins | sample GraSoiAngelo_159_FD_79666 | JGI IMG/M metagenome (GOLD analysis project Ga0066710, IMG submission 79666) | Grasslands soil microbial communities from the Angelo Coastal Reserve, California, USA - 14_1009_16_40cm | ecosystem: Environmental > Terrestrial > Soil > Grasslands | place: USA... | reverse complement strand
GCAGAAGAAAGCCCAGGAGATCATCGGGTCGGCCAAACACATCGCGCAGTTCCTCGATCGCGACACCCGTCCCGACTTCGCCTCGACGGTCATGATCCCGTCGCTCCAGCAGTTCCTGCAGTCTCCCAGCGACGTCGATACGCTGCTGAAGTCGATGGAAGATCAGAAGAAGTCCATCTTCATCGGCTAGTGGACTGTCAACTCGTGATTGACGTGACGCCATTGAGCACGCTGGCGGTCTGGCGCTCGATCGACTCGGGTGAGCTCGTCAGCGATACGGGTCGGCCCGCGACCCGGCAAGCCGGTGTGACCAAGCCGGGTGTGGCGAGGTACTGGTGACAACGCCCCATCAGTGGCCTGCGCTTCGGCCTGTCACTCGTCCGGCGCCACGCGCGACGCCTTGGGTTGCCGCGGCGACTTCGCTCGCCGCGCGACCCCATCCGCCGGCCCGTGCGTGGCGGCCGAGTCGGGCGGAACGCGCGAGAACGAGGGGTGATCCCGCACTACAATCGTGGCTGCTTCGCGGCTGGAGAGCTGATCACTGATGGCCGTCGTCTCGCGTGTTTCCGCCCCCGCGGTCCCACGGGGCCGGCTGAGTCTGCTGACGCGCCAGGACAAAGTGCTCCTGGCGCTGATGCTCGGCGTGCCGACCCTGGTGCATCTGTTCCTGGTCTGGGTGCCGGCGGTGAGCTCGATCGTGCTGTCCTTCACACGCTGGAATGGCGTGGGCGGCCTTGGCACGATCGAGCCGATCGGACTCAAGAACTACTCCGACATCGTCAGCATCTACCCACCCTTCTGGCCAGCACTCGCCCACAACGTCATCTGGCTCGGCGTGCTGATCGCCCTGGCCACGCCGTTCGGCATGTTCCTGGCGGTCCTGTTGGACCGTGAGATTCGCGGGCTGCGCTTCTACCAGAGCGTGTTCTTCCTGCCCGTGGTGCTGTCGCTGGCGATCATCGGCTTCATCGTCGACCTGTTCTTTGCCCCCGAGCAGGGACTGGTCAACAACGTGCTCGGCACGACCCGCCCGGGCAACCTGATCGACTGGCTGGGCACGCCCAACCTCAACCTGTTCGCCGTCATGCTGTTCGCCAGCTGGCGGCACGCCGGCTACATCATGGTCCTGTACCTGGCGGGTCTCAAATCCGTCGACCCATCGCTGCGCGAGGCGGCAGCCATCGACGGCGCAAATCCAAGCCAGACCTTCTTCCGCGTCGTCTTCCCGGCCATGCAGCCGATCAACGTGGTGGTGCTGGTGATCACCATCATCGAGGGCTTGCGTGCCTTCGACCTCGTCTATGTGGTCAATAAGGGCCGCAACGGGCTCGAGCTGATCTCGGTCCTGGTCACCAACAACATCATCGGCGAGGCGAGCCGCATCGGTTTCGGCTCGGCCCTGGCGGTGATCCTGCTGGCGATCTCGCTGGGCGCCATCGTGCCCTATCTCTGGCGTACGTTCCACGCCGAGTCGGCGACCGCATGACGGTCGAAGCTGTCTCCGGACCGCGGGTATTCGCCACCGTCGGTTCTGCGCGCCGCCAGACGGCGCCGCGCATTGCGCTGCAGGCGTTCCTGGTCTTCACCGCCGCGCTATGGCTGCTGCCCATCGTGTGGGCCGTGTATACGTCACTTCGGCCATATTCCGACACGGCCGAGCGGGGCTACGTGTCCTTGCCTGGCGTGCTCAACCTGCAGAACTACATCAACGCCTGGACCCAGGCCGACCTGCCCCACTACTACGCCAACACGCTCATCATCGTCGGACCGGCGCTGGTTTTGACGCTGCTCCTGTCGTCTTTTGTCGCGTTCGTCGTGGCGCGCTTCCCGTTCCGCTACAACCTGACGTTGTTGATGGTTTTTACCGCGGGTAACTTGCTACCACAGCAGACGATCATCACTCCGCTCTACCGCATGTATCTGGCGCTGCCGTTGCCCGAGTGGCTCAGCGACACCGGCCTCTTCTTCGATAGCTACGTTGGGGTTATTGCCATCCACGTTGCGTTTCAGATGGGCTTCTGTACGTTTGTGCTCAGCAACTACATGAAGACGATTCCGAAGGAGTTGACCGAGGCGGCGCTGGTGGATGGTGCCAGTGTGTGGCGCACGTTCTGGAGCGTGATCGTGCCGCTCACGCGGCCAGCCCTGGCGGCGCTGGCGACGCTCGAGTTCACGTTCATCTACAACGATTACTTCTGGGCGATCGTGCTGGTGCAGACGGGCGCGAAACGGCCCATCACCTCGGCGCTGTCCAACCTTCAGGGGCTCTTCTTCACGGACAATAACCTGATCGCGGCGGGTGCGGTGCTGGTCGCGTTGCCGACGATCATCACCTATCTGCTCCTGCAGCGCCACTTCGTCCGCGGCCTCACCCTCGGCGCCACGAAAGGCTAAATTCCGCCGACCGTAGATGGCGAGATGAGTCGTCGGACGCAGATTGGCGGTTTGTCTTTTTTGCTGACGCTGGGGTGGGCGGCGGGACTGTTCGTGGCGTTTGTGGTCGGCAAGGTCGGCCAGCATCCAACGCCACCGATCGCGCTGGCGGCGACCGGCGCGTTCTGCGCCTCGGCCAGCGGCCTGATGCTGACGCTGGCCTGCTTCCCGGGGCTGGCGGAGATCCTGCGCCCCGTCGCCCAGGTGGCGGCCGTGGGCGCCACGCTCGACGCTGCCGCGGTGATGTGGAGCGAGCTGCCCTGGAACGACCGCATCCCCGACGTCCTGAACGACCTCGAGTTCTCGAACTTTCTGCTGCTGCCGTCGATGGTGGCGCTGCTCGCGAGCAGCGTCCTGTTCTTCACCCGCTGGTTCTCGAACCAGGCCTCTCGCACGCGGTTCGAGCCGATGGGCTCGGTGCAGTCGCTGTTCTTGTTGTTCCGCCGCCACCATCGGCTGCTCGGTTGGGTCGCGCTGGCCTTCGCCGGCGCGCACAGCGTCTACTTCCTGCTGTTCCCCGGCGCAACCTTCGTGCAGTGGACGGGCATCGCCGCGACAGCGCTGCTGATCGTGGTCGGGCTACTCGGCCTGATCACTTCCTACAACACGTTTCTGCGTCTCTGGGCACACCGCGTCATCGCTATCCTGGTGATCGTCGCGGTCGCGCTGCACTGGCTTCCGTTTCTGCCTGCGTCGGTCGTGTTTCTGGGCGGCCTGTGTGTGGCCGGCCTGCTTCACCTGAAGCTGGTGCTGGGTCTGGTGCGACTGAGCCGCGCGTCAGCCTTCGACTAGCGCGTTCGACCAGAAAGCTCGACCAGATCAGCCAGCGCGCGCAGCCACGCCCGACGGTCGCGCGGCGGGTTCGCGCCGCGTCGGATGCGCGCCGCGGCGAGCGCGGTAACCTGCCCCGCCACGAGCTGCGCGCGCTCGGCATCTCCGCCAGCGCGTTCGCGCGCCACGGTCAGGATGTCGCGCGCGAATGGTCGCAGTAGCTGGGCAACGCTCGTCGACGGCGGAAGCGCCGTGAGCCACTGCGCGACGCACACGCTGAGCACCGCGGCGCCGACCTGCACGTAGGCGCGTACGTCGGCGCTCTGCTGCGCTTCGGATCCAAGCACCGAGGCCCAAGCGACGGCGGCCAGCCCGATACCCACCGTCCGCAGCGCCATGGCGAGGTGGTACTTCAGGTCTTCGACCCAGAGCGTCACGACGCCTCCCGACCGATCGCGACGCGCCACACGAACAGCAGCATCTGCAGCAGCGCACTCAGCGCGACCACGAAGGCGATGGCCGCCTTGACGTCCGCGGCCATGCGCTGCAGCCAGCCGAGCTGGGCGACGTAGCTCACGAAGACGGCGTCTTGCAGCACGATCGCGTAGCTGGTGAACAGGGCGTCGCCCACCAGCAAGAGGAAGTACACGATGCCGAGCACGCCGGCGTGGACCAGTCCGATCGTCAGCAGGTGCCGCGCCACGGCCCACGCCGAGAGACGCTTCCGAGGCCACACGATGTCCAGTTGGGGGCGAGCGCTTGTCGCCCGCTGATCTTCGACCGCCGCCACTTCGGTAGGCGTCGATCTTACACGTTGAGACCTATACCTCAATCTGGCGTCGTGTGTCGTGAGTCGTGAGTCGGTGGCAGGGCGGGCGGCGCCAGTCGCGACAAGCTAAGCCTTCGCGGCCGCGAGCGCGTCCTGGAACTCGCCGCGCATTTTGTCACCTGCTTTCTGTCGCCAATCGGCGACGAGGCTGTCCAGGTCGGCGATTGGACGGCGGCCCTGGATGATGTCCGAAACGCCGGACATCAGCGTGTCCTGGGCCAGCGGCCCCAGGCTGGCCGCCGTCGCTGAATACAGGCCCAGCGTAGGGTCCGTGTCCATCGCCGCGATCATCGCCTGCTCGGCCGCATACGAGACCTGCGCGAACTCCTGTGAGCGATTGGCACTGAACAGCGCGTAGGCTGGCGAGCTGATGTAGCGCCAGACGGCGGTGAGCTCGCCGCGTCCCTGCTCGGTCAGCACCGGCGCGCCATCGCCGTTAAAGCTGAAGTCGACGTCCTTGACGCCGAAGTAGTTCTGCAGCCACTCCTGGCTGCCGAACGGGGCGGCGAAGTAGTTCGCGATTCGCAGCAGCATCTTTACTCGATCGGGTGAGCTCTGCTGCTTCATGTACGCGACGCCGAACTGGCCCGAGCCAGCCTGGTAGTACGGCTTACCGCCGTCGGCGGCGAACGGGTGCATCGGGTACAGCCTGGCGCTCGGATTGCGAACCGCTGCGATGTCCCATAGCTGGACGTACTGGCCCCACACGCCCGGCGCAAACGCAAAGCGGCCAGCGATGAAGTCGTCGTTGATGACGCCTCCATACGTGGGCGTGTTCGGGTGCCACATGCCGGCGGCCCACAGGTCGCGCGCAAACCCGACGGCCGCCTTGTATTCATCGGTTTCGACGTCTTTGATCAGCTTCCCCGAGGCGTCGAGCTTCCAGTTGTTCGGCACGCGGAAGATCGCTGAAAACGCGTTATTGGGCGTGAGCGAGAAGTAGGACGCCTGGCCGGCGGCGATGCCCCACTGATTGTCCTGCGGCCGCGTGACCGCCTGAAGGATCCGCTTGAAGTCGTCCGCATTCGTGGGCGCCTTGTCGATCTGAACGCCGGCCTTCTCGAGCAGATCGGCGCGGTACATCATCACCGGGCCGATGGGCGGGCGGGCGATCGGGATGGCGTAGATCCTGTTGTCGATGACCCCCGACCGCCAGGTGTAGTTGGTGTAGTGCGCCAGGTTCGGATAGTCCTTGATGGCGTCGCCACCAAGGTGCGGCGTCAGGTCGGTGCACTTGGCCTTGACGAACGCCGGCAGGCCCGAGATGACGCCCCAGGGCACGGTGATGGTGGGGTTGTAGATGAAGTCGGGCAGGTCGTTGCCCGAGATGACCACGTTGACTTTGGCGGGATAGTCGGGACCCGTGACCTGCTCCATCTGCAGATTGGCGTTCAACGCTTTGTTGACGGCCTGCCAGGCCGCGTTCTGCTCCGCCGGAGGCGGCGGCGCGAGCGTCAGGTAGGTGATCGCGGTGACGGTGCTGCCGTCGCCCGGTGGTGTCGGCACGCTCTTGACCAGGTCCGTGGGGAACTTGAAGAACGCCGGGTCCAGCCCCTTTTCATTGCCTGGCAGATCTGGTTTCGGGCCTTCGAAAGGCACGTAGGTGGGCAGCTTGACCGCGCCGCCACCGGCGGATGAGGTTCCGCCACTGCCGGCGGCGGGAGTTGCTGGCGCGGCAGGAGCGCAGGCCTCGAGCAGCGACGCGCCAAGCGTGCCCAGCGCCAGCAAGCCACTGCGCACGACGAACGTGCGGCGGTCGAGGCGTGGTGTATTGTCGCGATCAGCCATCTCGAGTTCCCCCTTCGTTCAGCAGTGTGCAGACCATCGCGTTCAGATAGCGCGCTCTTGGCCAACCCAGTACGGGTCGCGCAGGCGACGCTTGTAGAGCTTGCCGTTTGGATCACGCGGCAATGCGTCCAGGAAGTCAATGCTCCGCGGCAGTTTGTAGCGGGCGACCCGTCCTTGCAGGAACTCCAGGAGGTCGGCGCGCGCCGCCTCGTCACTGGTGCGCTGGCCAGGCAGCAATTCGACGACCGCCTTGACCTCCTCGCCCCACTCGGGATTGGGAATGCCAAAGACCGCCACGTCCGCCACCCGCGGATGGGTGATCAGCACGCTCTCGATCTCGGCGGGGTAGATGTTCACGCCGCCCGAGATGATCATGTCGGACTTGCGATCGCTCAGGAACAGATAACCATCCTCGTCCAGGTAGCCCACGTCGCCGACGGTCCGATACTCGCCACGTCGGGACTGCTCCGTCTTCTCGGGGTCCCTGAAGTACTCGAACAATGCCCGCCCACGGCTGACGGAATACACCGTGCCGATCTCGCCCGCGGGCAGCAGACTGCCGTCGTCGTCCAGGATGACGATCTCGTTGTCGTCGCGCGCCTTGCCGACGGAGCCGGGCTTGCGGAGCCACTCGTCCGAGAAGATGATCGTGCCGCCGACACCCTCGGTCGAGTTGTAGTACTCGTCGAGCACCGGTCCGAGCCAGTCGATCATCCGCCGCTTCACGTCGGGCGCGCACGGCGCCGCGCCATGGATCAGGTGCCGCAGCGACGACGTGTCGTACCGCCGGCGGTCGGCTTCTGGTACGGCCAGCAGGCGAACGAACTGGGTGGGCACCAGGTGGGTGATGGTCACGCGGTAGCGCTCGATCAGCTCCAGCGCACGTTCGGCTTGAAAGCGGTCCATGATGACCAGGGGGTGGCCCAGGTGCACCGATGGACCGGCCATGATCAGCGGCGCGGTGTGATACCAGGGACAGGCGAGCAGGTGGACGTTGTCGGGCTCGTCGGGGGCGACGTTGTAGCCAGCCAGGGGAGCGCCGAGGTCGTTCTCCTCGATGGGCGAATCCGACAATGCCCGGCGTACACCCTTCGGTCGGCCGGTGGTGCCCGAGGTGTAGTTCATGACTGCTCCCAGCGCGCGCGGCTCAGGCGGCGTGGTGGGCCGGCCGTCCTTCAGCTCGGCGTAGCGCTTGAAGCCGTCGATACTGCCCACGCTGAAGACGCGATCGGCCGGGAAGCCCGTCTCCTCGACGGCGAGGCGGCACACCTCGGCGTAGCGCTCGTGAACGACGAACACCTGCGCTTCGCAGTCGTGCAGGATGTAGGCGATCTCGGGTCCGACCAGGTGGTAGTTGATCGGCGTCAGGTACAGGCCGATCTGCTGCATGCCCAGGTACACCTCGATCGCCTCGGACGAGTTGGGCAGCATCGCCGCGAGCGAATCACCGCGTCGCAGACCCAGCGATCGCAAGCCATGGCTGAGCTGGTTGCCGTTTGCCAGCAGCTCGCCGGCGGTGATCTGGCGCTCGTCGGCGTCCACCACGGCGACGTGCGCTGGGTGTTTCGCGGCGCGGGTCCAGAAGTTCTCGAAGGGCACTGCTCTTACGCCGCCCTCACCCCTGGATAAAGCCTCTCACAGAGGGAGAGGGAGTAACCAACCCCAAGAGCAGGGCCGCGTTGTGTTTGAGAATCAGCGGCTGGACCTCCTCGCGGAAACCAGCGGTCTGAAAGTCGGCCAGCCAGCGATCGGCGGTGATCATTGGATGATCCGAGCCGAAGAGCACCTTGTTTTTCAGCAGTGTGTTGGCGTAGTGCACCAGCTGCGGCGGGAAGTACTTCGGCGACCAACCCGACAGGTCGATAAAGACCTGCCGCTTGTGCTGCGCGATCGCCAGCGCCTCGTCCTGCCACGGGAATGACGGGTGGGCCATGATGATCGGCATGTCCGGAAAGTCGACCGCCACGTCATCCAGATAGATTGGATTGCCGTACTTCAAGCGGATCCCACCCCCGCCGCCCGGGGCCCCCTGGCCGACGGCGGTCTGACCGGTATGGAACAGCGCTGGCAGCTTCGCCGCCGCGATCACTTCGTACAGCTCGTACAGGCGCTGGTCGTTGGCATAGTAGCCGCCAAGCGGAGGGTGGAACTTGAAGCCGCGCGCGCCAGCCCTGATCAGTCGCTCGGCCTCGTCGGCGCCGGCGTGCTCGCGCCACGGATCGACCATGACGAAGGGGATGAATACATCGCGGTGTCGCGCCGCCGCCTGCAGCAGCTCGTCGTTGGTGACCGCTCCAGGGCGCACGGCGCGCGTGCCGCCAGCGTCGACGCCCCAGATTGCACAGGCGATCTTGCGCTGCCGATAAAAGTCGGCCGTCTCGTCCGGCGTCTGGCTACCGGCGCCCATCCGCTGGGTCATACGCGCCAGCGTGTCGTCGCGCGTCGGCCCAGCCTCGTTGGGCGGTGCCGTGCTCGAGCGTCCCGCGTGCACGTGGACGTCGATCGCCACCAGGCTGTCCAGGTCGATGGCTCCAGGCATCGGGACCTCCCGGCGTTCCAGTATGCGCCTCATGTTCCACGTAGCGCAAGCGACTTTCACCACGTAAAATGGCGCGCATGCAGGACGGAGTCATCAACGAAGTCATCACCAGCCTCGACCAGCTCCGACAGTACGTCGGCAAGCAGCTGCGCGTGGGCGATTGGCACACCGTCACCCAGGAGGAGATCGACCAGTTCGCGGATGCCACCGGCGACCACCAGTGGATCCACGTCGATCCCGAGCGGGCTAAAAGCGGCCCATTCGGCGGCACCATCGCCCACGGCTTCTGGACCCTCTCGGCCGCCCCGTTCATCATGCGCAGCGGTAGCGGCGGGGAGGGAGTCCAGGTCCGTCTGCCCACCCGGTTGGGGGTCAACTACGGCCTGAACCGCGTGCGCTTCCTCAGCCCCGTCCACGTCGGCAAACGTATTCGCGCGCGCTCGAAGCTGATCAGCGTGGAGGAGTTGCAGCCGAACGTCATCCAGCAGGTCTCCGAGATCACCGTGGAGATCGAGGGTGAGACGAAGCCGGCGATGGTGGCCGAGTCCGTGACTCGTGCGTACCTCGAGCCGCAGAGCTAGCTGCTTGGCCATCGAAGGCGCACAGCCGCGCGGGCGCTATTTTGTCGAGGCTCTGGGCCGTGGGCTGGCCCTGCTGGACTGTTTCATCGACGACGCGCGTCCGCGCTCGCTGATCGAGCTGAGCCGGCAGGTGGGGCTCGGTATGCCCACCACGCTTCGCCTGATCCGCACGCTCGAAGAGGCCGGCTACGTTCGACAGGATGCCGATACCAAGCGCTACCGCCTGTCATGGAAGATGCTCCAACTGCAGGACGTCACGGCATCGATCATCGACTACGCGGATCTGGCCCGCCCGCACCTCGAGGATCTCGCCACGACCCTCGGCGAAGACACGGGAATGGCCGTCCTCGAAGACCACGAGGTTCGCCACGCGATCCGCGTCTCAGCAAGTCGGATCATCTCGGCCAACGTTCGACCAGGCAGCCTGTATCCGGCGCACGCCACGGCGATGGGCAAGATGCTGCTCGCGCAGCTCGACCCCGATGAGGTGCGCCAGATGGCCGCGCGTCGACCGCTGGAGCGCTTCACGTCGACTACCCTTACCGACGTGGCGCGGCTGCTCGATCAGCTGCGGCAGGTGGCGCGCCAGGGCTATGCCGTCAGCGACGCCGAATGGGAACCCGGCTTGCGCTCGCTGGCCGCGCCCTTATACCGGCGGGACGGCCACGTGGTCGCGGCGGTGTGCGTGGTGGTCGTTCGCCCAGGCGTGACCATGCGAGCCATGGAGCGCGACTTCCTGCCCGCCCTGCTACACGCTGCTCGGGCGATCTCGGCCGAGCTCGGCTACGGATCTTGTAAGGAATAGCCTCGTGTACCGAGCCGTTGAACAACACTGAAATGCCAGCGATCACCGCGAGCACACTCGCTCTCCCCCGAATAACCTCTGTCGATCCCCACCGAACGGTGCTCCGCGCCGTGCGCTCGGTGACCACTGCCCCTCGCGGTTTCGAAGGCGAAGGCTTTCCTGTTCGGCGCGCGTTCGCCGGCGTCGCGCTCGAGGATCTCGACCCGTTCATTCACCTCGACCAGATGGGCGAGGTGGAGTACGCGCCTGGCGAGCCGAAGGGCACGTCCTGGCACCCGCATCGCGGGTTCGAGACGGTGACGTACATGATTGACGGCACGTTCGAGCACCGCGATTCGAACGGTGGCGGCGGTGTCATCACCAATGGCGATACCCAGTGGATGACGGCTGGCGCCGGCATCCTGCACATCGAGCGGCCGCCAGAGTGGCTCGTCACCAGTGGCGGGCTGTTCCACGGCCTGCAGCTGTGGGTCAATCTGCCTTCGCGAGACAAGATGGTGCCGTCGCGCTACCAGGACATCCGCGGCAACGCGGTGTCACTGCTGACTTCGCCTGACGGCGGTGCGCTGCTGCGCGTCATCGCCGGCGAAGTCGATGGTCACCCCGGCCCTGGCGTGACCTACTCGCCGATCACCGTCCTGCACGCCACGCTGCAACCCGGCGCTGAAGTAGACATTCCCTGGCGGCGCGACTTCAACGCACTGGTTTACGTCCTGAGCGGTAAGGGCTTCGTTGCTGGTGAGCGGCGCCCGATCCGCACCGGTCAGCTGGCCGTACTGGGCGCGGGCGACGCTATTCGCGTGAGCGCGGATGCAGCCCAGGACGGCCACACGCCGGCGCTGGACCTGTACATCATGGGCGGACTGCCGATTGGTGAGCCCGTCGCATGGTACGGCCCGTTCGTGATGAATACCCACGAGGAGCTGGCCAGGGCCTTCGACGACTACCGTGGTGGCCGCCTGGGCGTCATCCCCGCCGACCAGTTGTCGTAGCGCGCGCAAAGGGCCATACACTGGGTTCTCGGAGCGGGTAGCCGCTCCGAGAACCTGGGAGGTGGTGGCACATGTTGAGTCGTACGCTCCTGCGCTGCGCGGCGTTCGCTCTGACGGGCATGCTCCTTGGTGGCCCTGTGGCCAGTGCCGATTCTGTCGCCAACTCGACGATTCGCCTGGCCAAGATCGCCATACCTGGAAAGCCGCTCAAGGCTTTTGACATCAGCTGGGTCGACCCGGCCAGCGCGCACTACTACCTGGCCGACCGCTCGAACGGCACCATTGACGTCGTCGACACGACCGAGAACTCGATCGCCACGCAGATCGGCGGCTTCAAGGGGTTCACCGGCACCAACACTACGTCCGGCCCGAATGGGGTGGTCGTGACGTTCTCGCGCAAGGAGCTGTGGGCCGGCGACGGCGATAGCACAGTCAAAGTGGTCGATCTGACCAATGGCTCGATCGCGGCGACGATCTCCACCGGCGGCAAGAAGCGCGCCGACGAGCTGGCCTACGACCCCCAGCACGACATGATCGTGATCGCCAATGACGCCGACGATCCGCCGTTCCTGAGCTTCATCAGCGTGGGTTCCCGCTCAGTGGTGAAGAAACTCGACTTCCCCGACGCCACCGACGGCCTCGAGCAGCCGGTCTTTGACCCCTCGACCGGGATGATGTACCAGGCCGTCCCGGCGACCAAGGATCAGGAAGGTGGCATGGTCGCCGTGCTCGACGACGCCAAGATGGCCGTAGCGACTACCTATCCGCTCACCGACTGCGTGCCGCACGGCATGGCCGTAGGACCAAACCATCAGCTGTTGGTCGGCTGCAGCCTGACCAAGCACACGCTCATCCTCGACGACACGAATGGCAAGGTGCTGGCCGACCTCAACCAGTTGGGCGGTTCAGACGAGGTGTGGTTCAACCCCACCGATAACCGCTACTACCTGGCTGAGACCAGCGCGCAGAACATGGGCGTCATCGACGCGCTCACCATGAACTTCGTCGAGAACGTCGAAACCGGCGTTGGTGCGCACTCGGTGGCGGCCGACGCCGGCAACAACCACATTTTCGTGCCGATCGCTGGCCCAGACCCGGCCTGCCCCAACGGCTGCATCGCCGTGTTCTCCAGCGTCAACGGCGATCGCACCGGCCTGCCTCGCATCGAGTAACGGG
>Ga0066710_100005017_pt1 | contig 11914 bp, 13 predicted proteins | sample GraSoiAngelo_159_FD_79666 | JGI IMG/M metagenome (GOLD analysis project Ga0066710, IMG submission 79666) | Grasslands soil microbial communities from the Angelo Coastal Reserve, California, USA - 14_1009_16_40cm | ecosystem: Environmental > Terrestrial > Soil > Grasslands | place: USA... | reverse complement strand
GCCCAGGTAATCGTAGGCCCTCTTCGTTCGTGTTAGAAACGAGCCGATGAAAGGCAGGCACCGGTGCAAATAAAAGCGATACGCCGAGCGCAAAATCAGGTTTGTGGGCAATGAGAATTCGAGCACGAGCAGGTGACCAGTGCTGTTGAGCACACGCGCCATTTCAGTCAGCGCGGATGAGCAGTGTTCCAGGTTGCGCAAGCCGAACGCGATAGTGATGCAGTCGAATGAAGCCTCGGGAAATGGGAGTTTCATCGCGTCCGCCAATAGTACATGTTGCACACCTTTTTGCTGCGCAAGCTCGAGCATTTCCGGCAGGAAATCGACACCCGTGATATCGGCGTCCGTTAACCTCTTTTGGAGAGCAAGCGCCAAATCTCCGGTGCCAGTTGCAAGATCAGCGATGTGATGTGGGCGCCAGCCAGCGACGATGTTAGCGGCGCGCGCACGCCAGTAGAAATCGATTCCGCAGCTCAGCAAGTGATTCGCGAGATCGTAGCGCCTCGCAATCGAACCGAACATCTCGCGGACGGACGAGGGTTTGGTAATCATGTCAGGATCTGATCGAACATCAGCTCGCGTTTGTTACGATTCTACATCTTATGACTCACGGGTTACCTAACGAGCTGACAGCGAGGAACAAGGCTGGAACTCGGCATGAAAATTACTGATTGCCATATTTGCCAACTACGGCTATCTAGCGGCATGGACATATCTGTTAAAGATCTACAGGAAGCGATATCAATTCGCCAGCAAATCGACAATCTGCAACGACGCCTTTCCTCCATTTTGCGAGGTACAACTCAAAGGCAAGCCGCTCCTACGGCCGCCGGACGCTACTTCTCGCCTGCTACCAGAGCGAAGCTTGCGGCAGCCGCTAAAGCCCGTTGGGCAAAGATGCGAGGCACGGGCGGAGCAACTCCTTCCAAGCGAAAAGGGCAGCTCACACCGGCCGGTCGAAGGAAGCTTTCTCAATTCATGAAAGCCCGTTGGGCGGCAAGACGGAAAGTAGGAGGCACTCAAAAAGCCTCTGGTCGAAAAAAAGGCGCCCTTACTCCCGCCGGCCGAAAAAGGCTTTCGGAACTGATGAAGGCTCGATGGGCAGCGAGAAGGAGAGCCTCCGGGAAATAGCGAGTGGCTCGCAACTAACAATCGAGCAGTCGCTGGTTCCCTGCGGAAATCGTTCGAGCGACGAGAGTAACTGCTCGCGAGAGGACTCGAACCTCCACGGGTTTCCCCATACGGTCCTGAGCCGTACGCGTCTGCCGGTTCCGCCACGCGAGCAATAGTAGCGGGTTTACAATGCGCGCGTGCAAGGACACCTGCAAGGTGAAATGGGAGACAGCGCTGGCTTGAGTCAAGCCGATCGTTTCTTGCGCGCGCGTACCTCCAATTGGTGTGCTTTGCGCGGCTGACCAAGGGAACGCAAAAGATCCGCGTAATTGGACACGACAATGTCGTAATCCTTGGATGGTTTCTCCTGCACTTGTTCCCAGCTCTTGAGCGACGATTGATAGAGCTCCGACGCGTTCGCGTAATCACCGCGCGAATGGTAAACGACCGCCAAGTTGCATTTCGACTGCGCAATATCCGCGATCGGACGCGGTTGCAATGTCTCACGGATGGCTAACGCGCGAAGATGTAATTTCTCGGCCTCGGTGTACCGGCGTTCGTTAGTGTAAAACACCGCAAGATTGTTCAGCACTGATGCTACATCGGCGTGGTCGGGCCCGAGTTGCTTCTCATAAATCTCCAAGGCGCGCAGGTAACATGGCTCCGCCGCCTTTTGCCGGCCTGACTTGCGCAGAATGAGCGCAACATTGTTCAACATCGTCCCAATATCTGAATAAGGGACCTCTTCGACATCGGTTCCAGCGGCTATTGCTTTCTGATAGAAATTGATCGCTTCTTCGGATTGACCAAGACTATCAAAGAGCAGCGCCAGCCGTCGCGCCGAACGGTAGATGGCGCGCTGATCCGGCGGGTTGGCCTTCTCCAGAATGACATACGCCTTCAGCAAATACGCCTCGGCCCCGCTGTGGTCTCCATTTTGTTCGAGCAGCTGCCCTAATTTTTCGAAACTGGTGGCAAGTGCAGTCTGGTTGCCTTTGAACGCACGTCTTGCAACTTCAAGCGCCGTTTCAGCGACACGAATTGCCTGAGGCAGACGATTCGTGGCACGCAGATTGTCAAGCTTGTCGTTGAGGATCACCCACAGCTTCTCTTCACCTTTCATCTCATCACCATCCCTCGCTTAGTTGAGCAACTAATCGGGTGGCGAGATCTTCGGTCGCGAGCGGCAGGGCTTGTCTTTCGTCAGTCGTCACGTCGCTGCTGACGAAGAAGCTGGTGGTTCCGACTGCGTCCGCGGGGCCGGCCAGCGATTTGCCGTCTCTTGTAGTGAGCGAGTATCTTAGCGTCAGCGCCAGATTGAATTCGGTAGTGGCCAACACATTACCCCGCACCGAGCGCGCCGGTGTCCTACTAATACGAGATATCTCCCCACTCAAGGTGGCGTCTGCCTTATCGTCGCTAGTAATCTGATAAGTGCCATCCTGTTGGAATTGTTTGATCACTGTGTCAGTGACCAACACTTCGATCCGTGGCACGAGCGTGTGATTTTTAAACGTCGGCACCGCAATGGTGTGGACGTCTCGGAGGTAGTACGGCTTTACTGGCCCGACGTGATAGCCAAGGCAACCAGACAGCGCGAGGAAAAAAAAAGTCGCAAGTGAGGCTTTCAAGGCGCCGGTGAGGCGGACGCATCGGGGGCAGCGGATGCTCCGGGAGCGTTGGAAGGATCGGAGCTTGTGCTCGTGCCCGGCAGAGGCAACAGAGGCTCAGGCGCAGTAGTCGTGTCCGGCGCGAGGGAAGCCGGGGGTGGAAGCGAGCTGTCCGACGCCGATGAAGGCAAAGGTGCTTCGTTATTGGCTGCGCCCGGCTTCGCAGATCCAGTTCCAGCAGTCCGCGATCCCTGCCCGTCGGCTTTTTTCTTGGCGTTCTGTGACACATGTATAGCGGGCTGAAGCGCAGCATCACCGAATTTGGCGCGCAACTGATCGATCCGTTTCTTCGCCTCGTTGCTTTCCTCTGAGCCTGGCTGCTGCCGAATCACTTCGTTGTAGTAGATGACGGCAGCGCGATAATATTTTTGCTTGTCGTAAAATTTCGCGACCTTGTAAGAATTGGTTGTCTCTTTGTGCTCAAGAAGGTCGAGATTCTTGCGTGCCTGCGCTGCTTTCTCGCTTTTGGGATAGTGGAAGAGGAAATCTTGGAAGGCCGTTTTTGCGTTGCCTGCGGCAGCGGCGTCATTTGTACCTAACTTCGCAGCCGCAAACCAGATGTAACCGATTTGATATTGCGCATCCACGGCTATCGGTTCGTTAGGAAACTTATCAACCACCGCCTGATAAGCTTGGATAGCCGCATCGTTGGCTCCCTGCTTTTCACGCGCAACGCCAATATCAAACTGTGCCCGAGCCGTGTATTTTCCATATGGTGCGGTACGGACGACATTTGCAAAAACTGTCACCGCACGATCCAATGCCGACGCGATTGGAATTCCTAACACCTTCAATTTTTTGCCATTCAAATAAATTTCACCGACGCGGAACTGTCCCTCGATGGCATCGTCAAAATGCGGGTTGCTCGCATATTTCTCAACCAGCAGGAGATATGAATCGGCCGCCGGCGTGTAGAGATGGACCTGCTCCTCTAATTGAGCACATCGGTATAGTGCTGTTGGGGCCAGCGCGTCTTTCGGATGACGTTTGACCAAGCTTTTGTAAGCCCTGATCGCGCGTTTAGGATTGCTTTCTTTTTCTGCGGTCTGCCCAATCTGATACAGCTCGGCTGCAGCCCCACTCATCTCCTCTTCGCCCGGCGAGTCGACCTTCGCTTTTTTACCGGGTTTAAAGATGATGGAAGCGACGCCCGGTTCGGGTAAAAGGAAGAGTGTGAAAGCAAAAACGAGAAAAGCGCGAATAACCAATTGCATCCAGGTGTGGCAGGGTAGTTAACTTATCCAGCCCGTCAAGTTTTCAGCGCAGTATTCCCTCACAATCTGGCATGTTTTCCGACCAACAAAATCGCATAATTTCTCGATTCCATTTGAATCTCTTCGACCAGCAAAAAATACGCATCGGCTCGTGCGCGTGGAGCTTCGAAGACTGGTGCGGCGTCTTCTATCCGCACGATTTACCGGAGTCTCATTGGCTGGAATTCTATGCCCGCTATTTGCCGACTGTTGAAGTGGACTCGACGTTTCACGCTGTTCCAGCGGAAAACACCGTTCGCCGATGGGCTGAAGCGACTCCCGCCAGCTTTCGGTTTGCCTGCAAGCTTCCCCGCCAGATCACGCACATCTGCCGTCTCCGCGATTGCGCTGCCGAGCTAAATTCGTTCCTTCGCGCAATCGAACCCCTCGGGCCAAAGCTCCATGTGATTCTCGTTCAGCTCCCGCCTTCGCTGACGCCGACTGACGGCAAGCAGGCGCTGCGGAAATTTCTCGTGCAGTTGCCGCGCGATTTCCGGTTTGCGATTGAATTTCGCCATGCCGGCTGGCATCGGCCGCAGTTTATCCGCCTGATGGAAAACTACCGCATTTGCTGGGTTTGGGCCGATACGACTCCGCTCAACGAACGAAATCTTGCGCCATTCGAATTTCTACCCTGCACCGCCGATTTTCTCTACCTGCGATTGCTTGGAGACTACACAACGAAATACGACGTCGATGGCGGCCGCGTCCATCGCTACGAAAAGTTACTCTGGAAACGCGAAGCCGCGTTGGAAAGCTGGTCGCTAAAAATTCAGCGGCACCTTCCCGACGTTCGGAGTATCTGCGCATTTGCCGGCAATCACTTCGAAGGGTTCGCGCCCGAGACCTGCCAACGTCTCGCTAAGCGTTTGGGTTTCGTTTTGCCGCTGCCGCCGGAAACCAAACAGGCGTTTTCCATAGAGAAAGGGTCGCAGCTCGATCTACAGTTGTAGAGAGAGCGCGGCCCGCTTGTGCCTCTCGAAGATGCAGATCTGGCGAATGCCCAGATCGGAGATTTTTTGCGCCAAGCTGGGGAAGTTCTCGGCGAGTTGCACGTACGAGTGCGCGTCCGAGGCGGTCGTAAAGGGAATTTCCTTCTCCATTGCTAGCTTAATGATAGCGTCGCTGGGATAAAGTTCATTCACTGGCTTGCGCCAGCCGGCAGCGGAGAGCTCGATCGCCAAGTCCCGTGCCCGAATAACTTCAAGTGTCTCACTGATCAAGGTGGCGATATCTGTAGTCGGGCGATGACCATGGATCTTGACCAGATCCAGATGCGCAAGGCAATCGACCAATCCGGTGCCGGCCATTTCGCGGACACGACGAAGGTAATCCGCATATATCTCATCGATGTCTCGGCCCTCGAATTGCGCCGCGCCATCCGGCACGCTGTCGAACATCTGATCGGTGCGATTCAGAAAATGCACCGAGCCCAGGACAAAATCCAGCTTGTCCCAATGTTTTTCGATCCACATGCGCCCGGCCGCGGAACGGACCGGATCATTATCAAGCTCTATTCCGGCGCGAATTCGTAAATCGGGATTTCGTTCCCGCAACCGATCGATTTCACCAAAATCGATTCCGGCATGGTAACGATCATGATCCGTGAAAGCTATATCTGTCAGCCCTAATCTGCGCGCCGATTCCGCCCAGAGCTGGAGCAATGGTTGCGTATACCGCTGTACGCGGTGCCCCTGCGGATGAGTGTGGTAGTCGGAAAAAAGCTGGTAGCGGATGCCTGATGGCTGATGGTCGGGAATCATCGCTTCCATCGGGCTGTTAGCCATTGCGTATGGACTATTCTCAAGGTACCGCGAGGAACTTTTGACGAATTCGCAACTCCAAATACTGAGGAAAGAAAACCTCGGCTATAAACACTTTGTTAGGCGCGAGCTCGCGCGTCGAGATTGTTTCATCGTACTCGATCCGTTCGTTCGGGTTAATCAAGATTGTCGCAGGTTTTTCAGTGATCGCGTGGTTCTCAGACCACTTTGTCAGGACGTCCCCCGCGGAATTCATCAGATAGATCTCGATGCGCTGGCTGCTGGGGAAATCAAGCGTGACCGGTCGCTTAGACAGATTTCCCAGCGTCACCTTGACTGTGAGCTGGCGGACTTCAGAGAGTTTTACCGTTTGGGGCGTGATTTGCAGATCGAGAGCGAGCCCACGCAACCGCGGATCCTTGTACTGCGGAACAACGTTTGGAGAAAACGGATGAAGAATTCGATTCAACCAGCTTCGTTTACGCGCTGGCGTGGCCGTGGGCGTGACGTCCTGGCTGAAAATGGCCCCGGCCACAAAACCTACCAGAACCAGCAAAACAATGCGGCGCTTCATGAGGCCTTAAACAAGCCCAAAACTTTTCTGGGTTGCAAAATTCCTGTCAAACCCTTTATGAACTCGCGAATGCTTTCGGAGTCAATCGGTATGAAAACTCTGTGTGTGTTGACGCTTTGCCTGGTTTTTGCAGTCAGCAATGGGTTCGGAAAACAACGACACTGCACGTTTCGCGTTCACGTGCAAGCGAACCCTCAGGATACTGATGCATTTTCGACTTCCGCACGCGCCCGAGCTTCCGGCAAAGATCTCGCGATCGAAAAGATGCCCTGGATTTCGGAGCACGATGTGGCTGCCTTTTTTCCCTACCCAGCTCAAAACGGAACATATGGCGCCCTATTTCAGCTCGACGAGCATGGGCGAGTCGTACTCGATACTTTGAGCATCGAGCACCGCGGCAGGTTTCTTTTCGTATTCGTTAACGGCCGACTAGTCACCGAACTGCAGATCGATAAGCGCGTGTCGGACGGCCAGATTTATCTTCCATCTGGCCTGTCCGCCTCGGACATTGAGTTAATGAAAAAAGAGTGGCGCTTGATCGAGCAACGAAAACGCTAACCGCCTAATCGTTCATGCGACCATTGTTCGCCGCAGTCGTTTTCGCTTGTTCTTTGTCAATTTCGATGAGGATTCAGGCAGCGGAAAATCAGGTTCTCGATATTGTTCTGCCGACGGACAACGACGCGCTGTTTTCGGGAAACGGCCCGGAGTTTTTTCAATACGTCGAGCGCAATTACAAGGGTGCGAAATCGACGCCGTGGGAGGGCGGCCAATACGGGTTTGTGCGTGATCCAACAGATACGGCAGGCGGCGTCCTTTACACTCGTTTTCATGAAGGGATCGATATTCGCCCGCTTCATCGCGACGCAAACGGCGAGCCGCTCGATGAAGTGCGCGCCATCGCGGATGGAAAGGTCGTGCACGTCAATCCACTGTCGGGCTACTCCAATTATGGGAAATACATCGTGATTGAGCACCGCTGGGATGGCTCGAACTACTACAGTTTGTACGGACATCTCAGCTTGATCGCGGTGCAGCCCGGCGAAACCGTCAGACGCGGACAGCGAATCGCAGTCATGGGTTACACCGGAACGGGAATAAACCGCGAGCGCGCCCATTTGCATTTGGAATTGGATCTGATGTTCAGCCGTCAATTTGAAGCGTGGTACAACACATTTTTTCGAAATGATCCCAATCACCACGACATCTACAACGGGATGAACCTCGCCGGTATCGATGTCGCTCGGCTTTATTTGGCGCTCCGAAAAAATCCGGCACTCACAATTCCCGAATTTCTGAAGGATGAAGAGACATTCTATAAAGTCACGTTGCCGACGGCGCGGCACTTCGATTTAGCAACGCTGTATCCCTGGATGATTACAGGAGGGAAACGAAACGATGCAGCTTCGTGGGAAGTATCGTTCGCGCGTTCCGGTGTTCCTTTGAAGATCGAGCTCAGCGACAGACATGTAGCGCAGCCCGAGCTGAGCTACGTAAGAAAGAGCTCGGCGGATTGCTCCTATCTCACTCGCGACATAGTGTCAGGCCGCGGAGCAACCGCGCATCTCACAAATTACGGCGCGCAATTGATGCGCCTGCTGATTTGGCCGGATTAAAGTTGCAGCAATCCGAAAACTCAGCACGACGTCGGCGTGCCTTGGGCAACCGCGACGCCATGTGGAATCGCCCCTTGCACGAAACGTAGACACTCCACAGCACCGCTCGGTTTGCCGGGAAGCGCAATTACCAGAGCATGATCGACGACCGCAGCCAGGTTGCGTGAAAGAATGGCGTTCGGCGTAATCTTCATCGATTCGGCGCGCATCACTTCTCCAAAACCCGGTAATTCTACTCGCATGATCGTGCGAATTGCTTCCGGCGTGACATCCCGCGGAGCGATGCCGGTGCCGCCGGTCGTCAGGATCAAGCCGCAACCTTGTTTAGAAAACGAGCGAATAGTGTTTTGAATCCGGGTTGCGTCATCGGGCACAATCGCTTCCGCCAACACCTGCCATCCAGCGTTCTGTGCCGCTTCTTTTACCGCAGGCCCGCCAAGATCGTCGTAATCACCGGCGCTGGCGCGATCGGAAATGGTGATGATTCCAACCTGTATTTGCATGTTTGCAGTGGCGTTTCTATGAATGCCGCGATTTTTTGCTCCCGCAGTCATAGATCGCCGCTACAGCGCTTGTTGTCTTCTCAATCAACCGGACGCAGGAGATTTCCATGTTTTTGTCCACCGCCTTGCACATGTCATAAATCGTAAGCAACGAGACGGTGACGCCAGCCAGCGCTTCCATCTCTACTCCGGTCTGCGCAATTGTCTGTGCAGTGCATTTCACCTCCGCGCCATCGTTGCGGATAACGATGTCGATGTTCACTTCGCCGAGTGGCAGAGTATGGCAAAGCGGAATCAGCTGCGCGGTTTGCTTGGCGGCCTGAATCCCGGCAATGCGCGCGGTCGCTAACACGTTGCCTTTGGCGATTTGATCTCTTGCGATTAGTTCAAGCGTCTCGCGCCGGAGCCGAATCTTTCCATATGCAATGGCTCTTCGCTTGCTCAGCGGTTTCGCCGAAACATCAACCATCTGCGCCCGGCCATCAGTGTTGATGTGAGTGAGTCTCTTCATTTTTGCCTTGGTTGTCATGTTGAGCGAAGCGAAGCATCTCTGATCATTCTTTTAGTGAGTGCAAGCGACCAAATCAGAGATGTTTTCGCTTCGCTCAACATGATAGGAAAAAAGAGGGTCCTCGCTCATTCACCCCCCGATGGCAATCATCTTCCGATTTGGCTGGTAATTATTTCGAAAGTCGTGTTCGCGTGGCTTTCGATCGACAACACCGAGAAAAAACTCTTTGAGCTGTTCATCAGTCGCGCCGGCCCGAAGTGGGTCCATGATGTCGAACTCTAAATAACTGCCAAGACAGGGACGCAATTTTCCATCACAGGTAAGGCGAAGCTTATTACAGCTGTCGCAGAAATGCAGGTTCGTCATCGCCCCGATGAAACCGATGCGCTGTGCGCGACCGGGAATCTGGTAGTAAGTAGCCGGACCATTTGTTCGAAATTCAGTCTCCGGAATTAAAGTTCCGTAAGCCGATTCGATTGCCCGTTTGGCCTCGAGTACCGACATGAAATTGCTTTCGTCTAAAACTTCCGTCGTGCTCACCGGCATCATTTCGATGAATCGAACCACAAGGTCACGCGCAGCGGCGAATTCAATCAGAGGCAGCAGTTGATCTTCGTTGCGTCTCCGCATAAGGACCGTGTTCAATTTGATCTGATTGAATCCAGCGGCGATGGCTGCCTCGATTCCAGTAAGGACCTGGGCATGAAAATCCCTGCCGGTGATCTGCGAATAAACCGCCGGATTCAGCGTATCGAGTGAAATGTTGATCGATCGGACGCCGGTATCGCGCAACGCTCTCGCCATGGTTTCCCCCGGCGTGATTTCGCGTCCAAGCAACGTCCCGTTGGTCGAAAGCCCGATGTTCCTGATCCCGGGGATTTCGGGAATTTGCATAACGAAACGGACGACGTCGCGGCGCGTCAGCGGTTCGCCGCCGGTGATTCGCACGTTCGACACCCCCAGCTCAGCCGCGATGCGAATGAGCCGCAACGTTTCTTCGTAGGTCAAAATTTCCTCGCGCTGCAGCCACTCCTGCAACTCCTGTGGCATGCAGTACGTGCAGCGCTCGTTGCAACGGTCGGTGATCGAGACGCGCAGATAAGAGATCCGATGCCCGTGATGATCCTGCATCCGCCGACACGTTACGGAGAACGCGCTGGTGAATCAACAAGCTGCATCAATTGACTCGATCTAACTGAAGACGTATCATCGTCGCGTTATGCAGCGTCGAGTTTTGTTCGTCGCGCTGACATTCGGGGCGGCAGCCGGGGCGTTGATTCTAAACGGTTGTGCAACCACGCAGGCACGGATTTCACAACATCCCGACATTTATCAGCGTCTGTCGCCGAGAGACCAGGCCCTGGTGAGCCAAGGCCAGATTCGCGAAGGTATGACCATGGATGCGGTGTGGCTGGCCTGGGGTAAACCCGATCAAAAGCTTGCCGACAACATGCGTGATCGTCCCGTCGAAACTTGGGCTTATTTGCGTTACGAAACACCTCCCAGCTACGGGGGACCTTATTATTACGGCCCATTCGATTGGTCGTACATCCCGCCGAAGTTCGTCTACCCGTCCAAGGGCGTCACGTTTTCCAATGGCAAAGTCGTGTTCTTCCGATACCTGGTGCCGCCGTAACGCTGAGTTTGGCTTGCCAACTTGGTGGCTGATGTGATTTCCTTCGACTGATGAAGTGCCGGTTTTTCATTGGGACGTTGAAGCTCGTTCTCGCGACGGGCACGCTGATCCTCACGAGTTGTTCAACACCGCAAACGCGAATTTCTGATCATCCAGACCTTTACCAAAGTCTTCCACATCGGGACCAGGCGCTCGTAACCCAAGGACAAATTCGGATTGGCATGTCGCGGATGGCCGTGTGGCTGGCGTGGGGTTCTCCCGATCGAAAGATTGTCGGCAACATGGGCGGCGGTTCGACAGAAACTTGGGTTTACATTTACTACGCAACGTACCCGTACTATCCGGCGTATGGATCGTGGGCCCCTTGGGCTTTCTTCGGGGATCCTTTCTACGATCCATTCTTTTATTCATATATTCCGCCTAGTATCCCTTATCCCGGCAAGGTGGTCACTTTCGCCAAGGGCAGGGTTGTGTCCTTCCAGTACCTGGCATCGCAGTAGAATCCGATCGAAAATTCTGTCGCATTTGCCGCGCAACGGACGAGCATTCCTGCGGGTCTGATCATGGCTTACCGCTCATTTCGACAGTTCCTCGAAGCTCTGGAACAAGCAGGCGAATTGAAACGTGTCGTAATCCCGATCGATACCGATCTGCTCAGTGCTGAATGGACAGACCGCGAGATGAAATCGCGCGGAGGCGGAAAAGCTCTGTTGTTCGAGCAACCGATCATGGATGGAAAAAAATCGGAATTCCCCGTCGCGATCAACACCATGGGATCACGCCGCCGCATGGCCATGGCTTTACAGGTTTTCGACGTTGAAGATGTCGCCCGCGAAATCCAGCTCATCCTGAAGGCGAAACCGCCTACTGATCTGCGAGAAGGCTGGAATTTACTGAAGCAGGGAATTCATCTACTCCACGCGCGACCGAAATCAGTGCGTGACGCGCCGTGCCAGGAAGTGGTGCATCAAAGCGACATTGGCGGCGGCTTTTCGCTGCGCGATCTCCCCATCCTCAAATGCTGGCCAAAAGATGCTGGGCGTTTCATCACCCTGCCAAATGTGCATACGCGCGATCCGGAAACCGGTGCGCGCAACGTCGGCATTTACCGGATGCAAGTTTATGACGAGCGCACCACTGGAATGCATTGGCAAGTTCACAAAGTCGGTGCGCGGCACGGCAAACGCTACTACGAACGCGGTGAGCGCATGCCGGTAGCTGTTACACTCGGCGGCGACCCGGTTTACACATTCGCGGCCACTGCGCCGTTGCCCG
>Ga0066710_100005016_pt1 | contig 11915 bp, 9 predicted proteins | sample GraSoiAngelo_159_FD_79666 | JGI IMG/M metagenome (GOLD analysis project Ga0066710, IMG submission 79666) | Grasslands soil microbial communities from the Angelo Coastal Reserve, California, USA - 14_1009_16_40cm | ecosystem: Environmental > Terrestrial > Soil > Grasslands | place: USA... | reverse complement strand
GGTCTGGCGCGACACGCTGCAGCTGATCGCGTCGCGTCCCCTGCTCGGCTACGGCCCTGACAACTTCGGCCTGGTCTTCGGACGCTTCGAGTCGGTGGACCTCCACCAGCCGTGGGACAAGGCCCACGCCGAGATCCTCCAGGTCGCGGCGACGCAGGGACTCGTGGGGCTGGGCGCCTACCTGTGGCTCATCGCAGCGTTCGTCCTCGCCTTCTGGCGCGGGCCGCGCGGCCCGGCCTCCTACGCGATGCTCGGCGGCTGGGTCGCCTATCAGCTGGTCGTCCAGGTGAACTTCACCATGCTTGCCGCCGCCTTTCCTTTCTGGGCGTTCACGGCCGCGTCCGTGGTGCTGATGGGAGCGACCCGGGAGGGCGCGCGGGCCAACCTACCGAGGGGCAGACTCGTCCTGGGCGCGTCCGCGATCGGCGCCGTGGCCGCCGTCGGCGTCGGAGTCGCCGGCGCCGCCCTTCCCTACGCCGCCGACCAGCGCGTGCTGGCGGCTGTCATCGACGACTACTCGGGCCACAGCGACCTCGCCCTGGCACCGGCTCAGGAGGCACGCCTCCTCGCACCGCAGGAGAGCGTTTACGCGACCGAGGTCGGAAACCTCGCGTTCGAGCGGCAGGACTGGGCCCTGGCGAGGGAGGCATATGCCGAGGCGGCGCGGCTGGGCACCTTCAACCCCGGCGTCTACCGCAATCTCGCGCTGGCCGACATCAACCTCGGCCTCACCGCGGAGGCCGAGGACGCTGCCCGCCACGCCTTCGAGCTCGACCGATTCGACCCCGCCAACCGCGCCCTGCTTGCTCAGTTTGGCGTGGTGCCATAACCTTGCCAGCGCTTTCCGTAACGATCTGGGCACATTGAGCGATTCACTGGTGGTGGGAGACGACCGATGGACTGGCTGAGGACGGCGCGCTCGAGACAGGTCATCGCGGCGGTGCTGGTGACCGCCGTGACCGCGATCCTCATCGGCGTCATCCTGATCGCGGCCACACCTCTCGGATGCGGGCCCGCGAACGTCTTCGGCCTCAAGAGCATCTCCAGCAAGTGCTACCGGCCGCTGGCCGTCGCATCGCCTTCTCCGCTGGCCACGCAGAGCGCGTCCGCCAGCCCTTCCCCGAGCCCCAGCCCCACGCCGGTGTCCTCACCCAGCCCGCTGCCGTCGGCGACCACCCCTGACACCGGCCCGGCGACCGCGGCCTATCCGCCCTTCTACCCAGGCGCGACCGGCTCCAACGGCGTCATCACCCCGGCGCGAACGCTGAACTGCCGCCTGCCCGTCTTCGCCGGCCCGCCCGGAAGCGGAGGCTTCATCGTCTTCCCGGGCGGCTCGTTCATCGCCGACCCGGCGAGCGCGGTGAGCCTGCCTTCGCCTGCGCCCGGAGAGCCATCGCCGCTGCCGACACAACAGGCTGGTCAGGGAGGGCCTGGATACGGACAGCCGACCGGCCTGAGCTACGACGCCCCCTATCGGAAGTGGGTGCCGGTCGGACTCAACCAGGTCTCGCCCGACGGCTCCAAGTACGTGTTCCTCTCGGCCAGCTCGATCTACGTCGAGGACGTGGCCTCGGGCACGCTGAGCCAGACCGGCTCCGGCCAGGCTTGGACCATAGTCGGCGTCCAGGCCGCCGGCGTCTACGCGATGCAGCCGGGCAAGGCCGGGCTGTGGCTGGTGCCGTACACCGGCGCTCCGCGACAGATCACATCGGTCGGTTTCTGGCAGGCGGCCTCGTCGACCGGGGCATTTGGCACCGTGACCTCCGCAGTGCCGGCCGGTGCCTCCAACGAGATCATCCGCGTCGACCTCAACACTGGTGCCCTCGCGACATGGTTCTCGCGCAAGAACTCGCAGTCAGCGGTGATGGGCATCGACGCCGTCGGCGCCCCTATCATCTCCGTCTCTTATCATGCCCAGAACTACTACGCCAACGAGGTCTGGATCGTCCCGTCGGCGGGACACGGAATTCCGATTGGTGGCAGCAGCCAGAACTACGACGGTGTGAACCTCGGCGGGCCTCCTGTCGCGGACCAGAACGGTGTGTGGTTCCCCGCGAACCTGCGTTACGCGGGCCAGGGCTTCGCCCTGTACGTCCCCGGCAGCGGCGTTTACTGGATGACCAACCTGTCGGCAACGCTGGCCGGAGGCTGCGTCAAGCCCTAGCCGCCTCGCTGAACCGGCCCGCCTCTGAGCGGGCCATATGATTCGAGCGATGGCCGCGCCGACCGTGGTCGTGCTGCATGGGGATCAGACCGGCGAGGAGCTGCTCCTCCAAGCCCGCCGCCTGCTCGAGCGCGACGTGATCGGCTTCCAGGTGATCCAGCGCGATTTCGATCTCTCCCTCGCCCACCGCCGCGAGACGCGCAACGAGGTGGTGCACGAGGCGTCAGCCGCCCTACGCGAATGTGGCTTCGGCATCAAGGCCGCCACGATCACGCCCGAGGGTACCGGCGACGTCGGCAGCCCGAACGCCATCCTCCGCAAGCAGATCGACGGCCGCGTCATCGTGCGCACCGGCCGCCGCATCCCGGGCATCCGCCCGCTGGCCGGCGTGCATGCGCCGATCTCGGTGATCCGCATGGCGGTCGACGACGCGTACGGAGCGAAGGAGTGGCGCGAGGGTCACGACCTGGACGAGTGGGCGTTTCGCACGGAGAAGATCAGCCGCCGAACATGCCGCATCGTGGCCGAGTACGCGTTCACGCATGCGCGTCGCTTCGGGGCCAAGGTGTTCGGCGGTCCGAAGTTCACCGTCAGCCCCGTCTACGAGGGCATGTTCAAGGAGGAGCTCGACGCCGCGGCCAAGCGCCATGCCGACGTGAGCTACGAGCCGCAGCTCATCGACGCCACCTACGCGATGCTGCTGACCACCAGTGGCGAGGCCCTGGTCATTCCCGCCCTCAACCGTGACGGCGACACGCTCTCCGACCTCGTCATGCAGATGTTCGGCACCATCGCCGGCGCCGAGTCGACACTGCTCGCGTTCAAGGACGACGGCGCGGTGGCGGTTGCGATGACCGAGGCGCCGCATGGCACGGCGCCCGCGCTCGAGGGCAAGAACGTGGCCAACCCGATGGCGATGATCCTCGCGGTGGCATCGCTTCTCGGGTACATGCAGGGTGACGCGGCTCATGTGGCGTCGCGCGCAATCTACGAGTCGGCGCTCGAGGCGGTGTCCGACGGCGTGCGTACCGCGGACCTAGGTGGACACGCGTCGACGACGGAGTTCACCGACGAGGTGATCCGCCGCGTGCGCACGAAGATCGACGTCTGGAGCGCGCTCGCCGACATCGACCGGTGACCGACCGCAATCACATCGTCTACCTCGCGCTCGGCGACTCGTACACCATCGGCACCGGCGCGTCGCACGAGTCGCGCAACTTTCCGTCGCTGCTGGCGGCGAGCCTGCAGGAGGCGAGCCGGCGCGAGGTCGAGGTCGTCAATCCCGCGGTGAACGGGTTCACCACCATCGACCTGCTCGCGAAGGAGCTCGGCTACATAACCGACCTGAAGCCCGACCTGGTCAGCGTGCTCATCGGTGTCAACGACCTGGTCCAGGGCCGCAGCGCGCAGCAGTACCGCGAGTCGCTGGTCGAGATCTACGACGCGATCGCCGCGACGCAGCTGCCTGCGGGTCGCGTCGCCGCCATCTCCATACCGAACTGGTCGGTCGCCCCTGCGGCGCGCGACTACGGTGACCCGGCCCGACTGCGCAGCGTCACCGAAAAGTTCAACGCGGTCGCGCAGCAAGAAGCCGAAGCGCGACGCTTCACGTGGGCCGACCTCACCGAGGTCAGCACGCGCGCGATGGGCTCAACCGGCTGGATCGCGGCCGACGAGCTGCATCCCGGCGACGCCCAGTACGCAGCGTGGGCGGACGAGATCTGGTCGCGCGTACGCGAGGGCTGGAGTTCTGTCTAGACCTTTATCCGCTTGAACGATTCGGCGTACTGATACCCGCCCTTCTTGCCGATGTCGCGGTGGCGCTTGCGCACCCACTTGTCGACGTCCCATTCCTGCCCCGGCTTCGCGACCTGACTCTTGTGCTTCTTCAGCGCCGCGAGCTTCAGCTCGAGGGTCTTGCTGATGTCGACGAAGTAATCACCGAGCGTCCAGTAAGGGATCCACACCTCATTGACGACGTGCGGCTGGTAGCCCTCTTTGAGCAGGCCGCGAAACGCGCGCGGGTTGCGTGAGTCCGGATACACGGCGGCCATCGTCGCCTCGCCGACCGCGATGTGATCGGGATGCGAGCCGCCCATGGGCGCGTCGAGCACGCGTCCAGGGATGTGCGTGATGACGAGCTCCGGCTTGTGCTTGCGGATCATGCGCACGATGTCGCGCCGCAGCTTCAGGTCAGGCGCCAGGTGGCCGTCCTTGTAGCCGAGGAACTCGACCTTCTTGATGCCCAGCACCTTGGCCGCGGCTCGCTGCTCGCGCTTGCGAATCGACACCAGCTCCGAGTCCCTCTGGTTGGGGTCCTCGCCGCCCTGCGATCCGTCGGTCACGATCACGTAGGTCACATTGGCGCCGTCCTTCGCCAGCTTCGCCATGGACCCGCCGGCGCCGAACTCCGGGTCGTCGGGGTGGGCGAAGACTCCAAGCACACGCGCGAACTTCGGATCGTGTGAGTTGCTGCGGCTTGTTGCGCGAGGGGCGGCCTTGCGCTGCGTTTTCTTCTTGGCCATCAGGTCAATTTAAGCAGCGTTGTCAGCGCGACTTGGTCGAGGCAGCAAGCGACGCGAGTGGAATCGCTCGCTCGAGCGGCTTCCACAGGGCGAGCAACTCGTCGTCGCTGAGATTCGACCGCGCGGCGATGACCCGACCGCCGAACGTCGCGGTCTTGCACGCGGCCCAGCCTGCGTCGCCGGTGACGCGCATCGGCACCGTGACGAGCGCCACCAGCGCGGCCGCTTCTTCGGCGGCGCGCGTTGCGGCACCCGCGGTCGCACGGGCGAGAGCGTTCGAAACGTCGTCCGCGAGCAGCCACGGCTCGGCCAGGACTGAGCACTGGTGCGCGCTCAGCCTTCCCACCGCCGTCAGGTACCGCTGCACGACGGGCGCGATCGAGCTGGCCTTGGTCACGACCACCGCCGACGCAAACGGGGCGTAGGACACGGCGAACTTGATGGCCGAAAGCCGGTGACGCCGGACCAGCGCCGTGAGAGCGTGCCACGCCACCACGACCTCGGCGTCTGTGCGCGGGTCGAGGTGCGCGGCCAGCGCGTCGGCCGCGTTGACAAGGGGCGTCACCGCGGCAACGTCCGCCGGCGCTCCGACGCCCGCGAGCCGAATCCATTCCTCGGGGTTCAGTGCGGCGAGGCGCGAGGCGAATGAGGCGGTGTCGGCCTCGCGGGCCGGGACTACGTCCGCCATCGAGCCATAGTGCTGCTTGAACTCGTCGTCGCTGAGGCGAGCGCGAGCGGCCAGGGCAAACGCTGCGCGCTCCACCGCCGAGAACACTGAGTTCCGCGCCTCGAGCTCGAGCCCGGCCGACGCCTTTACAGCCGCCAGGATGGATCGCACCACCACCGCCGACTCGTCCTCGCCCTCGCGCGTCACGCTGGCGACCAGCTGCCTGCGGTCGAGAACGCGCAGCCACTGAATCGCTGAGAGCTCGGGGATCGCTTTCACGAAAGCGGCCACCTCGGAGCTGTTGGGCCCATACGCCGCCGCGGCGCGCGGCCTGGCGATTCGCTTCTTCTCGACCTTGATCTCTTCAGCGGGCCGCGGTGATTTCTTCGTCCGAGCCCGCGAAGGCTTGTCGGAAACCGGCGCGTCGGTCAGCGAGCGCAGCGCGACCGCCTCCTCCAGCGGAGCCCACAGGGCCTGCAGCTGCTCCGGCGTCAGCTCGCCCATCGAGCTGAGCACGCGGCCGCCGTGCACCGCCGTCTTCACCGCCGCCCATCCCGCGTCGCCCGAGACGTGCCTGGGAGCGACCGCGATCGCGGCGATCGCCACCGCCTCCTCTGACTCACGCGCCCGGCTCTTCAGCGCGGCTTGCAGCAAGGATGCCGATGAGTCGCGGTCGAGCGACCACGGCCGCGCCAGCGACTCCCACTGCCGCGCGCTCAGCCACTTCAGAGCGTTGGCGAAGCGGTCGACGATGGGCGGCAGTTCCACGGCCTGCGCGGGCGGGATGACGGACGCAAAGGGTGCGTAATGCGCTGCGAAGGTCAGAGCCGACAGCTGGCGCCGGCGCACCAGCGCAGACGCGGCTTGCCACGCGGCCACAGCCTCCGCGTCGGAACGTTTGGCCAGGATCGCGGCCATGTCGGTGGCGACGTTCGACATCGGCTCGGGCAGCGTGCCGGCGCCGTTGGGAGCCCCGCCGAGCAGCGCGCGCACGATTTCGGCCGGCTGGCCGGAGCCGTCCCTGGTCACCCTGGTCGCCGCCTCGCGTGCCGCGATCACCTTCTTCCACTTCGAAGGCGAGAGTCGGCCAACCGACTCAATGAAGGCGGTCACCTCGGCGGTGTTGGGCCCGTAGCGCTCGCCGGCGCCGGCAGGCGCCGTCGCCGATGGGCCGGGCGGTTGTGTGGCGGCTGCCTGGGACAAGACTCGAAAACTGTAGACGGACCGGCGCCAATGTCGCCCCATTCCACCCGTTTGGCGCCAACCGGGCCTTTGCTCCGGCGTGGATGCCACCGTTTGGCGCCAAAGAGGCGCTTCGCTCCTAGACGGTCTCTACTTTCAGCAAGTTCGTCTGGCCGGGCTGGCCGACGGGAACTCCCGCCACGATCACGACCCGGTCGCCCTCCCGCACGAAGCCGGCGCGAACGGCCGCTTCGGTGGCGTTGGCGAACATCTCGTCAGTGTCCCGGCCCGGGGCCACCAGCAGCGGCACCACCCCGGCGTAGAGCGACGTCCGGCGCAGCACCTCCTCGTGAGGACTGGCGGCGATGATCGGGACGTGCGGCCGGGCCTTGCTGCACCGCAAGGCGGTGGTTCCCGACTCGGTGAAGGCGATGATGACGCGGGCCCCCAGCTCATTGGCGCTGGCGGCGGCAGCGTGTGCGATCGCGCTGCCAACCTGGCCGGGCTCGCGCCAGATCTGCCGCTGACGCTGGAAGGTCGCGTGGCGCTGCGCCGACAGGCAGATGCGGGCCATGGCGCGCACCGCCTCGACCGGATGGGCACCGACCGACGTCTCCTGCGACAGCATCACCGCATCGGTTCCGTCCCAGATCGCGTTGGCGACGTCGGAGGCCTCGGCGCGCGTCGGCCGGTTGGAGGTGACCATCGACTCGAGCATCTCGGTGGCGGTGATCACCGGCACGCCGGCCCGGTTGGCGCGGTCGATGACCTCCTTCTGCACGGCCGGCAGCTCGCCGAGGCGCAACTCGACCCCCAGGTCGCCGCGCGCGACCATGACCGCGCCCGCGACATCGAGGATGTCGCTCAGCTCGCGGATTGCCTCGACCTTCTCGAGCTTGGCGATGACGGGCGCGGTGCAGTTGAACCCGGCGAGATGCTGCTGGCACATGAGCACGTCGTCCGGCCGGCGGACGAACGACAGCGCCACGTAGTCGACGCCGATCTCGACCGCAAGCTTCAGGTCGGCGATGTCCTTGTCTGTCAGCGCCGGCAGCGGCGGGGTGCGGCCCGGCACCGACACGCCCTTGCGCTCGCCGAGCAGCCCGCCGCGCACGACGGAGCACACGGCGCGGCCGCCGGAGATGGACCTGACCGTGAGCTCGATACGGCCGTCGTCGAGCAGCACGCGATCGCCCTTCCGCAGCGACTCGATAAGCTCGCCGTGGCTGACCTCGATCTCGTTTGGGTCCTGTCGGTGCGAAGCCGTGAGAACGACCTGGCGGCCCCTCACCAATCGCAGGAATGACGAGTCGAGCGCGCCCGTGCGGATCTTCGGGCCCTGCAGGTCGCCGATGATCGCGACCGGCCGGCCCACCGCCTGCGCCGCGGCCCGCACGTCGGCCGCCGCGCGCCGGTGCGTGTCGTGGTCGCCATGCGAGAAGTTGAGGCGGGCCACGTCCATGCCCGACTGGATGAGGTTCCTCAGCACGGCCGGCGACGAGCTCGACGGCCCGATGGTGCAGACGATGCGCGTGCGGCGGATCAACGCGCGTAGCGGTCGACGGACCGTCCCAGCTCTTTCTCCGCTTCGATCACCTGGCGCTCCAGCTCGAGCGCGCTGATGACCGCGCCGCCCATGCCCCGCACCATGTCGCGCTGAAAACGGTCTGAGGTGGCGACGGTGATCGGGTTGCCGTCGCCTGCAAGTGAGTACGCCAGCCGCTCGATCGCGTGGTCGGCGGAGTGACCCTTGCGCGTGAACACGACGTGCACGCCGCCGACCTCCTGCCGGCTGTTGCTGGCGGCCGACGTGCGATGCGCGTCGAAGACCACCGTCACGTCAGCGCCGCGCACCTGCGCGTAAGTCGCGAGACGCTCGATCAGCCGGTCGCGCGCAGCCTCGAGCGAAAAGCCCATCAGCTCCTTGAGCTCTGGCCACGCGTGCACGACGTTGTAGCCGTCGACGATCAGGCGATCCATCAGTGGCTACTGCAGTCGGAAGTGCTGCTGGCCGAAGTAGATGAGGTACGGGTCGATGCCAAACATCGTCGCGAGTGTCGAGGCCGAGTGGACGAAGAAGAGGTTGATCGCGGGCACGTACCAGATGGCGGCGAAGACGATGATCAGCGCGAAGGTCCCAAGCTGCGCCGCGGCGGACTGGATCGAGTACGGCAGCCAGGGCCGGATGATCCCGAACCCGTCCAGCGGTGGAATCGGCACGAAGTTCAGCACGAACGCATACATCTCGACGAACCCGAGCACCGCGAGCGCCTCGAAGAACGCCATGTTGTCGCTGCGTATCAATCCAAGCCGGTACGACACCACGATCACAGCAGCGAACAGAAGGCCGCACAGCAGCGTCCCGAGGGGACCAGCCAGCGAGACCAGGGAATCCCACCACTTGCTCCGCAGCGCGCCGCGATCTATGTAAACAGCTCCCCCAGGCAGCGCGATGCCCCCGATCAGCAGGAACGCGGCAGGGAAAACGATGCTCATGAGGAAGTTCGTGTAGCGCAGCGGATCAAATGTCAGGTAGCCGGAGCTGGCGACCGCGCGGTCGCCGGCGATGTAGGCGACCATCGCGTGGCAGAACTCGTGCACGCACACGGTCGCGATCCATCCGGTTACCACGAATGCCAGCGTCAGCACGCCGACGCCCTGCGGGAAGAATCCGAACCACAGCAGCGCGCCGATCACCACCACCACGGCCAGGAGCCCGAGGAAGACGGGGCTGACGCTCAGCACGCCGCGCAGTCGAGGCAGCGGGCGCCGGCGCAGCGCCCGGTCGGGTGGACGAGCGCCGGCCGGCTTCGGGCCGCTCGCAAGCGCGTCCGATCTCACGCCCGCCTGCAGGTGCCTGCGGAGGTCGTACATCGTGAGCCCCGCCTTCTGTAGCGCCGCCGCCGTCGCAGGCGAATCCGAGTACAGCAGCGCCAGCAGCAGGTGGATCGAGTCGACCGAGTAGTGCCCGAGCACCTGCGCCTCGCGGTTCGCGTTGACGAGCAGCTGCCGGAGCGGAAGGGGCGTCGCCACGCCGTCGGCCGGAAGGGCGGCCGCCACCGCGGCGGGGTCGGCGCCGAGGCTGCGCAGCGTGTTCACCGCGAGCGAGCCACGGTTGGCCAGCACCGCGCGCAGGACGTCGTCGGGGTTCGACTCGTCGGCGCCGCGGCGTGCGGCTTCGTTGGCGGCGCGTTCGAGATCCTCGCGCGCGGCCCGCGACAGCGATATGTCGGCGGATGCTCGATCGAGCGCGACGGTGGCGTTGGGCATCCGACTCAGTGTAGGGAGCGCTGCCGTGTGACCTCGTAAAGCAGCGCCGCGGCTGCCGCCGATGCGTTGAAGCTTCCGATTCGTCCTTTGACGGGAAGACGCAGGCGCACATCACATCGCTCCAACACGAGCCGGTGGACCCCCTGGCCCTCGGCCCCCACGACGACGCAGACGCGCTGCGTGAGGTCGAAGTCCCACGGCCAGGTGTCGCCGCGCACGTCGAGTGCCGCGCACCAGATGCCCGAACGCTTGACCTCGGCGATGGCCGAGGGCATGCCCGACACCAGCGCGATCGGCATGAGCTCGCTCGCGCCGGAGCTGGCTTTGACGGCCGCCGGTGAAAGAGGCGCGCTGCGGTGCTCGGGGATGATCGCGCCATCCGCGCCCGCGACCTCGGCGCTCCGGATGATGGCGCCGAGATTCTGCGGGTCCATGATCGAGTCGAGCGCTACGAGCAGGCTCGGCTCGGTTGCGAGCAGGTCCCTCAGGGTCCACTCACGCCGCGGCTTCAGCTCGGCGGCCACTCCCTGGTGCACGCCGGGAGCGATCGCGTCCAGGCGATCAGGCGGCACGTGCTCGACTGGCGCGATGCGCGCCAGCTCGTCGAGCCGTGGATCGTGTCCGAGGCCGGTGGCCTGCATGACCCTCAAAACTCGCCCGGCCCGCGCCGCCTCCAGCACCGCGTTGCGGCCGTGGATCACGGCCGGCTGCGCGCCTAGACCTTTGCGATGCGGCGCCAACGGACACCCTCCTTCGAGTCCTCGAGGGCGATGCCGCGAGCGCGCAGCTCGTCGCGGATGCGGTCCGCGGTCGCGAAGTCGCGGGCCTTGCGTGCAGCTTCGCGCTGCGCGATGAGCTGCTCGACCTCGCCCGCCAGCGCCATGTCCCGGGCCGTCACAACGTCGACGTGGGCATCGACGTCGGCCATGAGGAGCAGGAGCTCGCGCGCGGCCGCCTCGCCGACGCCGCCCGAGTCAATCGCCGCGTTCGCCTCGCGGAGCAGATCGAACACGTGGCCCATCCCCTGCGGCAGATTCAGGTCGTCGTCGAGCGCTTCGCGATACGCGTGACGCACCTCGGCCACACGCTCGGCCAGCCGGCCGCCGTCCTTCGGCGCCACCGGCTGCTGCAGCCGTCGAGCGAAGTCCTGGAGCCGCCGGACCTGCTCGCCGGCCGCGTGCAGCGCTTCATCGCTGAGCCTCACGCGCGATCGGTAATGCGCGTTGGCGATGAGGAAGAACCGGATGGCGATCGGGTCATGGCCCGCCGCGAGCAGGTCGCGCAGGGTCGTGAAGCCGCCGGCGCTCTTCGACATCTTCTCCCCCGTCGCGTCGGCCAGGTGCTCGGAGTGGAGCCAGAACCGCGAGAACTGGCGCTGGTTCGCGGCCTCCGACTGGGCGATCTCGTTCTCGTGATGAGGAAACATCAGGTCGACGCCGCCCGCGTGGATGTCGAGTGTGTCGCCGAGGTAGCGCTTGCTCATCGCCGAGCACTCGATGTGCCAGCCCGGCCGGCCCTTCCCGAACGGCGCGTCCCACGCCGCCCCGATCTCTTCGTCGACAGGCTGCGACTTCTTCCACAGCGCGAAGTCGCTCACCGACTCCTTGTCATACCTGTCTTGTCTGATCGGGGGGGCCTCCCCCCCGTGCGCGGGCCGGGCGGAGCCCTTCTGCCCGCGCCCCCCCCTGGCCACGCGCACGCCTGCCCGCAGCCCTTCCCGATCGAGGTGCGACAGCTCCCCGTACCGCGGAAAGCTGGCGATGCGGAAGTAGACGTCGCCGTCCGCGACGTATGCGTTCCCGCGCTCCAGGAGCGTCGAGATCATCCGGATCATCTCTTCGATGTGCTCGGTCGCGCGCGGGTACTGCTCGGCCGGCTGCGCGCGCAGCGTCTTCATGTCCGCGAAGAAAGCCTCGGCGTACGGCTTCGTGTACTCGGCGATCGTGGTGCCCGCGTGCATGGCCTGGTCGAGGATGCGGTCGTCGATGTCGGTGATGTTCATGACGTGCGTGACGCGAAAGCCCGCGACCTGCAGGTGCCGGCGCAGCAGGTCGTAGAAAAGGAATGCACGCAGGTTGCCGATGTGCGCGAAGTTCCACACGGTCGG
>Ga0066710_100005015_pt1 | contig 11915 bp, 9 predicted proteins | sample GraSoiAngelo_159_FD_79666 | JGI IMG/M metagenome (GOLD analysis project Ga0066710, IMG submission 79666) | Grasslands soil microbial communities from the Angelo Coastal Reserve, California, USA - 14_1009_16_40cm | ecosystem: Environmental > Terrestrial > Soil > Grasslands | place: USA... | reverse complement strand
CCACCGTCCACGATCAACGTCTGGCCGGTGATGTACCTGGCTTCCGGTGACGCAAGAAAGCGGACCGCCCAGCCGATGTCCTCCGGATCGGCGTAATACCCCATCGGAATCGACGTCAGCATCTGCCGCTGATGCTCGTCGCTCGTGGAGGCGAAGCCGGGCGTGGCGACGTTTCCGGGTAGGACGGCATTGATCGTGACGCCGCTGGTTGCGAGCTCGATGGCCGCGCTGCGCATGAAGCCGAGCATCGCGGACTTCGACGCTCCGTAGGCGGTGTAGCCCGGCTGCCCCGTCACGGGCCCGGTGATCGACGAGGTGAGCACGACGCGGCCGTACCGCCGCGAGACCATCGAGGGCGCGCACGCCTGAACGACCCGCATGGCGCCCTTGACGTTGACGTCCATCACCTGATCCCAGAGCGCATCGTCGATCTCTCCCAGCTCGGCGACCGGGAAGATGCCCGCATTGGCGGCGAGGATGTCGATCCGCCCGTGCTCGGCGAAGACGCGCTCCACCATCCCTTCGACCGAGCCGCGGTCGGTGACGTCGGTCGTCACGGCGGCAACGTCCAGACCCTGCACACGAAGCTCCGTCGCCGTCGACTCGGCCAGCTCCGCGTTCACGTCGCACAGGACGACCCGAGCCCCCTCGGCGGCGAGCACGGACGCGATCCCTCGACCGATGCCTCGCGCAGCACCGGTCACGATTGCGACCTGGTCGATGAGCCGTTGCATGCCGGGAGGACGCTCTGGGCACGAATATAATCGCGCGCCGACATGCAGCGGTTCCTTGCGCGCGACGCGAAGTTCGCCTACAGCCCCGAGCACGCATCGATCGGAACGGTGGAGCCGGGCGAGCGCTTCGAGGTCGAGTCGGTCGAGGGGTTCTTCGGCTACTTCAGCTCTCCCGCCGACTTCACGCCCGAGCGCTACGCGGAGGCGGAAGCGCACAAGTGGGCCGTGACAGGCCCGATCTCGGTCGCGGGCGCGACGGCCGGCGACGCCGTTGCGGTCACGATCCACGATATCGAGGTCGCGACCCCGGGGGTCGTCGTCTACGGCGGGTACACGGCAGAGGACCCGCTGGAGTGGTGGGACGACGAGAGTGCGTGCGAGGTGTACCCGGCGGAAGACGGAGCGCTCCACTTCGACGAGCGGACGACGCTCCCCACCCGGCCGCTGATCGGGTGCCTCGCCGTCGCCCCGGCGGAGGGGACGCGGCATGCCAAGCTCCAGGGGCGCTACGGCGGCAACATGGACTGCCGTGAGCTCCGCGCGGGGGCGACGCTCGTGCTACCCGTGGCACACGACGGCGCGGGGCTCTACTTCGGGGACTGCAAGGCGCTCATGGGTGACAGCGAGATCGTCGGCCCGCCCGAAGTGGGTGCGGTCGTGACGGCGAGCGCGGAGCCGCGCCACCGTCCGGCAGCCATGGAGTGGCCCCGCCTGGAAACGGCCGAGACGATTACGACGCTCGTGTCGGGAACGCCGCTCGAGTGGAGTGCCCGGCAGGCGTTCCGCGAGCTCTTGAACTGGGTCGTCGAGGACTACGAGCTGGCGCGCCCGAAGGCGGCGCTGCTGCTCGCGATGGTCGCGAACGCCGGCATCTGCCAGATCAGCAACACCGACTACACGTCGTACTGCACCGTGCCGCGCGGCGTGTTGGAGCCTTACCGACCCGGGTCAGACCCAGGGGTCAGGACTTGTCCTGACCCGTTGGTTTGTGACGTTCGAAGAGCGGGTCAGGACCAGTCCTGACCCCTAGCCCGTACCCCTGCGCTACCGCACGAGACCGCGCGCAGCAACGCGAATCACGCGCTCGACCGTTCCGTTGCGCACGCCGAGCAGGCCTTCGTGGAGGTTCACGCAGCCACACGCGTGGTTCGGTATCACCTGCAGGCGGTCGCCGACCGCCGGGCGCTCCTGCAGCGCGGAGACGTCCACGTAGCCGTGCTCCTCGTTGAGCGCGCGCAGCCGCGCGTCGGGCACGCCCACGATCAGGCCGTTGCCGCCGTCGTGATGGCCGTCCGACGTAAGGGTCTTAGAGCCGGCGTCGATCACGACCTGGCCCGGCACCGCATCGGAGACGACCGTGACCGCGACTGTGAGTGCGCACGCGTCGAAGCCGAGGTCGGGTTCGCCGAGAGCGTCGTTGCGGTCGAGCAACGCGTAGGTTCCCGCCCGGAGCTCGTTGACGCAGGTCGTGGGCGTCAGGTAGCGGGTGGGCGTCGAGCCACCCGAGATCCGGTCGCATCCGATCCCCGCGGCGAGGAACGCGTCACGGGTCTCGCGAAGCATGGCGTCGACCTCCCCGACTGCCTCGACGATCGACGCCGGATCCTCGCGGACGTGACCCGGGTAGCAGCTGATCCCCGTGACCTCGACCGCCGGCAGGCGCCCGAGCTGCTGCGCAACGGCGAGCGCGCTTGCGGGCGTCACCTGCCCTGTCCGGTGCAGCCCGACGTCGAGCTCCACGAGGAGCTCCGCCTTCGCACCGGCACGCTGCAGAGCTGACGACAGGCCCTCGGCGGGCGCGACGCCGTCGACGGCGACTGTCAGCTCGAGACCCTCCGCCGCGAGCCGGGCGAGGCGGTCCCACTTGTCGACACCGAGGGGCGGGTAGTGCACGAGGAGGCGCGGGGCACCCGCCTCGTGGAACACCTCGGCCTCGCCGGTCTTCGCGACCGTGAGTCCACCCGCACCGATTGCCAGCTGCCGCATGCCGATCTCGGGCGACTTGTGCGTCTTGGTATGGGGCCAGAGCGATATCGCGTGCTCGTCGGCGTACGACTGCAGGCGCCCGAGGTTCGCCTCGAGGCGGTCGAGGTCGACCACGGCAACGGGCGTCTCGACCTCGTCGAGAGAGCGCCCGACCTGTGCCTCGAGAAGCTCCAGTGTCCGGTCCGCCCCGGTCCGAATGTCGACCGATCTCGCGCTCGCCGTCATCGCACCTGGAGCATAGTGGGGCTCCAACGAGAGGAGGTGATGCCGATCGAGCGGGAGGACGGAATCGTCGAGACCGACCGCGGCACCTCGCCGCATGCTCCGCTGATCGTCCTCGACCGCGTCGAGGCGTTTCTCGACGCGCACGGGCTCGGCGCCGGTCCGGTGAGCGCGCGCAGGATCGGGGTGCCCGGTGGGTCGAACTTCACGTTCCTGCTCGAGCGCGGAGGCGACCGCTACGTTCTCCGCCGCCCGCCGCGACCGCCGCTCCCACCCTCCGCGCACGACATGGCGCGCGAGGCGCGCCTCCAACTCGCATTGACGAAACAAGGGATTCGAGTGCCTCCAATCGTGGCCGTGTGCGAGGACGCGGACGTGCTCGGCGTGCCGTTCTACGTCATGGAGCACCTGGACGGGTGGGTGATCGGCGACGAGCTTCCGCCCCACCTGGCCGAGGACGCCGAAGCGCGGCGCGGCGTCGGCCTCGATCTGGTGGACACCCTCGCCGAGATCCACCGAGCCGACGTCACCGACCCCGATCTAGCCGCGTTCGTCCGGCCGGGCAGCTACGCGGAGCGCCAGGTGCGGCGCTTCTCCGAGCTCTGGCCCCTCAATGCGACCCGGGAGCTTCCCGTGCCCGAGATCGGACGGTGTTTGGCGGCGGACACCCCCGAGCCGCTGCCGCTCGCGGTCGTCCACGGCGACTACAGGCTCGGCAACGTCATGGTCGAGCTCGACTCCGCTCGCATCGCCGCCGTCCTCGACTGGGAGATGGGAGCGATCGGGGACCCGCGCGCCGATCTCGGCTACCTCGTGGCGACCTACACCGAGCCGGGCGGAGAGCCGAATGCACTCGGCACGTCGCCGGCCACCGGCGCAGCCGGCTTTCCGCCCCGTGCGGATCTGATCGCCCGCTACGAGGAGAAAACCGCCTCGAGGGCCACGAGGCTCGCCTGGTTCGAGGCCCTTGCGCTCTGGAAGGCAGCGGTGTTCTGCGAGGCGATCTACGGGCGCTACCTTCGCGGGGAGCTCGGCGAGGCGCCGCAGGCCGCGCGCTTCGAGGCGGTCGTGCCGCGGCTCGTCGAGGCCGCCGCCGAAGCGCTCGCGCGCGACGCGAGCTCCGGTAGCGTGAGCCGGCGAGGAGCCGAGTGAGCGAGACCCCCCTGATCAGCGTGCCTGCCGGCGGCGAGAAGATCGTGCCCGGGGAACCCGTGCCGGACAACCCGATCATCCCGTTCATCGAGGGTGACGGGATCGGCACGGACATCACGCCGGTGATGCAAATGGTTGTCGACGCGGCGGTCGAGCGCGCCTACGGCGGCGCACGCCGCATCGAGTGGATGGAGGTCTACGCCGGCCAGAAGTCGACTCGCCTGTACGGGGCCGACGTCTGGCTCCCCGACGAGACGCTCGCCGCCCTGCAGGAGTACAGCGTCTCGATCAAGGGACCGATGACGACCCCTGTCGGCGGAGGAATCCGTTCGCTCAACGTCGCGCTGCGGCAGGAGCTCGACCTGTACGTGTGCCTGCGACCCGTCCGGTACTTCCGTGGCGTCCCGAGCCCGCTCAAGGATCCGGCGCAGACCGACATGGTCATCTTCCGGGAGAACACCGAGGACATCTACGCCGGTATCGAGTGGGAAGCTGAGTCCGAGGGCGCCCGCAGGCTGATCTCGTTCCTCGAGGACGAGATGGGCGTGCGGAAGATCCGCTTCCCGCGGACCTCGGGCATCGGCATCAAGCCCGTGTCCCGCGAGGGCACGCAGCGCCTCGTGCGCAGGGCGCTCCGGTACGCCATCGAGAACGACCGCAGATCGGTCACTCTCGTGCACAAGGGCAACATCATGAAGTTCACCGAGGGGAGCTTCCGAGACTGGGGCTACGCCGTCGCCGCGGAGGAATTCGGCGCAGCGCCACTCGACGGCGGTCCGTGGCTCTCGTTCGAGAACCCGCAGACCGGTCGTGCGGTCGTGGTCAAGGACGTGATCGCGGACGCCTTCCTGCAGCAGATCCTGCTCCGGCCCGGTGAGTACGACGTGATCGCGACGCTGAACCTGAACGGGGACTACATCTCGGACGCGCTCGCGGCGCAGGTCGGCGGCATCGGCATCGCACCGGGCGGCAACCTCTCCGACGAGGTGGCGGTGTTCGAGGCGACGCACGGCACGGCCCCCAAGTACGCCGGCCAGGACAAGGTCAACCCGGGGTCGCTGATCCTCTCCGCGGAGATGATGCTGCGCCACCTGGGCTGGCGCGAAGCAGCCGATCTCGTGATCTCCGCGATGGAGGCCACGATCCTCGACAAGGTCGTGACGTACGACTTCGCCAGGCTGATGGAGGGTGCGACCGAGGTCTCCACCTCGGCGTTCGGGCAGGCGATGATCGAGCGCATGTCGCCGGATAGGCACTGATCTCGCTCGCATCCGGCTGCGCCTGTCACGCATTCGTGCCGAGTTCGGCGCGGTTTCTCCACAGAGGGCGCTGTATGCAGGGCTTTCCTGCAGACGTGCCCGGTTCCGACACTGGGCGAGCGACGGCGCCGCCGCTACCCCTCCCTCCGTCAACGACGACGAAGGAGGAGAGGTGAAGCGACAGGCGATCGGGCTTGCCGCGGCCGCGACGCTGGCACTCGGAGGAGCGGCGGCGTTCGCCGCCGTGAGTGCCGGAGACGGGTCGATCCACGCGTGCAGGGTCAAGCGTCACGGCCTGCTCCGCGTCCCGGACGCGGGCAAGACGTGCAAGCGGACTGAGACGGCCTTGACGTGGAGCATCGAGGGACCCGCAGGTCCCCCGGGGCCCGCCGGGCCGGCCGGCGCACCGGGACCCGCCGGGCCACCCGGGCCGAAGGGCGATCAGGGCCCGTCGTCGATCGGGGCGCTCGTGGGCACTCCCTGCACCACGTTCGAGAACGAGCAGGGCACCATCTCGGTGGATGTCACCGCGACAGACCTGATCGTGCTCCAGTGCGACACCGGAACGAGCGGCGGGGGAGGCGGCGGAGGCGGCGGCACAGGGCCGGCGCTCGTGATCAACGAGATCGACTACGACCAGGTCGGGAGCGACACGGCCGGCTTCGTAGAGATCCGCAACAACGGCGACGCGACGGCGACCCTGGACGGCATCGCGCTCGTGTTCGTCAACGGCGGCGACTCAACGGAATACGACCGCGTCGCGCTGACGGGAACGCTCGCGGCCGGCGCGTACCTCGTCGTCCCGAAGGATGCGCAGAACGGCGCCCCCGACGGCGTCGCGCTGATCGACACGACCGGCAAGACGCTGCTGGACGCCCTGTCGTACGAGGGCTCGATCACGAGCACGACGATCGACGGCCAGACGTACTCGCTCGTCGAAGGCGCACCGCTGCCGGCAGCGGTGGCCGACTCGAACACCGTCGACGGCTCGCTGATCAGGAATCCCGACGGGCACGACTCGAACGACGCCGCGACCGACTGGGCGTTCACGACCACTCCCACCCAGGGAGCCGCGAACGTGCTGACGGCCCCAACCCCATAGGAAGTCACCACCGCGGGGTGGCGGCACCCGGCCGCCACCCCGCTACCGCGCGCGCGCCGGCATGCCAGCCCGGAGATGTCCGCGGCGATCTCGTCCAGGCGTCCACGTTCGACCGAGTACAGGACGTACCAGGTCGGGCTCAGCCCCGTCAACCAGGTCTGGCGCATCCGCCCCACCTAGAGGCAGAACCGCTGGCCGGAACGCCGGCCGAGAGCCGCCTGTACTATCTGTCGCCCGGCCCGTGCCGGGAGGCGTCGGCGGTGAGACTTTGCGGCGGAGCTGCTGCCGTTCGTTGCGTAAACCGGCTGACGTGAAGAGCGTGATTCGACGATGACGCTGAAGCGAAAAGGCGTGCTCCGGCAGGCCGGACGAATGTTGAGGCTTCGGCCGGCCAGCGAGGCGGTCTTCGATCGAGTCCGGCTCGCGGTCGATCTTCGCTCGGATCCCGTCTACCAGCCGCTCACCTGGATCGGCCGCGGGAACGCCGACGCCGAGCGCGCCCAGGGCGTCGAGACGCGGTGGCGCGTGATGCTCCCGGTGATCGAGGAGCTCGGCGTGCGCAACGGCCTGGACATCGGCTGCAACGTCGGCTGGTACGTCTTCGAGCTTGCATCGCGAGGCATCCCGGCGCTTGGCGTGGAGTCGCACCCGCCTTACTACCGCACCGCCATGCTCGCCCTCCAGCAGAACGAGATCCAGGAGGCGGGGATCCTCGTGATGAACGTGACGCCGAACAACACATCGCTCCTGCTCGACTCGGACTGCGTCATTCTCCTGGCCGTGTGGCACCACCTCGTGAGGGCCTACGGGCTCGACGCCGCCACCGACATCCTCGAGAAGGTGTGGCGCAAGACCCACAAGGTGCTGTTCTTCGAGACGGGGGAAGACGAGATGGGCCCCGAATACGGGTTGCCGGCGTTCGAGCCCGATCCGCGCACGTGGTTGATCGACTACCTCGGACGGCATTGCGAGGGAGCAACGGTGCGGCACCTGGGCCAGCACCACGGCGGCTCGGGCGACGACGTCGTCGCCTATCGCAACCTGTTCGCCGTGGTGCGATCGGCCTGACCCGTCGGACGATCTGCTAGCCGAGGAGGTGTGCCACGAGCTCGTGGCACAACTCGACGATGTTCTCGACACTCCGCTCGTACGCGGATCGACGGCCTCCGAACGGATCCGGGAGCTCGGGTATCCGAGCCGGCCGTCCGCGCTCGTCACGAGCTGCAGCGGCACGTGCGACCACCGCGGCAGCCCGGCTGCGGACGTCGTTTCCGTGACCGACCTGGGGTTCGGAGTCGAGCTCACGAAGGAGCTCAACGAGCTCGGGCAGCGTGAATGTCCGAGCACGCACGGCTCCTGCGTCGACGATGGCCGCCGAGACGTGGAACCGTTCGAATCCCAGCACGAGATCGGTGCTGACGAGGTCGGCCGACGCAAGCGGGGTCGTCAGATGACCGCTGAGATCGACTCCGTGTCGTGCGGCGGCCTCGACCGCCTGCGGAAGAGCCGGAATCGCCCCAAGGTCGAGGGTGCCGTACGACGAGACGTGGAAGTCAGCGCCGCCGAGAAGGCGCAGCACCTCCGCGGCGACCGCGCTTCGAACGCGGTTGCCGGTGCACACGAACGCCACCACGAACGGCTGCTGAAGCGCTCCCGGCGCGAGCTCGTCAAACCCCCCGACTCGTCTCTCCGGGTTCTTCACTTCGGCGGTCGTGTCACCCTAAGAACTCGTTTCAGAACGAACCGAGTTCTAACGGGGTCGCCTCGCGCGAGCTCCGGTTGCCTGACAGATGTCACATCGCTTGCGAGGTCGGACCCGACTCGTATCCTGTGATCGGTGCCCGCGGAGCCTACCTCTCAGCCTCGCGGGGCGACTCTCGGCATCGGCAGGGTCGACATCGCGGCGCTCGGGCCGGGAGTCATCGCCTTCGCGGCGCTCGTCCTGCTGGCTGTGAAGGACGGCGGCTACTCGGCCACCGCGTGGTACCTCGCGGCGCTGTACCTGCTGGCGCTGCTCGTCGTGGTCACGGTCGGCTCGCGCGGACGCATCCTTCGGCTCTCGCGGCCCGCTACCGCCGCGGTTGCGTTCATGGCGGCATTCACGGCGTGGAGCTTCGCCTCGATCTGGTGGGCAGGGGTCAAAGGCGACGCGTGGGACGGGGCCAACCGCACGCTCCTGTACCTGATCGTCTTCACGCTGTTCGCGGCGCTCCCATGGCGAACGGTGAGCGGCGTCGCGATCCTCATGGTCTTCGTGCTCGCGACAACCGCGCTCGGCCTGGTCGTCTTCGTGCGCGCCGGCGTGGTCGGCAACCCGCAGCCGTACTTCATCGGCACCCGGTTCTCGAGCCCGACCGGGTACCAGAACGCGAACGCGGCGCTGTTCATGACCCCCGTATGGCCGGCTCTGTTCCTCGCCGCGCGGCGCGAGGTCGCACCACTCGTCCGAGGCGTGATGCTTGCGTCGGCCGCCTTCCTCGTCGAGCTGGCCATCCTCGGCCAGAGCCGCGGTTGGCTCTATGCCACTCCGGTCGTCATCCTCCTCTATCTCGCCGTCGTCCCCCGGCGGGTGCGGTCGCTGTTCGCCCTCGGCGTCGTGGGTGCGGCAACGGCGCTCGCGTGGCAGAAGGTCTCCGACGTGTTCGACGCGGTCGGACCGGCACACCTCCGGAGCGCGATGCGGGACACCTGGCCGACACTCGGGATCAGCTGCGCGGTGCTTTGCGCGATCGGGCTGGTGTGGGGCCTGACCGACCGGCGCATACGTCTCTCCGCGAATGTGGAGGCCTGGACGGGCCGTGTCGTCGGGACGGCATGCGTCGTCGCCGCTGCGCTGCTGCTGACGTTCTCGTTCACGACCTGGCACGCGAGCCATCGGATCCATCGCGCGTGGCACCAGTTCACGAGCGAGCATCCCAAGACCGGCGTGTCTTCGCACTTCTCGAGCGGGCTCGGCGGTGGTCGCTACGACTTCTGGCGGGTCGCACTCGCCGAGTTCAAGGCACGCCCGATCGGCGGCGTCGGTGCCGACAACTTCGCACTCGGCTACCTGGAGAAGCGAAAGACCACGGAGGAGCCGCTTTACCCGCACAGCGTCGAGCTCCGCATCCTGGCCGGCACCGGCGCCGTCGGCGGCGCGCTGTTCCTCGGCTTCCTGCTGTCGGCGCTCGCCGGCGCCGCAAGCGTGTGGAGGTCACGCGCGCACGACGCGCTCGGGAAAGGGGTCGTCGCGGCGGCGGTGGTGACGTTCGGCTACTGGTGGATCCACGGGTCGGTCGACTGGTTCTGGGAGTTTCCTGGGCTCGGTGGTGCAGCCTTCGCCTGGCTGGGACTTGCAGCCGGTCTCGCTCGGGCACCCGCCGGAGACGCCCGAGAACGGACAGCGAGGCCCTGGGTGCGGCGGGTGGCTGTCGTCGCCGGCGCCGCGGTGACGGTGTTCGCGATCGCGTCGTTCGTCCCACCCTGGCTGTCCGCTCGGGAGGTGGCCACCGCGACGGACACCTGGCGCGCCGACCCGGGCGCGGCGTTCGACAGGCTTTCGCGCGCACGCACGCTCAACTTCCTCAGCGACCGGCCGAACCTCGTCGCGGGTGCGATCGCGAGCCGGGTTCGCGACTGGCCCCGGATGCGCAGGAACTTCGAGGAAGCTCTCGACCGCAATCCCCGCAACTGGTACCCGTATCTCGAGCTCGGCGTCCTGGACAGCATCCAGGGTCGCGACCGGGAAGCACTGAAACTGCTCGCGCACGCGCGGAAGCTCGATCCTCTCGAGGAGACCACGACCGAGGCGATGGCGCGTATCCGGAAGGGGCATCCGGTCACGTTCGAGCAGCTCGATCGCGTGTTCGTGGAGCGCGTGAAGAGGCGTCTCCAGTAATCTCCAGTGAAAACCCCAGGCGGGACCAGCCGTTCGGCCTGTTGACACTGTCCGAAGGGCTGCCTAATCTGAGTTACACCTGAAGGGGGATCTGGTGCTACCGATGCGAAGGGGAACTCGATGAGGTTTCGGGCAATCAGCGTTGCTGCCATCGCCGGCCTGACGTGGGCGTCGGTTGCGCTTGCTGCAGGCAATGGATCGTCGGCGACCGCCTACGGCGGCGCGGCGGGTGCCGTGCAGTCGCAGGTGTCGTCGGCTCCGCACGTCGCGGCCGCCAAGGGCTCGACGTTGCCGTTCACAGGACTCAACCTGACCTTGATAGTGGTCGGAGCGATCGCGCTGCTGGCAATCGGCTTCGGACTGCGGCGCTTCTCGGGCGACAAGGCGTAGAACCGGCTTCTGCCGGAGAGCATCGAAGGGCCGCGCACGCGGCCCTTCGTCGTCAGCCTGCGTAGCGGTAGAGGAGCTCGCCGAGCAAGCGCGTGACCCAGGCGGGAGAGTGCCGGATCGCCGGTGCGATCAAGCCCGACGAACGATGTACCGGCACGGCCGGGAGGTCGTCCGAGACGAACGAGTACACAAGAGCCTCCTCCTTGGCCCCCCACCCGGCCTTGAACGAGCGCAGCCCTTTCTGGCCGAGATCGGTGCGACCGAAGTCGAGCGTGCGGTAGCCGTGCTCGACCGCCCATCGGATCACGTGCCAGAAGAGGAGGTTGTTGGGGCGCACCTGCAGGCCGCTCGCCGCCGACGCGCCGTACTTGTACACGAGTCGCCCGTTGAACGAGAGGAAGACGGCCGCCGCCACGGGCACGTCTCGATGGAACGCGACGAGGACGAAACCGAGGTCTCGCACGATCATCTCGCGCCAGAGCAGGCGGAAGAAGCGTCTGGGCTGCACCGGAACACCGAGGCGGCGACGGGTCTCGACGTGGAGCCCGTAGAACGTGTCCGTCAGGGACGACTCTCCGTCACCGATCCGGATCTCGACACCCTCGCGCTCGGCGATCCGCACGTTGCGCCTCGTGGTTCCGTGCAATGCCTTCAGGTGGGCGTCGACGTCGTCGCTCAGTGGCAGCACGTGCCCTACCCACCCCGAGCGCGTGTGGACCCCCTCACCGGGGAGGGAGGCGCGAACCTCGACGCTCCCGATTCCGGCCCTCCTGCGGGCGGCGGCCAGCCGCTGCGCGAGGGACGGCCAGTCGCCGGTCAGGGCCAGCGGCGCACAGCTGTCGACATAGGGAAGCGACACCCACCGCCGCGGGCGCAGGGGGTTCGCGACCTCGATGAGCGGCAGCCCCGCGGCGAGACTGCCGTCGGCCTCCAGGTCGCCGAGCACGAACGGGCGGAAGCCGTAGCACTCCTCGACCACCCGGCTCCACGCGGGATGATGGAACGGGGTCGCGTCCGGGTGAGACTCGACGAGGCGGAGCCAGCGGGCGTCTCCGGTCTCGAGGCGTGTCAGCTCGGGCTGGGTGTCGAGTCCGCTCGTCGTCGCTCCGCCCTCGAGAGATGGCCACGGACGACCCTTCGTCCCAGCACCGCGGAGGCGTCCGGTCGCAAGCATATCCCGGAGCGCATCTAGT
>Ga0066710_100005013_pt1 | contig 11917 bp, 11 predicted proteins | sample GraSoiAngelo_159_FD_79666 | JGI IMG/M metagenome (GOLD analysis project Ga0066710, IMG submission 79666) | Grasslands soil microbial communities from the Angelo Coastal Reserve, California, USA - 14_1009_16_40cm | ecosystem: Environmental > Terrestrial > Soil > Grasslands | place: USA... | reverse complement strand
TGGAGTCACACCGCGATCGTGCCGGATGCTCCCGGTGCGAAGGGCACGGGGTCGTCCGCGAACCAGTTCTCCACGCCGCTCGTCGACGACCATGGAGCGCTCGATGTGGCGTTCGTGCAAGAGGACTGCAACACGAGCATCGACCGTGCGTTGTACTTCACCCGCTCGACCACCGGTGGCGCATCGTTCGGCGGGGTCGTTCGCGTGGACCAGCCCGGGTGGTTCGCGGACAACCCGAACGCGAACGACAACCTCCCCGGCAAGGGAGACGTGCGCTTCCCGAACACGCCCTCCCTCGCCTACGACGCGACGCGCGACCGTCTCGCGCTGATCTACCAGAACAACGCGAACCGAACGGTCTCGGGCGCGGACATCTCGCTGCAATCGTCGAACGACTTCGGCGCCACCTGGAGCGCCCCCACGCCGATCAGCATCACGCCGACCGGCACGGCGGCCCCACGTGATCAGTTCTTCCCGGCGATCGGGGTCGACCAGGACGGCATGTGGTTCGCGATCTGGCAGGACACCCGTCTGGACCCTGCGAACCACCTGATCTCGACGTTCCAGGGTGAGTCCAGCGACGGCGGACAGACCTGGACCAACCACCTGATCTCGACGGCGTCGTTCGATGCACGGAAGTCTTTCTTCTCGTGCGGATGCTTCATCGGCGATTACAACCAGATCGCCGTCTCGTCCGCGGTCGTCCTGCCGGCGTGGACGGACGGGAGGGGCTCGCCACCGAAGCCGGCCGGGGACTCGAACGTCTGGACGAACGTGGAGATCCGGACGTAAGGGTCAGCACGACGCGGGAAAGGCGCCAGCGCTCAGGGTGCCCCGTCGGGTCCCGACGGCGCACCCTGAGCGCTTCGTTACACTCGGGCGCGATGGCTGAGAAGTACCGCATCGTCGTCGCGAAGCCCGGCTTGGACGGCCATGACCGCGGAGCGAAGATCGTCGCCCGCGCGCTCCGGGATGCGGGGTTCGAGGTGATCTACACCGGGTTGCACCAGACGCCGGAGCAGATCGTGGAGACCGCGATCCAGGAGGATGCCGACGCGGTCGGGTTGTCGCTGCACTCCGGCGCGCACATGACGCTGTTCCCGAAGGTCGTCCGGCTGCTCCGGGAGCGCGGCGCCGAAGACATCCTGGTCTTCGGCGGCGGGATCGTGCCCGAGGCCGACATCGCGACGCTCGAGGGCGAAGGCGTCGAGCGGATCTTCACGCCGGGGGCCACCACGACCGAGATCGTCGAGTGGCTCCGCGGGCGTCTCGAACGGGCGCCGGCGGGCTGATCCGGGGGACCGGATGGATCTCTACGAGCACATGGGCAAGGACCTGTTCCGTGCCCAGGGCATCCCGACGCCCGCGGGCCGGGTCTGCCGGACCCCGCAGGAGGCGGCGGATGCGGCTCGCACGTTCGGCGGCTCGGCGGTCGTCAAGGTCCAGGTGCAGATCGGCGGTCGCGGCAAGGGTGGTGGCGTGGAGCTCTGCCGATCGCCGGAGGCCGCCGCAGCAGCAGCCGAGCGGATGATCCGCGGCGGCTTCATGGGGCACGTGGTCGACCGCGTCCTCGCGGAGGAGCTGCTCCCGATCGCGCAGGAGTTCTACACATCCATCGTGCTGGATCGGAGCACGGGCGGATACCTCGCGATGATGACCACAGAAGGGGGCATGGACATCGAGACCCTCGCCCGCGAGCGACCGGAGGCGATCCGCCGCGTCCAGATCGATCCGCTCCTCGGCCTCCGCTCGTACCATGTCCGGGAGCTCACCGGGGCGCTCCCCGCCGGCGCGCGGGGAGGCGCACGCGATGTCGTTCGGAAGCTGTTCGAACTGTTCTGGGAGCGCGACGCCACGCTGGCGGAGATCAACCCGCTCGTGCTCCTCAGCGACGGCCGCGTGATCGCGCTGGACGCGAAGGTCACGATCGACGACAACGCCCTGGTTCGTCATCCGCATATCGCCGCGCTCGCGCCGGAGTTCCCGATCGACCCCGTCGAGAAGCGTGCGAAGGAAGCCGGTCTGCAATACGTCAAGCTCGACGGCGAGGTCGGCATCATCGGCAACGGCGCGGGGCTGGTGATGTCGACGCTGGACGTGGTGGCGCGCGCCGGCGCGAAGGCCGCCAACTTCCTGGATATCGGGGGCGGGGCGAGCGCCGACACCATGGCGACCTCGCTCGAAGTGATCCTGTCCGACCCGGCGGTTCGATGCGTCTTCGTCAACATCTTCGGCGGCATCACGAGATGCGATGTCGTCGCGAACGGCGTGCTCGAGGCGCTCACGCGCGTCGATGCCACGGTCCCGATCGTGCTCCGTCTCGACGGGACCAACGCCGAAGAGGGCCGCAGGATCATCGACGAGGCGAGGCACCCCATGATCGTTTCGGTCCCGACGATGGACGACGCTGCTGCCGAGGCCGCGCGGCTGTCGCATGAGGCCGCGTGAGCGTTCTCGTCGGCGCCGACACGAAGCTGCTGGTCCAGGGCATGACCGGCAAGGAAGGCACGTTCCACACGCTTCGGAACCGCGCGTACGGGACCGACGTCGTCGCGGGGGTGACGCCGGGCAAGGGCGGGCAGGACGTCGAGGGCATCCCCGTCTTCGACACGGTTGCCGAGGCGGTCGACGCGACCGGCGCGAACACCTCGATGATCTTCGTCGGGCCGCGGTTCGCGGCCGAGGCCATCCTGGAGGCGGTCGACGCGGGGATCGAGCTCGTCGCGTGTATCACCGAGGGCATCGCGGCTCGCGACATGGCCGAGGTGCACGCGTACCTCAGGGGGTCAGCGACCACGTTGGTCGGCCCCAACTGCCCCGGGGTGATCAGCCCCGGGCTCGCGAACGTCGGCATCATCCCCGGCGAGGTGTGCGCGCCCGGACGGGTCGGGTTCGTGAGCCGCTCGGGCACGCTCGTGTACCAGATCGTCTACGAGCTCACCTCCAGGGGGATCGGCCAGTCCACGTGCATCGGGATGGGCGGGGACCCGGTGCACGGGATCGGGTTCATCGAGTCGCTCGCGCTGTTCGAGGGAGACCCGGACACCGACCTGATGATCATGACGGGGGAGATCGGGGGGGATGACGAGGAGCGCGCGGCGTCCTCCATCGCCGAAGGCATCACGAAGCCGGTCGTCGCCTACCTCGCGGGGTTCGAAGCCCCGGTCGGCAAGCGGATGGGCCACGCGGGCGCGATCGTGACCGGGTCGAGCGGCACCGCGGCCGCGAAAGCCGAGGCGCTGGAGGCGGCCGGGGTGCAGGTGGCCCGGACCCCCTCGGAGGTCGCCCGGCTGGTGGCGGACCGGCTCGCCGGATGAGTGCCGGCTTCCCGGCCGGACACGAGATCTCCACCGATACGCGCGCGGCCTCGTTGCTGCGCTCGGGGATCCGTCGCGGCGCGTTGCTGGTCTTCGTGCCGGTGTTCGTCGCGGGGCAAGCGACCGCGTGGCTCACGTACGCCGTGAGCGGTTGGTACCGGCCGTGGTCGTGGTTCAAGATCGGGCTCGCGGAGACGCTCGCGAGCGTGCGGGTGACGTTCATCGCGCGGAGCTCAGCGGGGCCGGGCACCCCATCGATCGGATCGGCGTCGCAGGCGGGAACGGTGCTGGAGGTCGCGATCGGTGCGCTCGCGATCGCGGTCGTGATCCTCGCCTTCCGAGCCGGGCGTGAGCAGGCTCGTGGGCTGGAGGAACGGCCGCTCGCCGCCGCGATCGCGGGCGCCGTGCCGTCCGTCGGGTTCGCGGTCCCGATGGTGCTGGTCGCCCCGTTCGTGACCCTCGGCTTCCCGCAGTTCGGGATCGATCATCTTCGGCCGGTGCTGTGGGAGGCGCTCGTCCTGCCGCTCGCGGTCTGCGGTTCGTGCGGGGCGATCGGCGGTCTCGCCGTCGCGCGTGAGGCGGTCGAGGAACGCGGACGCTGGGGCGTCCGGGCGGTCGGCGCGGCGCGCGGCGGGTTCACCGCCTTCTGGTGGGGGCTCGCGCTCGCGCTCGCCGGATTCCTCGTGCTCGCCGTGCTCGAACCGGGCGCGACCGGCGCGTACGCTCGGTTCGTCGATCGCTCGGGCGGGAGCGGCGCAGCACTCGTCGTGCAACACGCGCTCCTGCTGCCGAACCAGTCCGCGATGATCCTCGCCACGTCGATGGGGGCCCCGACGACCCTCGATATCGGCTCCACGACGGTCGCGCGGCTCACCCTGTCGGGGATCCAGACGAACGGGAACATCGGTGCCGGTTTGGCCGCGCTCGCCGGCGCCCCGTCGACGGCCGCCGCGTTCCCCGCCTGGTACCACGTATTCCTCGCGATCCCGACGGCAGCGTCGTCGATCGGCGGGCGGACGGCGGGGCGCGCCGCGAACGGGCGGCCGGAGGCCGCCCTTCGCGGCGCGCTCGCCGGAGCGGTCTTCGGCCTGCTCTGCGGCCTCGCGTCGTGGGCGGCCGCCACCGTGCTCCCGCCGTGGTCGACGATCCTGGGCGGCTCGTTGCGGCTCGGCGCCGATCCAGGCTTGACGACGGTGCTCGCGCTCGGTTGGGGCGTGGTCGGGGGCACGATCGGGTCGACGGTCGCGGAACGGGGACGCCGCGCACGGGGCGGCCTGACCCGGGCGAGGGGCTAGGCGCCGACCTCGCTGAAGTTGTTCTCGATCTGCGTGTATCGCCGCCAGGCTTGCCCCCAGCCGTCATCGGTGCGCGGGAACCGTTCGACCGGGGTATCGGGGTTCTGCCGGTCCCAGATCCCGAAGAAGGTGCGGCCGTAGCCCAGCAGGTAGCGCGTGCCGGTGTGCGTGTACTGCACGACCGCGCTGTCGCTCGGGTCGGGCTGGGTCTGCGGGGCGGTCGGCGCGGCTCCCGGTGCCCCGCCAGCCTCCCCGGCGGCCGGATCGGGGACGGCGACGTGGTTCGGCTCCTGCGCGACGAATCGCAGCCAGGCCTGACGCCACCCGTCGTCGGTGCGCGGGAACCGCTCCGTGGGGTCGCTCGGGTGTTGCCGGTCCCAGATGCCGAAGAAGCCCTCGCCGTAGCCGAGCACGTACCGATATCCGGAATGCGTGTACTTCTGCGCGGCGCCAGAAGGGACCCCGGACGCCGCCGCCGGCTGGGGCGTTGGCGCCGGTTCGGGTGGTCCCCACCGGGTCGACTGCGCCGAGACCGGCGCGGCGGTGTCGGACGCTGACGCGGAAGGGTGGGCCGTGGACGCCGAAGTCGGGGTGGTCGGATCGGGCTTCTGCGCAAGGGCTTCCTCGCGCGGGACGGTCAAGTCACTGAAGCAGTACCGGCACTTGATCGCCTCGTCCTGGATCTCTTCCGCGCAGTAGGGGCACTTCTTCACCGGGATCCTCCAGCTCTGGGTGGTCCTTGGTGGCCCAGCTTACCGTCTCGGGTTGGGAGCCAGGCTCGGCGGTAGCATGACCGCCTCCATGAGCGAGCGGATCGCCGTCCTGGTCTCCGGATCGGGCACCAACCTGCAGGCGCTCATGGACGATCCGGTCATCAGCCCGCATCTCGCGCTGGTGCTGTCGGACCGGCCGAACATCCGCGCGCTTGACCGTGCCGAGGCCGCGGGGATACCGACGGCGGTCATCGAGCCGGCGTCCTTCCCCGACCGGGAGAGCTTCGATCAAGCGGTCCTGGATCTCTTCCTCGATCGAGACATCGATGCGTTGGTGAGCGCCGGGTATCTCCGGCTGCTGGGCAAGCGCGTGTTGGATGTCTACGAGGGTCGCTGGCTGAACGTCCATCCGGCGCTCCTCCCGGCTTTCTCGGGGATGCACGGCGTCCGGGACGCCATCGCCTACGGCGTCCATCTCACCGGGGTGACCGTTCATCTCGTCGACGAGGGGACGGACTCCGGCCCCATCGTGCTGCAGGAGGCCGTCGAGATCCGGCCGGACGATGACTGGGACTCCCTCGAACCGCGGATCCACGAGATCGAGCACCGTCTCTTGCCGCGCGCCGTCCGTGCCATGATCGGCGGAAGGCTGCGGGTGCAGGGCCGGCGCGTTCGCATCGTCGGGGAGGGACCATGAGCGAGGGTCATCCGGTCCGTCGGGCGCTGCTCGCCGTCTACGACAAGACCGGGATCGTCGAGCTCGCGCAGGGACTGCGCGAGCTCGACGTCGAGTTCGTCTCGAGCGGGGGAACGGCCGCGACGCTCCGCGCGGCCGGCCTCGACGTCACCGAGGTCGCGGAGGTGACCGGGTCGCCGGAGATGCTCGACGGTCGCGTGAAGACGCTCCACCCGAAGATCCATGCGGGGCTGCTCGCCGATCGTCGCAACGACGACCACGTCGCGCAGCTCCGCGAGCACGGCATCGACCCCTTCGACCTCGTGGTCGTGAACCTCTATCCCTTCCGGGAGACGGTCGCGAGCGGTGCGACCCCGGATGACGTGATCGAGAAGATCGATATCGGTGGCCCAGCGATGATCCGCGCGGCGGCCAAGAACTTCGAGTCGGTCGGTGTCGTGGTCAGCCCCGATCGCTACGGATCCGTGCTCGACGAGATCACCCGGGAACGCGGCCTCACGCGCGCGACGCGAGCCGCGCTCGCGGCCGAGGCCTTCGCCCATACGGCCGCCTACGACGTCGCGATCGCGCGGTGGTTCGCGGAGCGGGGGACACCCGACGGCATGCTGCCGGGGTTCGCGGGTCTCGCCCTCGCGAAGATCTCCGATCTTCGCTACGGCGAGAACCCGCATCAACGCGGTGCCCTGTACTGGGAGGTAGGTGGCCCCGGGGTGCTCGGCGGCGCCGAGGTCCTCCAGGGCAAGGAGATGTCGTTCAACAACTGGTTGGACACGTGGGCGGCCTACGACCTCGTGATCGGGCTCCCCGAGGGCGCGTGCGTCATCGTCAAGCACAACAACCCGTGCGGCGCTGCGGCGCGCGAGACGTGCGCAGCCTCGTACGCGGCCGCCTTCGAGTGCGACAGCGTGAGCGCCTTCGGCGGGATCGTGGCGTTCCATGCCGTATGTGACGCATCGGCCGCGGATGCCATGCGTGACATCTTCACGGAGGTCGTCGTCGCGCCCGGGTACTCCGATGAGGCGCTCGCGGCGTTCGCGACACGGCCCAACCTACGGGTCGTCCGTGCTCCGCTGGAGCGAGTGACGAGCCTCGACGTCCGGACGATCCCGGGAGGAGCGCTCGTCCAAGACGTCGACCTGATGGGGGAGTCGCGCTCGGACTTCCAGGTCGTGTCATCGCGGGAACCCTCGGCGCAGGAGTGGCAGGATCTGCTGCTGGCGTGGACGATCGGGTGGCGCGTCAAATCGAACACGATCGTGTTCGTGCGGGATCGCGCAACGGTTGGGATCGGCGCCGGACAGATGTCGCGCGTCGACGCGTCCTGGATCGCCGCGCGAAAAGCAGGGGATCGCGCGAAGGGCGCCGTCCTCGCCTCCGATGCCTTCTTCCCGTTCCCCGACGCGCTGGAGGTTGCCGCCGAGGCGGGCTGCACGGCCGTGATCCATCCGGGCGGATCGAAAGGGGACGAGGAGGTCCTCAAGAGCGCGGAAGCTCACGGGATGGCGGTGGTCCTCACCGGGACACGTCACTTCCGACACTGATCGGTTCCGTCCGGCTCCCGCATCGCGGCCGGTAGGATTCCGCCGTGACGGCCAGGATCCTCGACGGCAAGGCGACCTCCGCGCAGGTGCGCTCGGAGGTAGCCGAGCGGGTACGGGCGTTGTCGGACAAGGGGATCATCCCGGGTCTGGCCGCCGTCCTCGTCGGCGACGATCCGGCTTCTCGCATCTACGTCGGACAGAAGCACAAGGCGTGTGCCGATGTGGGGATCCGCTCCGAGCAGGTGGATCTCCCCGCCTACGTCACGGAACACGAACTGCTCGCCACGATCCGCCGCCTGAACCGCGACCCCGAGATCCACGGCATCATCGTCCAGCTGCCGCTGCCGGATCATCTGCCGGAGCTGGACATCCAACGCGCGATCTTGCCCGAGAAGGACGTCGACGGCCTGCACCCCTGGAACATCGGCATGATGGTGCGCCGCGGGCCGTGCTTCCTGCCGGCGACGCCGTACGGGATCGTCGAGCTGCTGCTCCGGAGCGCCGTCCCGCTGGAGGGAGCCGAGGTGACGATCGTCGGATACGGCGAGCTCGTGGGGGCGCCCCTGTCCGTGATGCTCACGCAGAACTCGGTCCGCGGAAACGCGACCGTGACCTCGACGCACATCCGCACCCGGGACCTTCGCGCTCATACGCTCCGGGCGGACATCCTCGTCGCGGCGGCCGGCGTGCCCCAGCTGATCGGCGCCGAGATGGTGCAGCCGGGAGCAACGGTCGTCGACGTCGGCGTGCACCGCACGGATCACGGACTGGTGGGTGACGTCCGGTTCGATGAGGTATCGGAGGTCGCCGGGGCGATCAGCCCCGTGCCCGGCGGCGTCGGTCCCATGACCGTCGCGATGCTCCTCGTCAACACGGTCCAGGCCGCCGAGGTGCAGGCCTACGGGCGGCCGTGACCCGTCCCCCCGGACGTCTCGCGGCGCTGCTCGCTCGCGGGGCCTTCACCGTCACCGGCGAGATCGTTCCCCCCAAGGGGGCTTCAGGCGACCCCGTGTCCGAGCACGCGCGTGGACTCGTCGGGTACGTCGACGCCGTCAACCTGACCGATAACCCCGTTGCGAGCGCCCACATGTCGCCCCTCGCGGGCGTCATCTTCGTCGCGGACGCGGGGATCGAGCCGACGGTGCAGCTCACGGCCCGCGATCGGAACCGCCTAGGACTCACCGCGGACCTGCTCGGCGCATGGGCGCTCGGCGCGAGGAACGTCTTCTGTCTCTCCGGCGATCCGGTCCAGGTGGGAGATCACCCGGACGCGGTCGTGGTTCGCGACCTGACGGTCGGCGACGTGATCGGCCTCGCGCGCCGGATGCGTGACGATGGAACGACGCTCGCGAACACCGAACTCGCCGACCCTCCCCGCTTCCTGATCGGTGTCGCCGACGTGCCCTTCGCCGAACCGTACGACCCGTCCAGGCTGGAATCGAAGCTCGACGCGGGCGCCGACTTCGTCACCACGCAGATCGTGTACGACGCCGACCGACTGGCCGCATGGGCGGACGTGATGCGTCCGCGCGGGCTGTTCGAGCGGGCGAAGGTGATCATCGGGGTCACGCCGCTGCGGAGCGCGAAGCAGGCGCGGTTCATGGACGAGAAGCTCCCCGGGGTACATGTCCCGTCGCCGACGATCGCCGCGCTCGAGGCCGCCGGCGAGGACGCGGGCGCGGTCGGGATGGATCTGACGGTCGAGCTGGTCGGAGCGGTCCAGACGATCCCCAACATCGCCGGGATCCACCTGATGGCGATGGGCCACGACGACGTGACCCGCGAGCTCATGGAGCGAACCGGGCTGTTCCCTCGGCCGACGGTCTAGACCTCTCAACAGCTCCGATCGTTCATGCACACTTGGATCGAACGGCCGAAGTGACCGTCGACCTGGCGGACCGACGTCGTGATCGATGCGACGAAGAAGATGCCGACGACGATCCCCGCGATCCCGAGCACCAGACCCGCCACCGCCATCGATCGGTTCGGCGCTCCCTGGTTCGCGCGGCTCACGCCGATCGCCCCGAAGACGATGGCGAGGATGATGACGAAGGTGAAGAACAGGACCAGCGACAAGACCCCAAGCACGAGCGAGGCCGTCGCGAGACCGTTCGTCTGGGCGATGCGTGCGTCGGGCCGGAGCATGCCGGGCGGTGGGGGAGGAGGAGCGAGTTGATCCGTCATCGCTCGTCGAGCGGCACGTACGTGCGATCTCGCGGCCCGATGTATTCGGAGCCCGGACGGATGATGCGGTTGTCGGCGTACTGCTCACGCACGTGCGCGGTCCAGCCGACCATCCTCGCGAGCGCGAAGATCGGCGTCATCAGGTCCGTCGGGATCCCGAGCATGTGGTAGACGCCGGCTGCGTACAGGTCGACGTTCGGATAAAGGCCCTTCTGCTCGAAGGTGGTCTCCTCGATCGCAGAGAAGATCTCGTACCACTTCGGTTGCTTCCGTCGTTCACCGAGCTCCCTGCACAGCTGTTTCAGCACGGTGGCACGTGGGTCCATCGTCTTGTAGACCGCGTGCCCGAATCCGAAGATCTTCTCCTTCCGCGCCAGGCGGTCGCGGACGTACGCTTCGGCGTTCTCCGGCTTGCCGACCTCTTCGGCCATCTTCTGCGCCTCTTCGTTCGCACCTCCGTGGAGCGGCCCCTTGAGCGCTCCGATGGCGCCGGTCATGGCCGAGAACGTGTCCGACAAGGTGGAGGCGATGATCCTCGCGGTGAACGTGGACGCGTTCATCGTGTGGTCGGCGTAGAGGATGAACGTGGTGTCGAGGACGCCGGCGTCCTCGGGATCCGGTTCCTGTCCATGGAGCATCCACAGGAAGTTGGCTGCGTGCGAGAGGCCGGGATCCGGCGGGATCACTTCGCGTCCCGTCCGGACCCGGTCGAACGTCGCGATCAGCGTCGGGGCCTCGGCGATCAGCCGCATCGCCTTGCGGTACTCGGCCTCGGGCGATTCATCCCAGCCGTCCGGATCGAACGCGGAAGAGGCGGACACCGAGGTCCGCAGCATCGACATCGGCGAAGTGTTCTGCGCCAGCGTCGGCATCATCCTCGCGAGGAACGGATGGGGCTCGCGCTCTCGGACCAGGAACCGGCTCAGGGTCTCCAGCTCTGCCCTCGTCGGGAGCTCGAGGTTGTGGAGGAGATAGATGATCTCCTCGAAGCTGGCGTTGCGCGCGAGGTCCTCGATCTCGTACCCGACGTACCACAGACGACCGGCCGTCCCGTCGATATCGGAGATGCTCGTCTGCGCGGCGATGACGTCGCGCAGCCCCTTGTCGCTCACATCTTTCAGGATAGTCGGGTCGGGTGCTCTCGGCCGTTACCCTGCCGACCATGGCGATCCGGGTGACCATCGTGCCGGGAGACGGGATCGGTCCCGAGGTGATCGGAGCCGCTCGCCGAGCCATCGAGGCCACCGGCGTCCGGATCGAGTGGGATCGACGGGAGGTCGGGGCAGGCGCGTTCGCCCGGACCGGCGAGCCGTTGCCCAGCGCCACCCTCGATTCGATCAGGGCGAACCGCGTCGCGCTCAAGGGTCCCGTCGAGACCCCGCCGGCGTCCGGGGTGCGAAGCCTGAACCTCGCGCTGCGCCGCACGCTGGATCTCTACGCGAACGTCCGGCCGTGCCGGCTGTACGGGGGGGTCCCGTCGCTCTACGACGCGGTCGACGTGCTGGTCGTCCGAGAGAACACCGAAGGCATGTACACGGGCATCGAGCTCGAGATGGGAACGCGTGCGGTCGAGGAGCTGATCGGCTTCATCGCCGCGACCACGGGAGCGGTCGTTCCGTCGGACAGCGGGATCTCGGTCAAGGAGATCACGGAGCACGGCAGCGAGCGGATCGCGCGGTTCGCCTTCGGCTACGCACGCGCGAACGGGCGCGCCAAGGTCACCGCGAGCCACAAGGCGAACATCATGAAGTTCTCCGACGGGCTCTTCCTGGAGGTCGTCCGGCGCGTCGCGCAGGAGTACCCGGAGATCGACTTCGAGGATCGGATCATCGATGCGCTCTGTATGCAGCTGGTCCAAGCACCCGAGCGGTTCGACGTGCTGGTGCTCCCGAACATGTACGGGGACCTGGTCGCCGAGCTCTGTGCCGGGATGATCGGCGGGGCGGCCGTGGCGCCGGGCGGGCACTTCGGCGGATCGGACGGACGCGACCTTGCGGTGTTCGAAGCAACCCACGGGACGGTGCCGAGGCTCGCCGGCGTGAACCGTGCGAACCCGGTCGGGGCGACCCTCTCGGGAGCCATGATGCTTCGGCACCTGGGGGAGACGGTCGCTGCGGACACGCTGGAGACCGCCGTCGCCGAGGTGCTCCGGGACGGGAACGACGTGACC